>PR_CR_10_Liq_1_inCRDRAFT_1000456_pt1 | contig 25580 bp, 14 predicted proteins | sample PRCRCaboRojoPR_3_FD_10241 | JGI IMG/M metagenome (IMG submission 10241)
GCTTCCTACCACTCAGAGGATTTGCAAGTGCTTTCTAAAGCTTATAAACTTCTAGAAAACCAACTCCATTACACCCAACAAGAACTCCAAGAAACCCAAAAGTCACTTAAACAAAAAGAAAACCAGTTACTTGAAAAGGAATTATTTAAAAACTACTCACTAACTAACGCTGTCAAAAGCCTAGCTGAAGAAAGCCAACACCCTTTTAGGAGTGCCAGGAACTCCAATGAAGAACTTACTGAAAAGTACGAGAAACTCCTCAGCAACTACCAAACTCTAGAAGAAGAAAAACTCAACTTCGAAAAAAAATACACAGAAATCCTTAGCCGAGTCAAAGCTATGAGTGAACACCACAAAGGAAACCTTAAGTACATTGAAGCACTTAAAAAACAACTCAAAGAAAAACAAAAAACAGTAGATGCCTCTGAAAAAAAGTCCTGTGACTTAGAAGAGCAACCCAAACAAGGCACCCTTTCTAGCAGAATCGAAACTTTTAGAAGCAAAACGCCCAAACTCAAACTTAAAAAGTCCAGCACACCCAGCACTCTTTCTACCAAAAAGTGCAGAAAGAAGTCCCAGACTCCCGACGAAGAAGTTACTCCTCGGTACAAGTCACACCACTGCATTACTAAAAGCCGTCTTCCTTCCCAGATCTACACTGATAGAGCTCACTGGAAGTATTAACTGTCAATATTTAAAAGTAGAGCCTTAATTACTCGTAAATCCAGTCGAAGCTGTGGTCAGCCCAGTCAATGAGTTCCTCTGGCCTGAACCATAAAGCAATTTCTCTCTGGGCACTTTCGACACTGTCGCTTCCGTGGATGATGTTTCTTCCAACTTCAATGCAGAAGTCTCCCCTAATGGTGCCAGGGGCACTTTCAGTGGGCTTGGTGGCCCCAATGATCTTTCTGCAGATTTCTACAGAGTTGCTGCCTTCAAAAACCATCGGAACTACAGGTCCAGAACTGACGTAGGAAAGGAGTTTGGGGAGGAAAGGCTTGCCTTCGTGCTCAGCGTAGTGTTGACTGAGTAGTTCTTGGGGGGCCATCACTTGCTTCATAGCTACTAACTTGAGTCCTCTTTGCTCGAGTCGGTTGATGATTTCTCCTACTAGTCTCCTTTGCACTCCATCAGGTTTGATCATGACGAAGGTCCTTTCTCTACGAGGCTCCATTAAAAAATATGAGTCAAATCTTTTCTAGTTATGACGAACCACTAGAGGAAGTCGAAGGGTTCAGTGCTGAACAGGTCATTGTAAACTGTAACAAGTTCGCTATGGAGAGTCTTCACTCCAGAGACACTGAAAAGGCTTTGTCTCTTTTGAACAGGGCCCAAAGTCTGGTCCAACAATTAGACAATGACCAGTTACAAGCCATTACACTGAACAACTTAGGCTGCTTGTACAAAAGGACGGGGAACTTCACAAAAGCCCTGCATCTTTTTTCTTCAGCTTTGGAGTGTGAGTACAGAAATCCAGAAGACTTTATGAAGATTGCAGGCACCTACTTGAACTTGTGTGCAGTGAAATCGCAGCTAGGCGTGCACGATGAAGCTTTGGAAGACGCTGACCAAGCTATTGAACTGCTGAAAAAAGAAGGAGCTGACTTAAGCAGCAGAGTTATAGCTTACTACTACGCTGGGATGGAGTCTGAGTTCTTAGGCTTCAACGACAAAGCTGAGAACTACTTCAGAAAAGGCTGGAAAAGAGGCATAGAGTACCTAGGAAGGAAACACGAAGTCACCCAAAAACTCAAAAACGCCTTTAACAAGTATCAAAGGTACTCAAAGTCTGAAGTCAAAACTGTTAAAAAAAGAAAAAACTCTTTTAGAGGCAAAAGCATTTCAAACCAATACCCCCGACTGGCTAGTTACAGAAGGGACTCTAACCTGAGCAGTGTTAAGAAGCCCAAAAAAAACGCAAGCTCCAGACTGAGTTTTGACTACCACCACAACTCCAACAAAAGCAAAGCAGTGGACGAGTGGGCAAGCAAGCTAAGGATGAACACTTTTTACGAACAACAAATCAGCAAACTCAAGTCCAACTTCGTAAACTTACCCAAAATCGCAGAGTCACGTGCTTCCAAGCCTTTCCGAAGAAACGTGAAGTCTTACAGCTACAATAGCCCTAAAGTATCCCGCAACTTCACCAAGGTCCAGAAAATGCCTTCGATTGCTACTTACGGAGACAAGTCTTGTCCAAGGTGCATCAGGAAACTCCACAGAGTGACTCCAGACGTTTACGCTTCAAAGTGCCAAATACACTCTAAGTCGCCTGTAGTGTTTGACTCCAAAATCCACTCAATGACCAAAGAAATCACCCACCTCAAAAACCAAATGGAAAAGTTCGGCAAAAAGTGCGAAGCCCTCAAAAACAGCCCTGAAAGTTCTCAGTGGAAAGAAAAAGCCATTAAGCTGATCCAAAAGATCTATAGAGGCTGGAAAGTCCGGAAAAAGATAAGTCAAGAGTCCAAAGCAGCCAGAGTCATTCAGAAACTCTACAGAACCTGGAAGAAGAACTCCAAAAACACCCAGAAAGCTGCCCTTACTATCCAAAGACACTTTAGAGGGTGGAAGGAACGAAAGAACTTTTTAAGCAAAACTGAAAGACAGTTTGGATTTGGAAAAGAAGACTTCTGCCAGCAGTTCGACGGAAGTCCTGACGTAAAAACAGAAACTCCGCAAAGCAGCCACCGAAGTATTAAGTCCTACATTTTCAACACTAGCAGAAACACTCCTATATTTATTGCCCGGAGCATCAAACAGGGCCTTTTGCACTACCACATAGTGAAAGCCCAAGCCCTCATAAGAGGCTTCCTCACCAGAAACAGAGTGAAAAAACTGGATTACAGAATAACTAAAATCCAGGCACTCTGGAAAATGTACTCCACCCGCAGAATTTATTTAAGTATTAAAAACGCAGTTGTTTTCATCCAAAAAGCTTACAAACAATACGAGAACCGCAAGAAGTCAAGAATACTTATATTTGAAGATATGTCTGTGTTCAAGTCTACCAAGGCATGGCGGGGCTAATAGTTTTCGAGTAAGCTAACTACTATATACATTATTTACGACTTGCTGAACTTCTTTTTGGCTTTAGAAAGCATTTCTGAAACTTTGTTTTTTGCAGAAGCAAACATCCCAGGTTTAGCGTAGTCTTCTTGAGGTCTTTCTCGGTTAGTGGTGGCTATTCCTCCTTCGTTAGGAACTACTCCTGTCTGCAGTCTGTCCATGTTGCTGGGTTTGCTGGATTCTGGCGAGTTGAAGTTAGACATTATTATTTCTGGTTACTTATTAGAAATGAGTCTGTACACTAGTTAAGCGAGGTCCACTTTATCCTTTTGCCTTCCTTCCACTCTCCCTGTCTCCGTTCTCCTTTAGCAGTGGTGTAAATGCCTATCCCGTGCTGCTTTCCGTTAAACCAGGACCCTTCGTACTTCCTCCTGTCAGGCCACTCAAACACTCCTTCGCCCTGCTTCTTGTCGTCAATGTAGCCTCCAGTGTACTTCCTTCCGTCAGGCCATGTAAAGGTCCCTTTTCCGTCCATCTTGTTGTGCTTCCAGTCGCCGAAGTACTTCCTTCCGTCGCTCCAGCTGTAAGTTCCGAACCCGTGTATATTGTTGTCTTTGAAGTCCCCTTCGTAAACACTTCCGTCAGTCCAGTAGAACTTTCCTTTCCCGTGCTTTTTCCCAAACATGTACTCACCCTCGTACTTAGCGTTGTCGGGCCAGGTTTCGTAGCCGAACCCATGTTGTTTGTCGTCTTTCCAGTAACCTTCGTACCTGGCTCCGTCTGTGTGTATGTAAGTTCCGTAGCCGTGGGCTTTGTCGTCCAGCCACCCTCCTTCATACACATCTCCGTCTCCGTGGATGAGTCTTCCTTTGCCGTTGGCGCGGTCTTGCTTCCACATGCCTTCGTATTTGCTTCCGTCAGTCCATATTTGAATGCCTTTTCCGTGTCTTTCGCCAGTGTTGCTCCATTCGCCAATGTAAACAGCTCCGTTTTCTAACTGAACTGGTGGGCGTTTTTCCCTAGGAATTCCGTCATTTAGTTCTTCGTACTCAAACGGTCCCAGTTTCCTGGCTGCTAGCACAGTTGCTGGGTTGGAGTAGTCAGGGACTTCTCCTTGGATTGGTTTTAGTTCTGGTTTTGGAAGGAACTCGTTTTGTTTAGGAGCCTCAGAAGTTCTCTGCTTGAAGTTCTTGCGGTCAATGTATCCTTTTAAAACACTTTGGAGTTTTACAAGGTTTTGGGTATCAACTTGGGGTTCTGCGTTGATTGTTTCAAAGTTTTCTAAAAAGTCTTTTTTGGGTGCTTTTCTGTTAAAAAGCTCGTTCTGGACTGAGACCTGGAATTCTTCTGACCTGTTATCTCTGTAACAAGAACACTTCGCTCCCATTTATATAATAAATCTTATTAAGGGCTACTTGAAACGCTGTCGCGAAAGAACACTGCTGCAGAACGAGCAAAGGTGAACTAGGTTTTGGTGTCTGTATAGCCAAGTAGGTGTGCAGTAGCAAACCAGCCATTCTAGGTTCCTGAGTTTTCCTTCTCCTTTGTCTTTTTCTGCTTTGACGCTAGTCACCACTTCTTTGTTGCAGGTTGGGCAAAAGGCCATAGTGGGGAACTCCCCGAACTCAGGAACCATCTGCAGCTTTCCAGAAGCCCTTATGCCTAGTTCGAACTCGAACTCGTCTTCCCAGGCAAAGGACTTAGGAATTTGGTCAGTGCCTTCAAACCCACTTCCAGCAGTGGTGGTTACTTGGCCGCACCGGGTTTCTTCCTGGAACTCCATAGGCATGGAGGGTTTTTTGAAGGTTTTGTTCATGGACATTGTTTGGGCTTCTTCTTCTCCACAATACACTACCGATTCAGTGAAGGATTCTTCTATATAATAGTTGTCTCTAGAGATGTTTTGGGATTGGATTTCTAGAGTGGAGTTGGGACTCTTGGAGTCCTTTCTGGGTTTTTTAAGTCTTAAGTCTTCCAAAACAGCACTTAGGTTCTTTTTGGGTTTAGGTGGTATGAATTTCTGAGCAATAGTTTCTTTCGAAGACTCTTTGTTGAAGAATATAGGCAGTAAGAGTTGTCTGGGTTTTTGGTCGCCTTGTCTTTCTTGAGTGAATTGAACTAACTTGCTGTTGAGCTGCTTGTTTTGATTAGATCTTATGTTGCGGTCTGAAATGATTTTGGATTCGAAGCCTAAGTTTTGCGAGTTAGAACGCAAATTGCTTGAACTAAAAGCTCTGGAGTGCTTGTTTCTAGAAGGCACTCTTAAACTAAGTTGGCTCTGAGAACTATGCTCCATAAGTATTTAAATAATTAACCCAACAAACAGTGGTTTCTTAGAACATTTAAATGAGTGAAGTGTTTATATTTAACTTAAAATGGAAGAAACCGAATGGCCAGGTTTGGAAACACAAGTCCGCAAATTAGTTTCAGAACTCGTGCAACCCACCATAAGGAGGTCAATGGAACTCAAAGAAGAACTAGACCGAGTTAAGAAAGTCAACGAAAAAAAAAACTCCAGAATAGACGACATCGAAGTTAACTTCAACAAGATGAGCAACAAGATGGGAGTGGTTGAAGAGTACTCTGGCAAAATGATGGAATTCGAGTCCAGAATCCAAGTGATGCAGTCTGACTTTTATAAAGACAGAGAAAGACTCCAAAACGAGTTTGAAACACTTTCTAAAAACGTTTTCAGCAACAACGAAAGCATCAGTGTTTTGCAGAACCAAAAAGAAGTCCTTAGAGTAGACCTAAACAAACAAGGCGAAGAACTCGTAAACGCCAAAGAACACTTCGAGTCCAGAACTACTAGCATGAACCAAATCCTTTCCGAACGCATCACTCAGGGCGAAGCCCGCTTAAACGACTTAGAAACCAGAGCCAAAGAAGCAGACATCAACATACAACACATCACCCAGAACTTAGAAGACACTGAACTGTGCGCAAGACGCACTGAAAGACTCCTTGAAGACCTAAAAGACAACTTCAAGTCACTACTAGCCAACTTAAAGTCCCAAAGAAAGTCTGACCTCGAAAACGTAGAAGGAATCCGCCGAATGAGTATAGGGTTTGAAGCCGACTTAAAAGAACAACTTAAACTATTGACCCAAAACATCAACTTCCAACTTCCTCCAAAACAAACTTTGGAGATAAGTGAGTACCTACACAACTCCATCCTAGACCCCAAAACCAAAAGGAAACTTGCTGAGTACGACCAAGTCAAACTTTCTCAGTTCGACGAGTCACAAGTCCCCCAAAGCATCTTAGAAGACATCCAAAAAGCAAAAACAAGGGCCCAAGAAATAATCGACACTCCTATTCCTCCAGAACCTAGAATTCCCACTAGAAACATTTCCCCCAGTTCTAGTGTTGCTCCTTCTTCTAAGTCTGGAAAACGACCTTCTAACTTTAAGTCTTCGCGTGAAGGCTTCAGGCGCACTAAAAAGGACAGTTCTTTTGACGTCAAGGAAATGCCTGAACAATTCGAAAACACTGCCAGGAATCACCCAGGCTCCAGAGCTTCCAGAAAAAGTGAGTCTAGCCAAGACAAACCTCCTCTGAGCAGAAACACTCCAGAGTACCTAGGCACTGACCCCGACGAACAGCCTCCTAAACCCCCCAAAAGCACTCAGTTTCCCAGCAACTCTGGAAGTCGCCATTCTTATAGAGTTGAAAGAAACACACAAGTCACTAACGATAAGTACACTGAAACTGAGCAATACCTCCAAAACAGGTCTTCGCAAGTAAGCAGACAGTTAATGACTCCTGAAGAGCTACTCATTGGAATTGAGGAAGAAAAGTTCGAAGAAAAGCCACTTAAAAATCCAGAACCCGAAAACTCACTTAACATTGATGAAGTTTTTAAGAAGTTCGAGTATGAATCCAACCCAGTAGTTCACCAGAGAAAACAGCACCGGGACAAGAACGCAGAAACAAGTGAGTTTGACTTTAACTTGTCTTCTGAAAGAGGGTTCAACCCCTCTGAAAAAGAACTCTCCATCAAGGGCCCTTCAGAATCCTCCAAAACCACTCCTAGACAAAATCCTTACGAAGAAACTCCGCAATCCCGCCAAGCACCAGAAACCTCTGAATCCCGTCAGATAGAAGAAACCCCTCAAGAAACTCCGCGACCAAGTCAGAGCCCAACTAAACCTGTTTTGAACCAGTCTCCAGTAGAGTCCATGGAAATACCACCTTCTGAAATCCAAAACCTCAACTTGCCTAACTACACAGACAGAAACGAAAGACAAGACTCCCTAAACACAGTAAACACTTACAGAAGAGAAGACACCTTTGAGTCAGCTCAACCCAACTTTGAAACTACTTTCTCGCCCAACTACTTCCCTCAAAAAGAGTTTTCCTACCCCGAAAACTTTCCACCTCAAGAAGTAGTGTTTGACCTCAACATGCTCGACGATGAGCAAATTGAGCAACTCAGGAATCTTCCTCCAGGCCAAGAAGTTGTAGACATGTTTGAGGACTTACGTGAAATGGTTGAAGAACTCAAAGCTGAAACTGAAAGGCAAACTTACGTCCACGAAGACGAAATCGGGTACTTAAACGACCAAATGAAACAAATATCTGAAAAAATAGACCAAAGCAACCAAAACCTAGAAAGCTTCAAAGAACTCTACGAAAAACACTCTGAAGAAACCCACAAAGTAACTAGTTCACTGGACTTCCAAATTAAACAAGCCATCCACGAATGCAACGCTGCAGTGTCACAAAGACGCCGCGACAACACAGACCATACAGCTGAGTTCAGAAAAATCAAAGCAAAACTGGAACAAATCAGCAGCGAAAAAGACAAAACCCACAATGCCATAGACTCCTTAAAGAAAGCAATAGAAGGGCTAGTTGAAGTTTCCAGAATGAACAACGCTCTTCTGTTCCAAGATGAGAACGACAGAGACTCCATGGCACTCATAGGCTACAAAACTTCCCAAAAAACCAAAGCGTCCAAACAAGTTGTTTCCTTCGACAACCAGTGCATTTCTTGCACAGGCCAAAACCCAACTTTGATAAGTGCTTTTAAAATGGCTTGTCTATCTTACAGGCCCTCACCTGTTTCCTACCACTCCCAAAGACTTGCTAGAAAAGACTTTCTGCACGCTCAAGCCAAAGTCATAAACAGCGTCTGGGACAACTCAGTTAACGACTTTTCTTTGCTAATCAGAGGAGCTGAGGTTCCTCCTTTGCGTGCTGAGTCAGAACCCCCAGCCTTTCTGCAAACTCCTTCGATCTCGATATCGCCTGTTCCTGAATTCCCTTCTATCGATAGAAGGTCTAACAGGTTCTGAGAATTTAACTTAAATAAAAATTGCTGGTATTTTGACATCCATGGCACTTGCAGAGACTTGCGCACTGCCTTCCAGAGTTAAAGCACTCGCAGTATTTCTTCAAGCACCCTGATTTCCTGCAATTGCAGCCTCTTTTAAACGCTGTGAACTGCCTGAAAGCTCCTGGGTTTCTTTCTAGAGTTTGTGAAATAGCTTCGTTCCTAACTTCTTCAAACTGAGGATGATTCATACAGTCTTGGCACCCACAGCCTTCACAGTACTTACTTGCAGCAAAGCACTCACAGTATAACTTAAGACACTTACTTTTTTTGCACCTGCAACCATTAAATTGCGTTTTGGAGTCTTCAGGAACACAACCTGCTGCTTCGCGTTCTGCCTTGATTGAAAAGTTGTACAAAGGAGGGAGGGAAGTCAAGCAGTACTGGGAAAAAGGAGATATTTCACCCTTATCATTGGGGTCTTGTCCCTTATATTCCATTTATGATAGTTATTTAGTGGACTTCAAGCTAGGGTCGATTCCTGACCTTGTTGGCGAGATTCTTTTCATGTTTTCTTTTATGAAGTTCTTTGAAGAAGAGTGTCCGTAGAGCTTTTTGTTGAGTTTGCTGTCGATTTTGGTTTCTTTGACTGGTGGTTTGTACTCAGGGTGGGAGCCTTTGATTAAGTAAGTCCACTGCATGTCTTCTGTTTGGATAATTAACTTGCCCACTTTGGGAGCACCGTACTCCACAGTAGTAAAGAAAACCTCGAAAATCGTTCCTTCTTTTCCGTAGGGTTCTAAAATTCCTGAACTAGGCTGGACGCTAAAACATGAGTCTGTTTCTGGAGAGAAAAAGGCTTCAAACTCAGCCCAGCTTTTGAACTGGTTGGTGAGTTTGAACCGCAAACTCTTAGTTTGGTTCAAGGGACTTTGGATAGTAATGGTGTCGTCGATGTCTGGTTCTTGCGCTTCCAGAACTATGTTGTACTTCCACCTTCCTCCTGAACTTTTGTAGATTATCAACTCCACTTGGGTTTTAAAAGGTCTCAAAGGTTCAAAGCGGACTTGGTACTCCAAGGGTTCTTGGGGACTGGAAATAATGTTTTTGACTGGCTCTATTTCTAAGCTTTTGTCGACAAACACTTGATAGTCAGGGTCAACTACTTTCATTTCGTGACTGAAGTTTTCTTCTTGGTTCAGTTCAGTCAGTTCGTCTAGGAGTATTTTCAGGGTGTGTCCGAAAGAAGTTCGGCACTTAGCTTTGAAGTGGTAGTCTATGTGCGTTGAAGTGTTTTCAGTCACTCCTCTAAGGGGGTACTTCCACACCAGTTCATCCGTGATGCCTACTGAGACTATAGCTGAATGTTCCTGCATTGAAAAAGGCTGGTAAGCCACTGGTATCATCAAGAACCCCAAAGGCCCTACTGAAAACTTATTTCTGCGAACTAGTAGTTGGAAAACGTCGTCTTCAGACTCTAACGAAACAGTTACGTTCACTTGCTCTCTAAAGGGGTTCTTGAAGTTGACTTGGGCAGAACTGCTTTCTCCAATAGTTGCGTACACAAGTTCTTCTTCCATAAGAGTAGGCGGGAGTCCCTTTCCTTTGAGTTTGAAGTCCCAAGTTCCCAAAACTTTGCTCCGGAGTTTCAGTTCTCCAATTTCTACGTGTTTCAAAGTGGAAGGCATGTACTTTATTCTGGCTGTGGTGCTTTCGTAGGGGATCAGTATAGGTCTTCCAGGGTCTATTTCAAAGTTAAAGGGGTTGCTGCAGTCGCAGTCCAGAACTACTTCTTCGTTGGTTGGGTTCTCAAGAGTTATTTCTTGTATGCCTACTTTGCCCAACTCAGCCTCGAACAGGTTGAGTTCTATAGGTTCAGGCGGCAAGGGTTCAGGCGGCAAGGCAACTAATATTAGCTTGTACCAGAACTCTCCTGTTCTGTCGCTCACAAAAGAAACAGACCCTTCGCGCTCTCCAGGAAGCAGCGGTGAGTAAAGAAGTTCGTATACCCCTACTTCTTTCGGAGGCACGTAAAAAACATCGTCTCCAATAAGGCCTTCTCCCCTAACGAACACGTTGAAAGTAGTGCTTTCTTCGTGAGGGTTGTAAATAGTGAGTTTGAGTTCTAAGGCTTTCCGGCACTCAACTTTCAGGATCTTTTCTTCCTCAGGTTCTGGTTCCATAGCTGAGACTTCAATGGTGTACCAGTAAAACTTGCCTTCTTCGTCAAAGAAAGTTATTGCTCCACTGTAAACTCCACTTTGGATTGGGTGCACTTCAAGTTGATAAGCCCCGTTTGAGTTAGGAGCTACTTGGATAGTCGAGTTCCCAGAAGCTATAGGTAGGTCTGCTTCTACTGTGTAGGTAACGGGAAAGTCAGTGTCATTGGGCACAATCACTTGGTGCGAAGAAGTTTCTTTAACCTTGCACCGGAACTCAAGGTGGTCTTCAGCCTGTGGTTCCTCTCCTATGCCTACTAGGTTGAACTCATTGACTTCTTTGGTTTCAGATACTTCTAAAGTGAGTTTTTCTTCTGCCCTGCATTCCCAGCCTGGCTTAAAAGTAATTAAGCAGTTCCCAGTAGTCTTCCTTTTAACTACAAAGTCTTTAGAAACAGTAAACAGTGCTGACTTGCGGTTGAAGTGCACTTTTACGTGCCAGTCTTTGTCTGTGTTGTTTATTATGGGAACTTCTTGAATCAACTCACTTCTCGCAAAAGCCCTCATTTCTAAAGTCATCACGTTCTTTTTGGGCCTAACTTTTAAGTTGACCTCGTAAACTCTAATGTCAGTCTTCCTCAAAGAAGAAAGCACCACGTGGCAGTTGTACTCACCAGGCGACCGAGGAATAGCTGTGAGCTGGAGCTTGCTTTGGGGTTCCTTTGCAGACCCAACAGAGCCCCTGCTAGCAATTAACTTGCTGCGGGAAGCTTCGATTCTAGACATTTCAGAAGCTTGGCTAGTTTCCATTCTGGACTTTTTAGAAAACTCAGAAAGGGAGAAACTACTAGGTCCGTGGAAGAAAGGGGAGTCTACTGATACTTCAAAAATGCTAGTGTCTTCTTGGGCAAGTTTCCTAAGTATCTCGTTAAGGGCTTCTCTTTCTTTGGCCTTGTGGCTTGACTGGTACCTTTCTTTGCACTTGGCCTTTGCAGCTTCTAAGTTAGAATTCTTGTCAACTGGAATTGCTATTTTGATCGACTCGCCCATTTCGGCTTCGTGAAAAATAGTTTCTTTGGGTTCAGGGTCAGTCACGTCGCCTACTAAACGGTACCTGAGTTCACCCACTCTTTCGTCACACAAAATCAAGTCAGCTGTGTGGGTCTTTTTTTCAAAAGGAAGGAACTGGAGGCCTAAGAAACTGGAAGAGTTCTTTTTGACTTTGATTTTCTCGTTTTTGATGTAAAAAGGATTCGGGAACTGAATTGGAGGTGGCTCGTTAGGTGTTTTCTTGCCTTTTGGAGGTTGTTGCAGAATGAGTTTTACCTGGAACTCAGCTTCTTGGGAGTAAACGTTTTTAATCTCTATTTCTTTGTTAAGTAACTTGTACAAGTTGGTTTCGAACTGCTGCGTAGGAACTTCAGAAGGTGGTTTAACGTCACTAACTAGTTCAAACACCAAAGCAGCAGCTTGGGCTCCGGAGTCAGAAATTCGGTTAGTGAAGCTAAGTTTTGCTTTTTGTTGCGGAGTAGTTACTCTGCTTTTGAAGTGCACTGGGAACTGAACACTGCCTTTGGGAGGCAAGTTGATTGACTCAGACCCTTCAGTTGAAAAGTCTTGACTGCCTTCAAATTTAACCCAGTAGTTGATAGGTTTACCAAAGGGATTGCTCAGTTCTATATTCTTAGAAAGGCTTTCTCCAAGCGGACACGAAAAAGTTATCTGAGTTTTAGGGATGTAGTGGGGCAAGCACTGGTACAACTGTATCATCAGCAAAAGTGTTTCTCTAGGACTTGGTCTGCATATGTCAGCAGGTGTAAAGTGAGTAGGCATTCCTATTTCACTGAGTGCACTTATTATTTTTTCTGCGTTTTGAAGACGCACTTCTTCTGAGTTTGCAGTGAGCTTGAGACTTGACAAAGCTTTTACGTTGCCAACATGGGACTGGATAAGTGCTCCCAGAGCTACTCCGTCTGAAAAGTCTTTGTCAAAGTTCTTGAAGGTTTTGGGAGTGTGTGGGTGCACAGAGTTGTAGTGGAAGGTAGCCCACTTGAGAATAATGTTTTCTTGGAGACTGTAGATGTTGGAGTTAGTCATGGAAGAGTCGATTGAAGCTTTTTCAGGACTCAAGCCCGGCAAACTCCGGAAACCCTTAGGAGTGATTCTGTTGAGCATAAAGATTTTGATGGTTTGGTAGATAAGTGTAGTCCATGAGTCCATAGAAATGTAAGGCCACCTGTGCTGGATTTGCTTGGGTCTGAGTTGGAGTTCCAAAGGAGTGGACTTCATGTACCTCGAGTAGTCTGCTTGGCTCAGCAAGAACTCAGGCCTGACTGTGTTAAGCATAGCTCCGTGCTTCTTCAAAAAGTTAAGCAGTTCTTCGTACTGAATGTACAGCTGCCTGGAGAGCTCTTTAGCAGGGTAACTCTCTGGGTTTTTGACTTGTCCAGGAGGAGTTTTGCCTGACAAGTTGTAAATCACTTCGTAAAGGGGTTCTCCGTACCTTTCAATGAACCCGTCAGGGAACTTAGCAATGGTATGGGAAAGCACGTTTTGGTTAAGCCACCGCGTGATGTGCTCAAGGCCCTTTTCTAGCAAGTACTGCGGAATGGGCTGGTAGCCCACTATGCTTTTGGCTGAACGAGAAATAACTGAAGAAGCTGCTGAAGTGCGGGGAGCTCCCCAACGGCCGCTGTTTTCTTCTTCAGAAGCCTCTTCGAAGTGCAGTTCAGTTGCTCCTGAAGAATTTTCTTCAAAGTACAGCTCTTCGTTGTGTCTCAGCAAAAAAGGGAAGCAAGTCAGTAAAGAGTTATCTGAAGTCCCGGCTACAGGAAGGCTGAACCTATTGCCTTCTGAGTCCATAAACTCTAACAACGAAGTAAAAGAAATCGGCTTTTTGGATGTAAAAGAGACCTCTACAGGAATGCGCTGTCTTGTCGACCCAAGGGCCTGTCCTTCAGGGAACCTTACTGAAATAGGTACCTGTCCTGGGTCCTTGGGTTGTCTGTAAGTCAGTTCTACGTTTTGGTAACCCTCGTTTATGATTCTGAAGGTTGCCTTGGCAGTTATGCCCAAAGGAACTATAGGCATTATGAGTTGTCTTCTGTCAAAGGATATTCTGGGCACACAGCCTTCACCCTTCAAAGTGATGGTTAAGTAAGCATCTTGAGAGTTGTCGAGCAACAGGTTAACAGTTTCTTCGTAGTCTACAGCTTGGCTGGGGTTGAAAGAAGCCCTTACTGTAACTGAAGCTGCAGGTTCCAAGTAGCCCTCAGAGGGTTTGATGGAAAACACTTTTTCTTTTTCGATCCTCGAAGTGTCTATTTTCCACCTCAGAGGAAAGATGTCTGGGTTCGTGAAAATAATGTCTTTGTACTCAGGGAAGGTTTTTTCCCCAATGGTGATGTACTTCTTTTTAAAGTCAACCAAAGAAGGCTCTATAAGTAGTCTAGGCTTGAGTCCTTCTCCAGAAACAGGTCTCTGCAATCCTTCGAGCGGCTTGTCGAAGCCTGCCATCAGAATAGGCAAGTCGAACAAGTAAGTTTCTGTTTCCACAGGAGTAAACTTGAGCTGCAGAGCTAAGGTAGCTTGGGGCTTGAGTTCTATTTTAAAGTTTCTGGCCGCTTCTTCAAGTTCTTCTTCAGAATCTTCTTCGTTCAAGCCTGACTCGATTTTGATTTCTTCTAGTTCATAGTTTTCGTCTTGTAAGACAAAAGGGTTGTTTTTGTCAGAAGCCGCAGGAACCAGCACAGTGCTTTCGTACTCACCTTCAGCTATGTAAGAAGGGTGCATGGACACTTCGAACTCCGGGTGTTCTTCTAAGTTTATGTAGAGCGAGCAAGGAATAGGACTTTCGTTAACAATGGTTAAGTCCTTCACTACTGTGGACTTGTAAGTAACTCCTCCGAAGTCAATTTCTGGTTCTTTGATGTAAACGTTTGGAATGATTGAGTTGGCCGTCACAGGAATAGTTATGGATTTGCCTCCTCTGACTAGGATCTCGATTTCTCCATCGATAACTTTTTCTTCCAAACTGCAGAACTCCACTGCTAAGTTGTACTTCCCGTCTCCTTTTATTTTGTCTTTGCTGGGGTTGATGGTGATTTCTTTGGGGCACTTTTTCACGCAAAACACAGCAGTAGTTCTTAGTTGGTTCTTGATAGTGATGCTTCTTTGGGACTTGACTCCTACAGCAATGGTTTCGAACTCCAAAGACTTCTGGAGCACGTAGCACTTAGCTTCTGAAAACTCTCCTTTGCACTTCAAGCTGCAGGACTCTCCGTTTTCTACCCTCATTACAAGTGTTTCTTCTTCCACTCTGTTTACTCCAAACGAAGGCGTGAACTTCACTAAAGCAGTTCGAGTATTTTCAACCTCAACAACTTCTTCTTTGGGCTCTACTTCAAAGCTCGACTTAGGAGGCACTAGCCAAGTGAACTTAGTGTCTGCGTTGCATAAGTTCTTTATTTCTACCTTCTGACACAAAGTTTCTTCCAGGTTGTCGTCGTCAAAAACAAACCTAAGACTGGACCTTGACAAAGTAAGCACTGCTGGCTCGACCTTAGCTGTCAGCTTGAAACTGAAGTTGTGTTGTTTGTTGATAGTGTAGTTAACAATTCCTTGCACACTTGACCTTTTTTCTGAAAACACAGTTACACTGAACCCTGCTGTCATTCCTGGAGGCACTACTACTTGACTAGGGTTTATGCTGCTGACTTCTTGTAAAGCGGTGCTTAGTTCTACAATTATATGCTGTTTCAAGTCGTTTGCTATTGAAAACCACCTAACTACAGGCGAACGCACTACTACTTTTCCAAATTCTAAAGTTTTAGGCCCAGCTGAAATGAACTGGAGCTCTTCAGGGCCTAGGGCTCTGGAGCACTCCCTAGTTTCTATTTGTCTTTTAGGTTCCTTTGCAAAGGGGACTTCTTTGAACTTCTTTCTGTCAATGGCTACTTTAGAAAAGTTCTTTATNGGCTTTAAAGGGTCGTGCTCGTGTTGGGAGCCAGAAACTTGGTCGTAGAGTCCTATAGGCTTTTTGACGAAGAGTTGGTCAGCTGCTTCAGGGAGTTTAAGTACCTTTCCTTTAACTATGTCGCTGTTCATCCCTATTCCTGGGTCCTTTTCTACTTCTTCAATAGTGAGTGGAGCTGACTTTTTAGTTTTGATTTTGTGTTCTTTGGTTTTGCGTTCTTTCCTGGAGTTCCTTAAGTAGTCCACGTAAGCTTGCTTTACGTAGTCTTTGAGTATGGCTTGGTCTACCTGCAAAGAGTAGTCTGTTTTAAGAGTGTCTACTTTGTTTTTGGGGAGTTTCTGAGTTTTAGGATTATTGAAAGTAAAGTTCATGTCTGAGTCAGTGACATACTTTTGCTGGGGTTTGAAGTCCTGCATGGAACTTGAAGGGCCTCTGTTAGGTTTTGGCTTCTCTGCAATTCCAGTGCCTTTTCCGTAAAGGTGAATAGGCACTTGGTACTGTCCTCCAATAAACATAACTACTATTTTAGTTTGGAAGACACCCAGGTTCTTAGGTTTGAAAAACAAGTTCACTGACTTGCTTTCTAAGGGCAGCAGTTTGCCTTTTTCAGGCGACACTCCGAACTGGGCTACTTTTCCAAAAGCAAAGTCAACTGACAACTCGTCGTTCATGTTTTCGATCTTGAGGAGGAAGTCCCTTCTGTCGTTTACAGGACAGTCAGGAAAAAACACTGAACTCTGAGATATTTTAACGTTGGGAAGAATAGCTCTGGCTTGGAGTTGCAAACACAACTTAGAGTCCAACTCGGAGAACTTAAAAATAGCAGTGTAGAAGTAGTCAATCACGTTGTCAACCAGGTAAGAGTTACTTAGTTCACCTGCTCCGTTACTTTCTTCCATCATGTTGTGGACAAAGCCTTTGAGTTTGTCAGTAACTTTAGAGTGACAAATGAACTTAATAGGGAGTTGCGAGTAAGGTTCAACAACTCCTGACTGAGGCTGGGCTTTCATGACTCTTTTGAGTTCTTGTCTGGCAAGTTCTTGTGGAGTAGTAGTCATGTACTCTATAGTTTCTGCTTCGTCTTCTGATCCCTGGATGAACCTTATGTTAAATGGCACCTGCACAGGGCCGTTGTTCACTAGGTAAGCGTCGAGTTCTTTGAGTTGTCCGTGGTAGATGTGCCCGAAGTTGAGACTTGTAGTTACAGCTAACTGCAAGGTGTTTTCTAGTTCTGAGTCAGTGGCACTTCCTACTCTTTCTAGGTTAGGAGCTACTACTGACATTTGGTGCTCCACACAAGTTCCGTTGACGTCTATGTGTCTGATTTTTTCTTGGCTTCCAACTTGGACTTCTACAGGGCACCTAAAGATTCCTACTTCTTTAGGAAGGTAAACCATTTCAACTTGGGCTTCTTGTTCAGGTTCCAGCACAAAAGACTCAGGTTCTATGCTCAGTTCAGGACTGATTTGCTTGTCGTACTTAAGGGCTACCTTGCCTAACTTGGTGCCTTCGTTTCTAAAAAGCACTTTGGTAGACTTGGCTTTGTTCACAGACGTAAAGCCCATGTTCACGAAGGGCTGGAAGTGGATGTCTGGAGAGGGTTGGTAGGCGTGGAGTTGCAGTGAGTACTTAAAGTCTTCAGAGAGAATCAGCATTTCGTCGTGGAAGTCGCCGTACTCGTCAGTTTCAAAGGAAATGGTGAGTTTAGTCTGAATTCCGCCTGCAATGGACCCAAGTGTTTCGTACTCAGCAAGGAACTTGGAAGTCTTGGGAGGCACAAACCTAATACGCCGCACAGTTGAGCACAGGTTCCTCACAGACACTGTGACTTCGTAAGTTTGTTCAGGCTCGATGTCGCTGAAAACTACTTCGGGAGGAAATATCTCTAGAGGTTGCGAGTTAGAAAGAGTGGCTTTTTGACTTGACATTGCGGTTGCTTTTTTCCCGGTTGTTAAGTGTGACTTAACTGACATCTTATTATTATTACTAGGTTAGGGTTAAAATATTAAGTTTGTATTGCATTGCAAAGCCAAAAAACAGACTTACACACAGCACAACAAGTGGAAAATTCACCAGAGGTACTTTGGGGAGTTCTATAATTTGGACTCTTTGTTTTTGTTCTTCGAGTTGTTTTTGCTCTGCAGTGAGTTTGGCTTCTCTTTCAAACAAGTTTTTTTCGTAGTTAATGTACATGTTTTCTTTTTCTGAAATGAGTTCAGCTTTTTCTTCGATGAACTGTTTTAGTTCAAAGTTTTTTTGGTGTTCTTGGGAAACTAAGGACTTGTGTTTTTCTAGGTTTAGGGTTTGCAGTTCCCTTTCTTGTTCTATTTGGGCTAGTAGCTCTGAGTACTTCTTTCGCAGTTCAGAGTGTTCATAGTCTAGTTCTTGTAACTTTTGGAGTTCTTGGTTCATGTAAGCTGTGATTTCTTTTTTGAGTTCAGAGTTCTCTTGAAGCAACTCTTCTTGGGAAACTGAACTGCTGTACTTGCCTAAGATGCTTTCAAAACTAGTGTTAGCTGAGGATATTTGTTGCAACTCGTAGCTTTTTTCGTGGAGTTTTTTATTCAAACTGAACAACACACTTGTGTGGCTGCTTGGCGGGTTCAAGGGCGTATAACGGGTTTCTTCTTCCCAAAGACTCTCTGAAAAATTTTGTTTTTGTTCTTTAGGAAGGTACCCAACTGGACTCAGGTCACAGTTGTTGGGAGTATGGAGCATTCTATTGTATTTCGGAGGTTCTGGAGTTGCGTTGTAGAAGCTAGAGTTTTGCATTTTTATTTAACAGAAATTATAACTCTATTGGAATGTTCACGCAACCTGCTGTTTCTTGGTTCCTCAGGTGTCCAAAGCCTTTTCTGCCGTAGCCCATGCTTTCTTTCAGGAGTCTTTCTTGTTCGTAGTTCTTCAAAATACTCAGTCCGCTTTGACGGTAGGCTTCTGTCATCTTTTCTGGACTCTTTTGGACTTTGGGTTTTTCTTTGGGTTGTTCTATGATTTTAGTGTCTTCTTCTTCGTTAAGCACCTTAACTTCACTAACCACAACTACTTCGTTGCTTTTTCTGCAACAACTCCCCATATATTAATTATAAGTCAAACCTCAGTTGACTAATTTTGGACTCCCAGTTGTGAGCTCCTTCAAACCCGTTCCGCTGCATTCGGTAGTCCATCATGGTTTCCTCAATCTGCTTTTTGGAATTCATCACGAAGGGTCCGTACTGAACTATAGGTTCATTGAGTGGGCTACCTAGGATCATTACAAGCCTTGCTCCTTTGGAGCTACTCAAACTTATTTTGGACTCTTGGGGGGTCAGCACCCCTACCTCGCCTTCTTTAAGAGTTTGGTCTTTGACATTAACTTCTCCTTTCAGCACATACAAAAGTCCATTCCAGTTCTCTGGGACGTCTTCAAAGAACTCCGAGTTAGTTTCCATCCTTAAGTCAAAGTAGTAAGTTGGAGTTCTCGTTATGGTTTCGGCACGCTGGCCCCTTAGCTCCCCTGAGATCACTGTAGCATTTACTCCTTCGAGTTGCACCTTCACCTGCCTTTCTTTAGTTAAGCTTTGATAAGCTGGTTCGCACATTTTGTGGTCTGCTGGCAAAGAAACCCAAAGCTGCAGTCCTTCCATGTGGTTAGTGCCTGGGATTTCGGAGTGCACTATACCTCTGCCAGCAGTCATCCACTGAACATCTCCTTCTGAAATTTCATCCATGTGGCCCTTAAAGTCTTCGTGAAGGCACTTTCCTTCAATCATGTAGGTCACAGTATCCTGGCCCCTGTGCGGGTGGTCAGGGAACCCTGCTGGTTTGTCAACGAAAAAATGATCCATCATCACAAAGGGGTCGATGTTTTTCAGTTCCGAAACACCTATGATCCTTCTGACCCTGGCGCCTTCCCCTTCAGGCACTTCTTTGGGTCTGAACTTCTTAATGAGTCCTTTTGAAGCGGTGATTCCTTTCATTTCTAGAAAAAAAACTAATATAGCTAATATCATATAAATATGACTAACTCACCTGCATGGTTGAGTTTAGTCAAAACTAAACTAGAAAAGGCAGGCTGAAGCAACTAGAAGTTTTAGAAAGGTGCAACTACAAACCACAAGTATTAACTAATAAGTAGTTCGGAATCCAAAAGGGCATATCCATTTTAGAGCGTTTATAATGCAGTGCATAGAAATCATACCAGAAAGACTGTACTGGGTAAGCGATAGGTTTCCGCCGAGAAACCGGCCACTTTCATTCTACATTTGCGTGGACAATGTAAGCAACACTTAGGAACTGTCTTACTTACCCTTTGCCCAAGACTTTGGCCCTCTTAATTTGGGAATGACCTACAGGTTTGTATCCCAGCTTGAAAAGGTCCTGAAAGACCCTAGGTACAGAGACCACACAATTTACCACTACACTTCCACTGACTACTCCAAAAGGGCCAACTCAGCTTACTTGATGGGTGCCTTTCAACTGTTAGTTCTGAAAAAGTCTGCAGAAGAAGCTTGGAGACCCTTTCGGTTAGAAAGGTTCCTTCCGTTCAGAGACGCTAGTTTTGGGCCGTGCTACTACCAGTGCACAATACTGCACTGCCTCAAAGCCCTTGAAAAGGCAACGAGTTTGGGCTGGTTTAACTATTGCAGTTTCGACATTGAAGAATACGAACACTACGAGCAAATCGAAAACGGAGACATGAGTTGGATAGTTCCTAAGAAACTACTGGCTTTCAGTTGTCCCAGCAACAACAAGTATCAAGGCAACTGGAGGAGTTTCACCCCTGATGACTATGTTCAAGAGTTCAAGCGCTTAGGAATAACTGGCGTAGTGAGACTTAACGAAAAAACTTACGAAGAAACTAGGTTCAAGGTCCACGGAATCCAGTTTTACGAGTCTTACTTCACAGACGGAAGTTGCCCCAGTGACTCTATAGTCAACAGGTTCCTCAAGATAGTTGAAACTGAAAAGGGAGCAGTTGCTGTGCACTGCAAAGCAGGTTTAGGAAGGACAGGCACCTTAATAGGGTGCTATGCTATCAAGCACTATGGACTAACTGCAGAGGAGTATATAGCTTGGGCCAGGATTTGCAGACCAGGCAGTGTTTTAGGTCCCCAGCAACAATTTTTAGTGGACTTTGAAAGTGGACTGAACTCCTTGACAAAGAGCTTCCAAAGAATGTACCTTAGTTACCCAGACAAAGACAAAGCTGTTTACGGAGACTTAGGCCAAGCTTCCAGACTACTAACAGCTAAGAAGTACAACCAAGTTACTGAACAAAAACCCCGTTCTACAACTCCTGTGGACTTAAGAAGCAGCTACCCGAGTTACTCTGCTTACTTGAAAAGGTACAACAGGAATTCCTCTGAGTCCTACATTCCAAGTGCCCCTAGTAGATTGAATTATAGATACTACTAATTAAGTGTAATTACAATTCTAAAATGGTACCTCGTGAACAAGTTTTAACACTATACAGAAACATACTTAAACACGGAAGGTTCTACCCCTCCAAAAACAGAGTAGAAATCCTTTGTTCTGTGCATGAGTTCTTTAAAAACTCCAAAAAAGTCACAGACCCAGAAGAACTCCAGGAAAGACTCAGAATGGCAGAGATGCTTCTCGCCAACTTCAAAATGTACCACGCCAAAGTAATTGAACTCCGAACAGGCAACAAGATTGTGAACCCCTACCCTGCTGAGCCCTTCAACAGACCTGGAAGCAAAGACTTTATATACTTTTAACTATGCTTAAGTCAGTGTAATAAAGTAATTGCAATAAATCTAAGCTGAAACGTGAGGCTCCAATGCCATATTCAAACACTTATTGATCAAAGAAGTTAGCTTATAATGGAAAACAAATCTTGCTCAACAACCCCTTTGCTAGGAACTGGCGAACTAGAAACCAACAGAACAAAATTCAATGAAACCGATAGACAAAAAACCAAGAGTTCTAACGAGTTTACAGAAGACCTAAAGTTCCCTAAGGTGCTCGAAGCTCTTGAAGAAACTACCGATAAGGTCTGGTGCGTAAAAGTTATAGGTCCCTACATAGCATCTGCACTTGGAAAAACTATTGTCTTGTGGGACTCTGAAGCGATGATAGAAGTAAATTCTCTACAAGGACATGAAGCACAAATTAAGTGCCTAGTTAACTTAGACGATTGCCGTTTGGCATCTGGGTCTTCTGAGGGTAGGATTAGAGTCTGGGACTTAGAATCCGGGGAACAAGTGGCAATGCTCGAAGGTGATTTGTCAGAGGTACTTTGTCTGGAAAGTATTGGCGAAAACTACTTAGTTTCTAACTACGAAAACGAAATAGCTTTGTGGAACATAGAAAGTGAGGAAATGGAAGATAGCATCCAAGGCCATTCGGATTTAGTAACTTGCATGAAGAAGGTAAACGGACTCTTAGCAACTGGCTCCAAAGATAAAACCATCAGACTCTGGGAAATTGAAGATAAAAGTTTGAAGGAAGTAGGAGTTTTGGAAGGGCACAACGCTGGAGTTTCTTGTTTAGGAGAGTTCAATGGGCACTTAGTGTCTGCTTCCGAAGACAAAACAGTCAAAGTCTGGGACTTAGATAGCAAAAAAGAAGTAACTACTCTAAAAGAGCACGGAGGTTCTATTAATTGTTTGGGGACTGTTGACAAGTTTCTAGTTTCGGGGTCTTCTGACTCAAAAATTAGACTCTGGAAACTGAAGAAGGGAAAACATGACCAAGTGGAGATCAAGGAATTTGCAGTTTTGGAAGAACACACAGGAAGCGTGAACTCCTTGGTTTCAAAGAACCATAACTTGATATCGGCTTCCAGTGACGGAACTGTTAGAATTTGGGAAGTAAGCAAAAAGCAAGAATCTTTTACTTTAGGAGAGCATAGCAGCTGGATAAGGTCCATGGCAGCAATTGGAGACAAGCAAATAGCATCTGGGTGTAAGGACGGCACTATCAAACTCTGGAGTGTGGAGTCAAGAAAAGGACTGGGAGTTTTAAAGGGCCACACTAACGAAGTCTATTGCTTGATTGAAATGGACGGAAAACTAGTTTCAGGCTCAAAAGACAAAACCATTAAAATATGGAACCTGACTACTAAGGAAGTAGAAAAGACTCTAGAAGGCCACTCAGACTTTGTTTACTCTCTTGAAAAGACTGAAAAGTACCTAATTTCCGGGTCTAAGGACAAGACCATCAAGGTGTGGGGGAGAAATGACCTGGAAGAAAAAGCCACTCTTAGAGGACACAAAGACTCAGTTTTTAGCATTGCTGTTAGGGGAAACTACTTGATTTCAGGGTCCCAAGACAACACCATCAGAATCTGGAACCTAGATTCAAGGAAGCAAGTGAGTGCAATTCAAGCCCACAATAAATGGGTAAGGTCTGTGACAACAGTTGGGGACTACATAGCATCTGGGTCTGCAGATAACACTATCAAGCTCTGGAAGTACACAGGCAAGCATGTAGCTACTTTGAGAGGACACCAAAACCAAGTTAAAGTACTGGCAACTATAGGAGACTTTTTGATTTCGGGATCCTACGACGGAACAGTTAGAATTTGGGACGTTCAACAGCAAAAAGAACTAGGAGTGATAAAAGAACACTCTAAAGAAGTTGAGTGCTTAGCGGTATCCGGGGACTTTCTAGCTTCTGGCTCTGACGACCAAACAGTTAAGCTCACCAAGCTATCCTACGACTACAGGTTTTTACCCGGGTACGACACTGCAGTGTACTCCTTCAAAAAGCTAGCTGAGTCTGAGTTCAGTGAGTACAGCCCAAAAATCAACGAAATACTCATTATGCCCCAAAGAATAAACATCCTCCACGTACTTGCTCACCAAGGGAAGTACAAAATGCTTAAAAGAGCACTTAAAGAAGGATGTCCCTTTTTAGAGTCTGCAGCAGGAGAAACCCCTTTGACAATTGCACTTGATCAAGGAAACAAAAGGTGTGTAGAAGCAATACTTAAGTACATCGGGAAAGTAAAAGACAAGAGAGTACAGAAAGTTATGGTTTCTAAAATCGGAGGCGACTTAGCAAGCATTGTTGAAACGGACTCTGTTCATTTAGGGCCTATATTCAAAGCAGCTTCTATGAGCTTTACAGACTTTGAAGACACAGAACAACTTCCTAAGTACACCAAAACTAAAGACCCCCAAGTCAACCTTCTTGAGCATTCCTTTAAAAGCACTGAAGCTTCCAAAAAAACTGAAGAAGTTAAAATAGGCTACACTAGGTTGCAGTTCAAGTTCTCTTCAGGTTCCAAAGAAAGTTTGGACCTACTAAATGCTCTCGAAAGTACCGAGAGCATTGAGTGCCTGTCAAGTGAGTTCGTTCAAGCCTTAGTTGGGTACAAGTGGAGCAGGTTCAAAGTTATGTTCTGGATTCTGTCCATTTTGAATTTGCTTAGTGTAGTAACTATTACCGGAATTGCTTTTTCAGAGGACATTTTTGCCAAGCAACTCTTTGCATGGGTCTTTTTGGCAAACAACTTGTTTTTCACCATCTTTGAACTGTTCCAAATAGTAGCCTCTGCCAAATACGGCTACTTCAAATCTTCTAAAAACTACCTAGACCTAGTCAGACTCCCCCTAGGCTACACTTGGGCATTCATCTCGCTGCAGTCTAACTTCGAAAACGTAAACTCTACTAACCTTTTGACACTGGTAACTAGTTTGCTCTTTTGGATAGAAGGAGTCAGTGCTTTCAAAGTGTTTGACTCCACAAGGTACTACGTTTGGATGATTCTGGAAGTTGTGAAGGATACGAAAGGGTTTCTGGGGATACTGATTTACTTTGCCATAGCTTACTGCGGTATGCTTGGAACTACAATTAACTCGAGTTTTTGGGATACTTTTAAGGTTTCCTACAACTTACTACTTGGTGACTTTGACACCGGAGACCTTGACAACTTGCAGTGGGCAGTGTTCATTATTGGTTCAATGCTAAACTTAATTGTGATGCTGAACCTGTTGATTTCAATTATCTCAGAGTCCTTTGCCAAGATCAACTCCGAAAAGATGGCTTCAGATACCAGGATCAGACTAGACCTGGTGATCGAAGTGGAAAACTGTATCTTTTGGAGGAAAAAAGAAGGACCTCAGTACTTGTTCTTCGTTGAAGAGTATGAAGGTGAGGAAGAAGAAGATTCAAAACTAGAGAAAGACGTCCAGGCAATCAAGGCTGAAATGGAGTCAATGAAAAAAGATGTAGCCAAGATCCTAGAGCTTCTTGAAAAGTAGTTAGTTTAAAACTTTAGAACTAGATTATGATTGAATATTACTTGTTTTCAATTGCCGAAAGCACTGCGGAAACACTCCCCAGTACCCACAACAGTGCAAACCCTCCAACGTAAAGAACTGCATAAATTCCTTTGTAGTCTTTAACGTGGACTTTAAGCAGAGCTGGAACCAAACAAATGATTACTCCCCCACAAAACCCACCTAAGAACCCAAAAAGAGTTTGGATGGCTGGGTACACAATAGCAATAACTAAGGAACTGAGTAAAAGACCCAGTGTAACAGACAGGTGGCTAAGTAAAACTTACATTGACAAGGGCGGAGTTCCTTCTACTCTAAACAGAGTTTTGATGATAGAAGCTCTGCAAGGAGGAATGTTAATGGGCACAGCAAACACCAAAGTCAAGGTCATAAGGACTCTAGCCACAACCATAAGCCAGTCGTTACTGATCGAAGTAGGTGGCTGCCTCATCAACATAAGCGTGGGAGTTTCCTCTAGAGTTGACAAGTACCCAAAACTCCCCAAAGCAATGTAAGGAACTACTATTAGTCCTACAGCACGCATTGCAACTTTTGAAACTCTGCGCAAGTTGTTGGCCCTGAGTTCTCCCTGGACCTGAGATACGTTTGTGTGGCAAGCAAAAGAGTACAGACAAAAAGCAAACCCCGAAAAAAGGTTTGAGTCCACCTTGAACAAGTCTACTTCGGAAAAGTCATTCTGGTTTACGAAGTAAGGGAACTCTGCCACTACAATAACAGTAATATATACAAGTGTCAAGGCACTCAGAAGAGACACTACTCTTAAACTACTGAGTTGCCTAAACAAAGCTAAAGGAGCCATAACCAAAACGTTAGCTCCTACCATTGCAATCATCCTTTCTTCTTGGGAGTCCACTTTAATGCCCACTGAAGAACAAATGTTGGGCACAAAAATCCCTATCATTATTTGG
>PR_CR_10_Liq_1_inCRDRAFT_1000458_pt1 | contig 25540 bp, 18 predicted proteins | sample PRCRCaboRojoPR_3_FD_10241 | JGI IMG/M metagenome (IMG submission 10241)
GAGCCAATGCGTCCGCCCCGTCTCGGCAACGCTCGCCAGCGGCTCGGTGTCACCGCCGGTGCGCCAGGCGTCGTAGGCCGTCGTGAGCCCCGGGAACAGGTGCTTGCGCATGTTGTTGAGGTTGCCCACGTAGAAGTGCAGCGCCGGGGCGTCGGCCTGCTCGGCGAGCCGCGGCAGCGTCACCAGCGCGTCCGCCAGATGATCCCGCACGGCACGGGCCGCAAGCTCCGCCGGGGTGCCCACGACGTCCGCGAGCATGGCGTTCCAGGCGGCGTCGTCCAGCAGGCGGCCCGCCTCGTACTCGCCCTGCTCGTGCAGCAGGGCGTTGTCGATCTCGCGGTCGGTCATGGCATCCAGCGCGCCTTCCAGGTCGGCGTCGAAGTCGTAGCAGGCAAAGGCACGCCCGAGGGCGTTGTCCGGGCGGTTCCAGCGCCAGCTCTCCAACTTCTCCCAGAGCATCCGTCGCAGCGATTCCCGGCGCAGGAAGATGCTGTCGCCGAGCGTCATGGCCGGCGGGGCGGCAAGGTCCCGCGCATACTCACCGGCTGCCACGTAGACGGTACAGTTGGCGCGGCTCACACGCTGCTCCAGCCGCCCGAGGAAGAAGTGCGGCTTGGCCCGGTTGCCGAGGCCGCTGCTGTAGACCAGTCCCTCTTCGCCGAGGGAGTCGTTGATGGCATCGGCGTCGAAGGGATCGTAGTCCCGGCCCCGGATGCTGAGCGGGCGCAAATCGGCATCCTCCAGTCCCTCCCAGAGCTGCTCGCGCGCCTGGAGCCAGTCGCCGACGGCGTCTTTGCCGAGCGGTGCGCCGTAGGGCAGCTTCTGCTCCCAGCGGTAGTATTCGCGCATCTTCATCAGATAGACGCAGAGGGAGTAGTCGCCGCCGTGGCGGGCGTCGGAGACGTGGCAGTTGTACTGCACCGCGGCGGTGAGGGTCTTGAGCTCGTTGGGGGTCATGACGGCAACCTCGATGGGCATGCGGCGGCGGACTGCTGCCGCCCGCGGGGCGCTGGGCTCGGGCACGCGGCACGCCATTCCTGAGTAAAACAGTCGGACAAAACGGTAGCAGCTCAGGCGCGCCCCGGCAACGGCCACCGCCCGCGCCAACCCCCGGCTCCGGCGCTTTGGGCGGCGGCGCCGTGCCCCCACCTGCTGAGCCAATCACAAGCCCGACACGACCGGAGTCAGAACCATCATGGCACTGCGTATCAAGAGCCATTGGCAAAACGAGGAGGTCGACCGCTCGCTGGCTGAGATCGGCGGCGCCATGGCCTTCATCGCCTTTCGCATCGCCACCGACAAGGCCATCACCCTGCATTGCGAGCGCTTCGTCTATCGAGACGACGCCCAGCGCATGCGGGTGATTCAGGAGTACGTGATCTTTCTGGTGCAGATCGCAGACCGCCTCGCCCACGGCCGGCTGGACGACGACCAGCGCCGGGAGCTCGTCACCGCCATGGCGCGCAAGTCCGTCGAGCACGTGCAGGACAACAGCCAGGACCTGATGGGGCCCGCGGACTATGGCACGCCCTTCATCCAGCGCCTCAACGAGCGCTCGGGCGAGTATGCGGAATTCAGCATGGACGACGAAGGCCCGTCCTACAGCTTCCTGCGTCATCTGGGCTTCGAGATCCAGCAGCTCATGGGTGAGCAGGACGAGAACCGCTGGGTCATCGACCAGGTCATGGACAAGGACGGCTGGGATGCCTACAAGCGCTTCGCCAAGGCCTTCCGGGATCTTTTCGAGTAGCCGGTGCGCCCGCCGCTCGGCCGCACCCTGTGACTCACCGTTCGGTGGCAATGCCCCGGCGGCCGGGGCAAATGCCCTGCTTGCTGAAGGCCTCAGGCGCAACCTGACCCGACCGACACGGCATGGATGCCGGAAGCACCCTGACTGCTGATCGGCATCCCACTTGCACCTCCCTCAAGCGTCAGCCCGAACGGCGGCCTAAGCGTCGGCGTCCGGGCTCAAGCTTCGCAACCAGCCACAGCAACGGGAGGCGCATTCATGCGAGCTACAACCGCAAGCACCCTGGCCCTGCTCATCGCAGCGGGCCTGACGCCACTGCCCGCCGCCGCGGCCGAGCCACCGGCGGCAGAGCCCAAATCCCAAGCAGCAGCCGCCCCCGGCGAGCGCCCTCACACGGAGCGCTCCGCACAACAGGGAGAGCATCGCAGCTTCAGCGGCCTGGTGATGCACCTGCGCGCCGTGCGCGTCGATGCGGGGGGCGAGCCCCGTCTCCTGGGCCGTGTCCTGCTGGATAACGGCCACCGGGTGCTGGCCGATTTCGGCACCATGTCGGCACAGGCCGACGCCGGCAAGGACCGGGCAGACCGACCTCAGGTGCAGCCCGGCCAACGTATCGCGGGCACTGCGAGCCTGGAGCGCCGCGGCGGCCCACCGCGGCTGGTGGTGGAACAGTGGCGACTGGTGGGCCACCGCTCCGACGCAGGCCATCCGGTGATGTTCGGGCATCCGCAGGTCCCAGGCCACCAGGGCATGGCCATGAATCCGAGCCGGCCCAACCGGCCCGGGCCCGTACAGCATCCGAGCTGGGTACAGCAGCCCGGCATGGGCTCGGGGCCGGAGATGAGCCGCGGCGGGCGTCCCACAGTGCCCGCAAGCGACGGACGGGCACTGAGCCGCGGCCTCACCGGCGACATGAGCCGACACACCGCGCCCGGCATGGGTCCGGGCATGATGAGCGCACGCCCTGATCCGTCGGGCCGCCGGAGCGCGGCGGACCGCCAGGGCACGGCAGGCGATGCCGCAAGCGCAGGCAGCCGCGGCACAGACATGAAGGTGATGCTCACAGGCACCGTCGTCAGCATCGGCGGCGACGGCACCGAGCAGGCGCCGGACAAGCCGGGCAACGTACAGGAAAGCGCCGAACAGCAACCTGGAGCGCCACGGCGCATCGGCGTCGCCACGCCAGGCGGGCGGGAGGTGCTCGCCGACCTCGGCCGCTCGCAGGCCGCCCGGGCGTTGAGCCTGGAGAGGGGGGATCAGGTGGTGCTGTACGGCAACGCGGGCATGGATGACGGCCGCCCGGTGCTGATGACCCACTATGCCGCCAAGCTGGTGACCCTGCCGCGGACGCACGGGCAGGACCAGGGAGACGGCGAGTCGGCGTCAGCAACCGAAACAGATCCACGCAGGAACACGCCGCGCGCGCGGATCACCGGCAGCTCCTCCTGACCCACCAGGGATGGGGCGGCCCGGCGGCATCGGCCCGATGCGCCGGGCCGGGCAGATGCGCCATCGCTGGCGATAACCCTGCCAGCGCGGCTTTGACAAGCACAATCGGCCGTTGCAGGGAGGGATCGGCCGCTGCGGTGGCGCGTGGACAGACACCATCGCCACTCGTGACGCGTCAGCACGCCGCTGTTCAGTATACCGTCCCCGTGATGTCCCCGTTTTAGTCTCCGGCGATCTGGTCGAGGTCGCGGCCGGTGAGCACGGAGTTGGGCTCGGTGCTGGTGGGGTTGCGCCTGGCATCGGCGCCGTCGTCGCGCATCTTGATGAGCAGCCACTTGGCTTGCTCCTCGTTGCCGCCCTCGATGCGCTTCAGCGCATAGCCGCCCGCGAGCTTCTCGCCGTGCAGCCGGACCTCCACCAGGCCGTCGTCCAGGCTGGCGACCATATCCTTGGGGTTGTCCTGCTTCTCCGCCCTCAGGTTGTCGTATCGCCCCTGATCCCAAACCAGCACCGTGCCGGCCCCGTACTCGCCCTCGGGTATCACGCCCTCGAAGTCGGCATACTCCAGCGGGTGGTCCTCTGTCCTGATGGCGAAGCGCTTCTCGGACGGGTCCGTGGACGGGCCCTTGGGCACGGCCCAGGACTTGAGCACCCCGCCCACTTCAAGCCGCAGGTCGTAGTGCAACGTCGAAGCGGCATGCTTCTGGATCACGAAGCGACCGCTGTCCTCGTCGTCGGATGCCGCGGCGTCGCCGGCGGGCTCGCCGCTCCTGCCGGTGTCCCGCTTGCCGCGGTAAGCGGCGAGCTTGTCATCATCATGCTTGCCCATGCGTGGCCTCCGCGTTGGCTTGAGACAGGGTCGAGAGACCCATTGACGCCCAAACTGAACGCAAAGTGCAGGCCATGCACCTCAGCTCACGCGCGACGACGGACGGGCCGCCGTCCGCTGCGTCGCCGAGATCTTCGGAGAGCGCAAATTAAGGTTACCGTCCCCGTTTTTCGTCGCCGTAATTGACCCTCAATTCCCCGATCAATCATGGTAATCGTAAGCGCTTTTCCAGCGCTTCCATCAAGAATCGTCTGGAACACGCCACAGCCAATCGGTAGGCTTTTGGGCTTCCGGATCTCTGTAACGCTTTGCACCAGAGGTATGCTTGTCTGACCTAGCACCTGCTTGCAGCCCAGTTACTCGTGCGAGGTTGTAGTCCTGATATGCATTCGACGACGGGTATAAACTCGGCGCTGAAGGACGCGGCACGGGATCAGCGCGCCTCCGATCTGGGACATGTAGAGAATCTCTTCCCGTCGCTTCTCGCATTTCCTGTTGCACGCTCCTTCACCAGCAAGGATGTCAGCAACCCGGCGTCCACCGCAGGTCCAGGGTATAGGGATGCTCCCCGGCCGGCTCCTCCGGCGGCGGGTCGATGTCGCCGGGTGTGTGGCCCATGACGCGGAAGCGGGCGATGCGCCGGCCCTCGGCCTCGTAGCTGTTCACCGGGAAGCGCTCCTCGGCGCGGCCGCCGGGGTGGTCGACGTAGTAGGTGCAGCCACCGAGGCTGGCCTTGTTCCACAGGTCGACCAGGTCGAACACCAGCGGGTTGTGCCGCGGGATGGTGGGGTGCAGACCAGAGGGTGGTGCCCAGGCCTTGAAGCGCACACCGGCCACGTACTCGCCACGCCGGCCGGTGGGCCGCAGCGGCACGCGGCGGCCATTGCAGGCGAGCGCGTGACGCTCGCCGAGCATGCCGTCCACCTTCACCTGCATGCGCTCCACGGAGCTGTCGACGAAGCGCGCGGTGCCCTGCGCCGTCACCTCCTCGCCCAGCACGTGCCAGGGCTCGATGGCGCCGCGCAGTTCCATGCGCACCCCGTTGGCGGCGATCATGTCGCCGTAGTGCGGAAAGCGGAACTCGAAGAAGGGGTCGAACCAGGCGGGGTCGAAGGGATAGCCGGCGCGCTGTAAGTCGCAGATGACGTCCTGGAAGTCCTGGCGCACGAAGTGCGGCAGCAGGAAGCGATCATGCAGCTCGGTGCCCCAGCGCACCGGCGCCCGGCTGTAGGGCTGCTGCCAGAAGCGCGCCACCAGGGCTCGCAGCAGCAGCATCTGAGCAAGGCTCATGCGCGCGTGCGGCGGCATCTCGAAGGCGCGGAATTCCACCAGGCCCTGCCGGCCGCTGGCCGAGTCCGGCGAGTAGAGCTTGTCGATGCAGAACTCGGTGCGGTGGGTGTTGCCGGTGACGTCCACCAGCAGGTTCCTCAGCACCCGGTCCACGATCCAGGGCTCGCGCTCGCCGGCGCGGCCCTTCGGCATCTGCTGAAAGGCGATGGCGAGCTCGTAGAGGCTGTCGTCCCGGGCCTCGTCCACCCGCGGTGCCTGGCTGGTGGGGCCGATGAAGGTGCCGGAGAAGAGATAGGACAGGCTCGGGTGGTGCTGCCAGTAGGTGACCAGGCTCTGCACCAGGTCCGGGCGGCGCAGCAGCGGGCTGTCCGCCGGGGTCGGGCCGCCCAGGGTGACATGGTTGCCGCCGCCGGTGCCGGTGTGGCGGCCGTCGAGCATGAACTTCTCGGTGCCGAGGCGGCTGAGGCGGGCCTCCGCGTACAGGATGTCGGTGTCGCGCACCAGCTCGTCCCAGCTGAAGGCCGGGTGGACGTTGACTTCGATGACGCCCGGGTCCGGGGTGACCGCGAGCTTGTTGAGACGATGGTCCCGTGGCGGCTCGTAACCCTCGATGATGATCGGGAGGCCCGTCTCCGCGGCGGTGTCCTCCAGACAGTGCACCAGGTCCAGCCAGTGCTCCAGGTGCGTCACCGGCGGCATGAAGCAGTACAGCCTCCCCGCGCGCACTTCGATGCACAGTGCGGTGCGGATGAGCGCGGGCGGGTAGTCGTCGGGCAGCGTCGCCTGCTCCGAGAGTGCCTGGCGGTGGTCCTCCGTCAGTGGCGCGCGACCATAGCGGCGGGCCGTCTGCTCCGGGCGCTGGCCCTGCTCCTGGAATGCCTCCCGGGGCTGGTCCGGCTCCGTGATGCGCCCGTAGCGGCGGGCGATTTCATCGCCTTTGGCGTCATAGCGCGGTGCCAGCGCAGCCACCGGCTCGAAGGGATCGCGCTCCGGGTGTGTGTCCAGATCCGCATCCGGCACATACGGCAGCGCCTCCAGCGGCAGCCGAAAGCCCATGGGCGAGTCGCCGGGGATCAGGAACAGGTTGCCGTCGCGCAGGCTCCATTTGCCGCTCACCCAGCCGCCCCCCTGCTCGCGTGTGGGCAGGCCCGCCCAGCGCAGCGGCAGCGCAAAGCCCACGGTGCGGTCCAGACCCTGGCTGAACACCCGCGCCAGCCGGGCGCGCTCCACGGGGTCCTTCAGCTTGCTGTCGAAGGGGTCGACATTGACCGGCAGGCGGGACTCCTTCCACAGGTAATAGAAGACGTCCTCGTGCGCCGGCTGCGCATGCCCGGGCTCCACCCCGAGCTTGTCCGCCAGGGTGCGGATGAAGCGCTCGGCATCCGGCGGCGCGTGGCCGGCGCTGTCCTTTTCGCTGCCCAGCAGGCTTGCGTCGGTCCAGACGGGCTCGCCGTCCTTGCGCCAGTAGCAGGACAGCGCCCAGCGCGGCAGCTGCTCGCCGGGGTACCACTTGCCCTGGCCGATGTGCAGCATGCCGCGAGGTGCGAAGCGGCGCTTGAGGCGCAGCAGCAGGTCTTCCGCCAGCGGCTTCTTGGTGGGCCCCAGCGCGGCGATATTCCACTCCGCGCCCTCCATGTCGTCGATGGAGACGAAGGTGGGCTCGCCGCCCATGGTGAGCCGCACATCGTGCGCGTCGAGCTCGGCGTCGATCTGGTGCCCCAGGCCCTCGATGGCCGCCCACTGCTCCTCGGTGTAGGGCTTGGTGACCCGCGGGTCCTCGTGGATGCGCTTGACCCGGTTGTGGAAGTAGAAGCTCACATCGCACTTGTCCGTGGCGCCGGTGATAGGCGCCGCGGAGATGGGGTCCGGCGTGCAGGCGAGCGGGATGTGGCCTTCGCCGGCGAAGAGCCCGGAGGTGGGGTCGAGCCCGATCCAGCCCGCGCCCGGCACATAGACCTCCGCCCAGGCGTGCAGGTCCGTGAAGTCGCGGTCGGTGCCGCTCGGGCCGTCCAGGGACTTCACGTCCGGCGTCAGCTGTACCAGGTAGCCGGAGACGAAGCGCGCCGCGAGGCCCAGGTGGCGCAGGATCTGTACCAGCAGCCAGCCCGAATCCCGGCAGCTGCCGCGGCCGAGCCGCAGCGTCTCCTCGCAGGTCTGGATGCCGGGCTCCATGCGAATCACATAGCCGATGTCCTCGTTCAGCTTCTTGTTCAGGTCCACCAGGAAGTAGACCGTCTCCCGCGGCGTGCGGTCGACGCCGGAGAGCCACTGCTTCATGAGCGGACTTTCCTCCTTGACCTCCAGATACGGAAACAGCTCCTTGGTCAGCTGGTGGTCGTAGCCGAAGGGATAGCTGTAGGCGTACTCATCGACGAAGAAGTCGAAGGGGTTGATGGTCACCATCTCCGCGATGACATCCACCTCCACGGACAGGGTCCGCGCCTTCTCGGGAAACACCAGCCGCGCCAGATAGTTGCCGAACGGGTCCTGCTGCCAGTTGAGGAAGTGCTGCTCCGGCTCGACGCGCAGCGAGTAGGAGCGGATGGGCGTGCGGCTGTGCGGCGCCGGGCGCAGCCGGATGGTATGCGGGCCCAAGCTCACCGAGCGGTCGAAGCGGTACTCGGTCTTGTGGTTGATGGCGACGAGGATGGACATGCGGGGCGGGCTCCGGGACTGCCGACAGGAGAGGCTCGATGGCGCGTACTCTAGCGCCGTCGCGTTGTGCCGCGCAGCAAAAATCGGTCCGACGTGACGACGGCGAGTGGCGCCCCAAAGAACGGGGACGGTATACTTAACTCACAAGACACCTGCGGCGCGGCCGACATGATGCAGTCGGCCAAGGCAACAGTGCATCAGCGCTCAGGCGCTGCGGCGGTGTGGCCGGAGCCAGGGGCGCCGATCAGCCCTCCTACCCGATCCCCGATCCACTGGAACATCACATACAGCCCCGGAATCAGCAGGATGCCGATGAGGGTGGCCGCCAGCATGCCGCCCAGCACCGTGAAGCCCAGGTGCACCCGGGCGTTGGCGCCGGCGCCGGTGGCCAGCACCAGCGGCAGCAGGCCGACGATGAAGGCAAGCGCGGTCATGAGTACGGCGCGGAAGCGCATCCGGGCACCGGTGCGGGCGGCCTCATACAGGCTCATGCCCGCCTCGCGCTGCTCCTTGGCGAACTCGACGATGAGGATCGCGTTCTTGGCGGCGAGGCCGATGAGCAGCACGAAGCCGATCTGGGTGTAGAGGTTGTTGTCGAGCCCAACGGCCCAGAGCGCCGCCGCACCGCCGAGCAGCGCAACAGTGACCGACGCCAGCACCGAGAAGGGGATGGCCCAGCTCTCGTAGAGTCCCACCAGGAACAGGTAGCCGAACAGCACCGCCAGCGCAAAGATGGCGATCTCGCCGCCCGCGGTCTGCTGCGCCTCCTGGTAGGACATGGCGGTCCAGGCCAGGGCGTAGCCGTCGGGCAAGGACTTCTGGGCAGCGGCCTCCATCGCGCGCATGGCCTCGCCGGTGGAGGCGCCCGCCGCCGGGTTGCCGTTGATCTGCGCCGTCAGGAACTGGTTGTAGCGGAAGATCAGGTCCGCGCCCAGCTCCTCACGGACGCTCGCCAGCACCGACACCGGCACCATGGCACCGTTGCTCGCGCGCACGTAGGTGCTGCCGATGTCGTCCACCGTGCGCCGGGCGTCCTGCTCCGCCTGCACGTTGACCTGGTAGGTGCGGCCCAGNTAGGTGAAGTTGTTGACGAAGCTGGTGCCGAAGGTGGCCTGNAGGGTCTGGAAGAAGGTNGACACNGGCACGTCCAGGTANTCCGCCTGGGTGCGATCAAGGTCCAGGAACACCCGCGGCACGTCGGCGCTGAAGGTGGAGCGGGCGATGGCGATCTCCGGCGCCTGATTGGCCTCCGCCAGCAGCCCGTTCAGCACCTCCGTCAGCTCCTGCGACGACTGCCCGCCCAGCGCCTCCAGCTGTGCCGTGAAGCCGCCCGCGTTGCCGAGCCCGGGGATGGGCGGCGGCGGGAACAACAGAATATTGGCCCCCGGGATGGCGTCCAGCTCGCCCTTGAGCTTGCCGTAGAGCCCGCGCAGCCGCGTCTCGGGGGTCGTGCGCTCGTCCCAGGGCTCCAGCACGATCACGGCGAGCGCGGAGTTGGACGACGCCGAGCTGGTGAGCAGGCTGTAGCCGGCAACCGTCAGCACATCGGCGACGCCCTCGGTGCCCGCCGCGATCTGCCGCAGGCTCTCGACCACCTTGGCCGTGCGCGGCAGCGACGCACCGCTCGGCAGGCTGATGTCCGCGAACAGCACGCCCTGGTCCTCGTTGGGCAGGAAGCCGTCCGGCAGCCGGTCCAGCACGAAGACGGCCGCCGCACCCACGGCCACCACCAGCACCCCCGCCAGCGCCGCCCGCCGGGCCAGCAGCCCCGCCACGGACACGTAGCCGTCCCGCGCCTTGCCGAGGCCCTTGTTGAACCAGGCGAAAGGCCCGCGCTTGGGCGCCTTCGGCTCGCCCAGGAACAACGAGGTCAGCACCGGCGAGAGCGTCAGCGCGTTGATGGCCGAGATGGCCACGGCGGTGGAGATGGTCACCGCGAACTGCCGGAACAGCTCGCCGGAGATGCCCGGCAGAAAGGCCACCGGCGCAAAGATCGCAAACAGCACCAGGGTGGTGGAGACGATGGGCCCGGTCACCTGCCGCATGGCCTTGAGCGTGGCGGCGCGGCGGTCCAGCCCCTCCTCCAGCATGATGCGCTGGACGTTCTCCACCACCACGATGGCATCGTCCACCACCAGCCCGATGGCCAGCACCACCGCGAACAGACTCACGGTGTTGGCCGAGAAGCCCACCGCCAGCAGCACAATGAACACGCCGATGAGCGACACCGGGATGGTCACGGCCGGCACGATGGTGGCCCGCAGATCCTGCAGGAAGATGTACACCACCAGCAGGACAATCACAGCGGTGATGGCGAGCGTGAACAGGATCTCCTCGATGGACGCCTTCACGAACAGCGTCGAGTCATACATCACCTTGGCCGCGACGCCCGACGGGAAGCGCTGCTCCAGGCGCGCGAGCTCCGCCTTCACGCGCTCCGCCACGTCCAGCGCATTGGCGCCCGGGGCCTGGTAGATGGCCACGGCCGCCGTGGGCTCGCCGTTGAAGCGGCTGCTGCTGCTGTAGGACGCGGAGCCCAGCTCCACGCGGGCGATGTCGTCGATGCGCACGACGCTGCCCTCGGCCCCTGTGCGCACCACGATCTGGCCGAACTCGTCCGGCTCCTTCAACTGCCCCTTGGCGACGATGGTGGTCTGGAAGGCCTGATCGTCCGGGATCGGCGGCCCGCCCACCTGCCCGAGCGCGGCCTGGATGTTCTGCTGCTGGATGGCATTGATCACGTCCTGTGGCGCAATGCCGAGCGCCGCCATTCTGGCCGGGTCCAGCCAGATGCGCATGGAGTAGTCCTCGGCGCCGAACTGGGTCGCCTCGCCGACGCCATCCACGCGCGCCAGCTCGTCCTGCACGTTGATGGTCGCGAAGTTGGACAGGAACAGCGAGTCCCGGCTCTCATCCGGCGACGAGACCGTGATGACCAGCAGCAGGTTGGTGGACTCCGCCTGCACCGTCACGCCCAGGTTCTGCACCTCCGCGGGCAGCTTGGCCAGCGCCTGGGAGACCCGGTTCTGGGTGTTGACCTGGGCGATGTCCGGGTCCGTGCCGACCGCGAAGGTCACTGTCAGGCTGTAGGTGCCGGCGCTCGAAGCCGTCGACGACATGTACAACATGTCCTTGACGCCGTTGACCTGCTCCTCGATGGGCCCGCCGACGGTGTCCGCGATGGTTTGGGCATCGGCGCCGGGATAGGTGGCGCTCACCACCACCACCGGCGGCGTGATGGGCGGATACTGGGCGACGGGAATGGCGCGCAACGCCAGCACGCCCGCCACCACCAGCACGATGGACACCACAGCCGCGAGCCGCGGGCGCTCGACGAAGACCTGGGAAATCATGGTCAGCCCCCGTTGCCGGCAGCGGACGGGCTCTCGCCGGTGGCGGCAGCCGACCCGGCAGTACCATCCCCATTCGCAGCGCCGGCGTCGCGGCTGGTCTCAGTCCCGCCGTCGCCGTCGGTCTCACTGCCGCTTTCGCTGCCGCTGTCGCCGTTGGAGGCAGCGCCGGAGCCGGCATCGCGACCGGAGCCGGACGCAGCCCCATCTGCCCCGCTCGGCTGCACCGTCATGCCGGGCTTCACCTTCTGCAGCCCCGAGACGATCACCAGCTCGCCGTCCGTCAGACCCGAGGTCACCGCATAGCCGCCGTCCACCCGCGGCCCGAGCTGTACCTTGCGCAGCTGCACCCGGTCGTCCCCGTCCACCAGGTAGACCTGCGCACCGCTGCGGGTGCGCTGCACCGCCGCCGCCGGCACCACCGGCAGGGGCTCCTTGTCGGCGGCGTGCACGACCACGGTGATGAACTGCCCCGGCAGCAGCACGCCGCTCGGGTTCGGGAAGTCCGCGTAGATGGCGATGGTGCCGGTGGCGGCGTCCACCTGATTGTCGGCGAAGGCGATCTTGCCCGGCTTGTCGTACTTTGTGCCGTCCGGCAGCACCAGTTCCGGCACAAAGGCCGCGCGCGCCTCCGCGGTGGTGGAGGCGCCCACCTTGTCCTGCAGCCGGATCAGCTCCGCGCTCGGCACCGAGAACACGGCGCGGATGGGGTCCAGCTGGGCGACGGTGGCGAGCGTGCCGGTGGAACCGTTGACGAGATTACCTTCGGTGACGGCGGTGGCACCGATGCGCCCGGCGATGGGGCTCGCGATGGTGGTGTAGCCCAGGTTGATCTTCGCGTTGTCCACCGCTGCCTGGGCCTGCTGCTCGCTGGCCTTGGCCTTTTGCACGTTGGCCTGGGCCTCGTCCCGGGCGGCCTTGGCCTGGTCGAAGGCGGTCTGCGAGGTGTCGCCCTTCTTGATCAGCGCCGACTGGCGCTCGAAGTCCGCCTGCTTGTCCTCGAGCGCCGCGGCGGCGGCCAGCGACTCCGCCTGCGCCGCGGCCAGCTGGCCTTCGGCGTTCTCCAGGTCGGCCTTGTACTGGTCCTGCTCGATGCGGTAGAGCACCTGGCCCTTGTCCACCATGGAGCCCTGCTGGAAGGCCACGTCTTCCAGGAAGCCCTCCACCCGCGCCTTCAGGTCCACGGACTGGATGGCCCGGATGTTGCCGATGAAGCGCGCGCTCTTGTCCACCGCCTGGGTTTCCACGGCGGCCACCACCACGGCCGGCGGCGGCTTGGCGCCCTCGCCCTCAGGCGCTTGGGCGGCGGCCGGCGGGGCGACGCCCACCAGCAATGCCAACAGGACGATACGCCGACTGGGGAGCCGGCAGCGAACCGACGGGAAAGTGGATGGGTGCTGCGCGCTCGTCGTCATAGTGACAGAGTCCAATGTTTTAGTCATGCGCCGGCGGTTTGCACAGACCCGCGCGTTGCGGAATGCACTGACCGTTTCTAAACTGTACGCCATGTTACACCAGCGAAGGTGTATACCAATGCGCACAAACATCGTTCTGGACGACGACCTGGTGCAGGAGGCGATGGTCGTATCCGGCGCCAAGACCAAGCGTGAGGTGGTGGATCGCGCGCTCCGGGAGATGGTGGCCCGGGCCAGGCGACGTGATCTGATGGACCTTTACGGCTCGGACGGCATCGACCCGGACTACGACTACAAGCGTGCAAGGGCCGGAGACCACTGAGCTTGCACCTCGTCGACACATCCGTCTGGATCGACTTCTTCCGGGCGCATGACACACCGCCCGTTCGCCGGTTGAAGACACTCCTTCAGCTGGGCGCCGATGTCTGCATTACCGCGCAGATCCTTCAGGAGATTCTTCAGGGCACGCGCGACGAGGCGCAGTTCGAGAAGTATCTTGAGTATTTTTCGAGCCAGCCGATCCTGCACCCCCGGGACGCGGTCGACTGCGCGATCGCCGCCGCCCGCATTGACTTCGACTGCCGACGACGCGGCCTGACGGTGCGCTCATCCAACGACTGCGTCATCGCGCAAGTCGCGCTGGAGCACGACGCGCTCCTGCTGCATGACGATGCCGATTTCAAGCATATGGCCGAGGTTGTGACGACCCTGCGGCAAGCATCCAGCTGATGGCTAAACGGGCTCCGGATAGAAGGCCCGATCCAGCAGTTCATCCAGCGCATACGGACAATCGGCGGGGAAGCTGGTCAGCGGCAGCCCGGTTTCGGCCGCCGCGAGGTCCGTCGCCAGTGGATAGGCCTCCGCGACAGCATCGGCCAGCTTGGACTTCAGACCGGGGTGCTTGCGCAGCAGATACTCCAGCGCCAGACGCTGCTCGATGATGGTGCTGCGCCAGCTCCTGCCCTCGAATTCCGCTCACCGCTCCGAGAGCTGCCGATACTGAAACTGCCATTTGAGCAGGTACGCCAGCAGCACACGCAACCGGTTCACCAATTCATGCTGCTGGCTTTTCCCCAGATCGGACAGCTCCTCGATGAGGTGCTCCACGTCCAACGCCGCGAAGCGCCCGGCGCGCAGCAGCTCCGCCGTCCGCTCCGCCCAGGCGGCGTAGTCTTGGTCATACAGTCGACTGAGATCCTGCATCGCCCCGTCACCTCAGAGAAATGCCCCGCCCGCTCAGGCCCAAGGCGGCGCACCGCGTTGTGCAGCGTCGCATTCTGCATCTCAGCGCCCGTGCGGGCGGCAGACCAACGCCATGCCGGTGCGCGTTTCATCGGCGCGGCGTGGACGCCGCGCCCACAGCGGCCGGCGGCTGTCTATTTCACCTTCATCCCCGGCTCCGCACCGGCATCCGGGCTCAGGATGAAGATGTCCTTACCGCCCGGCCCCGCCGCCAGCACCATGCCCTCGGACACGCCGAAGCGCATCTTGCGCGGCGCGAGGTTGGCGACCATCACCGTGAGCCGGCCTTCCAGGTCCGCTGGGTCGTAGGCCTTGCTGATGCCGGCGAAGACATTGCGGGTCTCGCCGCCGCCGAGATCCAGCGTGAGCTGAAGCAGCTTGTCGGCGCCCTCCACCGGCGCGGCCCTGGCGATGCGTGCGATGCGCAGGTCCACCTTGGCGAAGGTGTCGAAGTCGATGGTCTCCGCGATGGGGTCCTTGGCGAGGTGGCTGCCGCCGGACGCCGTGTCGCCGCCCTGCCCGGCCGCCGGCTGACCGGCCGTCTGCGCCTGGGCCGCCGCCAGGTCCTCCTTCGAGGCTTCCAGCACCGCTTCGATGTGCTTGGGCTCGACCCTGGTCATCAGCGGCTTGAACTTGGCTATCTCGTGCTCCAGCAGCGGCTCGGACAGCACATCCCAGGTGAGCGGCTCGATCTGGAGGAACTGCTCCGCCGCCTCCGCCGTGCCCGGCAGGATGGGCTTGAGCCAGCCGATGAGCAGCCGGAACAGGTTCAGGCCCTGGGTACAGATGCCCTGGAGCTCGGCCTCGCGGCCGTCCTGTTTGGCCACCACCCAGGGCGCCTGCTCGTCGATGTACTGATTCGCCCGATCCGCGAGCGCCATGATCTCCCGCACTGCGCGGCTGAATTCCCGGCGCTCATAGGCCTCGGCGATGCCCTGTCCGGCCGCCGCGAATTCCTCGAACAGCCCGGGCTCCGGCAGCTCGGCGCCCAGCCGGCCGCCGAAGCGCTTGGTGATGAAGCCCGCGGTGCGGCTGGCGATGTTCACCACCTTGCCGACGAGATCCGCGTTCACCCGGGCCTGGAAGTCGTCCAGGCTGAGATCGATGTCATCGACGCCGGGGCCGAGCTTGGCCGCGAAGTAGTAGCGCAGGTACTCCGGGTTCAGGTGATCCAGATAGGTCCGCGCCTTGATGAAGGTGCCGCGGGACTTGGACATCTTCTGCCCGTCAACGGTGAGGAAGCCGTGGGCGAAGATGGCGGTGGGCGTGCGGAAGTCCGCNCCGTGGAGCATCGCCGGCCAGAACAGGGCATGAAAATAGATGATGTCCTTGCCGATGAAGTGATACAGCTCGGCGGGGCTGTCCTTGCCCCAGAAGTGGTCGAAGTCGAGCCCGGCGGCACGCCCCCGCTCGCCCTCGCACAGCTGCTTGAAGCTCGCCATGTAGCCGATGGGGGCATCCAGCCAGACGTAGAAGAACTTGCCCGGATGGTCCGGGATCTCGAAGCCGAAATACGGCGCGTCCCGGGAGATGTCCCATTCCCTGAGCCCCGCTTCGAACCACTCGTCGAGCTTGTTGGCCACCTGTTCCTGCAGCCCGCCGCCGCGGGTCCATTCCCGCAGCATGGGCTCGAAGTCGGCGAGGCGGAAGAACAGATGCTCAGACTCGCGCTCCTCCGGCACGGCACCTGAGACCACGGAGCGCGGGTTTTTCAGCTCCGCCGGCGAATAGCTGGCGCCGCACGCCTCGCAGTTGTCGCCGTACTGGTCCGCGGCGCCGCACTTGGGGCATTCGCCTTTGATGAACCGATCCGGCAGGAACATCTGCTCCACCGGGTCGTACGCCTGGTGGATGGTGCGCGCCGTCACATGGCCCTTGTCGCGGTTGCGCTCATAAATCAGCGTGGCGCAATACCGGTTCTCGTCCGAGTGCGTGGAGTGGTAGTTGTCGAAGCCGATGCGGAAGTCTGCGAAATCCGCCTTGTGCTCCTCGGCCACGCGCGCGATCAGCGCCTCGGGCGTGATCCCTTCCGCCCGCGCCTTCAGCATGATGGGCGTGCCGTGGGCGTCGTCGGCGCAGACGTACCAGCAGTTGTGCCCGCGCAGCTTCTGGAACCGCGCCCAGATGTCCGTCTGGATGTACTCCACCAGATGGCCGATGTGGATGGGCCCGTTGGCATAGGGCAGCGCGCTGGTGATCAGGATGTCGCGGCGCTGGTAGGCGCGCGCGGGGCTGGCAGGCTCGGATGTGGTCATGGTCTGGCGCTTGGGAGCAGTCGTGAGCGGCGCACGCGGCATGGCGGCGCCCGCCGGAAAGCTCTGCATTATCGGGGAAGCGGAGACCACCGGGAAAGGCGGGTCGCCAACCCGGACCCCACCGCCGCGGCCGGTGCCCCGCGCTGAGGGGCGCCGACTCCGGACTAGGCGCCGAGCAGCCCGCCGCGCTGCCGACTCATGAGCTCCTCCACCCGCGCCGCGAGCCGCGCGATCTGCGGCCAGTCGTGGGTGACGATGTCCTGCGCATGGGCGAGGTTGTTGCGCAGGGACTCGAGATCCCGCATCACGCGCTTGGCCGCACCCTTGGTGGGCAGGCCGAAGGCGGCACGCTCCTCTTCGTCCTCCATGACGATCTGCGCCTTGTCCGAGAGCTGAAGGCAATCCGCCAGGTCCACGTGCTGGCCGCGGCGACGCCGCTCGCTGAGCAGCGTCTCGGCCTTCTTGAGCCGGCCTTCGGACAGGAGCCGCGTCCAGCTGCCGTCCGCCCAGCGGCTGCGGATGCGCTCCCCCAGCTCCAGCTCGATGAGCGTGATGATGCCGAACAGCCACATGCGCACAATGGGGCTCTGCATGTCGCCGCGGGTGATGACGCCGGCGACGTCGCCCATGGCGGTGACGAAGCAGAAGTCGTAGCGGGTCAGCACCCGGACCACTTCCGACAGGGACGCATCCGCCCGCAGCACCTGCGCCGGCGCGAAGGCGCGGAGCGCGTCCGCCGGGTCCAGGTCCCGCCGGTAATCCGGACGCACGTAGCCGATGCAGACGCCGTCCCGGCGCAGGCCCGCCACCTCAAGCTCAGCCGCCCGCACCTGGCCGAGCAGCTCCGCCGCCGGCCGCTCGGCGTCGAAGGACCGCAGCGGCAGTGCGATCTCCCGGGCCGTGAACGCAGTGGTGAACAGCCCGAGGCCATGGCGCTGCGCCAGACTCAGCTCCATCGGCGACCGCCAGCTCTGATCGTCCGGGGTGCTTTGCGGCGGCTCCGGCAGCCCCAGCCGGCGCGCGCAATCTGCAACGGTCTTCTGCGCCCGGCGGTAGAGCGCGGGTTCGCCGTCGTCCAGCACCTCCAGCAGCGCGGCGGCCTCCGTCAGGTAGACGCGGGCGAAGCGTGGGTCGTGGGCGCAGATGTCCCGGCAGTTGTCGATGAGGTCCGCGAGCTTGATGGTCTTGGCGCGCTGCGAGGCCCGCGACGTGTGCTGGCGGTCGATGGCCTTGCGGATGTCGCGGTTGCCGTCGCTCGGGCTGCTCACGTCCGTCAGGTCCGCCACCAGCGCCCGCACGCTGGCGCCGAACGCCCGCTCGATGTCGCCGAAGGTGGCGGGCGTGTCCTCCACCGTGTCGTGCAGCCAGGCGGCGGCGAGCATCTCCGGGTCGTCGGAGACCTCCGCCACCAGGCCGGCGACGGCCTTCAGGTGCTCCTGATAGGGCTGGTGGGTGTACTTGCGCCGCTGGTCGATGCGCTGGTGCGCGTCGGTGGCGAAGGCGCGGGCTTGTGCGACGAGATCGGTCATGGGCTCGGTTGCAGCTCGGGCCCGCGGTGGATGCGCTGCGCTGATCCACCCGCCACCCGGCATGTTGCGCTTATCTTGGACCGTTACACATGGGCTCGGTTGCCGCATCGGCGCGGGCCGGGCAAGCGGGCGCTCTCACCGCGCTCCGGCGCACCTTCACCACCGCTCCGGCAGCTTGCGCTCCAGCACGAAGCGCTTGCCCTCGGTGGAGATGTAGCCGCCGGTCTTGAGGTCACCGACGATGCGGCTCACCATCTCCCGCGAGCAGCCCACCCGGTCTGCGATCTGCTGTTGGGTGAGCGGCGGCGTGATGAGCCGGCCCTGCTCATCCTGCGCCTGCTCCGCCAGCACCTTGGCGATGCGCCCGTAGACGCTGAGCAGCGCCAGGTCACTGGCGGTGTCCGTCAGCTCGCGGACCTGGCGCACCAGGTGGCGAATCAGGCCCAGGGCCACCTCCGGGTGCTTGGCCAGGAAGTCCTTGAAGACGGCACCCGTGAGCAGCCGCACATCGCAGTCCGTCAGCGTCTCGACGGACGCCGTGCGCGGTGAGTCGCCGAGCAGCGCGAGCTCGCCGAAATGATCGCCGGGGCCCAGCTCCCGCAGCAGGATCTCGCGGCCCGCATCGTCCGCGACATAGACCTTGGCGCGCCCCTGCTCCAGCACGTACAGCGTCGAGGACTCGTCGCCCTTCTCGATGATGACGGTGCGCTTCTGGTAGTGCTTGCGCTTGGTCTGCTGCTCCAGCGTGGCGAGGGCATCGGCGTCGAGGTCCGCAAACAGCGGAATCTGGTCGAGCATGGCGTGGGCATCTCCGCTGGTTACAAGGCCCGCGGTCGGCGGGCCGGGCAGGCACGCCCACTTGTATAACATCCTGCGCAGGCGTGCGAGCCGTGGTCGGCCACCGCGGCCTCGGAAACCCTGTCCAACGGTGCCTCGCAACCGAAACGGGTGGCGGGCCTTGGTTATACTGGCGCGCTTCAGATGCACGCGCGCCGCGCCCTCCGCCACCCCGCCGCCCGAGACCGTCATGCTGGACAAGACCTACGACCCCCATCGCATCGAAGCCCAGTGGTATCAGCGCTGGGAGGACGCCGGCTGGTTCGCGCCGCGACTGGACGGTGACGCCGGCGCCTACTGCATCATGATCCCGCCGCCGAATGTCACCGGCAGCCTGCACATGGGCCACGGCTTCAACAACAGCCTCATGGACGCGCTGATCCGCTACCACCGCATGTGCGGCGACCAGACCCTGTGGCAGCCGGGCACGGACCACGCCGGCATCGCCACACAGATGGTCGTCGAGCGCCGGCTGGAGGCCGAGGGCAAGACCCGCCACGACCTGGGCCGCGACGCCTTCATCGACCGCGTCTGGCAGTGGAAGGCGGAATCCGGCGGCACCATCACCCGCCAGCTGCGGCGGCTCGGGTCCTCGCTGGACTGGCAGCACGAGCGCTTCACCATGGACGAGGGGCTGTCCAACGCCGTGCGTGAGGTCTTCGTGCGGCTGTTCGAGGAAGGGCTGATTTATCGGGGCAAGCGGCTCGTGAACTGGGACCCGGTGCTGCACACGGCGGTGTCGGACCTGGAAGTCATGTCCGAGGAAGAAGCCGGGCACATGTGGGACATGCGCTACCCCCTCACCAACGGCACCGGGCATCTCACGGTGTCCACCACGCGCCCGGAGACCATGCTCGGCGACTGCGCCGTGGCCGTGAACCCGGAGGACGAGCGCTACCGGCACCTCATCGGCGAGCTGGTGGAGCTGCCGCTCACCGGCAGGCGCATCCCCATCATTGCCGACGAGCACGCGGACCCGGAATTCGGCACCGGCTGTGTCAAGATCACACCGGCGCACGACTTCAACGACCACGCCGTCTGGACCGGCCACCGCGACGAGCTGCAGATCGCCGATCAGCCCCACGGCGGCCTCATCAACATCTTTACGCCGGACGCCGCCATCCGCGCCAACGAGCCCGACGAAGACGACCTCATCCCCGCCGCCTACATCGGCCTGGACCGCTATGAGGCCCGCAAGCGCATCGTCGCGGACCTGGAAGCCCGGGGCCTGCTCGCGGGGGTCAAGGACCACAGGCTGATGGTGCCCCGGGGCGACCGCTCCGGGGCCATCATCGAGCCCTACCTCACCGACCAGTGGTACGTGAAGATCGGCCCGCTGGCGGCGCCCGCCATCGAGGCGGTGGAGAGCGGGCGCATCCGCTTCGTGCCGGACAACTGGAAGAACACTTACTACGAGTGGATGCGCAACATCCAGGACTGGTGCATCAGCCGCCAGATCTGGTGGGGCCACCGCATCCCCGCCTGGTACGACGCCGAGGGCAACGTCTACGTCGGCCGCTCCGAGCAGGAAGTCCGCGACCAGCACAACCTGCCCGCGGATTTCGCGCTCACCCAGGACCCGGACGTGCTGGACACCTGGTTCAGCTCGGCGCTCTGGCCCTTCTCAACCCTCGGCTGGCCCGAGGACACGGAGCGGCTCAAGACCTTCTACCCCACGTCGGTGCTCATCACCGGCTTCGACATCATCTTCTTCTGGGTCGCCCGGATGATCATGATGGGCCTCAAGTTCATGGGCGACGTGCCCTTCCGCGACGTCTACATCCACGGCCTGGTGCGGGACGCCCAGGGCGAGAAGATGTCCAAATCCAAGGGCAATGTGCTGGACCCCATCGATCTCATCGACGGCATCGAGCTGGAGCCGTTGGTGGAGAAGCGCACCCGCGGCATGATGCAGCCCCGGCTCGCCGAGAAGATCGCCAAGCAGACCCGCAAAGAGTTCCCCGAGGGCATCCCCGCCTTCGGCACCGATGCGCTGCGCTTCACCTTCGCAGCGCTCGCCACCACCGGCCGCGACATCAAGTTTGACCTCGGCCGCATCGAGGGCTATCGCAACTTCTGCAACAAGCTCTGGAACGCCTCCCGTTACGTGCTGATGAACACCGTGGGAGCGGCTTCCAGCCGCGACGAGCACGCCGGTCGCGGCAAGGATGCCGCTCCCACAGACATCGCGCTCAGCGCAGCGGACCGCTGGATCACAGCCAAGCTGAACGACACCATCACCCAGGTGCGCGAGGCCATCGACGGCTACCGCTTCGACCTCGCCGCCCAGGCCATCTACGAATTCACCTGGAGCCAGTTCTGCGACTGGTATCTGGAGCTGGCCAAGCCGGTGCTCACGGGCGCGCACGCGAGCGATGCCGCCAAGCGCGGCACCCGCCGGACCCTGGTGCAGACGCTGGAGACGCTGCTGCGGCTCGCGCATCCCTTCATGCCCTTCATCACCGAGGAGATCTGGCAGAAGGTGAAGCCGCTCGCGGGCGAGCCGGCTGGATACGGGGGCGAGACCATCATGCTCGCCCCCTACCCCGTCGCCGATGCCGACGTGGACGATCCGGCCGCGGTGGCGGAGATGGAATGGGTGCAGCAGTTCATCCTCGGCGTGCGCCGCATCAAGGGCGAGATGAACATCCCTCCCGGCAAATCCCTGCCCGTGCTGGTGGCCAACGCCAGCGCCCAGGACCGCGCCTGGATCGAGCACGCCAGGCCCTACCTGGACTTCCTCGCCCGCACCGAGTCCATCAGGGTGCTGGACGACGCCTCCGACGCCCCCGAGTCCGCCATTGCCCTGGTGGGCGACATGAAGCTCCTGATCCCCATGGCCGGCCTCATCGACAAGGCGGCTGAGCTGAAGCGCCTGGAGAAGGAGATCGCCAAGCTCCGCGGCGACATCGAGCGCATCGAGGGCAAGCTCGCCAACCCCAACTTCGTCGACAAGGCGCCGGCGGCGGTGGTGGCCAGGGAGCGCGAGCGGCTCAGCGACCAGGGCGCCGCGCTGGCGCAGCTGGTGGCGCAGCAGACCAAGATCGCGAATCTATAACAGTCCGACCATGCGGCTCAGCCCGGAACAGGTGACCATCATCAAGCAGGTCGTCGCGGACAGCTTCGGCGACGGCGTCGAAGCACCAGCCGGGCATCCTGTCCGGCCGGCAACGCCGAAGGCTGCGGCGCTGATACTCAGTCCGCCCCGGGGCCGATGGCCGTGAACATGAAGGCGCGGGAGTCCCGCTTGCCGGTGTGGGCGTCGCGGGTCTCGATGGTGAAGCCCTTGGGGCCGTTCACCTCGTACACCTGGAACACCGGCGACTGCTGACTGCTGCTGACACAGCTGCCCGTGATGGCCGGCTGTGCGGTGAAAGTGCCGGGGTCGAACAGGATGTCGTAGAAACCGGGCTCGGACTCTTCGGACACGCGGAAGTCACCGGAGCCGGACTGGACGTTGCCGTCCTCGTCCACGTAGCCCCAGACGATCTTGGTTGCCATGGCGTTGCTGCCTCTCGTGCATGGATACGCGTCGCGGCGGGGCTTCCCCTACCGCGGCCAATATGGTAACCACGCCGACCCAGCCGGGGGCATGCGCAAGCGCAATCGGGGCGCATGGAGCCGCTTTGGCGCCGCCGGCAGGATGGACGCCGGGGCCAGCCGGCGCCCTTGCGCGCTGCATCCCGTCACCCGCATCCCACGACGGTGCCCGCGGCCTGCCCCCCGCCATGCGCGGCGGGTATCATCCCGCCCCGTGATTCAGCCAGCCGCCTTCAGAGGAATTCATGCTGCACTTCGACAGCGACAGCGGTCAGCCCCTGCCGCCTCGGGGTGCCGCCCGCGGCCTGACCGTCAGGTCCCGGCAGCTGCTGCACCGGTCTTCTGACCGCGTACAGCGCAGCATTCGGGCCGGCGGCACCCGATGAGCACCGGCATCGGCGACGGGTGGCTCGTCCGGCTCGACGCCTGGCTCAGTCTGGTACGCATGCCGCTCCTGTTCACGGCCTGGTCCAATGTCATCGCCGCCCATCTGATCGCCACCCTGGGCAGCCCGCACTGGCGGCTGCTGGGGCTCCAGCTCGCCATCGCCAGCTGTCTGTACTGGGCGAGCATGATCCTGAACGATTGTTTCGATCAGGCGCGCGACCGCGAGGCCCACCCGGAGCGCCCGCTGCCCTCCGGGCGCATCGCGCCGCGCTCGGCCTGGACCGCCGGCATCGGGCTGATGGCGCTCGGCCTGCTCTTGGGTCTGCTCGCGGGCCCGGGACCACTGCTGCTGACGCTGCTGCTCGCCGTCGTCATCCTGGCCTATGTCGGCGGCCTCAAGCATCGGCCCTCCGGCCCGCTGTTCCTCGCACTGGCCCGCTGGCTCAACTGGCTGCTCGGCCTGAGCGCCGGGCTGGTGCTGATCCCGGAGCTGCTGCTGGCGCTGCCGGTGCTGCTCTACACGCTGGCACTGGCGCTGCTGCACCGGGCCGGGCTCGCCGCCAGCCGCCGCGCCGTGCGCTGGGCAGTGATTCCGCTCGCGCTGGCGCTGGCTGCGACCCTGGGGCTCTATCCGCTCGGCATCCTCACCGACCCCTATGCGCTGGCGCTCACCGCCGTCGGCGGCGGCCTGCTGCTGCGTCGCCTGCTCCGCCTGATGGACGACCCCACCCGCGCCCGGGTGCGCGCCAGCGTCGGCTTCATGCTGCTGTGCATGATCCCGCTGGACGCGCTGCTGCTCGCCGGCGACGGCCAGCGTCTTGCCGCCGTGCTGCTGCTGCTCCTGCTGCTGCCCATCTGGCTCCTGGGCTATCGCGTACCGCCGAGCTGAGGGCGGGACACCGGGGCAGCGGCAGCGATCGATCTCCGCGGCGCGGGTGAAATGCCGCCCGGCCGCAACCAACTTCCCCACACAACCGCGGCTACGTCAGGCAATCCATGACCGACACCACACCCAACGTCGACGCGTCCGAAATCCACAAATTCGAGGAGATCGCCTCCCGCTGGTGGGACCCGGAAAGCGAATTCAAGCCCCTGCACGAGATCAACCCGCTGCGCCTCGGCTATGTGCAGAGCCACGTCAAGCTCGCCGGCAAGAAGGTGCTGGACGTGGGCTGCGGCGGCGGCATCCTGGCAGAGTCCATGGCCACCGCCGGTGCCTCTGTCACCGGCATCGACATGGGCGAGGAGCCCCTGCGCGTGGCCGAGCTGCACACATTGGAGACGGGCGTGGAAGTGGACTACCGCCAGACCACGGCCGAGGCCCTGGCCGAGGAGATGCCGGGCGCCTTCGACGTGGTCACCTGCATGGAGATGCTGGAGCACGTGCCGGAGCCGGGCTCCGTGGTGGACGCCTGCGCCCGCCTGGTGCGCCCCGGCGGGCACGTGTTCTTCTCCACGCTGAACCGCAACCCGAAGAGCTATCTCTTCGCCATCATCGGCGCCGAATACCTGCTGAACCTGCTCCCCCACGGCACCCATGACTATGCGCGCTTCATCCGCCCGGCGGAGCTGGACCGCTGGGTGCGGGCAACGGACCTCCGCATCGTCCAATTCGCCGGACTCACCTATAACCCGGTGACGCGCGTCTACCGCCTGGCGCCGAAGGATATCTCCGTCAATTACATGGCAGCCTGCCGGCGGCCGGCGCACGGCTGAGCCCGGCATGCCGTCCGCTGTCCCCGCCCCAGCCGGCGCCGTGCTGTTCGACCTTGACGGCACCTACGCCGACACCGCCGCCGACATGGGTGCGGCGCTGAACCAGCTGCTGGCGCGCCATGGCCGCCCGCCGCTGCCGCCGGCGCTGATCCGCCCGCACGTCTCGCACGGCGCCCGCGGCCTGCTGAAGCTCGGCTTCGACCTGACACCGGAGGACCCGGCGTTCGCCGCGCTGCGGGCCGAGTACCTCGCCCTCTACGCCGCCGACATCTGCTGCCATACGCGACCCTTCGACGGCATGGAAGCCCTGATCCAGCGGCTGCTGGACCAGGGCCTCGCCTGGGGCATCGTCACCAACAAGCCGGGCTGGCTGACGGAGCCGTTGCTCGCGGCCATGGACCCCCGGCCCACCCCGGCCTGTGTGGTGAGCGGCGACACCGCAGCCCGCCCCAAGCCGCACCCGGACCCGCTGCTGCACGCCTGCGCACTGCTGGGCCTGGACCCTGCCCGCTGCTGGTACGTGGGCGACGATGCCCGGGACATCCTGGCCGGGCGTGCCGCCGGCATGGCCACCCTCGCCGCCGGCTGGGGCTATCTCGGCACGGAAAGCCATCCGCGGGAGTGGGGTGCGGACGGGCTCGCCGAGCATCCGCTGGCGGTGCTCGACTGGCTCGCCGGCGACCGCCCACCGACAGCCCCGCCGTCGCGTCCACCCCGGGCCGCCTGAGCGCAGCCGCCGGGGCGCTCCCTGCACCGCCAGCGCCCGTCATTGCCTTGCCGTTTCCGTCCTACTGCCCGCCGCCATGACTGCGTCCGACACCCCAGCCGGCAGCGCCGACTGGCTGTTTCCCAACCGGGCCACGCCGCCCGGCTCCAGCCTGTACTACGCCGTGCGCTTCGCTCCCGCCGAGCGGCGCGACGCCTTGGCGGCGCTCGCCGGCTGGCGGCACGCGGTGCGGGCCATCCTGGACGAGGTCTCGGACCCGGGCGTGGCCCGCCTCAAGCTCGACTGGTGGCGGGACGAGATCCGCCGCACCCTGGACGGCGCCCCGCGCCACCCACTGAGCCATGTGCTGAGGGCGGCGCTTGACGCCGGCAACTCAGGCGAGGCACTGCCGGCGGCGCCCTTCCTCGCCATGGCCGACGGCGTGGAGCAGGCGCTGCGCCGCCAGCGCCCGGCGGACACGACGGCCCTGCGCGCCGTCGACGCACACGACTTGGGCGCCCTCTTCGAGCTCATGGCCCGCGCCCACGGCGAGCGTGATGCGGACACACTCACCGCCGCCCGCCGCGCCG
>PR_CR_10_Liq_1_inCRDRAFT_1000459_pt1 | contig 25537 bp, 21 predicted proteins | sample PRCRCaboRojoPR_3_FD_10241 | JGI IMG/M metagenome (IMG submission 10241)
TCTGTGTTTAGGAGTGCTGGCTGTCTTTTTAGTTATACAGAGCAAAAACAAACCCTTCACTTCTAGTCACATGAACACTTTGGAAATTTTCTCAATTGCTACAGCTACAATTACCATTTATTGTGGTATTTATTACTTAACAAAGGAATTAGAAAAAGTATCTGAACTAGTGTTTTTCTTATTAATGGTAGCAAGTAACGCCTGCTTCATAATGTACTGGAGTTACTATGTTTTGAAAGTTGGATTTCAACTACTCATCAGCAGCTCAAGCAGACTCAAAGCATTTTTTTACAGAGAAGACGGGTTTGACAAAGACATGTACAACGAAGACAGGATCCTCAAAGGAAGTTACATGCATGAAGGAGTTCGCTTGTGCACACTTTTACCAGAAAGAAAAGAACCAGAAGAACCCTTAGAAGAAATCAACAGTATGCTTGATCTCTACCGGCAAGCTTTTAAGTACATCGACGATGTTGAGTCAGAAGAAGGCTTTATAAGTGAAATTAGAACTTCGAGTTAGTTAGACTCTGCCATTTCTGGTCTTATTTTTTCTATAGGAGCGAACCACCAGTCCAGAAAAGCTTCTTTGTCTATGTTGCCTTGCTTGTCTGAAAGGATTCTTTCAGCTTCTCTGCTAATTACGTCTTGGTACTTAAACATAAAACTAATATCGTCACTCACACACAGTATATGGAGGTGCAGTGCCAAACATAGTCGGTGCAGCAAGTCACTTGGCAAGTTCAAACAGTTACTTTCTTTACACACCTGATCGTACTTCCTTTCTACTTGCCTGCGAGTTAAGTTTTCAGTTTTAAGTTTGTCTTGCCAAAGCTTGGACACCTTTTTCATAAAGTACCTTTTAGCACCTTCGCTGGGCCACTTCCACTTACGTTCAGGCATCTTGGACACTAAAGGACCACAGTGCCTAGTAAGTTTGCATCCTGGGTCTTCCCATTTACCTCCGCAACACCTCCAGTGAGGCTCCCAAAGAACTATTGTTTCTCTGGCTTTTAGTATTCCTGAATGGCCAAAGTCCCAGTAACCTGTGTGACACTTGCAAGCTTTTTCGTGGTTTTCAGATTCCTTGTAAACAGTTTCGCAAGCGTGGTTTAAGCAGTGCCTTGGCTCGTTAGCTAAGGACTCCATCATCTTTCTGCGTTCTTTAGGGTTGGTGTAAGGCTTGATTTCAGGGTTGAAAAACCTAGAAGTTTTTGCACTCTGGGCAAAAGAAGTTCTGGTTTCTTTGGAAACAGCAGGGTTGGAGTTGACTTTAGTTACAAAGTATATTTTGGCCTCTTCATCTGGCCAATCCACAAACCTGTGAGTGCTTTCTACACAGTAAGTAAACTCTGGAAGTTTAGGGTCTTCTTCTTGGCCACAGCAACTCCACACATACAAGCCTTGTTTGAACTGCTTGTAACCTGCGTGGTACTTGCACTCGTCTTGAGCTGGCTTGTACTTCTTGCCACAAGTGCTTGGGTCTGGAAAAGTTATTCCACACACAGAGTCAGGGGCTTTTGTATTGGGGTTAGGTTCCCCCCTGTTGACGCATTGCTTAGGAACTTTGGAGTTAGGAATTCCTCTGTGGAATCCGTAAGTGCACCCAGGTGACTCCCAGTCACCTCTGCAGCAAGTCCAGTTTTCAGGCCACAAAGCATGTATGCTTCCAAACTCCCACCTGCCGGGGTGGTACCTGCAGGCTTTTTTGTGGTTTTTCATGTTGATGTATACTTTATTTTGGCAGGCCCAGTTTCTGCAGTAAAGTTCTTCGTCAGGTTCGTACTCAACCCTTTTCTTTTTATAAGTAACTCTGGCAGGCTCGGGAATAGGTGCTGTTTCGTTGTGGGAGTCTGGGTGCCTGTTTTTCTCTCCGTGTTCTTCTCTGAACTTTTGCTGCAACTGAGCTAGTTCAAGGGTGTCTTTGTAGATGTAAGCTAAAAGGCATACAGCGTCTATGATTTCTTGAGCTGAAGGCTTTTTGTTTTTGACCTTGTATAGTTTGAGTCTGTCTAGTCGGTCCCTTAGTTTAGGGTTGCCTATTCCTTCTATGTAAACTCCAAACCCTCCTATGGCAGGAGGTCCGTACTTGTTGCCTACTATTTCGCAAGCAGGGAACTCGTCTAAGAGTTTAGCATAGATCTCGTTGTACCACAAAGCGTACTCGCGTTGGTCGTGCCAAGTTGTGGTTTGGTGGGAAGCACAGTTAGTGCAGTAGTCCATGAGGATTTCAAAGTTGCCTCCTTTGCTTTCAAGGAACTCTTCAGCTACTTTGTACAGATGGCCGTACCTTTCTTCGGGTTCAAGGCTAGGTCTGTGGAACTCTTCGCCGAACTCAACAAGGTCTACGTAGTCTCTGAGAGTTTCTAAAAACACTAAGTAGTTTATTATGTCGTCAGTGACTAAGTCGTTCCACTGTTGGTCTTCGTTGTAGTTAACCACTTGGTGGCACCCAAGCACTTTACCTATTTCAACCAGTTCTTTGCGGGTAAAGTGGAGCTTGACTTGGCGCATGGGGGGAAGCATTCTGTCTACTTCTATTTTGTCTTCTAAGTTGCCTTCATCGTCTTTGTAAGTGGGCATTCCACTTCTGAGTATTCTGTATATTGTAAACAGCCAGTCGAAGTAGTCAACTAGTTGGGCTACTCTTGGAAGCATTTTGGGATTTTGATAAAAGAACTTGTCTAGTTTTTCGAAGCTAGACACTACTTCAGACTCAGTGCCGAGTTGCTTAGTTTTTAAAGGAGTTTCAAGTAAAACAGGTGGGTTCATTTCGCTAGGAAAAGTAGAGTTGAGTTGAATTTTTTGTTCGTAAAACAGATCAGTGCTTCCAAAAGTGTTGGTTGTTTTCCAATTTTCACAGCCGTGGAGGTACATCTTCTGGACTTCTTCTGCACTTAAAAAGTTGAAGAAAAACAAAGGCTCTGCTATAGACCCTCTCAAGCCATGACTCCAAGGGTCCTTTCCTATGTAGCACTTAGACTCGTTCTTCAGAATTGGGTTGTTCACTGCGATTTCAGAGTCCATTTTGCCGTTGAGGTAAAAAGACACTTCAGTGATGTCTTCTTGTTTGACACACAGTGCTAAGTGAGTCCACTTTTTTAGTTGTAAGTCAGTTGCTGCTATCAAACTTTCAGACCCATTTCTTTGACAGTCCAGTTTGACAACTAAAGTTTTTTCTAGCAGTGAAATGTTGGGTTGGGAACAAGTTTCGTCGCCTTTGTGAAGGACTGTGACTTTTCTGTTTTTCAGCACCTTTTCAAGGTACACCCACATAGAAATAGAGTACTCTTTTTCGAGTGAATTAAATTCTTTGCCTTCAATACTTTGAATCACGTCTCCGCGAAACTGCAAAGCTCCTCCAAAAAGCTCTAAAAACCGGATTGACATTTTTATTATTATGGAAGTTTCGCAATGTAAGCTTTAAGTCTGCAATGCACAGAGTGCAAAGAGGAGTTTTTAAAAGCCTTTGCAAATTCTTTCAAAGAAATCAAGAAGAAGTTACCAACCTGAGGTACCAACTGCGAAGAGTGCCTCAGCACCTTCACAACTAAGCGACTTATGTGCTTGGCAGAGTGGGGTTGTCTGTAGAACTTCCTAATTGTTTTCAAAAAGCCTAAGTACCGCATGGCTTGGAGGTTCATAAGTTTGGCAAGGGCTTCTTCTAGCACGTCTTCACTTGCAGAGGACCTGTTGCGCAGCAAGTTAATAGAGATGTTAAGTAACTTGACTAACTTGTTTTTGAGGTCAGCTGAAGTGGCTTTGTTTGAAGTAAAGTCAAAAGAAACAGTCCGGGGTGCATTTTCAGGAACGTGTGGAATGACTTCTAGGTTTTTAGTGATGTTCAAGCCTACCCAGCCTTCGATTGAGTTTTCTTTGTGGGAGACCCAAGGGGCTTGGATGTTGCTGGTTATTTTTTCTTGTTTGAATCCAAAGTTTTCTTGCTTTCCTTTTTGGTGCAGCCGAGTGAACAGTTCCTCTATCAAGCCTTCTGAGTCACTTAAAACTAAGTAATCGTCGTGGAGTCTTAATGCACACAACAAGTTGTCTGGGTACTCTTTGCGAATCCCAGCAATTATCTCTTCTTCGAACTCAGAAAAGTACAAATTAGACAGTAAAGGCGACACAGGAAGTCCTTGAGGCACGCCTTTCTCGCCTATGAAGTACTGCCTGTTGAACTTTATGATGTTTCCGTGTATGATTTTTTCTATCATTTGGATTTTGTCGGAAGTGTTGATTAGAGACTTAGAAGTAGGGATGTTAATAGAGTTGCCTGCAAAGTCCAAGTCTGTGAACAGTGGATAAGAACCTTCGTCAAGAGTGAGTTTTTTAAACTTCATTTTGAGCATGCTGGCCAAAGGTCCTTTAGGAGGGTGGGTGAACCTCGGAAGTAACTGGATGTACTTGTAGTAAGTAGAGATTACAGGGATTCTTAAGTTCTTGATAAACTCTCTTAGTCTTTGCAGCTTAACTGAGTCAAAGGCCTTAGCAATGTCCATAGTCATAAAAAACATTTCAGGTTTGCCTTGTTGTTCCCACTTCTGAGAAAAGTTCCTGATCTTTTCTACTACTGAAGGGTAGTCCAGGCACAAAACTTCTCTTCCAGTTTCCAAACACGACTTAAGGATCTGGGGAATCCCTGCTACTAAGTTGTTGCCTGAAAGTTTTAACTGAGGAGATACTTGAATTCGGGACTTAAAGTGCATGATTGGTCGGAAGTCTTCAGGTTTGGGCTGCACACGCAGTTTAGCTGGAGGGAACTGGGTGTAGTCCTGGCACTTCCTTGCTTCCCTAGGTTTGACTTGTGAGAAAAACTGAGTTTCTTGGAGTTTTTGTTTAGAAAAGTGCTGGATGACTGACCAAATGGGTTTTCTGTAGAAGTAAAGGACAGAGTTTTCGTGTTGCTTTTCAGTGATGTAAAAAGCGTTTTGCATGATAGGAACCACAAAGTCGTTAAATATCCAGTGCAAAATCTTCCCTACCAAGAGTCTTCTAGGCTGGTCTGAAAACTCTTTTATCCAAGAAAAGTGGGAAAACTTGTACCCTACACACAAAGCACTGCAAGAGACTCTTTCCCAAGTTCCTAGTTTTAAAAACTTCACTGCAGAGCTCTGCAGAGCTTTAATGTTTTGTTTGGAACCCAAAAGTTCTTTAGGAACTACCTTTTTGAGAAGCATTACTAAGAAACTGCAAACTTCTTGCCAAGAAGTGTTTTGTTCGAAAAGCCACTCAAAAGAGTAGTTTTGGTTTAAGTTTTCTGAAAAGTTATTTTTGAACCCTTTAGGCAGTGGACAGTGCTGACTGAGGTGTGCTGAGAGTTTAGTGTTTTTTAGGTTCCTCGAAAACTTTGTGAAGAACTTAGTCAGAGACAGTAGGTACTTTCCTTTGCTTCTTTTGCCTAAAATCTGAGTAGCGATGGCGTAGCCTGCTTCTTCAGGTGCTAAGTACAAAGGGTGCTTTGAAGAGAACCAGTTCTTGTCTCTAATTAATGGGCAGTAAAGCATCCTCACTCTGTTGATATAAGGAAGTTTAGCTAGCACGTCGGGTTTTTTGTGCTTGTCAGCTTTGAGTTTTTGCGAGTAGTCCTTTTTGTAAGCTTTGACTTCTTTAAAAGTAGAGGGTTTGAAAGTTTTAACTGTGGTCAAATGGGGTTTGGACTTCAGGTACTTAGCTAAGCTGAAGCCAATCACTTGCACGTAGGAGCCGTTCAGTTTCAGCAGCACTGCTAAGTCTTTCCCAGAAACTATGTGCTCCATAAGTTCACTTCCTATAACGTCGTGGAGTTGCTCCCAGTTAGGGCTTTTTAAGGCAAGAGTCAGACTGGGGTTCTTTCTGAGAGCGCCACTGCCGTACTTGGTGTAGCCTAGAGTTTGTACAGGTTCTTCAAGTCTGAGTCCTGTGTTGGAAGAGGCTTTTATGTGCTTTCCTATAACTTCGTCAACTAAGTGGCAGTGTGGAACTAAGGCCTCTGTTGAGTTTACACTGGGAAACTTGTAAGAACTTAGTAAACAAACTACTGTTGAGTCCAAAAACTCCGAAAGGTGGGAAACCTCTGGATTCTCTAGTCCAATGGCTGTCTGCAAGTAGTTGCGCAGCGTAATTACAGCTTTGAAGTCCTCTGACGACTCTAGGATCTCTAATATTCCCGCCATGTTTTATTAAGTCTAACAACTCACGTTATAAATATGAAAGGTCTATCTTCCCCAGCCTACAGTTTTGGACTCAGAACCCCAGCTGAACCAAAACTAACATTCCACACAACCCCTCCAGCAGACTACGAAGTCCGTCCTGAAGGCTTTATTGAGCCTGAAAAAAGGTTTTCTTACCTGCCCACTCGAAAGTTCGGAACTGAACCAAGAGCTGAGTTTGCTCCTGACAACAAGTACCCAGGACCTGGTTCTTACTCACACCAGGAATTCATAAGTCCTTCTAAAAAGACTAAAACTGAGAGAAGCCTTAAAAAAGACACTGAAAAAGAAAAAAGTGACAAGAAAACGGACATTCCAGGACCTGGCTCTTACAACCCAAAACCAGTTGTAACTAACTTAACTTACAGCATGGGCAACAAAACCTATGCTTTAGTTAGCGAACGCTCTGGTGAAGTAGGACCTGGGCATTACGAACCTAACTTCAAGTCAGTAAGTGGCACAAGGCAGCATAAAATAGGGAACGGAAAAAGACACGACTCAACTAAAGGCAAAATCTCGCCAGGTCCTGGAGCTTACTCCGTAGAAAAAGCTTCTGAGCCCCAAAGCTACAAGTTTGGAAAAGGATCTCGCAGTGCGAAAGTGAACGGAGGAGATGTGCCTGCTCCTGGAGAGTACAACATACCTGGCATGGGAGAAGAAGCCAAAAACAAGATGGGGAAAACCATTACTCCTAGAAGGCCAGTACTCACTAAAGAGTCTGGAGCCCCTGGACCTGGTGCTTACCAGCCCAAAGCTGTCCAGACTTCTGTGATGTTTTCAGTGGGGACGGGCAAAAGACCCAGCTTCACCAAAGATACTGGAGCACCTGGACCTGGCGCTTACCAGCCTAGCAACCCTACAGCTAAAGCTAGCTACTCTAAAAGGTCTTCTTCTTTTGGAACAAGCAAAAGACCACCTATTGCAAAGGCCACAAGCAATCCAGGACCTGGAGAATACGGGTACGAAAAGTCTTATGGAAGTGCTAAATACAGCTTTGCAGGGAAAAAGCCTGATCCCAAACCTGTAAACCCTGTGCCTGGACCTGGGCAGTACAATCCAGAAGCCAACTACACTTGGTCCAATACAGCACACCATATAATAGGCACTGGACAAAGATCCAACATTTCGAAAGGAAGGCCTAGAACTATACCAGGTCCTGGCAACTACAACATTAGTGGCAAGGCTGACGGACCATACTGGGGATTTGCAAAGGACCAAAGAACTAAAGACCAAGAAGACGAAGACCCTGGACCAGGGTACTATGAAATCCCTTCTACTATAGCAGACGTTCCTAAGTACCTACTTAAAACGAACCAAAACTCAGGCGTTTCTGTTTCCAAAAAAACTTAAGTAATAGCACTGTTAAATGAATTTAAGTAAAATCAATGAAGTTCAAGAAGAATTTTCAGTTAAAACAGCTTGTTCTTTGGGAGATTCTGTGAAGTCTTCCAAAGCTAGTTTTTCTTCAAGCCATAAAGAAGTTGGTAATTTTCAAAAACGTTACTTAGACCCTGGTTTATGGCCTGAACTTTCAATAACCCAACAAGTCTACTTGCAGAAGTCTTACAAAGAGCTTGAAAGCCAACTGCAAAGAATATCTCTCCAGAGCCCACAGTGCCGAACTTGCCACTCATACCAAAAAAAGCAAAGAAAAACAGAAGAAGCCCTGAAAAACGCAGTTTCCCTCAGTAACTTTTTGTTGAAAGAAATATGCTCTTTGGATGCTAATTAAGTTAATTATCATAATAAGTCAGGGTCGAGGTCGGAAGTGTCTGAAAGAACACTTAAGTCGTCCCTGCTGATGTCACTGACATTGTCCTCTTGGGCTTTCATAGCGTACTTAGCTACCATGTCTTTCACGCGTTTATTGTACAACTCAGGCTTTTTAAGCATGAGTCCTGCAGCTTCTCCGTTCAGGGGATCTGCTGCGTTGGGGTAAAGCAGCAACTGAGGCAAAAAGGAGTCAAAGATGTTGGCTAGCTCAAACATAGGACTCCAGGTCTGGTTGATTACATCCAGACAGATACTTCCTGAGGTTTCGTCTATGTTCGGGTGGAATATTTTGGTTTGGAATCCTATAGAAGGGCTTTTATAAGGGTACTGTTCAGGGATCTCAACGTGGACTTTGAAGAAAGCTCCTTCGTACAGAGAGTCCACTGGGCCTGGGAACTCAACTACTAAGTCGTTCATTTCGTCCCCACTCAGTGTTACGCTGTACTTGCGCATGAGCTTCAAGACGTCCATGTCTCTCCTTTTGTTTATGCTCATTTTAATATTATATACAAAGATGCTCAGAAATCGCGCTCAATCTTTCGACTCCCCCCAAGCACTAAACACTGGTACACTAAATTCCGGGTTAGAAAACCAAGACAAAACGCCTAAACTCTATGACATAAGCTCGATAAAAGCCTTTAAATTCGACCAACAGACGCAGTTTCTGGTCTCATCTCCACTATCGAACTCAATAAGGCTTTCAACCCTAAAGTCAACAGCCAAGAAGCCTATTCCTTCGATACCTCTGCAAGAGTCCAAAAACCCCTTCTTTAACTGTCCAGGAGTCGAAACAGAAAGGGTCTCTACAGCTGCAATGCTCCAGAACGAACGCCAAGAAAAACAGAAACTCAAAGAAAAGGTCAAAAAACTAGAAGAAGAAGCTAGGCAACTCAGAAGACTCAAAGTCTTGATGAAGGAAAAAGACAGAGTAGCTGACTACCTCGAAAGAAACCTTGAAAAGTACAGAAACGAAAACCTCGAACTCAGAAACGAGCTTGCTAAAGCTCATATCAGTTACAAGCAAATGCTGGAGGCACGCACCACTACTTACGACTCTTCTGACCCTGTGGAAAGGATTAATTCAGCTTTAAGTCAGTTCCAAGGGCAGTTTAAAAAGTTTTTGCACAAAGGAACTAGAAGTCAAAGCCACCACACTTGATAATTACATAATGCAATAAATAAAAATGAACTCTGCTAGCACTAAAAAGTGGCAAAGACTCAGAACCCACAACACTCCTCCTTCCACTCGGAACTGTCATACGGCCACCTTAGTTAACAACTTGTTAGTTATTTTCGGAGGAAAAGAAGGCGAGAACCCCAAACATATAGTAAATGACGTCCATATTCTGAATCTAGACAACCTTGAATGGAAGCAAGCCTTAAGCATCACTGGAGATTTTCCTACACCCCGAATGGGACACACTGCAGTGCTGGTTGGCAAGAAAATTCTTGTATACGGTGGTTGGAACGGAATGAATGTTCTAGATGACTTGTATTCTTTTGAAGTTGCAACACTGCACTGGCAAAAACTAGACACTACTGGCGAAGCTCCTAAAAGGCAGTTCCACACTGCACATATAATAGGGTCTAAGATGTTTGTGTTTGGCGGAGGCGACGGCAAGAACTGGCTGAATTCTTTACACTGCTTAAACTTAAGAAACCTAGAGTGGAGTCTTTGCAGAACAGGCGGAACTGTGCCCCCAGGCAGACTCCAGCACTGCTCTGGTGTGCACCGAAAAAAACTGTTTGTGTTTGGAGGGGAACCTGATAGGCAGGCCCAGCTAGACGACTTCTATGTGCTGAACACTAAAAACTTAGACTGGACACAAGTTACAAGGAGTGAAGGACCTTCAGCAAGAGTTTCTTGTGCCTGTGCGATTGCTAACGATTCTTTATTTGTTTTTGGAGGTTTTGATGGAGACAAGTGGCTGAACGACTTGTACGAATTTGACATTAACACTAAAGAATGGAGCTTGGTGATTCCAGGGTCTAAAGTGCCTGCTGCCAGATGCAGGCACACAGCTAACCTTTACAAACATAAAATTTATATCTTTGGAGGCAACGACTCTGAAAGAAGCTTTAAAGACGTTTGGGCTTTAAAAGTGTTTTCTCAAAGAGTAAAAGTTAAAGAAGGTCAACTCACCAACAACATGAAAGAAATGCTAGATCAAGAAGCTTTCTGCGACGTGACTTTTAGAGTTGAAGGAAAAGAAGTTAAGGCACATAAGTGTATACTGTGTGCAAGAAGTGAGCACTTCAGAGCTATGCTGACTGCTGGAATGCGCGAGAGTTACAATGAAATTATTGAAATCCCTGATATAAGTTACAAAGTTTTTCTGAAGTTACTAGAGTTCATTTACACAGACCACTTAGAAATCAAACAAGGCACTGCTGAAGAAATGCTTACAGTAGCAAACATGTTTTTGCTTGAAAGACTAAAAAACTTGTGTGAAGACTCACTTTCAGAAACTATTTGCATAGAAAACATAGTGGAGTTGCTAGTACTTGCAGACAGACACCAAGCAACTGAACTTAAAAAGGTATGTGTTGACTTTGCAATCCGCAACTTCGAAACAGTTGTTAAACTCCCTAACTTCGAAAACCTTCCTAAACGCATAATGGTTGAGTTGCTTAGATGCAGACCAATATAAAATTAACCCTTAACGTGCTTTTCAATAACGTCAGCAAGTTCTTCTTCCGAAAGGTTCTCACCTAAAATGTTTACAAAGTTGCCTTGTTTGTCAAACAAAAACATGTAAGAAGTGTGGTCGATCATGTAGTCATCTCCCTGGTAGAACTTTTTCCTGTATAGTTTGAAGTTCTTGAGTAAGCTGCTTAGGCCTTCCTCAGGGCAAATAGCTCCTTTAATGTTTTCTGAGTATCTGTTCACGAACTCCTTTACACTCTCTGGAGTGTCTGACTCCGGGTCTAGAGACACAAACAAGTACTTTACTTCGTTAACTCCTCTTTGCTTTAAAATGTCAATTGCTCCACTCAGTCTAACTAGGTTCCTCGGACACACGTCAGGGCACCTTGCAAACCCAAAGTAGTAAACTAAGTAACTCCCTTTAAAGTCTTGGTCAGTCAGAGTATTGCCTTCAGTGTCCAGCATACTCCAAGGCCCACCTATTTTAATGTTGCCCATTCGTACCTTTGTGTTGGCTTGTGCTTTTAGTGAGTCTGAAAAAGTTTTTCCCAAAACTATACTACTAAGTAAGTATAGCAACTTTGGGGCTTTTGGGATGCTTTTGTAAAACACTGCACTGGTTGCACTTCTTAAAGCTGACCTCATTAATTATGGGTTAAGTTATTAACTGTACTCCCAAAGCCTTACTGTGCAGTCAAAACTCCCAGTTGCAATGTAACTATTTTCACAAGACAAACTTGTAATTCTGTTTTCATGTCCAACAAAAGTTTTGAAACTTGCTTGTGTGTCTAAGTTCCAAAGCCTTAAAGTTTCGTCGTCACTCCCTGATACAACGAACTCTCTGAACATACCTACACAAGACACAGGTTCCTGGTGGCCTTCTAAAGTTTTCAGAAGTTGACCTGAGTCAGCACTCCAAACTTTAATTGTTTTGTCAGAACTTCCTGAAACGATTAGTTTGTTGTCGCTTGAAATGCACACACTTCTTACCCACTTTTGGTGCCCGTTAAGAGTTTTAAGCATTTCTCCGGCAAAGGTCCAAACCCTAACAGTTTTGTCTTTGCTGCCTGAAACAATAAATTGCTCACAAGCTTTAACACTTCTTACGCAGTCTTCGTGACCTTTTAGGGTCTGTGTGCTGGTGCTCCATACTTTAAGGGTGCTGTCGTCGCTCCCTGAAACTACACACTCTCCGTTAACATCTATGCAGGTCACTGAACTTTGGTGTCCTTGGAGTGTTTTAACTGCTTTCCCAGTTTTAAAGTTCCAGACTTTAATAGTCGTATCAGAGCTTCCTGAAAAGATACTTTCGCCTGAAGCAGTTAGACAAGTCACAGGGCCGGTGTGGCCTACTAAGTCTTTGGCTTCTTTGGTTTGTAGGTTCCAAACCTTTAGTAAGCAGTCACTGCTGCCTGAGATTAAGTAGTTTCCAAACAACTTAACGCTTTTTACGTAGTCGTTATGGCCAACAAAGACTTCTGACTCTTCTTTTGATTCTGGTATTTCGGACTCTTCTTTTGGCTCTGGTTTGTCAAAACTTTTTGGTTTCAAAAAGGAGTTTTTTAAAGTTTCTTCTTCAATGGACCTAGGTTGTGAAGGTTTGTGGTTTACTTTAGGTTTGGAGTGAAAGCACCCTCCGCCTAGAAGCAAGGGTTTGATTTTAAGCGTTTCATTTGTGAGCACTAAAATACAACTTAAAATGCAAGGACTGGTTGCATCAGTTTTGAATTCTCGAGTAAGTATCAAGGTTCCTTTCTGGTATACTTCGACAAAAACCACTTGTTTACTAAAGTGGACTTGAGCTTTGGTTTGAGTTCCTAAAAAGTGGCCTAAGCACTTTGGGCTGGTGCACTTTTGGGAGTAGTACAACTTATCCGAAGACATATTAATTAACTTAGACATGGCTGACACTAGTAAGCAAAAGTCCCACTCAATGAACAACACTGAAGACCACAAACAACAAAGAACCAAAAAGTCCCGGTTTGACATTTCGGAACTGAAAAAAGACCCATTGTACGAGAAAGCCCTTGAAGAAGCAATTAGAATAGAAAAACTTAATGCAAAAAAACCCTACGAAATTAACTTTTCAGTTCAGTACGACACTAACTTTGGAGAAAAAGTAGTAGTAGCAGGCAACTACTCAATGCTTGGAGAGTGGAATCCTGAAAAGGGTTTTGAGCTCTTATGGAGCGAAGGCAACTACTGGAAAGGCTCACTCATTCTAGAAACTATGGAGGTGCCTTTGGAGTATAAGTACGTTTGCTTAAAAGAAGACTTCCAGAAGTGGGAAAGAGGACTTAACCGAGTAGTTGAGTCTCAGAGTGGCAGAACCTCTGGAACAAAAATTGTTATTGAGAATAACGATACATGGCAAAGTTTATAAGTAATAAGTATGGGGAACTCTTCTGTGAGTGTGTCTAGTCTGAACATAGACTTCAAAAGACCTACTTACTCCAATGCTAAGATACTGCACAAATGTAATGGTTACACAGGGACCCAAAAGGAAATTCTGGCTCTCTACTACAGGTTTATGAACATACAGCAAGGAAAAACCCTTGAAATCAAAGAAGGACTTTTGAACCTGTTATTTAGAAACACGAACTTAAGGGGGTTTGAAATGGAGATTTCGAATCTATTTGGAACTCAGAAAAAAATCAACGTCATGGAGTTACTTGCAGTAGTTACTGTGTATTCTTCCTTAAGATGGGAAGTTAAAGTTAAACTGGGAGTTTATATGTTTGACTTTGACGGAGACAAGTGCTTGAGTAAAGACGAGTTGACTGTGTTGGTTTCGAGTTTTTTTGAAGGACTCAGTAAAGTTACCGAAAACCCCAGTCTCGACCAATTCACTTTAAGAAGCATCTCCAAAACTATAATCAAAGCAGCGGCCCCTGCACAACCTAAAAAGGTCCAGTCAAACGAGTAAAACCTAGTTAGGCTTATCTCTTACGCAGAAGGAGTTTCTGAACTACTTGATATTCTCAGAACTAACCAACCCTCAATAAGTTTGAGCCACTCAAAGATCAAAGGTAAGTACTTGCCTGGAATCAGAAGGAATATTCCTTCGCACTCGCCTATACGAGATGCTTCTCCACTGAACCTTTCAAAGAACCAAGTTTCTAAACTTAAACTCCCCAGCACCCAAAGACTCAGAAAAAACCTGAATTCCAACAAGAAACTATTCATTATAACCAAAAAGAACAAACACCTTACTTTCGAATACATCAAAAAACTCAAAAGTGCCTTTGAAAAAGCTGGAGGTTTTGAAACTCAAACTGTAAAAATTCCTAGTAAGACATATTAAGGACTAATTAGTTTCCTCCACTCAGAAGAAGACACCAAGAGTCTGGCTCACAGCATGCAGTCCAACAAAGTAGTTTTTGAGTCCCAAAACATAACTCTACGCGAACTAATAGAGTACGCTTGTTTTGACTGCGACACCCAGCAAATAGACCGAATCATGACTTGGATAGAACACTCCAAACCTCAAACGAAGTCACTAACGCCTAAAGCTGCCAGAAACAAAAACCGGATGGACTTAGAAACAGCACGGGAGTTCAAAAAGGTGTTTGACAAAGCAGACACGAACAGAGACGGAGGTGTAGATATTGAAGAAATGAAAAGCATATTTGGAGAGTCTTTTGAAAACAAAAAGATCGAAAGGATCTTCAAGCGCTACGACTTAGACAAAAACAACAAACTTGACTTTGGGGAGTTTCTAAAAATGATAGCCCCCAAAAACGTAGTAATCCCTGACTCACTTTTAACTCAGCTCCAAAGAAGGTAATTAACTAATATAAAGATGAAAGTTAAAGTTGAAAACATCTCTGAAAGCCTTCAAGAAGAAGACCTCAAGAAAGAGTTCGGCTCCATTGCTCAGTGCAAAGTAGACTTCCACGTAAATTCTAGTAAGGGACACTGGGCTTTTGTTGAGTACCCAGACATACTTCAAGTCAACGAAGCCATTAAAAAGTACCATGGCAAAGACCTTGGCGGGAAAAAGCTTAAAGTTGCCCTTTCGGACCAAGTTATTTCACTCGCTACTCAAGCTAAAAGGGAACGCTCCAGGTCTCCTTTGCGACAAGTCATTACTTTTTCTAAGCCCAAGGCAGCGCCTGATGTTATACAACTACCAGGTTCTAAGGTTTCCCTTCCAATGAAACAAACAGTTGAGCCAAGTCAAGAAGTAAAGGCCCCTAACGAAGTTACTCAAGAGGAGCCAAAACAAGAGGAACCAAAACAAGAGACAAAACAAGAGGAACCAAAACAAGAGGAGACAAAACAAGAGGAACCCACAGAAGTCACTATTGAAGCCGAAGACGGAAGTAAGTTTGCAGTAACAGAAGATCCCAATAAAGTTCAGTGTCTAGTATGCGAGAAAACAGTTACTAGAAAAGGAATCAAAACCCACATTAATAGCAAGGCACATAAGAATTCTTCTAAATAGTTATAATATTAGTCCTTCTTGAAAATGCTAGTTAAAAGCATTTTTTGGTTGATGGAGTCTTTTGTGGAATTAGATTTAAGTCTGAAAAAGTAAGAAGGCAAAGGACTTGCAGTCCCAGGCCTGGAGAAAGTTTTTTCGAAGTCAGGAACTTTAGAGTTCTTTGGAGTGTTAAGTTTGTAGTCAACTCGGTAACTCTTGTGGTAGAAAGGCTTACGTGAACTATACTTACTGAAGTCAGCCACTTTTCCCAAGTCCTCACTGACTAGTTTGTATTTAGGACTGTAACTTAAGTTCATTTTTTCTTGAGGTTCAAATTTTCTTTCGGAAAACTTGCTGAAGTCAGGTGTGAGTATGCGCTTGTAGTTGGAGTAGTTGTCTGGGATTTTAGAAGACCTTATTTCAGAAGAGTTTCTAGGTTGGAATGGATTCCTTGCAAGTTGCCTATCAAAAAGGGGGCTAGCAATGTGCCTTCTTGGAGGTTCTGGAGAACTAAACCTGTGAGGAGTTGCTTGTGGGGAAACTCTGCGCTTATTTTTGCGCTTTAAAGAGAAATTTGCTACTCTAACAGCTTTGGTGACTAAATTGTACGAGGCATCGTAGTGACCAGTAGGGGGACTGGCTTCTCTTTTAGCAGTTGCTTTGTAAAAATCGTTTCTAGACTGGGCCTTGAAAACAGCTGACTTGTCTTCTTTCTTCTTAGCGAGTGACTCGTAGCTACTTATGTTTTTAAGTAGATCTTGTATTTGCTTTTGGCTTATCTCAGGTTTTTTAGGTCTTCTTAAAGGGCTTTTTACTTTAATTTTGCGAGTTTTTCCAGAAAGGATTTCGTTTTTTTGTTTGAAAATCGCGAAGTTGTTTTCAGAGACCTTTCCAACTTTGCTAAACATTATTATATTATGAAACACTTTCTTCAAAGTCACTTTCGTACTCCTCAGTTATGCTGCTGTGGCCTAAAGACTTGTTGAAGTCCCTGTTCGACAGACTGCCTTCGTTGCTCATTTTAGGGCACACTCTAGGGTGGTTGGACGCTTCGGAAGGTTTAATCATTTCTCCGCACATAAAGCACTTCACACTTTTTTCTAAACTTGAAGTAGCTGACTCAAAGTCTTCTGAGTACTCAGAAACTGTTTGCTTGAGAGACCTAACAGGTTCCACACCTATAGAAGCTGCTTTGGCTTGGTTAAGTACTTTGGGGGCTTTGGGTTCTCTGAGGAGTTTGATTTCTTCAGCCAACTGCTTCACAAAAGAAGGGGGTTCTTGAGGCGGAGCAGGAGCAGGGGGTTGAGGTTGTGTGATTACTTTTTTGGGGGCTTTGGCTTTCTTTCTGCCACTGCAGTAAAACATCGGAGGGGGCTGGTACACTTCGCCAAACACACTGGTTTGGGTTTGGGAGGGTGCTTGCTGCACAGTTGCTGAGACACTTTGGGTGGCATAGTCTTTTTTGTCAGTAAAGTCTGTTTCCACTGCCACATCTACTCCTTTGTTAGGAGGCATTTTGGACACCTGGTGCTGAGTGACGTTTTCAAATATTTCTTTGGGGTACTCACTTCCTTCTAGTTTGCTGATGGAAATAGACATGTCTACTTTGGCAACTACGTTCCTCACTGGGTCGTAGAGTTCTACAAGGTTCCTTTTGTAGTCTGTTTTGTTAGGAAGTTTTTGTCCTGCAAACGCAGAAAGGTCCACTGCAGCTGTTGCTAGCATTCTTAAGTTCCTAGAGAAGGCGTCCACTAGCATTACATAAAGAGGCAGTTCTGTAAGGGCTTTGTTTAGGGTTTCTTTTTCAAGTTGGAACTTGCAAGACTTGCCCTTGTTGAAAACAGGCGGGTCGGAACCAAATACAGTTAAGGTAGGGAACTCCATGAACCTGATAGAAATTGCAGGTTTAGAAACCCTTAAAGCAGTAGATACCTCATGTACTAGAAAGTCTGCCTTGAAAGTTTCTTCCATAAGTTATAATGGATATACAATCTGGAGAGCATAAACTCCAAGAATTAGAAAACCAACTTAAGAACCAACAACGACTCCACGAAAAAGCACTTAGAGAACTCAAGTCAGAGTTATCAGCTGAGCAGTCTAAAGTTAAAAGCTTAGAAAACTCACTTAAGTCCAAGCCAGACTATCTAAAAGAACTTTCGGAAATCCAAAGGCAATTAAGTTTAAGCCAAGCAAGAGAAAAAGAGCTAAAAGCCCAACTCGAAGACTGTTCTGACAAGGAGCACCAAAGCTTTGTTGAGAAGTTAGAGAGGTCATCTGAACAGCACTCACTAGTGCAAATCAGAGAAAAAGAAAAAAAGATTTTTGAACTCAACTTAAAAGTCGAAGAAGACTCTATAGTGATTCAAGAAATGTACAAAACAATTAACAACTACCTTGCCAAAATAGACAAGCACAAAGAAAAAGCTTATGAAAGAAAAAACAAAATAGAAGACTTAGAACTAGACTTAAATGACGAAAAAAGCAAAAACACTAAACTCGAAAACCAAATTAAATACCTACTCCAAGAAACCCAAGGCAAAACCAAACCTGCCTTAGAAGGCCAAATCCAAACTTTGCAATCCCAAATAAAAGTAATTACTGAAGAACTTAGCAACTATAAAACCAAAAACAAAGAACTTGAAAAACTCAACACTGAACTTGCTTTTCAAATTCAAAAAGAAGAAGAAAAACACTTCCAACTACTTGCTGAAAAAGAAGAGTTCTACAAAATCAACCTTTCAAAGCAAAACACCATCAACCAACTAGAAGAAGAACTCTCTACAGGACCCAGTTTCTCAGAACAAGAAAAACTCCTAAACGAACTCAGAACTCAAAAACTAGAACTCCAAAACAAAGTTTGGGAACTCAACAACAAGTGCACTGAACTTTCTAAAACCAACGAAGAGGCCACCTTAGACCTCAGAGAACAACTGTCAACGCTAACTCACAGAAGTAAAATCCTTGAAGAAGAAAACTCAGAACTCAAAAGAAAAGCCCAAAAACACCTAGAAAACTACCAAACTTCTCAAAAAAGACTCAGTGAAATCCAAGAACACCACAAAGAAAACCTTAAAGAACTCAAAAAAAACTACGACAAGCGCATCAAGAAACTCAAATCAGACAAGTCAGAACTCAAAGAAATAGTAAACCAGTACGAAAGGGAAAAAGACATAAACACTGTTTCAGTACTAGAAGGCAATAGCTTGCACGACGAACTCTCAGGACTGGACTCCAACAGGGTGTCCTTTGTAGGGTCAATCAGGTACAACTTAGAAGACTACCAAAAACAGGAATCCATGCAAGTTAAACTCGTAAACTTTACTTAGGCTGAAAAAGAATACCAACTCAAAGAAAAAACCAACGAAAACCAAACTTTGAAAAAAGAAGTTAAAGCTCTTTACAAGGAAAACAAGTACTTGTCCAACGAACTCTCAACTTCTGCCAAAAGTGTAGAGTTCTTCAAAAATAAACTCTCTGACTTCGAGTCCCGAACTGAAAACACCCCTAGCTTGTATAGCCAAAACGAAGCACTCAAGGCCGAAATAGAAAAACTCCAAACCTTAATAGTCAATAAAGACCGTGACTGGGCTGACTGGAACAACACTCTGCAAACTGACCTGAACCTTGCTGATAACGCTGCTATTAAGTTAAAGGTCCAGCTTTCCGAAGTAACTCAAGAAAGAGACATGTACCGGAAACTCTGTGAAGCAGCTCCACCTAAGAAAAAAAGGAACTTATTCCGAAGGAAAAGCAATACTTAAACAACTAAAGCTAATAAAATGGAAACTAGATGCATCAAAATAATACTTGAGTCAAGAACCTATACTCTGAATAACTATTCTTTGGACTTCATGACTCTTCACAAGTAAGTTTAATTTAGTTCTATTGCTGCTTTGGTCGAAGATGACAAACCCAGTTTCTTTCTGATGGGGGCTCAGAGAAATGACTGGTGTCTTCTGGATGAAGCTAACTTCCAAGAATTCTTCAGAAACTCAGATCCCCTTGTTATATACGTTCTGTACCCAGAAACTCCTTGTGTGCTTCGCATCCAAACTTACAACTTAGCTGTCTTTGGCTTGCACCCTAACTGGGACAAAAGGGTCCACATGCTAGCTGAAGAAATAACTCGCATAAGCGCAGACGTAATTGGAATCCAGGAAGCCCGTCACGACCCCTTCTACGGGTCGGGACCGATCCAGCGCAAAATATCTGGGTTCTTGAGTTCAGTTTCTGATAAAAAACCTTCTGGAAGGCACATGCTTGATGACTTACTGAGTTTAGTTCCTCAGTACCCTTACTACTACTGGCAACCTGCCATGAACTACAAAGACGGAATTGTTGAAGGCATTGCAGTTCTGAGTCGTTTTCCTATTTCAGATATTGAGTTTGTAAAGCTTACTAAGTCCAAAGGCGACGGGAACAGAAGAGTCTGCTTAAAAGCTACAGTCAAACACCCTCGCAACGAGTTGCAGTTTTTCAACACCCACATGACATATTCTGTCAATGGACAAGTCAAGCAGTCAGAAGAAATCATAAAATTCATGGACAGCCAAAACCAAGGAAGCCCCCAAGTACTTGTAGGCGACCTGAACATCAAAAACAAGTTCGAAAACCCCGGCTTGCTTCTGGCAACTCAGTTAGTTGATGTGTGGAAGCTTCTAAACTCTGAAGACCCCGGGTTCACCTTTCCTAGTTGGGGCCCTAAAGAGCGGTACGACCGGATTCTAGTTAGGAATCTACCTGGAGTTTTGGAGTGTGGAATTAGTGGCTTTGCTGAAAACAAGAAACAATGGCCTTCAGACCACTGCACTCTTTTTGCTGACTTTCTGATCGCAACTTAATTTAACTATATAATAATGGAAAGAACTTATCTTAAAACTAACTACATTGGGTTGCACTCAGCACGGCCTCAGTCAACCATAATATCCCAAGTAATCTACCACCCTATAGGAAGTCACATAATAGCTAGAGACCCTAACACTCTCCAGGAGTTGCATTCTTTCAAAGCCCACAACTCAAGCGTGATGTGCTTGTTAGGACTTCCGCCTTCAGACCCACAGTACTTAGTGTCTGTGAGTTACTCTGGAGAAGTGAAGCTTTTAACGTGTAAAGGAGATTTCATGCACGCTACAAGCACTTCTCAGAAAATGGTAAGGCACTCTGCCATTAGTAATTCAGGGTGTCTTTTTGCAACAGCAGCTTCTTTTGGAATCTACGGAGGAATAGTTGACGTGTGGAGGATTGACTTAGTTAAAGGCTTTACTAAGGTGTGGTCCTTCAGGGGTAACTTTAAGTTTTGTGAGTTTTCAGACCAGGACAGTTTGTTTTTGTTGAGGATGAGTTTCTTGGAACAAGAAGGCTACGCTAGACAAAAGGACTTACCCATTGCTTTTGAAAAGGCTTGTGAAAACTTTTTGTCAGAGTCAGACTCTGAAGAGGAGTCTTTGGAAACCACTGGAAGGAGCTTTGCAAGGGTTGCTTCTTACTACGCTTGTTTAGTGAAGAACTTAACTCAAGACAAGCAGTCACGAGCAGTGCCAATTCCTCACTACTCCAAAGTGAACACTATTAAAACTAACAGACAGGGCCAGGTAGTGTTTGCTTACTATTCAAGAACACTGGTAGTCATGAACATGGAGTCCTTAGAAGTGCTTCACACTCTTTACTTGCCAGGTGCGGGTTGCATTATGTGTTTGGAGTTCTTGGAAGAAAGCATTTACTTTTCCCCTAACCAGTACATTTTTTGCAGGTTCAATGTTAACCAAGAATCAGTTGACGGAGAAATTGACTTTAGTGACCCCCACAAAAGCATCGAGGTAGTTAACACTAAACTTGACTGGATCAACAAAACGTGTTCTTATTATGGCTGGATTTTCAAAGACAGGTGCTTGCTTGGAATGAACGAGTACGGAATGTTCACTGCGAACTTTAACGGCTTTCCTGGAGAAGTAGTTTCTGAAAAGTCTTCTGAAATCTACAAAATGACTTGCTGTGGCTTAGCTGTGCACCCTTCAGGCAACTACATTGCAGTTGGGGACTTTATGGGTAACTTGATTATTTGGGACTCTAAGTACCTAAGAGTGGTTAGCAACGCAACAGTTGAAGAAAGTATAAGGTGTATTTCCTGGGACTGTAGAGGAGAAGACTTACTTATAGGGACTATGAGTGGAGGTTTGTTTGCTTTTAAAGACTGCCTTTGTGAAAAGTCCCAAGTTTCATTTGTGGTTAGCTTAAACGACTCAATCATTTGCATGAGTTTCAACTACTACCAAGAAAGAGAAGTTTTAGCTTTAGGAACTACTAAAGGCCAACTTTGGGTGTTCTCTAAACACAAAGATACCTTTGTCCAAGAAAAGGTGTTTCTTGCCCACAAAACAAGTCAGGAACAAGACCTGGCTTTCGGAAGCTTAATCTTATACAGCGAAATTTGGAGTTTGAGTTGGAGTCCTTCAGACCCCAAACTGGTAGCTACAGGGTCTGAAGACCAAACTGTGAAGGTTTGGAACTGGGAGTTAGCTTCGGACTTGGTTACACTGCCTAAGCACCAAAAAGCAGTCACAGGAGTGCGTTGGGAAAAAGTGAGCCCAGTAAGCATTTCAGACAAATGCCTTACAGAGGTGTTTTTAACGTGCTCTGACGACCAAACTGTGAGACTGTTTAGTCCCCAGGACTGGACTTGGCTGCACACTTTTCATACGAACGTAATAAAGGAGTGGCACACCATCACTTATGCCTGCATTGAAAAAGGCGGAGAAAGAGTAGCTTGTGTGACACAGAACGGGTACTTGTTTGTGTGGCACCTGAAAAAACTTGAGTCTGAGTTCATCGGCAGGATCCACAACGGGTCAATTGAAGGACTCGACTGGAAGTCAGGCTTACTGGCGACGTGCTCTTCTGAGTGTATAGTTTGTGTTGCAGATATGCATTAGTTACAAACACTTAAACTTTACTAAACTAGTTTGTGAAGTAAAACTTCTTGAAGAAAAAGTTCGTCTATGAATTCTTGCTTGGGGAGTAAAGCTTTTGGGGGACTGCACAATGAAGCTTCCAGCGTTCTTGTTAAGTCTGGGAGTTTTTTTGGAGTTTTCTTTGAAAAAAGACTTAAATCCTTCAGTTGGCGTTTTTACACAGGGTTGTTTAACTTCTTCGCAGAAAGAAATTTTTTTTAGGCTTTTCTTTTTAGTTGAAAGGTTAAAGCAACTTTTAAGGGGCTTTTTGGTGTTTATAAAAGTATTTGCAAGCATAGCTTCTTCGGGGTCTGAGGAGCAGTCTTCCCAGTTAGTGGTTAGAGTTTTGGTTAGCTTAAGTCTGCTTTCGAAACTTTGAAGTTGTTTCAAAGGGCCCCTTTTGATGCAGCACCGGGGAACTTTAAACTTAATAAATTCAAGAGCTTTTTTAAAACTCCAAGAAAACCTGTGCATCAAGTAGGCCATTGCAATACAGGGAGCTCTTGAAGTGGCTTTTTCTGAGTGAACTAAAATACAGCCTTCTTCTTGTAGCGCTGGTTCGATAAACTGAAGAATTGCTTTAAGATTAGAGTCGTCTGAGTCCAGAACTACCTGGGAAGAGTGGTCTAGCCAGGAAAAGGTCAAGTATTTGACTCCTAGTCCCTCCCATTTATTGGCTACTTGCCTGCCTGCACAGTTGACTACATGAGTAATTTTGTTTTTAAGGATAAAGTTCAGGTCTTGTGAAGGATTTTCGTCACCAAGTAGTAGTCCTTCCACTATTCTGTAAGCTCCTAATATTTGATTTTTCATATTTAAGCAATTATTAAACTTGGGTCTCTTTATAAGGATCTCTAGGAGAAATATTGCTTAGGTCATTAGGCGACTTGCAATCAGCAGGGGTGCAGTTTATTAAAGTAGAGGTGTTATCAAGCTTAGTTTCAATTGTTTGTTTTTTAGGACTCACTTCTGCATAGAATTTTGGTTTGGGTTTCTTACTTCGTTTTTGAAGAATGTAGTCAAATGTACTTAAACCCTTAAACTTTAAGTAAGTGTGGAACCCAATAAGGTTAGCATTGGCTACTGAGAAAACAAACGAATCCAAAACCATAAACCACAGAAGTCCTATCTTGACTCCTGAACTTACTATCCACTCTTTTTCTTCAAACGACTCAGAGTCCCTGTAGTAACTAATAACTCCTCCAAGGCAAAACCCAAAGTAACACAGTAAGTTGCACTCTAGACATATAATAAGCGCTATGAACTTCCGGTAATTTTGCTTCCCAATACAGTTGTTAAGCCACTTGCAGTGGTGGTCAAAGTCGTCTACACATCTGTTGCACTGGGCACAGTGCTTACTGTTAGAATTAACTGCAACAGCACAAATAGAGCACATAGCTATTCCTTTTCCCGGGGGGTCCTTCTGCACGGAAATAGGATCAGTAGGGTCAGAAGCTGTTATAGAATACCCTAAAAAAACTACCCAGACCTGACTTGTGTAGAAAATGCAACAAAAAATTATCTGCTTAAAAGTTACTTTTTGGTGAGTTTCTAACAAAGGCAGTATCACAACTACGCTAGTGAAAATGTTAAACAAAATTACACACCAACTAATAACCTGCAGAGGGTGGGGTCCTTTCTGAAAGCCATTTCTTCTCACCTTAATATCCATTGTTTATAAAATGGAAGACTCAAAGGAGTCAAAGATAAACGAACGATTAGAAAACATTTTCGAAGAGTATCACTTAAACTCCTTGCAAAGAGCAGCTGCACTCAAGTTCATCAAGGAAAAAATAGCTGACCCAGAAAACACCAACGTGACTCGGGCAAGAGATTGGGTCCTCAAGAAGATGAACTCCAAACCAATTCCTCCACCCAATTCTCGCCAAAAAGGATGTCCTGACATTTTGCCAGGACTTAGAGCTCAGCCCTGGTGGGACCCTTTTGAGTTTCCTTGGGTTGCTGAGGTAGAGGAAGCCTACCCCTTGATAAAAAACGAACTTTTGTCGCTTTACAGAAAAGGAGGCTTCCAGCCCTACAGAGGTCCTTCTTGGGCTTCAGACATCCCGGCTCCAGACATAGGCACCCAAAGCCACGATACAGGAGACTGGAACGTTTTTTACTTGTACTTGCACGGAATGTCTTTTCCAGACAACTTAGAAAAGTGCCCAGAAACAGTAAATGTGATCAACAATATTATTCCTAGGCATTACGAGCATGCTTTTTTCTCAGCTGTTAACCCTGACACACACATAGTGACTCACCACGGACCCACTAACAAAAAACTAAGACTCCACCTACCTATAACAGGTGCTGAAGGCACACGACTGCGTGCAGGCGAAGAAACCCGCACCTTTGAAGAAGGCAAAGTTAGAGTGTTTGACGACTCGTTTGACCACGAAGCTTGGCACCAAGGCAACTCAACTCGGGTCAACTTAATAATAGACTTTTGGCACCCAGACTTGACTCAAGAAGAAGTTAAGTTCTTTAAGATGCTGCAAAATGCTAAAAGCAGAATCGAAAAAGCAGTTACTGAAGGAGAAGAAGACACTTTTTACAGCATAATTGAAAAAGCCAAAGACTTAAGGCCCGAAGATAACTCTTGGTGGACCTTGTCAGAAGAAGACCAAAAAGCCTTGCAAAGCATGTCAGAGAGTTTAAGTTAAGTTACTTTTACAATAGCTTCAGCAAAGACCTTGTAAAGGATCTCAGTGAACTCTTCAGGAGTCTCTTCTAGTAAAAAGTGGACTGTGCTAAGGTCGCCTGGAGGCACTTGGATTAAGCTGCTTTTGATCAGTTTGGTGAACTCAGTTAAGTCTTTTGTTTCTGTCCACTCAGCCAAAGGCACAAACACCTGACTCACTCCGTTAGAGTTGGCATAAAGAACTACTTCCTTTAGAAGTGCTTCTTTGTTGACTGGCAAGTGGAAAGCGCCTTCTATACCCTGGATGTTGGAGTGTCTGGTAAAGCAAATGCTTTGCTTATCAGTTTCAGTAAACTGCTGAGCCTGGACCCTGATAGGGTCAAAGTGGAGTTCAGGTTTTTCTTCACTTTTTCTGATAAGTTCAGGAAGTATGTTGAGTGAGTCGTCAAAAGGAAGCAATAAAACTGAAATGTGTGTTTTGTAAACATTGCTGGGGTGAGTTAGGTAACTTTGGTTTTCTTGGGGTTGTGTTAGTGGGACTTGGCACATGTCTTGGGTTTCTGATACACAAATCCTGAACTTCCTTTTAGCTTGGCCTCCGAAAGACACTTTTAGCTGTTTAAAGATCTGTGGACCTAAGTTTTGATTAAAAGACACTGTTTCTAAAGTGGTTTGTGGTGCTTCTTGTATTTTTTTCCAAAATTGGTTTTTAAGTTGTGTTTGTTCTTGAATGAACTCTTCTTCGATCTTTGAGATCTCTTGAGGAGTTTGGTGTTCTATGAGTTTTTGGGATCTTTGTTGTGTACTCAGTTCAAGTGCTTGTTGTAAGTTGTGTTCTTGGTCTTTTAAGTACTGAGTACTCAGAAGCTTAGAGTATTTTATCCAAGGAGTTTTAACTGCTGGAGTTTCTTGAAA
>PR_CR_10_Liq_1_inCRDRAFT_1000460_pt1 | contig 25519 bp, 25 predicted proteins | sample PRCRCaboRojoPR_3_FD_10241 | JGI IMG/M metagenome (IMG submission 10241)
GTCCGACTTCGGCCTGCAGCTGCGCGCCAAGCAGAAGCTGAAGGGCTACTACGGCGACCTGACCGAAAAGCAGTTCCGCCGCATCTTTGCCGAAGCCGAGCGTCTGCGCGGCGACACCGGTGAACAGCTGATCGGTCTGCTGGAACGCCGCCTGGACGCGGTCGTTTACCGCGCCAAGTTCGTTGCGACCATCTTCGCGGCCCGCCAGTTCGTGAACCACGGCCATGTCCGCGTGAACGGCAAGAAGGTCAACATCCCCTCCTACCGCGTCAAGGAAGGCGACGTGATCGAGGTGCGGGACCGGTCCAAGCAGCTGGCCTTTGTCCTTGAGGCCACGCAGCTGCCTGAACGTGACGTTCCGGACTATATCGACGCGGACCATTCCAAGCTGACCGCGACCTTTGTGCGCACCCCCGGCCTGTCGGACGTGCCCTATCCGGTCATGATGGAACCGAACCTCGTCATCGAATACTACGCACAGAACTGATCCGATCAGGATATGTGCCAGGGGCTGCGACGGGGAACCGCCGCGGCCCTTTTCATTTGCGGGTGGTCGCCGCCGTGCCCCGGCGCTAGAACACCCGGCAAGGAGACACGGGATGACCCAGATAACGCCGCAGCCAGGGATCATGGAGATCGACCTCTATGTCGGGGGGCAATCTGCCATTGCCGGGCGCAAGGATGTGCTCAAGCTGTCCTCGAACGAGAACCCGCTCGGCCCGCCGCCGGCCGCCATCGAGGCCATCACCGAAGCCGCCCGCGCGGCGCATCTCTACCCGCCGACCGATCATGCCGCCCTGCGCGCCGCCATCGCCGATGTGCACGGCCTGGACGCCGAGCGCGTGATCTGCGGCGTCGGATCGGACGAGGTGCTGCAATTCATCTGCCAGGCCTTCACCGGCCCGGGCGACGAGATCATCCATACCGAACACGGTTTCTCGATGTATCCGATCCTGGCGCACATGGCCGGGGCGACGCCGGTAAAGGTGGCCGAGCGGGACCGGGTCGTTGATATCGACGCCATTCTGGCGGCTGTGACCGACCGGACCCGCGTGGTGATGCTGACCAATCCCGGCAACCCCACGGGCACGATCCTGCCCACCGAAGATCTGACCCGGCTGGCCGACGGGCTGCCGGGTCATGTGATCCTTGTTCTTGACTGCGCCTATATCGAATATGCCGGGGATCACGACGGGGGCGAAGCGCTCGTGCGGGCGCGGGACAATGTGATCATGACACGAACCTTTTCCAAGCTCTACGGGCTGGGCGGTCTGCGGATCGGCTTTGGCTACGGCCCCAAAGCCCTGATCGACGTGATGACCCGCATCCGTCAGCCCTTCAACCTGTCCGGCGTGCAACTGGCCGCCGCCGAGGCGGCGCTGCGCGATCCTGACTGGGCGGCGCGCTGCGTTGCGCTGAACGCGGATCAGCGCGCGCGGCTGGCCGGTGCCTTGCGCCAGCTTGGGATTGCCTGTGACGACAGCCACACGAATTTCGTGCTGGCCCGTTTCGCGGACGAGGCCGAGGCCGGGCGCGCCCATCAGGCGCTGCTGGACGCGGGTATCATCGTGCGCCGTGTCACCGGCTATGGCTTTCCGGAAGGGCTGCGGATTACCGTGGGCGACGAAGACCAGACCGGCCGTGTGATCGCGGCGCTGACCGATTGGCGAAAGGGCGAGTGATGGCGCAGGAATACCAGAAAGTCGCGCTGATCGGGCTGGGGCTGATCGCCTCGTCGATGTTCTGGGGCATCAAGCGGGCCGGGTTGGCGGCCGAGGTAACAGGCTATGCGCGGTCCGCCGAGACGCGGGAAACGGCACGAGAGATCGGCCTTTGTGACAGGGTTTGCGACAGCGCCGCCGAGGCGGTCGAAGAAGCCGATCTTGTCGTGCTTTGCGTGCCGGTGGGCGCCATGGCGGCCGTCATGGAAGAGATCGGCCCGGTCTTGAAACCCGGGGCCACGGTCAGCGATGTCGGCTCGGTCAAGCGGGCGGTGATCGAGGCCGTCACGCCCCACCTGCCCGGGGGCGTGCATTTCGTGCCCGCCCACCCGCTGGCGGGCACCGAACAATCCGGGCCGCGATCCGGCTTTGCCGAACTTTTCGACAACCGCTGGTGCATTCTCGTCCCCGACAGGGCCGAAGCCGAGGCAACGGCGCGGCTTCACCGGTTCTGGCAGGGTTTGGGGTCGAACACGGACGAGATGGACGCCGATCATCATGACCTTGTCTTGGCGGTCACATCGCATACGCCGCACCTGATCGCTTACACGATGGTGGGTGTGGCCGACGACCTGCGCCGCGTCACCGACAGCGAGGTCATCAAGTATTCCGCCGCCGGGTTCCGGGATTTCACCCGCATCGCGGCCAGCGACCCGACCATGTGGCGCGATGTGTTCCTGACCAACAAGGATGCGACGTTGGAAATCCTCGGGCGGTTCACCGAGGAACTGTTTGCCCTGCAACGGGCGATCCGGCAGGGCGACGGGGACATGCTGCACGATTACTTCACGCGCACCCGTGCCATCCGTCGCGGCATCATCGAAGCCGGTCAGGATACCGAGGCCCCGGATTTCGGGCGCGTTCCGGTGCGCAAGGGCTAGCGCTCGGTCAGTTTCAGCTCGATCCGGCGGTTCTGGGCGCGGGCCTCGGGGCTGTCGCCCTCGGCGATGGGTTGGTATTGGCCGAACCCGTTCGCGGCCAGCCGCGCGGGTGAAAGGCCCAGGGAATTGGTCATGTAGCGCACGACCGACAGGGCGCGGGCCTGGCTGAGTTCCCAGTTGTCGGCATATTCGCCCTGGCCCGATAGCGGCACATTGTCGGTATGACCGTCCACACGGATGATCCAGTCGATCTCGGGCGGGATCTCGGAGGCGATGTCATTGAGCAGGCCCGCCACCCCGGCGATCTCTCGCTGGCCGGCCTCGGAAAGGTCGGCCTCGCCCGGCTCGAACAGCACCTCGGAGGAAAACACGAAGCGGTCGCCCTCGATCCGCACGCCCTCGCGCCCCTCGATGACCTGCCGCACCTGCCCGAAGAAATCGGACCGGAACCGTTCCAGTTCCTCGGCTTCGGCGGCCAGCCGTTCGGCCTCTGCCTGTTCCAGCGCGCGGGCGCGGCGCTCGGCAGCCAGGGCGCGGATGACCGCGCTGTTGAGGTCTTGCGTCAGGGTCTCGATCTGCAGGTTGGCCTCGGCATCGGCGTCCTCGGCGATGTTCAGCAGATTCTGCAGCCGGCCCAACTCATTGCGCAGGGCGGCGACCTGTTCGTTGAGCGCGGCAACGCGGCGTTGGCTTTCCGCCGACAGGGCCTCTTCCTCGGCCAGGGCGGCATTGGCCTGCGCCAGAAGCGCGGCCTGCCGCTCTGCTTCGGTCGCTTCCTGCCCGGCCTCGGCCTGCGCCTCGGCCAGCGCGGCCATTGCTTCGGCCAGCCGGTCTTCGAGGCTGGCGCGTTCCGCTTGCACCTCGCTCGCCTCGGCCTCTGCTTCCTGCGCCGCCAGCAGCGCCTCTGCCAGGCGGTCCTGCAAATCCTGCCGGTCGGTCTCGGCCTGCTGACGGGCCAGAACGGCCGCGGCGAGCCGCTCCTCGATGCGGGCCAGGTCGGTTTCCTTCTGGTCCAGCGCGTTCTGCAGTGCCGCCCGTGCGGCGTCGAGGTCGTCTTCGGTCTGATCCTGTGAGGCGAGGGCCGCAGTCAGCCGCGCCGCGATCTCCTCGCGGCTGGCTTGAGCCTGTGCCAGTTGCGCCTCGGTTTCCGCCAGCGCCGTCTCGGCCCCTTCAAGCTGTGACAGGGCCGCGGCCAATCGGTTTTCAAGGGCAAGGCTTTCACCTTCGGCCTCTTCCAGGGCTGCCTCTGCCTGTTGCCGCGCCAGAAGGGCGGTGGCAAGGTTCTGGTCCAGCGCGTCGCGCGCGGCCTCGGCGGCAGCCAGCAGCGTCAGCGTTTCCTCGGCCTTCCGGCGCTGTTCTTCCAGGGCGAGCGTCATCGCGGTCAGCTCCGCATCGGCGTTTTGCAGCCGCTCGCGCAGGGCTTCGGCGGCGGCGGCATCGGCCAGCCGGGCCTGTTCCAGTTCCGAGATGCGCGCCTCCGAGGCCTCGGCCTCGTCTTCCAGATCGGCGACCAGCGCCTCCAGCGCCTCGCGCCGGGCAGCGGCCAGACGGGCGGCTTCCTCCTGCGCGTCGATCTCGTCGCGGGCCTGGGCGATGGCAAGGTTCAGCGCCTCGGTTTCCGAGACCAGCGTGTCGCGGGTGTCTTCCAACTCAGCGATGGTGGCCTCGTTGTCGCGCCGCTGGGCCAAAAGGCCTGCCACCTGCGCCTCGAACCCGGTGATCCGGGATCGCGCCTCGGCGAGGGCGTCGGACTGGGCGTCGCGCTCTTCCGTCAGTTCGGCGATCAGGCTGTTTTGTGCCGCGATTTCGCTGCGCGCGTCGGAAAGCTGCACTTGCACCTGTCCCAATTCACCGGACAGTGACCCGACCTGCCGCCCCAAAGCTGCCGACCGATCCTGTTCCGTGCCCAGGGCGGCCGTGAGCGAGGCGATCTCGTCGGACAGTTCCGACAGGCGATCTTCCTGCCCGGAGATGGTTTCGCGCAGGGCGAACTGAATCACCATGAAGATGGTCAGAACGAACATCAGCACCAGCAGCAGGCCGGTCATGGCATCCACGAAGCCGGGCCATATCGACGCCTGGAACCGGGCCCCGGTCCTGCGGCTGAGGGCCATGGATCAGGACCCTCCGTCGGTCTGGTTCTGACGCGCCGCGCGTTTCTGAGCCTGGCGCAGGATCTTCGACAGGGCGCCGACCTCTGCGCGCAGATCCTGCACGACCTCCTGCCGGCCGGCGGACATCTCTTCGAGGATGCGCATCAGCCCGACGTCGATCGAACGCAGGCGCATCCGGCTTTCGGGATCTATGCCCTCCATGCCAGTGTCCTTCAGGGCCTCGACAAGGGCCTGCTGGCTTTCGGCGATACGGGCCAGCTGCCCGGCCGTGTCGTCCTGGTCCAGCCGCTCTGCCAGGCGTTCGACCGACCCGGCAAGCATCTGCAACCTGTCGTCCACCTGCGCCCGGCCCTCCTCGGTGCGGGCCAGCATCACCTGCAAGCCTTCCATCTGTTCAGCCATCTGGTCGACCACCTGTGCCATGGCGCCGGACTCGCCACCTTCGTCGCCGGCCAGCCCGACGCGGGTGATCGAGGACACCCATTCCTCCAGCTCGCGGTAGAAACGGTTCTGTCCGTGGCTGGCGAAAAGCTCCAGCAAGCCCACAACCAAAGACCCCGCCAGACCCAGCAGGGAGGATGCAAAGGCAACGCCCATGCCGCCAAGCTGGCTTTCCAACCCCCGCTGCAGGCGGGTGAAGATGTCGACGCCGCTTTCGCCGTCCTCGGGGTTGAGCGAACGGATCGTTTCGACGAGGGCCGGCACCGTGGTGGCCAGCCCGTAGAAGGTGCCCAGAAGGCCCAGAAAGATCAGCGTGTTGACGATATAACGCGTGATCTCGCGATCTTCGTCGATACGCTGCGCCACGGAATCGAGGATCGAGCGGGCCGAAGTCGAGGACAACTGCATGCGCGCCCCCCGCGACCGCAGCAGCGTCGCCAGAGGGGCAAGCAATTGCGGGGCGCGGATGATTTCGTGGCCGGGGCGCTGCAGGGCGAACCCCTCGATCCAGCGCACCGACCCGATCAGCTGGTAGACCTGCCCGAAGCAGGACAGCACGCCGATCACGAAGACCAGCCCGATGAAGCCGTTGAGGTAGGGATTTGCCAGGAACACCCCCGCGACACGCGGATAGGCGAATACCGCCCCTGCAGCGACCAGCCCGAGCACGATCAGCATCGAGATGATCTGCCGCACAGGTTGAGAGAAATGTGGCTCGGCCTCAGCTTCCCGTGTCGCCATCAAAAGCACCGGTCTTGTTCATTGCCCGAACCATAGGCGGTCAGGCGGCAAAACCCAAATGAAAAAGGGCTATTGGGTGATCTCGCGCACGCGGGTGGCCAGCCAGTCCATGTCCGGGTCAAGGATACCCATTTCGCGCAGATGGTCGTGGGTGTTGAACAGGTATTCGGTATTCGGGCCGCGCCCGCCGACGGCACGGGCAATCATGCGCGCCTGTGTTTCCAGGGGAAAGTTCACATATTGCCGGTGGTCGGGGTCGATGACATAGGCCAACGCCTCGATCTCACGCCCGTCAGCAAGCCGCAGCGGCACGTGGCGTTCGACATAGGCGGCCGAGACCAGTTCGCGCTCGCGCAGGTAGGCCAGCACGTCGTCGGCCTCGTGTTCGGCGGCCTGGAGTGCGACGCCGGTGCATTGCGCGCCGGGCGCATGATCCAGTGCCAGCACGAGGCCGGGGTCGCCTTCGGTGCCGCGATGGTGGATCGACAGCATGCAGAAGCTGCGATGGTAATCCGCCAGCACGGCGGTGGCGTGGTCCACCGGCTGAAAGCCCGGGTTCCACAGCAGCGATCCGTATCCGAATACCCACATGATCTGGTCTCTGGCCCTTGTTGCCCCGCCCCTGTAAACACCAAGCCGAGGCGAGGTGAAAGGGCAGAGGCGATGCGCTGGCTGACGATCATCGTGGCGGTCATGGCCGCGATCTACGGGGGCTACTGGTTCTATACGCGTGGCGCGGTGGAAGATGGAATCGCGACGGCGCTGGCCCAGGCCGAGGCGGCCGGTCGGGTCGAGATCAGTCATGAGGGCTGGAAGACCACCGGCTTTCCCTCGCGGTTCGACACGACTTTCGATGCCCTGCGCATCGAGGACCGCGCTTCGGGCCTGGCCTGGCAGGCGCCCTGGTTCCAGGTGTTTGCCCTGTCCTATCGCCCCAACGAGGTGATCGCGGTCTGGCCCGACAGCCAGACCCTTGTCGCCGGTGGGCAGGAGATGCGCCTGGCGAGCGAAAGAATGCGGGCCAGCGCGCGGGTCCGGCCCAATACGGCGCTGAGTTTCGATCGCGCCACGCTGGAGGTGGACGCCCCTCGCCTGAGCTGGGCGCAGGACGAGGCGGAACTGGCAGCGGCGCGTCTGTTGGCCGCGATGCGCTCGGCCCCGGATCTTGCCAATGGATACGATCTGTTCTTCGAGGCGCAGAGCATTTCCCTGCCCGCACCGCTCAGGGCGGAACTGGACCCGGAAGGGGACCTGCCGCCGCTGATCGGACAGGTGCGGATGGATGCGACCGCGCGGCTCGACCAACCGTTGGACCGGTTCGCCGGGGCTGAAACGCCCGTGGCGGCCGAAGCGCTGACCCTGCGGGAATTCGGCGCGCAGTGGGGCGATATCGCGCTCTCCGTGATCGGCGAGGTCACGGCGGATGCGGCGGGGGTCGCGCAGGGCAGCCTGACCCTGTCGATCACCGGCTGGCGGGAGGCCCTGGACATGGCGGNCCGGGCGGGCCTGGTAGAGGAAGGGTTCGACGTGACGCTTGCCAATATGGGGGAACAGATGGACGAGACGCCGCAAATCCCCGAGACGCTGACCGTCACATTGGTGATGGAACAGGGCCGGGCGCGGCTGGGGCCGCTGCCGTTGGGGCCGGCGCCACGTTTGCGCCCCTAGAACGGGGCAGGGTCATCCGGCCAAGGCCGACCACTCCAGCGAAACGAAAATCCCGTGAAACGACACGGGGCGACCGAATGGCCGCCCCCTGTTTCGCATCTGGTATGTCGCGCCCTAGTCCGCGGTCAGCAGCGGTGGCTTGTTGCCGCTCAGGCGCGGGTTCTGGGGCGGCTCGAATTGCAGGTCCAGTTCGCCTTTCTTGACCCCGACCTTGACCAGCCCGCCCTTGGACAGCTTGCCGAACAGCAGCTCTTCGGCCAGCGGCTTCTTGATGTGTTCCTGGATCACCCGGCCCAGCGGGCGCGCGCCCATCTTGTCATCATAGCCCTTGTCGGCCAGCCATTCGGCGGCTTTCGGCGTCAGCTCGATGGACACGTTGCGATCCATCAGCTGGGCCTCAAGCTGCAGCACGAACTTCTCGACCACTTGCAGGATCACCTCTTTCGGCAGGGCGCCGAAGGAAATGACCGAGTCGAGCCGGTTGCGGAATTCCGGCGTGAAGGTGCGTTCGATCGCGGCCTGATCCTCGCCCTCGCGGCGGTCGCGGCCGAAGCCGATCGCCTCTTTCGCCTGTTCGGCGGCCCCGGCATTGGAGGTCATGATCAGGATCACGTTGCGGAAATCCGTGGTGCGGCCGTTATGGTCGGTCAACTGGCCATGGTCCATGACCTGCAACAGGATGTTGTAGACATCCGGATGCGCCTTCTCGATCTCGTCCAGCAGCAGCACGCAATGCGGGTTCTGGTCGACCCCGTCGGTCAGCAGACCGCCCTGATCGAAGCCGACATAGCCCGGAGGCGCGCCGATCAGGCGGCTGACCGCGTGTTTCTCCATGTATTCGGACATGTCGAAGCGCAGCAGTTCCACACCCAGCGTATCGGCCAGTTGCTTGGCGACCTCGGTCTTGCCGACACCGGTGGGGCCTGCAAACAGGTAATTGCCGATGGGCTTTTCCGGTTCTCGCAGACCCGCGCGGGCCAGCTTGATCGCGCTGGACAGCGCCTCGATGGCCTTGTCCTGCCCGAAGACCACCCGCTTGAGCGAGCTTTCGAGGTCCTTGAGCACTTCGGCATCGGATTTCGACACGTTCTTGGGTGGGATGCGGGCGATCTTGGCGACGACGGCTTCGATTTCCTTGGGGCCGATCGTCTTGCGCCGCTTGCTTTCCGCCACAAGATGCTGCGCCGCGCCGGCCTCGTCGATCACGTCGATGGCCTTGTCGGGCAGTTTGCGATCGTTGATGTAGCGCGCGGACAGTTCCACGGCGGTCTTGATCGCGTCATGGGTATAGCGGATCGAATGGTGATCCTCGAAATAGGGTTTCAGGCCCTGAAGGATCTTCACCGTGTCCTCGACCGAGGGTTCGGTGACGTCGATCTTCTGGAACCGGCGCGACAGCGCGCGGTCCTTTTCGAAGTGCTGGCGGAATTCCTTGTAGGTGGTCGAGCCCATGCAGCGCAGCTTGCCGCCCTGCAGCGCGGGCTTGAGCAGGTTGGAGGCATCCATGGCACCACCGCTCGTGGCACCGGCGCCGATCACCGTGTGGATTTCGTCGATGAAAAGCACCGCGTCGGGATGCTCTTCCAGTTCCGATACCACGGCTTTCAGCCGTTCTTCGAAATCGCCGCGATAGCGGGTGCCCGCCAGCAACGCGCCCATGTCGAGCGAATAGATCGTGGCGCCCTGAAGAACCTCGGGGACTTCCTTGTTGACGATCTTGCGGGCCAGGCCCTCTGCGATGGCGGTTTTGCCCACGCCGGGATCGCCCACAAGAAGCGGGTTGTTCTTGCGGCGGCGGCACAGCACCTGCACGCAGCGTTCAACCTCGTGGCCGCGCCCGATCAGCGGATCGACATCGCCGGCATGCGACTTGGCGTTCAGGTCGACGCAGTATTTCGCCAGCGCCGATTCATCCTTGTTGTCCTCGGTCGTGCTCTGGCTGGCCTCTTCCTCGACCTGTTCCGCGCCGGTGACCGGGCGGCTTTCGCCATAGGCCGGATCCTTGGCCACGCCATGGGCGATGAAATTGACCGCGTCATAGCGGGTCATGTCCTGATCCTGCAGGAAATAGGCGGCATTGGATTCACGTTCGGCGAAGATAGCGACCAGGACGTTGGCACCCGTCACCTCGGTCCGGCCGGAGGATTGCACATGGATCGCGGCGCGCTGGATGACGCGCTGGAACGCGGCGGTCGGCACCGCCTCCGACCCTTCGATCTCGGTCACGAGGGTCGACAGGTCGTCCTCGATGAAATCTTCGAGTGTCTTGCGCAACTCGTCCAGATCGACCGAGCAGGCCTTCATGACCCGCGCGGCATCCGGTTCGTCGATCAGGGCCAGCAGCAGATGTTCCAGCGTGGCCAGTTCATGGCGCCGGGCATTGGCCAGCGCCAGCGCCGCATGGATGGACTGCTCGAGTGTTGTCGAAAAAGATGGCACGTTGCGTGCTCCTCTGTCGGGGGTCGTTCGGGGGAGGGCCCCGCTACCGACCGTGGCCTCATGTTGTTAAGTTTTGGTTCCGTGGCGCAGGTTTCAAGCAAAAAGTGTCCTTGACGCCTTCACTTTCTGCCACCTGTGCCGTGAATGGGCGCAAATCGGGCTTGTCGTGCCGTTGCGTCACCGGAATACGTCCCGACGGGCACGGATTTCGGCAAAGACATCCGCATCGGGTGCAGTCTCCATGCCGAGGGTCGTTTTCAGGCCGGATCGTCGGCGCGCAGAAAGGGATTGGTCGCTTTTTCCTCGGCCAGGGTCGACGGCACGGTCGGTTCCCCTTTTGCGCGGGTCGCTGCGATGGCCTTGCCGCGGGCCTGCAAGGCAGGATTATCCGGGTCGATGGTCAGCGCGAAGCGGTAGTTCGTTTCGGTATATTCGTGGCCCGAGCAAACCAGGGTGTCATCGGGCAGCGCCCGCAGTTTCAGCAGACTGGCCCACATCTGCGGCGCGGTCCCCTCGAACAGCCGGCCACAGCCGAGGGCCATAAGGCTGTCGGCCGTGAAGACCGCCGTGGCCGCTGGCACATGAACCGCGATATGGCCCTCGGTATGGCCTGAGACGTCGAACACATGCGCCTCGGTCCCGCAGGTCGTGAAGGTATCGCCCTCGGCGACGGCCAGATCCAGCGGCGGCAGGCGGTGGGCATCGGCGGCTGCGCCGATGACGCGGGCGCCCTCGCGCAGGTCGGCGACGCCTTCGACATGGTCATGATGGTGATGGGTGATCAGCAGATCGGTCAGGGTCCAGCCCCGACTGGTCAGCGCGGCGCGGATCGGGGCGGTTTCGGGCGCGTCCACCAAGAGAGTTGCGCCGCTGGCATCGTCATGCAGGAGAAAGGCGTAGTTATCTTGCCGACACGGGACGGCGACGAGTTCCAGGGGCATGGCTTTTTCTCCGCTCATTGATAAGGTCGGGAGGAGTGTGACCGAGGCGAGCGGGCGCTGCAATGCATCTGGACGTGCATGACATCCGGGAATTCTATTACCGCAGCACGCTGGGCCGCGCCGCGCAGGGTGTGATCCGCGGCGAGTTGCAGCGCCTCTGGCCCGAGGCCAAGGGGCAGAACGTCGTGGGCTTCGGCTTCGCGGTTCCGCTGCTGCGGCCCTTCCTGGGCGAAGCGCGCCGCGTCATCGGCCTGATGCCGGGGCCGCAGGGGGTGATGCCCTGGCCTGCCGGGCAGCCCAATATCAGCGTTCTTTGCGAGGATCATTTGTGGCCGTTGGCCACCGGCAGTGTCGACAAGCTGGTCCTGCTGCATGGACTGGAAACCTCGGATCAACCGGCGGCGGTGCTTGCCGAATGTTACCGGGTGCTGGGGCCGGGGGGGCGCGTGGTCTTCATCGTGCCCAATCGTGGCGGGCTCTGGTCGCGGTCGGACCGGACGCCGTTCGGATACGGGCGACCCTATTCGCTCAGCCAGCTGGAGGGCCAGTTGCGCGGCCAGGGCTTCGTGCCGGAACGGTCGTTGTCCACGCTCTACCAGCCCCCCTCGCGGCGCAGGACCTGGCGACGCTTTGGCAAGGTGATGGAGAGTGTCGGGCGGCATCTGCCGGTCTTCGCGGCCGGCGGGGTCTTGATGGTCGAGGCCAGCAAACACGTCATCGCGCCATCGGGGCCGGGCCTGGCGGAACGCGTGCGCCGTCCCCTGCGCATCCTGGAAGGCGCACCCCGGCCCGCGGGCGTGTCCGGGCGCACTGGCGGGTAGGGAGGGAATCGTTCGTTCGGTATACAATTGTGTGCCGGATCAGGCTCGAATCCGGCCCCTAGATATGGTGCAAAGCGTCGCACCTGGGGCAAAGCCCTTGAAAAAGGGCGCGACAAGGCCTTCGAAAAGCCGCGCAAGAAGGTTGCCCCACCAAAAACCCTCTGCTACATCCCGGCCTGATCTCGCGCCCCGGCATCCCGCCTGGGCAAGTCTCGCTGCCTTCACTTCCCCCGACGTCAAGACGGGTGGTCCGTGCGGGCCAAGAAATCGGAAGGGTGGACGTGTCCGAACCAGCTTCGATCTCATCCGGCATCGCCGCGCGCTATGCCACCGCTGTCTTTGACCTGAGCAAGGACGACAAAGCCAAGGGGCTCAAGGCCCTCGAAACCGACATTGATGCCCTGTCCGCCGCCCTTGACGGCAGTGACGACCTGCGCGACCTGATCGCTTCGCCGATCCATTCGCGCGACGACCAGGGCAAGGCGATCACCGCAGTCGCCAAGAAGATGTCGTTGTCGCCGACCATGACAAACACTTTGGCCCTTATGGCCAGCAAGCGCCGCCTGTTCGTCGTGCCGCAGATGCTGGTCGCCCTGCGCGCCATGCTGGCCGAGGAAAAGGGCGAGGTGACCGCCGATGTCGTTTCGGCCAAGGCGCTGACCAAGACCCAGTCCGACAAGCTGGCCAAGACGCTGAAAGAGCGTGTCGGCTCGGACGTCAAGATTAATGCGACCGTCGATGAAAGCCTCATCGGCGGTCTTGTCGTCAAAGTGGGCTCGAAGATGATCGACACCTCGATCAAATCCAAGCTCGCTGCACTTCAGAACACCATGAAAGAGGCCCGGTAATGGCGATCCAAGCTGCAGAGATTTCTGCGATCCTCAAGGACCAGATCAAGAATTTCGGCCAAGAGGCCGAAGTGGCCGAAGTTGGCCGCGTGCTTTCGGTGGGTGACGGTATCGCCCGTGTCTATGGTCTGGACAACATCCAGGCCGGTGAAATGGTCGAATTCCCCGGCGGTATCCGCGGGATGGCCCTGAACCTTGAAAACGACAACGTCGGTGTCGTGATCTTCGGCTCGGACCAGGCCATCAAGGAAGGCGACACNGTCAAGCGGACCAANGCCATTGTGGACGTGCCCACCGGTGACGAGCTGCTGGGTCGCGTTGTCGACGGTCTGGGCAACCCGCTGGACGGGAAGGGCCCGATCAAGACCAAGACCCGCAGCGAGGCCGACGTTAAGGCCCCGGGCATCATCCCGCGTAAATCGGTTCACGAACCGATGGCGACCGGNCTCAAGGCCGTCGACTCCATGATCCCGATCGGCCGTGGCCAGCGAGAGCTGATCATCGGCGACCGCCAGACCGGCAAGACCGCCGTGGCGCTCGACGCGATCCTGAACCAGAAGGCCTATAACGACGCCGCCGGCGACGACGAGAGCAAGAAGCTCTACTGCGTTTACGTGGCTGTCGGCCAGAAGCGGTCCACCGTGGCCCAGCTGGTGAAGAAGCTGGAAGAGAACAACGCGCTGGAATATTCCATCGTCGTGGCCGCCACCGCATCCGACCCCGCGCCGATGCAGTTCCTGGCCCCCTATGCGGCCACCGCCATGGCCGAGCATTTCCGCGACAACGGCCGCCATGCGCTGATCATCTACGATGACCTTTCCAAGCAGGCCGTGGCCTACCGCCAGATGTCGCTGCTGCTGCGCCGCCCGCCGGGGCGTGAAGCCTACCCGGGTGACGTGTTCTACCTTCACTCGCGCCTGCTGGAGCGTTCGGCCAAGCTGAACGAGGACAATGGCGCCGGCTCGCTGACTGCGCTGCCGATCATCGAAACCCAGGGTGGCGACGTGTCGGCCTTTATTCCGACCAACGTGATCTCGATCACCGACGGCCAGATCTTCCTGGAAACCGAATTGTTCTACCAGGGCGTCCGCCCCGCGGTGAACACCGGCCTCTCGGTGTCGCGCGTCGGCTCCTCGGCCCAGACCAAGGCAATGTCCTCGGTTGCCGGCCCGGTGAAGCTGTCGCTGGCCCAGTACCGTGAAATGGCGGCCTTCGCCCAGTTCGGTTCTGACCTCGACGCTTCGACCCAGCAGCTGCTGAACCGAGGTGCGCGCCTGACCGAACTGATGAAGCAGCCGCAGTACTCGCCGCTGACCAACGCGGAAATCGTCTGCGTCATCTATGCCGGCGTGAACGGCTACCTCGACAAGCTGGACGTGTCGGATGTGGGCCGGTTCGAAAAGGACCTGCTGCACTTCCTGCGCACCAAGCGGTCCGACATTCTGGATTTCATCACCAACGAAGACCAGAAGATCAAGGGCGAGGCCGAAGAGAAGGTCAAGGCGGCGATCGACGAGTTCGCCAAGGACTTCGCCTGATCTGACTTGAACCTAAAGGGAAAGGACGAAGGCTTATGCCAAGTCTCAAGGACCTGAAAACAAGGATCGAGTCGGTCAAATCGACCCGCAAGATCACCAAGGCCATGCAGATGGTGGCCGCCGCGAAACTGCGGCGGGCACAGGATGCGGCCGAGGCGTCGCGGCCCTATGCCGAGCGTTTCAATTCGGTGATGGCGGGTCTGGCAGCCGGGGTGGGCGACAGCGACAGCGCGCCCGTCCTGCTGCGCGGCACCGGCAGCGATCAGACCCATCTTCTGGTGGTCATGACCGCCGAGCGCGGCTTGTGTGGTGGCTTCAACGCCAACATCGCCAAGCTGGCCCGGTCCAAGGCCGAAGAGCTGAAGGCCGCGGGCAAGACCGTCAAGATCCTCACCGTCGGCAAGAAGGGCCGGGATGCGCTCAAGCGCGACCTGGGCGATCTCTTCGTCGGCCATGTGGACCTGACCGAGGTCAAGAACGTCGCCTATGAGAACGCCCAGGACATCGCCCGCGATATCCTCGGACGCTTCGACGAGGGCGAGTTCGACGTCGCGACGATCTTCTTCTCGAAATTCGTCAACGTCGTCACCCAGGTGCCGACGGCCCAGCAGGTGATCCCCTTCGAAGTGCCCGAGGGCACCGAGGTCGAAGGCGGCACGCTGTACGACTACGAACCCAGCGAAGAGGAGATCCTCGCCGATCTTCTGCCGCGGGGCGTGGCCACCGCGATCTTCTCGGCGCTGTTGGAAAACGGTGCCTCGGAACAGGGCGCCCGGATGAGCGCCATGGACAACGCGACCCGCAACGCGGGCGAGATGATCGACAAGCTGACGATCGAATACAACCGCTCGCGTCAGGCCGTCATCACCAATGAGCTGATTGAAATCATTTCGGGCGCCGAGGCGCTCTAAGAGAACCGGAGAAACGACAATGGCAAATGCAAAAGGCAAGATCACCCAGGTGATTGGCGCCGTCGTGGACGTGCAGTTCGACGATCACCTGCCGGCGATCCTGAACTCGCTGACCACCGACAACAACGGAAAGACGCTGGTTCTCGAGGTCGCCCAGCACCTCGGTGAGAACACCGTGCGGACCATCGCGATGGACGCGACCGAAGGTCTGGTGCGTGGTCAGGAAGTGTCCGACACCGGCGCGCCGATCTCGGTGCCCGTGGGCGACGCCACCCTGGGCCGCATCCTGAACGTCGTGGGTGAGCCCGTGGACGAAAAAGGCCCGGTGAAGGCCAAGGAAACCCGCGCCATCCACCAGCCGGCCCCGGAATTCCAGGAACAGTCGACCGAGTCCGAAATCCTCGTGACCGGCATCAAGGTCATCGACCTGCTGGCCCCCTACGCCAAGGGCGGCAAGATCGGCCTGTTCGGCGGCGCCGGCGTGGGCAAGACGGTTCTGATCATGGAACTGATCAACAACATCGCCAAGGTGCACTCGGGCTACTCGGTTTTCGCCGGTGTTGGTGAGCGGACCCGTGAGGGGAACGACCTCTACCACGAGATGATCGAATCCAACGTCATCAAGCCCGACAACCTCGAGGAGTCGCAGGTGGCCCTGGTCTACGGCCAGATGAACGAGCCTCCGGGGGCCCGTGCCCGTGTTGCGCTGACCGGCCTGACCCTGGCCGAACAGTTCCGCGACGCGTCCGGGACCGACGTTCTGTTCTTCGTCGACAACATCTTCCGCTTCACGCAGGCTGGTTCCGAGGTGTCCGCGCTTCTCGGCCGTATCCCCTCTGCCGTGGGCTACCAGCCGACGCTGGCCACCGACATGGGCGCGATGCAGGAACGCATTACCTCCACCAAATCCGGGTCGATCACCTCGATCCAGGCCGTCTACGTGCCTGCGGACGACCTTACCGACCCGGCCCCGGCGACGACCTTTGCGCACCTCGACGCAACCACTGTTCTGAACCGTGCGATCTCGGAGCTGGGCATCTACCCGGCCGTTGACCCGCTCGACTCGAACTCGCGCCTGATGGACCCGCAGATCGTGGGTGAAGAGCACTACCAGGTTGCCCGTGACGTTCAGGGTATCCTGCAGCGTTACAAGTCGCTTCAGGACATCATCGCTATTCTCGGCATGGATGAACTGAGCGAAGAGGACAAGCTGACCGTGGCCCGTGCCCGTAAGATCCAGCGTTTCCTCTCGCAGCCCTTCGACGTGGCCAAGGTCTTCACCGGTTCCGACGGTGTCCAGGTGTCGCTGGAAGACACGATTGCCTCGTTCAAGGCGGTTGTGGCCGGCGAATACGACCACCTGCCCGAAGGCGCCTTCTACATGGTCGGCGGCATCGACGAAGTGATCGCCAAAGCCGAAAAAATGGCCGCGGACGCGGCGTAAGGAGCAGCCATCATGGCAAACGCGCTTCAATTCGACCTTGTCAGCCCCGAGCGGCGCCTTGCGCAGCTTGAGGCAACCGAGGTCCAGATCCCGGGTGCGGACGGGGACATGACGGCCATGGCCGATCATGCCCCGACCATCACCACGCTGCGCCCCGGCATCCTGACCGTCACCCATTCGGGCGGGTCGGATGACTACGTCGTCTCGGGCGGCTTCGCCGAGATCACGCCGGGCGGCGTGACGGTATTGGCCGAAAAGGCCTTGCCGCGCGGTGAGATGACCCAAGAGGTCTATGAGCGTCTGGTCGAGGAAGCACAGAGCGCCTACGACAAGACCAAAGAGACCTTCAAGAACGAGCCGGGCCCGGTTGACGATGCGGCCAAGCTTCTGTCCGACATGGTTGCTATCGGTGGCCATATCGGGCTGAGCCCGAAGCAGCCGAACCTGTAATCCGGGTTTGACGGTCCAGAAATCGGGCGCCTTCGGGCGCCCTTTTTCGTGCGGCAGGGGAATGCGGGGACTTGCCTTGCTGCGCAGTCCGGCGGATAGAAAACCATGCAGAAGACGCCCGCGCTCTATTTCATCCTTGCGACCCTGCTGATCGACGCGATCGGCATCGGGCTGGTCTTTCCGATCATGCCGGACCTGATGATGCGTGTGGGCGCGGGCGATACCGGGCAGGGCTCGGTCTGGGGCGGGGTGCTGATGGCCGCCTATGCGGGGGCTCAGTTCCTGTTCGCGCCCGCCGTGGGCAGCCTGTCGGATGCGATCGGGCGCAAGCCGGTGCTGCTGGCCGCGATGGCCCTGCTGGCGCTGGACTACGTGATCATGGCGCTGGCGGGCACCTTCGCCTGGTTGCTGATCGGGCGGCTCATGGCGGGCATGGCCGGGGCCACTTATATCACAGCGACCGCCTATATCGCAGACATCTCCAAGCCCACCGAACGGGCGGCCAGTTTCGGCTTGATCGGTGCGGCCTTCGGGATCGGCTTCGTGCTCGGGCCGGCCATCGGGGGGCTGGCGGCAACGGTGCATGTGACCGCGCCGTTCTGGCTGGCGGCGGCCCTCTCGGCCGTCAACGTGGTTTTCGGCCTGATCGTCCTGCCCGAATCCCTGCCCAAGGAGCGCCGTCGCCCCTTTGGGCGCCGCGACATCAACCCCTTTGGCGCCATCGGCGACGCCTTCCGCGTGCCGGGGCTGGCCATTCCGCTGATCTGCATCTTCATCTTCGAATTCGCCAACATGGTCTACCCGGCGCTCTGGGCCTTCTGGACCGAGGAGGTCTTCGGGTGGGACGCCCTGTTGCGAGGCCTGACACTGGCGCTCTACGGGGTTTTGGTGGCTTTGGTCCAGGGGGTGATCATGCCACAGGCGATCCGGCGTTTCGGGGAACACGGCACGATCATGCTGGCGCTGGTCGTGGCCCTTGTGGGGGCCATCGGGTTCGGGTTTACCGGATCGGTCCTGGGGCTGGTCATCTTCCTGGCGCTGGCGTCGCTGTCGGATCTCGCCCCGCCGACCCTGACGGCGATTGCCGCCAATCGTGTGGCCGAGGACCGACAGGGGCTCGTCCAGGGGGTCATCGCATCGCTCGGCTCGATCGCAGCTGTCGTCGCGCCGATCCTCATGACCCTGTTGTTCCAGATTTTCGTGGCGCCCGAGACCGGCATCTATATGCCAGGCGCCCCCTTCCTGTTTGCGGCCCTGCTCATTGCCGCTATCCTGCCGTTGGCTTGGCGCATGGGGCGGGCGGAAAAAGCCAGGACTGCGGCGTAAACCTGCCAAATTCGGCGGCTAAGGGGAGGGCATGAAGCGCTTTCGCAATCATATGATCGGCGTCGAACAGGGGGATTTCGTCCTGTTTTCCGATTTCGAGACCGACGGTGTCATGTGGGCCGGCGAGGGCGAGCGCCGCACCCGCGCCCATGTGGATTTCACCGAGAGCTTCCGCCAGCCCCCCGCCGTGCAGGTGGCGCCCTCGATGTGGGACATCTCGAACGAGGCCTTCGCGCGGCTCGACCTAAAGGCCGAGGAGATCACCGAGGAGGGCTTCATGATCACCTGCAGCACCTGGGGGGATACCAAGATCGCCCGGATGCGCGTCAACTGGATGGCCATCGGAGAGTTGCGCTATGCCGATGACTGGGACGTTGACTGACACCGCCGTGGCGGCGGGCTTGCCGCATCAACTGTGGGAATACATGCCCTCGTAGATCGGCGTCAGCGTCTCGTGATCGAAGAGCGAGGACACGCTGGTGCCGTTCCAGATGTTCAGGATTGCCTGGGCGAACATCGGGGCGGTTTTCACCACGCGGATATTGGGGCAATCCACCACCGCTTTGGTGGCCTGGATGCTGTCGGTGATGACCAGCGACTTCATCACCGAATTGGTGATCCGCTCGACCGCCGGACCCGACAGCACGCCGTGGGTGATATAGGAGTGCACCTCGGTCGCCCCGTGCTCCAGCAACACTTCGGCGGCCTTGCAAAGGGTGCCGGCCGTGTCGCAGATGTCATCGACGATGATGCATTTCTTGCCCTTCACGTTGCCGATCACGGTCATCTCGGCCACCTCGCCGGGCTTTTCGCGGCGCTTGTCCACGATCGAGAGGGGGGCGTTCACCCGCTGGGCCAGTTCGCGGGCCCGCGCCACGCCGCCGACATCGGGGCTGACAACCATCAGGTCATCGGCGCCCTTGAAATGGTGCTGGATATCCAGCGCGAAGATCGGGCTGGCATAGAGGTTGTCGACGGGGATATCGAAGAAGCCCTGAATCTGGGCGGCGTGAAGGTCCATCGTCAGGATGCGCTCGACCCCGGCCTCGACCAGCATGTTGGCCACCAGCTTGGCACTGATGGGCGTGCGGGCCTTGGTGCGGCGGTCCTGGCGGGCATAGCCGAAATAGGGGATCACGGCGGTGATCCGCGCCGCCGAGGACCGGCGCAGCGCGTCGCAGATGATCAGCAGTTCCATCAGGTTGTCGTTGGCCGGGTTCGAGGTGGGCTGGATCACGAACATGTCCTCGCCGCGCACATTCTCGAAGACCTCGACGAAGATCTCGCCATCGTTGAACCGTTCCACCCTTGCGTCGACCAGACCCACATTGATGCCGCGATGCATGGACATGCGGCGGGCGACGGATTGGGCAAGCGGCATGTTGGCATTGCCCGAGATGAGCTTCGGCTCGACGATATTCGGCATGTGGCAGGACCCCGAGGTGACAGATTCGTGACGTTGACACCGCTTAGCATGGGTCTACCGTGCCGCAAACATGTCCGACCGCCCGGAGGGTCAAATGACGCAGATTGAGTACTACTTCACCACGATTTCGCCGTTCACCTACCTGGCGGGCAACCGGTTGGAGCAGATCGCCGAAAAACATGGCGCGACGATCACCTACAAGCCGCTCGATATCATGGGCCTCTTCGCGCGCACCGGCGGCACGCCCCCGGGCGAACGCCACCCCAACCGGCAGGCGTATCGCTTGCAGGATATCCGGCGGACCGCAGCGCGGCTGGATCTGCCTGTGAACCTCAAGCCGATGTTCTTTCCGGCCAATCCCGCGCCATCATCCTATGCGATCATCGCCGCGCAGAAGGCCGGGGGCGGTGACCTCGGCGGGCTTGTTCATGCGATCCTGCGCGCCTGCTGGGCCGAGGAAAAGGACGTGGCCGACGACGGGGTGATCCGTGCTGCACTCGAACAGAACGGTTTCGATCCGGGGCTCGCCGACAGTGGCCTCCTGATGGGGGCCGAGGCCTATGGCGCCAACCTTGAAGAGGCCGTGGCGCGCGGCGTTTTCGGATCGCCAACCTATGTCGTGGGCGACGAGCTGTTCTGGGGCCAGGACCGNCTGGAGGANCTCGACCTGCATCTCGCCGGCAAGATCTAGCCCCGCATCGCNGCCAGGAAGGCCTCTGCGCCTTCGGTNCCGATGGACCAGTCNCAGACCAGCCGCGCGGTCAGGGGTTCATCGGGGTCGCCCTGGTGGGCATCGCCATCCCAGACGTAATACTGCGCCCCGGCCTCCAGCAGTTTCTTGTGCAGCTTGCGCGGGAAGCGGGCGAAGATGATGTTTGCTGCCGGTTCGTGCAGGAACTCGACGCTGTCATGCGCGCGCATCCCGTCGGCGAGCCGCGCGCAGGTGGCATTTGCGCGGGCGGCAAGATCGAGCCACAGGTCATCGGCCAGGTAGGCCTCCATCTGGGCGGACAGGAAGCGGTGCTTGGAGAAGAGATGCGCGCCACGCTTGCGGCGCAATTCGAACTCCCAGGCCTTGTCCGGGTCGAACAGGATCACCGCCTCGACGCCCATCAACCCGTTCTTGGTGCCGCCGAAGCTGACCGCGTCGATCCCGCCTTCCAGGTCATCTCGGCCGGGGTGCAGCCCTGGCTGACCAGCGCATTGGCGAAGCGCGCGCCGTCCAGATGCGTCTTCAACCCGAAGTCTTGGGCGATGCCGGTCAGTGTGGAAATCTCGGACGGGCTGTAAACCGTGCCCTTCTCGGTGGCATTGGTGATCGAGACAGGCCCGCGCTGCGGCCCATGCACGCCACGGCTTTCCTCGGCCGCGATGGCCGCGCGCAGGGCGTCGGGCGACATCTTGGCATCTTGGTCCCCGACAAGGGTCAGCTTGGCCCCGCCGGAATAAAACTCCGGCGCGTTGCACTCGTCCTCGTTGATATGGGCCATGGACGTGCAAAAGATGGTGTCCCACGGATTCGACAGGGTGGCCAGCGCGATCGAATTGGCCGCCGTTCCGGTTGCGACAAGATAGATCGCCGCCTCGGGCGCCTCGAACACCTCGCGCAGGCGGTTGCGGACGCGGTCCATGCCGGCCTCTGCCCCATAGGCGCTGGTGTAGCCCCCATTGGCCTTGGCGATGGCCTCGATCACCGAAGGATGGGCCGGTCCGCCATTGTCGGAAGCAAAGAACATCTAAAGCGGCTCCTCTATGATGTGGTCTTCCCACTCGTCTCGGGGGTTTCGAATTCGCTGACCGTCTGGTCCTGCACGGAAACCCCGGCCTCATGCACCGTCTGGCTGTCGCCCGAGATCAGCGGATGCCAGTCGAACAGGTCCCGCCCCTCGTAGACCAGCCGATAGGCGCAGGTCCGGGGCAGCCAATACATGTGCTTCGCGATGGTCTCTGGGGTCAGGCGGATACAATCGGGCACGAATTGATGGCGGATGTCGTATTGCGTGCAGCGGCAGGTGGCATCGTCCAGCAGGCGGCAGGCAACGCGGGTGAGGGCGACCTCGCCGGTATCGGCGTCCTCCAGCTTGTTCAGGCAGCACTTGCCGCACCCGTCGCAAAGCGCCTCCCACTCGGCCTCGGTCATCTTGGCCATCGGCACGCGAGTCCAGAATTCGCGCCGCAGCCCGTCACGCTTGATCGGATCAGACATCGGCAAGGATTTCCCGTGCCTTGGCGCAATCGGCGTCCATCTGTGTGATCAGCGCCTCCAGTCCGTCGAACTGTTCCTCGGACCGAAGATAGTCCACCAGTGCGACGCTCAGATGCGCGCCGTAAAGATCGCCGGCAAAGTCAAAGATATAGGTTTCGCAATTGGCTGAATTGACGCCGAAGGTCGGGCGCACCCCGATCGAGGCAGCGCCTTGGTACTGGCCCGCATGAGGCCCGCTCAGGACATCGACAAGCACCGCATAGACGCCGAATTTCGGCGGATGCAGCCCGTCGATGGACATGTTCGCCGTGGGGTAGCCCAGGTCGCGGCCCCGCTGGTCGCCCTGGATCACCGGGCCGTCAATGCGGTGCCAATGGCCCAGCATATCGGCTGCGGCGCGGGGGTTGCCTTCGCTCAGAGCCTGCCGAATGGCGGTCGAGGAGGCCTCGCCAGAGGCGACGCGCAGCATCGGCGCAATTGTCACCTCGAATCCCATCTCCTTGCCGTATTGGGCTAGGGTCTCGGCCGTGCCGGTTCGCCCCTTGCCGAACCGGAAATCCTTGCCGACGACCACGTGTTTCACGCCCAGACAGTCACGCAGGATGTGATCGGCGAAGTCGCGATCCGTCAGCTCGGAAATCGCGGTCGTGAAAGGCAGCTCGTACAGCCGTTCCACCCCGATCTTTTCCAGCCGATGCGCGCGGGTCTCGGCGCTCATCAGGCGAAAGGGCGGCGCGTCCGGGTGAAAGACTTCGCGCGGGTGCGGCTCGAATGTCAGAACGCCGAGCGGCGCATCATCCCGACGGGCCAGGTCGATCACCGCCTGGTGGCCAAGGTGCACCCCGTCGAAATTGCCGATGGCGACCGAGGCGCCTTTGTCCTCGGTCGGCACGAAATCTATGTCACGGGTGATGCGCATGGCGATGGCCTAGCGCGGCGTGACGGCAGAGGCAAGCGCCCGCCGCACTCCGGCACGGGCCGTCCGTATGTCAGTCGAACTTGGCGGACGGGGCCAACACCTTGGCCTCGCCGATCAGGACCTTCTTGCCGTCGACAAGGCAACGGGTTTCCATCGTCACCCGGCGCTTTGCCGGTTCGATCTCGGTCACTTCGACTTCGGCGGTCACGCGGTCGCCGGGGCGCACGGGGCCGAGGAATTTCATCGTCTGCCCCAGGTAGACCGTGCCGTGGCCGGGCAGCTGTTCGCCGATCACCGCCGACACAAGCCCGGCCGTCAGCATCCCATGGGCGATGCGCCCCTCGAAGATCGTGTCGCGGGCATAATCATCGTCCAGGTGCACCGGGTTCCGGTCGGTCGAGACTTCGGCGAACATCTCGATATCCTGGTCGGTGATCGTCTTGGACAGGGACCGGACCATGCCGATCTCGATATCCTCGATGCAGATCGTTCCCTTCGGCAGGTTGTCGAGCATTTGGCGTTCCTCGGGCAACAAAAAATCTCCCACTTGGCGTGGTGTGAAATTTTGTTACTTCGCAAGCGCAGAAATATCAAGGGCCAAATTGCCCTAGCGTAGAAACCCCATTGCATGGGTCGGATGCACCATTTCCTTGTCCGTAAAGGCCTTCAGGGCGTCTGAATCCGGTGCGACGGTGGTTTTCGTTTCTTCCGCCGCCAGGCCGCCGGTGATGAACAGGCTGTCGATATCCTCTTGCTGGGCGCCGAGGATATCGGTGCGAATCCCGTCGCCGATGGCGATGATGCGCGGATCGCTGATCGCGCCCTCCAGCGCGGCATAGCGCCGGCGGGCAAGGTCGTAGATCGGTGGGTGCGGCTTCCCGAAATAGAGGCTTTCGCCGCCCATCTCGGTATAAAGTGCGGCCAGCGCCCCTGCGCACCATTCACGGGTTTCGCCCCGGTCCACCACGATATCAGGATTGGCACAAAGCAGTTTCAGCCCTTTCTGCTTGGCAAACAGGAATTGTGGGCGGTTCACGGCCGGGTCGGCATGCGGGTCGAAAGGGCCGCAACAGACGATCCCCTCGGCCTGGTCCAGCGGCACCTCTTCGATCTCCTCCGGGTTCTCGATGATGTGCAGCGGCTCGAAGAAGGACCGGTCGCGACCCTCGCCCATGAACCACACCTTGTTGCCGACCGCGCCCCGGAACATGGCCGCGCGGGCGCTGTCGCCGCTTGTGGCGATGCTGTCCCAGGCGTCGGCCGGAATGCCCAGCTTGTCGATCTGTTCCTCGACCGAGCCGCGTGGGCGCGGGGCGTTGGTGACCAGGACGACCTTGCCGCCGCGGGCGCGGAATCCTTGCATCGCCGCCACCGCGTCGGGAAAGGCCCGCACGCCATTATGCATGCAGCCCCACAGGTCGACGAAGGCCACGTCGTAGCGGTCGGAAATATCGGCGAAACTCTGGATGATGTCTGTCATTGGGGTGCTTTCCTGCCAAGGGTCGCGGACAGATAGCGCGTTTTCGCCACCGGGTGAATGGGGCAGGGGTGGACTGTGCGCGTGGGCTTCATAAGTATGGCGCAACACAAAGGAAAAGAGGCCCAAAGATGACCGATGCAGACCTGCCCTTCGATACCAAGATGCTGGACAAGCTGGCCGAGGTGGCCGTGCAGGTCGGCCTGGGCCTGGAACCCGGCCAGAACCTTGTGCTGACGGCCCCTGTCGAGGCGCTGCCGCTGGTGCGGCGCATCGCGGCGGCGGCCTATCGCGCGGGGGCGGCGAACGTTACGCCGATCCTGTCGGACGAGGCGGTGACGCTGGCCCGGTTCGAACACGGAACGGACGTGGCCTTCGATTCGGCGCCTGACTGGCTTTACCGGGCATGGGCGAGGCCTTTGCCAACAATGCCGCGCGGCTGGCGATTTCCGCGGACAACCCCCTGCTTCTGAAAGGGCAGGACCCCGACAAGACATCGCGCGCGTCCAAGGCCAATTCGACCGCCTACAAACCAGCGCTGGAAAAGATCGCCAATTTCGACATCAACTGGAACATCGTCAGCTACCCGGGCTAAGGCCTGGGCGAAACAGGTCTTTCCCGACCTGCCCGAGGATCAGGCCGTGGCCAAGCTGGCCGAGGCGATCTTTGCCGCATCCCGTGTGGACCGGGCGGACCCGGTGGCGGAATGGCAGGCGCACAACGCCCGCTTGCGTGCCCGCACCGAATGGCTGAACGCAGAAGGTTTCAGCGCGCTGCATTTTACCGGCGGCGGCACCGACCTGACCGTCGGGCTGGCCGAGGGCCATGAATGGAAGGGCGGTGCGTCCGAGGCCAAGAACGGCATTACCTGCAATCCGAACATTCCCACTGAAGAGGTGTTCACGACCCCGCACAAGGACCGGGTCGATGGCGTTGCCCGCGCGTCGAAGCCGCTGGTCTATCAGGGCACACCCATCGAGAATATCGAGGTCCGTTTCGAAAATGGCCGCATCGTCGAGGCCTCGGCCAGCGAGGGCGAGGCAACGTGGAAAAAGCTTATCGACACCGATGAAGGCGCGGCGCGGCTGGGCGAGGTGGCGCTGGTGCCCCACAGCTCGCCCATTTCGCAATCGGGGCTGCTGTTCTTCAACACGCTCTACGATGAGAACGCCGCCTGCCATATCGCGCAGGGCCAGTGCTATTCCGA
>PR_CR_10_Liq_1_inCRDRAFT_1000461_pt1 | contig 25479 bp, 18 predicted proteins | sample PRCRCaboRojoPR_3_FD_10241 | JGI IMG/M metagenome (IMG submission 10241)
TTTTGGTTTCGTTGACTCTTCCAGGTCTGCTGTGGGGGTGGACTTCCCGAAAGCTGCTTTGGATTATTGAAAACATCACTATCGTTAAAATGGTCTGGAGGTACCCAGGTGAGGTGTACTTGTCAATCTTAACTAGCGGCCCTATTTGGACGTCCAGCATTGAAAGAACTATTCCAAAAACAGGGCCTAAGATGAACCCAGAAACGGCTGCTATCCCCAATTCACTCAGAACCATTAGTTTTTCTTTGTCTTCAACAACTTCTGACACGTAAGACTGCTCTATAGCTTGCTGGCCTCCCGTCCACAAGCCCTGCAAAAACCTTGCGCTGAATATCAGCCACAAAGCCATGTCGTCCTGGAAGTAGTCAGCTGAAAAGTACAAAACGCTTCCTAGAAGTCCTGTGAAAATGCAACTCGTCATGGTGAACCTGTGTAATCCTTACTTGGTGGTGTTGTAGTTGTGCAGGTACCCAAAGAACAACGACCCTAAAAATTCTCCTAATGAGTATATCAGCAGAACCGATGCCAGGAAGTATTCATCTCCATTGTGCTTTTCGATGTACTTCCAAATCGAAGGCATTACTATTGAAAACGAAACGCATGCAAAAAATACGTTTGCATAGAAGATGCCTAGAAAATCGTATTTGTGCCTCCAGGAAGTTTCATCTTTGAGCTTAGTATAGCCAGAATCCATTTTTTATAACTTTATTGATTAATTCCGGAACTTGGCGAGTCGTTTGAGTCCTGAAAAGGATGGTAATACTTCACAATGTCTTCTGGAAACACTATTCCATCTTCACTGTATTCTTTTTTCGAGAACTCTTTTTCTAAAGCCCGTTCGATTCTGGGTTTCTTCCAAATAAGAACCCCTACAAAAACCACAAACACCGAAATCAGCACTCCTGCTAGCACTAAGTACACAAAGTTGTCGTTCAAAAACAACATCAAACAAGTGAACAGAGAGAAAAACAACAAAGCACTCAGCAACACCTTAATGATGTAGTTAGGAATTCTAGTTCCAGTTGTGTGCTTCAAAGGGAAGTAAAAACACAGCAAGTTGTACTTGGCTGTGAAGTACCTAGCTACACAAAACACAGTCCCAGCAACTAGTATAAGAGGATAAGCCACTGAAAAAGAAAGTATGATGAAAAATGCTGAAATGGAAACTCCGTACTCATAAGCCCACCTGAACTCATAAGCTTCGTAGGCCATAAGTTTTTCCTCTTCACAAACAGACTTCCATTGCCTAAGTTTCACCCTAAAAATTTTAGGGATTTGCAAGAAATCCGACCCATTCTTCAAAAAGGTCAAGTGGATAATGTAAATCGTAAAGAACTGACCTGAAATAGCTGCATTATTAGCTATAGCCTTTTCCCAGCCCTTAAAATCCCCCGAAAAGATCATTTCCAAAGCAGTCAGCACCTGAAGGTTCAGTAAAGGAACCATAAAGGTGTAAGTGATCATAATAACTAAGAACTTAAACAAAGCACTTACAGTGTCTTTGCTTTTGTTGCTGAGTTTTTCTTTTTTGACCATAGCGAGCACAGTCTGTCGCACAATTAAAGAAAGGTACAACAACAGTATCAACGAAGGCAAAATCTGCCCAAAAAACCCTTCGTAAATAGGCTTAGCCTCAATAACTTCTAAAATAACTATTAACGCTTGCAACAAAGCAGTCGGCGTCAAAAACAGAAAGAAAAACAGGAAGAAAGCACAGTAAAGTCCAAGTTTGAACAAAAAAAAGGTTTTCTTGTGTTTCTCTAGGTTCTCCCACTTGATTTCTCCTGGAGGAGGCGAAATGCTTAGTTTCCACTTGCTGCTTTTTAACTGGTCGTTGTTTCGTTTTAGGTTTCTTAAAACATTAACTGCCGAGTCGTTGCTTCTGCAAACTACAAAGGCAAACCCAGAAGACTTAGTTCTTCCTTCATGAGTAGCTTCTTGGCACTTAATTTGGTACTCAGCTACTTTGTTTTCTAGGTACTCTATAGCATCGAACTTTTCCCCAAAGAGCTTGTATTTCTTGAACTGCTTTCGGTAGCCTTTAGTTTCTTCAAAGGTTCTGTAGTGCCTAAGTTTGCTTTCGCAGAGTTTTTTCTTCTCGTTAAGTTGATATGCCAAAGCAAAGTTAGGAACCACGTAGACACTTAAAACTTCCTCACCAAACTGCTGCTTAAGCATGTCATAAAGCATTTCCACAGCAGTGTTTGGGTCGAGTTTTCTTGAAAGGTTTTGGATCTCCACAGTGAACCTGTCAATAGTTAAGTTGAGTTCTGTAGGAGTGTTGAGTGCTAAGTGGACATACTTGCAGTAAGCTACAATTATCCCTATTATTCCCGTGCTGAAGAAAAATAAAAAGAAAACCACAGAACCCATCATGTCGTCGTTTTGAAGAATGTGGGCGATGCTTAGCTTGTTCATGTCGTCCTCAACCTTATTACTGCCACTTGCGTACACTGGAAGTAACACACCGCAACCAAAAACAGCCATGATGCCTAGTCCGAACCCCATCACCATGTGGAGAGCTAAGTAAAGCTGTCCTTCTACTCCGCAGTGCCTGCTCATGTCTCTGTAAGGAATCCTCCACACTAGCTTCATCAACCGAAGAATTGGTGTGTCAGACTCAGAGAAAACAGGCTCTTTTATTTGCCTTCCTTCTACCGTTAGGTTAATAGGTTTGTTCCTAACCTTTCGGTACAGCACAAACAAAGTGAACTCAGCTAAGAAAATAACTGAATCGGCAAACAATGTAATTAAAACAGCCCATACTGAAGCATCCATTTCTTATAAATTTGTAGGCAAATCCTTAAATTAAATCTAGAGAGTTGCCTGCATTTGCAGTAGGAAGTTCAATCTCACTCGGACTCAGAGTGCAGTGTATCTTAGGGTTAAGTTGTGTTTCTAGGTCTCCTTTGTACCCAGTGCCTATGGTGTCTCCAGCTCTTAAGTACTTTTCAACAATGGCTTGGTGTCTTTTCAAAACAATTTGGTACTTAAAAGGAATCTCAGGAATTCCACTCCTCAGCCACCCTCTGAAGCCCAACAGAATAAAAGAAAAAAAGATAAAAGTCACGTACTTGTTCTCTGAAGAAACTTCCCAGTCCTCAAAAGTCTCTGCTGTGAACACAAGCAAAGCCACATTAGTAAACACTGCCACTATGCAGTTGAAGTTAAATATCGTCCACCAAGTACCTATGTCTTTGGCACCCATTGGCTGAGGGCGTCTAACTAAGTTAAGCAGTTTAAATTTGTCCACTTGGATTTCTAACAACAAAGCAAAGTAACTAAGCAGACATGAAAGAGGGAAGGCCACGGCAAACAGAGTTATGTAGCCAAACAAAACAGCCAGTTCTAAGTAGTCGTCCAGAGTCCCGTCTACTTCTCTAGTCACATAAGGAGGCAACTGGATTAGGGTGTCTATGTCTTCTTTTAAAGCATCAAAGTTACTGTTTGACACCAAAGATAACAACTTTTTGCGGTCTGCCTTTTTAACTTGGAATTCTTTCCTATTAAACTTGTACTTAGCAAAAGGTATGCCTAGTTCAACTATGTTTTTGAAAAAAGTAACTAGAAACAAAGTTACTAGTTGAACAAAGAGTTCGTCCATGCAACTAGCTCCTACTTTCTGTTCCTTTTCTGAACCTGCCCAAACAATGCACCCTTCAACGTTAGTTTTCAAAAAAGCAATGTAGAACAAAGAGTTAAAGGAGTTCACGAACTGAAACAAGTAAGTTTTGATGATCAAAGAGTCCTCGTATTCACTCTGAGTTTTGTGGTTTTCAAGGTTGTTGAGTTTAACTGCTATTTTTCCGTAGATAAAGTTGAAAATTTGGATTTGAATAGCGTTGATCAAAGAAACTGTAGGTCCAGCCCAATCCACTCCCCAAAGTGTCATTTTGTCGGTCAACTGCCACTTTAAAAAGTAAAGCAAACTCACAATACTGATTACAAAACAAATCAATACCACTGACACCATAAAGCCAATTAAAAAAAACTTCCTCCGCACGTTGTTGGGAAAGTGGATCTCGTCCAAGTCGTCAGTCACCGGAGACCTTCTTTTCTCTCCTTTGAACTGAGGGCGGTTTATTTCTTCTTCCTTGAAATCAGTTTGTCCCCACTTTATAGCTAAGCACCTTTCTTTGCGTCTCCAAAACTCTAAGTAACACGTTCCCCAAACTGCCATCATCAAGCAAAACCCTGCGTTTAAGAACTTAACTAAGGGCTTTTCTGAGTCAAACACTAACTGCACCACAAACAACCCCACTCCTATGATTGCTGGAACCATGATAAAGTTAGCCATAAAGCTCACAAAAGCAAAGTACATAGCTATTTTTTCCCCGAAGTAGTTCCTGATTCGGTTAAGGGGCAAATTAGTGTCTACAAAGGTGTTGCACCATTCGTTGATTAGTCCTTTGTAGTGTTTATCTTCACTTACTTGGTCCAAGGCTTCCAGTAAATTAGTGACTTCAGTGTTGGTTTCTTCGTCCACAGGAAACCGAGGCTTTCCATAGAGTTCCCAGTGGTTGTGCAGAGGAAAGTGACAAAACACTAGGCCTCTGCTTTGGAGCTCGTGCAAAGCTACGTTTCTATAAAGCATCGACAAAATGAGTTTAAGTCGGTCTGTGTTTCTGAAAGCAGACCTTTTGCCCTTTTCGTTTACTCTGTGAGTCTTCCAAAGCTTTTTAAAACTGTCTTCACCTGTAGAAGAGTCTAGTTTCTTTACAAAGTCTGTGTAAGCACCTTGGGCCTTGTTTAGTTTGAGTTTTTGCCACAAGTTTTGAAGGGGGTACTTTTCGCTCACAGACCTGTTTGCGTTCTTCATAGAATTTCTTATGAGTTTGTGGTAGAAAAACATTCTGAAGTTCTCTGGCAGAACCATTCCTTCTATTAGTTTCAGACCGTTCTTGATCTGAGCTAGGAACAGTCTGTAAGCGTGCCAGTGGTCAGGTTTTAGTCCGTTGGGTTTGTACTTAGTTGTTTGCCCGCCTACAAACTTAAGGCCTTCAAACATTTCTTGGTGGTACTCGTGGAGTTCATCAAGCATCTTGTTGACATCAGGGTCGTAGCATTCAAGCACTCTTAAAGGCCTCAAAGAGTCGTCACAGGGTTCCAAAGAAGAAAGGTCAGTCATTCCTATTTCTAGCTGCATGTCGTAGCCTATTCTTTCGGCTTCAGCTTCTATTTCAGTTTCGCTTGCTGAAATGAGTATGTATATGTAGCGTCCGTTAGAAGAAAGCACTTGTCTGGTCTGAAGTCCTATGTTGCAGGTCAGCTTGAATAAAAGAATGTTTCGAATTAAAGAAACAAAGTCCTTTGCTGTGCCTCCGTGGTCTATAAAAGCCCCAAACGAAGACCTAGAGATCCTTCCTCCTTCTTTGTACTTTTTTCCTTCTCCAAAACTAGTAAGTTTTTCAAAGCTTTTTTGAAAAGCAGTCATTTCAAGTCGTTCGTTGTTGCGCACAATGTGCTGGTGTCTAGTGTACTCGGGCAAAAAGGCTTTTCTAAAGATCTTTTCAGCTTGTCTTTCAGTGATAAACCTAATGCTTTCGTTGGTGAAGTCAGGGTTAGGCATTACTATTACATACTCCATGCTTGAAGGTGAAACTTTCTCTGTTTCGTTGGTTTTTGTGGGGTAGTCTCCTGAGTACATTTTCTCTAGCTTAAAGAGTTCTTGATTGGACCTGTGAATATACTGATAAGGACCTTCGTTGTGGGGTTCCAGAGTTTCTCCCATTTCTTGTGAGCTAGGAAGTCTGGTACTTTGGGAGTCGCGGAGTCTTGCAGCCAGTTCGTTTCTTTCTTCAAGTAAAACGTTGTAGGCTTGATGGTCTTGAATCTGGGTGCGTTTAAGCATTGCTACTTGGTTTTTAAGGCGGATGACTTCGTTTTCTAAGTCCATTTATAGTTACTTAATTTCTCAGATAATGCTTTTGATCCATTTGCAACACTTAGTTTTGGAGTATCTGGGGATTTCTCTAAGGGGCAGAAGTTGTCTTTTTCTTTTCAAAGGAGTTTTGCACTGGAACAAGTAACTCTTAGGCAAGTACCCAACACCAAACTTGTGGACTTCTAAGGAACTTCTAGGTTCTCCAAAGCTCTGTAAGTAGTTTTTGGGAAATCGAAAACAACCAGTTACCTCCAGTTTAAGGTCTTTGTGTTGCAGGGAAGTTTTAAGTATCAACTCTTTTAAGTAGAGCAAGTTCTTTTCAAGTTCTTGTAGAGTTCCAAAAAAGCAGACCTTTCATCAATATTATAAAACCCCTAATTCTCTACTTGGAATTCTGCCTAATATTCTTAGTAGTTCAGTGCACACTGCACTTAAGCTAGTTAAATATTTATTAAATGGAATATAAAAATCCCAGAAAGACTCAATTTACAAACCAAAGCGCAGAAACGCAAGAAGCTTCAAAAGAAAGCGAGTACGCTCCTAAGTACTACGATGACTCTTCCCAAACCAGTGAGAAATCACTAGAAGAAAACACTTCAAGTTACTTACAAGCACTTTCAAATTTAACACCGGAAAAAACACAAGAATTCCTTTCTTCCAATCCGCAAATCACTTCAGACCTCCTTAAGCACCTACAGAACATCAGGCACTCACCTAACAACTCCTTAGCCCAGGACGTCCTACTCAAACCTTGTTCGCCTAACTGTGCAGCTTACGACCAATTGCAGGTACTTCAACAAACAATTGAATCTCTGAACTACAAACTAGACTCCAGTAGGGAACTCATCAGAGAAAAAGAAGAAGAACACCAATGGCTCAAAGAAGTTGTTGAGCGCCTTGAAGAAACAGTCACCGGGTTGGTTGAAAACGAACACCACCGGAAGAGCTGCTGCGCTGAAACATGTCTTATTTTATAACTCTTTATGTATACTGGGTATCTGTGTCAGTTGAGTAGTCTTCGAGTTCGCCAGAGACTTTGAATTGCTTAGAGCATCTAATTAAAAAGTCAGTGTCTAGCTTAACTGTTTCAAGAAGAGGTAGGAACTCAGCTACTTGGAAAAAGTCTTTCTCTAGTATACTTTTTTTTATTAGTGTTACAAGTCCCAGTGAAATGTTGACCATGTAGTGCATTCCTTTTGCAAACACTGCATCCCAAATCCTAACTACTTTATTGAAAGGCAAAGAGTACGCAAACATCGTCATAAACCACTTTACTAACCAAAGGTTGTCGTCCATTCCTATTTCGTTTAGGTGCATTGAAACCTTTCTACAGTACTTGTTTAAACCAGAATGGAACTTAGAGCACAGTTCCTTCACACAAGGAAACCCAAAGTCAAAAAGTCCTGAGAAGCCCAGTTCTCCCAGCAGCTGTTCCAGCACTCCATAGACTTCGCTTTCGTTTCCGTCTGACACTAACAGCAAAATTCCTACAAGGTAGTTCATTCCTTGGCAGTACCCTATTTCAGGGTGTGCACTTGCAAAGGCCGTGAGTATGTTGTAAAGGGACCTCCTTCCTGAAGACCCCTTTCCGAAGTAACCCTCTTCGGGGAAAGTCCTTCCTAGGTCTTTTTTTATCGAAAGTTCAGAGTTCTCTTCACAGTAAACTCTAAGTAGTGCGTAGTTGTTGTGCTGGGGCTTGTAGTTAAGGGCTACTTTCCAGGCTTCCCATCTGTACTCTTTAGGCGGTCCTAAGAACAACAAGCCTTGAAAGAGACAAGGGTTTTTGGCTTTTAAAGTTTTAATGCTTTTACTGTACTTTCTCAGTTTAGAGTCCCAAATGTTTTTTCTGCATTTCACTCTAAAACGTCTTTTACTAAGGACTGGCGAACTTTTTACTTTACTTGAGCAAGTTGCTCCCATTATTATAAGTCGGAACATTAATTATCCTTTTTTTGGTCTAAAAAGTAAACTCCTTCACTTAAATAAGGATTCCCGTAAAAAAGGTGTTTGTAAAAGCCTTCTAAGTAACTAAACAGGTTCATTTCTTCTCTTTCTTCAATGCTGTCTAACTTCATTCTGAAAAGCGTGCCTATGTTCCATTTGCTTTTGATACAAATAACCACCCAAGCTACTATACATAAAATCGACCGCAGCACGCTTAAAACTGACCAAATCTGAAGCTTTGTTTCAAAACTCGAACTGATTCCTTCAGTAGACGCCCAGTCGGAGTTTTCAACGTCTTTATAGTGCATTTCACTTACGAAGTCAGCGTTGTACACTGTAACTAAGTAAGAAAACCCGTAACACAAAGCACAAAACCAAGCAATGTAGTAAGGAGCTCTATGCTGTTCAATATCGTAGTCAACTACACTTTCTAGGATTTTTCTGTAGTGTTTATACTCGTTAACTAGTCTGTGTAGTATCCCCACAAACGCAAAAAACGTAAAAATAAAAAACAAAGTCCCCACCATCCTAGCTATCTGCCCATAAACCTGTATGAACTGCTCGTTGTCGTCGTTGAAGTATATCAAATAAATATGCAACAGCGAAATTCCTGCCAAAAACCCTTGCAAAAGCAAAAAGAACCTGTGAAGTCTGTAACTCCACTCTTCGAGCTTTTTGTAAACCACTACTTCTTTCTCGTTGTCAGAAACAGGCTTGTAAGAAGCCAAAGTTTCATCCATAACAATTTCGTTGTTCAGCATCTTAGAAAACTTCCCTGTAGCAAGGCTTTCTACATAGGTGTGCACTTCTTCAGGGTCTTGGTTAAGTGACGAGAACAAAACGTTTTCCACTGTGTCTTTTCCTTCTAAGTAGTCTTCTGGCAACTGGTCTTCTGCTGCTATTGCTAAGTTGACTGCTGCTGAAGTCCGGGTTTTTCGAGATGGTAGAGCTAAAGGCCTCTTTTCAAATCTAGGTCTGGAAGCAAGCAAAGACCCTGGGTTCTGAAGAGCTCTTAGTCGGTTTTCAAAGTCTTGCGAAGTTTGGTCTGACAGCGGTGTTAAGCGCCGCCTCATAAGAGGATTGGGATTTTCCATTTTAAATACCTAGAATTTATTCTTTAGTATTACACTCTGAAACTACTTATTTTCAGTTACTGCTCTAGCACAAAAGCAACAACTTGTTCTGGTAACCCTACGTCTAAATACTTTAGGAACTAGTTAAGCCTTTGCACCCCTGATGGAACACTGAACTTACTTATAAGTTTCAAAGAACCATGCCAAGTAAGTAATCCCTTTTGAAGTAATAATATATATATGGCACGGTCCAGTTTAGCACGGAATCCCAGAACAGAACAAACCAAACTTAAAAAAATCAACACAAAGTACCAAGACCAGTCCAAAAAGTCTCCCCGCACTCCTCAGAAGACTTACTCACAACTTCCAATCCCAAAAGGAAACTCTCCCTACGCTAAAGCCAAGCGGGCAGAGTACATCCACAAAGACCTTAACCTTGCCAAAACTTATTACCAACAAGCAATAGAGTCTGGAGAGAGAACTGAGTCTGCAGTCAAAGATCTAGCTAGCATCCTGCATCAGGAAGGCAACACCTCACAAGCCATAGCCCTCCTGAAGCAGTTCCAAAGCATCTTTATGGACCAAGATAAACTCAGCAACCTTCTGGAAAGCCTCCGAAAACAACTTGTCCCCAGCGGCAACTCTTTGTTTAGGTTCTTAAGAGTCTCTCCGCTCTTGCCTTCAGACACCCCTGACTCAGTTCTTAGGCTGTTCAGCAACACAAGTAGAGTAGTTGATGTACATATCCACCACGAATCTTTTACATACGCACTGCTGAAATTCCCTAGCCACTCGGCTGCGAGAAAAACCTGGGAAGGGTTCAATGGTGCTGAAAAGTACACCATTGAGTGGGTATCTGTTTCAGGAGAAGTTAGGAAGGAACTAGTTACTAAAGAAGACCCCTACAGCAGTTTTTGGAGCCTCCCGCAGTATGAATACGGAACTACTGAAGAACTCGAAGACGACCTTACTGCACAGAAGCTCCTGGGGAAAGGCCTACTGGAGGCCTTAGAAGACACTTACTTAAGTCCTATGGCTCCTTCTTTTCAGCCCTCGGCATAATTAATACATATTTACTGAAATATATGGTGTGATGATACTCCTAACACTCGATGAGTGAGAGCTTCTCCTTCCACTGATTAAGTTAATTACCTAACATATTCATTCTCTCAATCAAGCCAGGCGAGCGCATAGTCTTGAAAGCGCGCCAAGCAAAGTACAGGCCTGGGAGGATGGTGAGCACTCCCAGCATCAGGAAAGTGGAACCTGTAATGGAGTCTTTGTAGGTTTCCTGGTACACCATTCCCAAAATGATCATCAGGACGCTAGTCAGGAACATACAAAAGGTCGCGAAAATTAGCCCCAACGGAGTTGGAGGTGAGTCTTCTTCGAGGTACATCGGCATTATGTCAAAACTTTGTTGAGGAAATTCGCGTTGAGGGGTTTCTTCGGACTCGCCTTCTTTTTTTTCGTTAAAGATTTGACGGAAATGAGGAACTTTTGCTTCTTCTTGGGGTATTGCCATTTACATGTATTTATACTCAAGTTGACTTAGCTTCCATTTTTTCGTGATTTAGCTTAAAAGGGTTGTTTGGGGTACTTGTTTAGTTTCGAAGGTTCGTATCTTTTCGGCCTAGCAACTACACAGCTGGTAGAAATAGCTAGTTGTGCAAGAGACACTGCATTTCTCAGGGCGTTTATTACCACGTGTGTGCTGTCGATGATTCCTTCGTCTACCAAGTTTACAATTTGTCCAGTCATTGCGTTAAGTCCTACTTCTTCGTCAGGTTCTTCCCACAGAATGTCCGTTACTACTACTCCTGCTTCTGAGTTCTCTGAAATCCTTTCTAGGGGGAGTTTCATTGCTTCTTGCAGCATTCTAACTCCAATGTCTGTTTCGTCGTTGTTGCGGATCTTAGAAAGTTTCCTGGCTGCATAGAAAAGTGAAGTCGCTCCTCCAGGCAAAAACCCTTTTTCAAAAGAGCTTTTGACAGAGTTGAGTGCGTCAACAATGCGGTCTCTTCTTTCGCCCATTGCTAAAGAGCCTCCTCCAATTCCAATTTCAATGACTGCCATTTTCCCAGAGAGTCTTGAGATCCTTTCTCTCAAAACTTCTTTTTCTTCGTTCATCTCGCTCAAGAGTAGTTGCTCTTCTAACTGCTGAGTTCTAGTTGAAACGCTGCCTTCTCCTCCTAAAAAGTTAGACTTAACCTCTCCTATACTCACTCTTCTGCATGTTCCTAGCGTCTCCGGTCCTGAGTTTTTTAGGTCTTTTGTGTTGGAAATCAGTGTAGAGTTAGTGAAGGCAGCTAGGTCTTCTAAAAGTTCAGTGTTGGCTTCACCTGGAAAGTTCATAGCACAGCATGTGAGTTCTGACTTTTCTAAGTTGTGCAAAAGTGTACTTAGGACTTCTTGGTCAACATCTTCTGCAGCTATTAAAAGGCTGCGTCCTGACTTTTTAGCGTGTTCTAGTATGTGCAGCAAGGGCTTTAATTCGTGCAACTTGCACTTCGCTGTTAGAATTAAAGGGTTTTCTAGACGAACACTAAGTAAAACTTACTCTGAAAACTCTGTGTCCGTGATAAAGTACTGCGAAGCATACCCTCTGTTTAAAGTGAGTCCTTCTGAAATCTAGGTAAACCTTACGATAAGCTGGTTTTCAAAACTCGAGCCTTCTTCAATTAGAACCACTCCATGCTTTCCAGTTGCCAACAAAGCATCAGCTACAAGCTTAGCGTCCTTCTCATTGTTGTTAACAGCGACTCTGGCAAGTGCAAGCAGTTCACTTTCACTAGTTACAGGAATGCTGCTTTCTTGGAGTATACTTTCAACGATTTGAAAAGCCTTTCCAATGCTTTCTTTGATAGTGATGGGGTGAATTCCTTTCTTGAAGTAGTAAATGCTTTTTTCAATCAGGTAAGTCCCTATCATAGTAGAAGTAGTTGTCCCGTCTCCTGCTTGGACGTTTGATTCGTGTGCAGGGAACTTTATGAGCTTTGCAGCTAAGTCGTCCCAGCTGTTTCTGAACTCTATGTGTTTTGCTACTGTGACTCCGTCTTTCGTGATCTTGGGTTTTCCGAGTTCGTAGTCGAAGGCTACGTTTCTGCCCTACTTAGGTGTTACATTTGGTCCCAGAGTTGCACTTACAGTATGGTTGATGAGTTTGATTCCTCTTAGCAAAGCTTCTCTTGCTTGATCTTCAAACTTAAGTTGGACATGTTTGAAAGAAAACAATCTTTTCATAATTAATTACTGATTAAACTTTAATTTTTTTGGCAAATCTACGCAAGTCGTCAATAAGTCGTTTGACTTCTGCCTTAGTATATTGGGGTTCTCTTTCAGACTTCTTTTTTTGGGTTTTTTTGGGTTTGATTTTATTATAGTACTGAATTTGCTGGACTACTTTTTTAAGTTCATTTTCGCTTCTTTTGATTTCGCTTAAAAGTACTTGAGTCTCTTTGGAGTTTTTTGACTCACAATCTTGAATCATTTTTTCGATTTCTTCAGTCATTTCTGCTAGTTTGTGGTTCTCAGGGTGGAACCTTGCAGTAGTTATTTTTGAGCTGAATGTTGAACTTAACTTTTTAACTCTGCCAGGTGATATTGGTGGGAGTTCCAGAACTTCTTGGTTTTTGTTAAGCGATATTCTAAGGTTCTGATCGGAATAGTTTTTTTTGAAAGTATTTAAAGCCTTTTTAGCATTGACTGGGCATATTTTGATGGAGTTTGTTGTAGTAACTCTAGGGAGTCTCAGGTTTTTTTCCATTTATATACTTAATAGTTACTTACATTCCTTTTAGCTAGTTCTTTTTGCATTCTGAAAAAGAAGCCAGCTAAGTTAGCCGAAGGACCTGAGTTCTGTCTAGAGTAGCTTTTATTGATCCTTTTAGATATAGTTTTTGGAAGCTTGTCAAGGCTTTTGGTAATGTACCTAACTTCTTTCATCATGAGTTTGCACTTCTTGTCAACACTTTTGACTGACTTTTTGATTTCGTTTATCTTTCCTTGCCACAAGTTTTTTTCTTCGTTTGAAAAAGACTCGTCAATTCTGCACTCTTGCAAAAAACCCCACTTGTTGTGGCGTCTGCGCCACACCATCATAGTTTCGGCTTCTAGAATCAAAGTTGCAAATTCTTTTTTGTCAGCAATTTCCATGATGTCTGTTACCTTATCATAAGTGTCCCCCATAATAGCTATTATAAGGTTAAGTAGTATTAGGGTGTTCAGCACACTTGCACACAAAAACAACAACCCAGTAAAGGTGTCATAGTCCTCAGTGTTGAACTCTCCATATGCAAGTATGTAAGAGTGAATAAGTGCAGTGGTAAAAGTGTCCCCTACTTCAAGTATAAAAAACACAACTGCAAATATAAAGATTGCACAAAGCATTATCAAAAAGAAAGGAACCATGTCCTTAAACACCTCTATCAACAAACGAATCAAGTACCTAGTGGGCTTGAACAACCTGAAGTAACCAATTCCCCTTATCCACGCCAAAATTATCACCAAAGACAGTATGACAGCTTTGGGCACCTCAAAAATCAAGTACACGTACAATAGAATGATTTTAACAGACTCCACGATGTTCCAAGAGTCACTTGAGAAAAAAGCTCCAGAGTCCTTCAGCAACAGCACTTCTTTTGCCGTAAACAAAACGTTAAACAAGTAAAGGAACCCAAAAATAAAACTTTGCTCCTCTTTGGCAGCTGAGTGTACTAAAAGCATAGTTATAAAGCACAAGTAAATAAACGCCTCAACTGACACCAACCAAATGCACCCTCTCCACTTGTAGTCCAGTAAGCTCTTGATGATGTGGCTTTTAAACATCTTTTCGTTTTTGCTGAGTACTGAAGACTGCAAGAACTTAATGCTATCCCAACAACCTAATCCCAAAGGCAGCTTCATTCGAGACTGGAAAAACTGGATTTCTTCTTCTTTGTTCCACCCTTCGCTTTTGTGCACCAGAAACTTATTTGAGTCCAAGTAAGGAGTTTCTGACATAAATAACACAGGCGAACGCCCTCTGATGTTTCCGAAGGCAGGCAAGCTCTTTGACTTGATGTTTTTGTGTGCTGAGAAGTAAACCCGCTCTAAGCACTGAATGGGTTCTTTGTTGAGGAATATCAAGGAACTTTCGAAGTACTTGTAAATTTGGGGGTTGTTTTGTAGCATGTGCTTTTCGAAGTTCCTGAGTATCACTTCTAAGCACTGTTTGCTTTTGATCTGCAAAGACTGCCACAAAGGGTCCTTAGCTATTTGGCTTTCAAAGTACTTAGCCCCTGCTTTGATGGCACTTCCCAGCAGACCTGAGTTCTTTATGTGGGTGAAAATATGGAGTACATTGAGTCTTTGAGGGTATATGACATAACTTGTCCAGCAGCAGTCAAAGTTTTCAATATCTCCGTCAAGCACTTTGTTCAAAAACTTCAAAAACAAAACTGAGTACTTACGTGGCAAAATAGTTATTTCGTTGGAGCAAAGCAAAGGGTTTTGTTCTACACAAAACTCGCCCTTTCCAGAGCTCACTAGTATCCACTTTTTGTTTGGGCTCATTTCCATACTTAATACTGGGAAGTTCAGTTCTAGTTTTGAAAGCAGAATTTCGTCTTTAAGGCTCCAAATTCCAATGCTGCAGTCGTTGCTCCCTGTTAAAGCAAAGCAGTTTTCGTAAGAAACTATAGAGTTTATGTCTCTTTGATGCCCTTTTAAACAGCACTTCAAGTTTCCATAGTTAGGATCCCAAACGTAAAGGTTGTTATCAGCTCCTCCACTTAAAATATAACTTTCGTTTATGGCTAAACAAAACACAAAGTCAGTATGGCCTACTAAACAAAACACTTCTTGTCCAGTTTTCAAGTTCCACACTCTGAGTTCTTTGTCTTTGCCTCCAGAAACCAGTACAGTTTTGTCTAAAAGCAAACAAGTCACTTCTTTCTTGTGTCCAGTATAGCACTTCTGGAGCCCAAAGTCTGCAAGTCGAGTCTGAACTATACTTCCGTTCTCGCTTCCTGAAAACAAGTAGTTGTCTGAAATCTTCACACAACTCACTTTTCCTTTGTGGACCTTAGGCACCTTAAGGCACTTGTAAGCACTAAACACAAACAGGTTCCCTAAGTAGTCTCCCAGCACTATAAAGTTTTCAAGTGGAGAAATGTCCCCTGAGGATATTCCTACTTCCATTAACTTGCACTCCGAAACCACTTCGTTACAGATACAGTTCCAAACTTTGTAAGAGCCCTCAGCTATAGAGTGTACAACTCCTTCGTCGTTTTGAATCTTCATTGCGAAAATAGTTCCTTGGTCACTCCAAATGGTTTTTTTTAACTCTTCTTCTACAGACAGGTTCCAAACCTTCACATTGCCTTCTTTATCCGAAGAAATAAAGCAACTGTCGTCAATTGGCAACTCAACTCCAGAAATGCCTAGTTCTTCACAAGCAAGTTCTATGGCTTGGGGTTCTTTTTCGTTTAAACTCCAGAACTTGATGGTGTTGTCCTCAGACGCCGAAACTATGAATTCATTGTCGTAAGTTAACTTCAAGTGCTTAATGCAAGCTTCGTGACTTACAAACTTAGCTTCTACTGAGCTGTCGTAGAAGTTCCAAACCACAATAGTTCTGTCTTGGCCTGCAGTTATAACTTTAGGGTGAGTTTTTAGTGTAGACATTGCAATGCAGTACACTATGCCTTCGTGTTCATCCAAACTGCTAACAATGTCTTTGTTCTGGGCATTCCAAACCTTAACAGACTCTTTGCAGCCTGCCAAAACGTACTTTCCTTCAGGGCTAAACATTAAAGCGTGCACAGGGTCTTCAGTTTCGTGAAGAGTGAACTCGGCTTCCATGGTGTCTGTGTTCCAAAAAATAATCTTTCCCTCTGTGTCTCCAGAAACTAGTGTGGTTTCCTCTAAGTTTACACTCAAACTTGTTACTTGGGACCTGTGCCCCTCTAGTTGGCTTACTAAGCACTTCAAAGAAAAATTCCAAACTTTTATGCTACCGTTTGTGCTTCCTGTGAACAAAAGGTTCCTTGATGCACTGGAAGCCATAGAAGTGATGTGAGAAGTCTCGTGCAGAGGACTTTCTAGGTATTCTTGGGTCCCTGTTTTAAGGTTTAGAATAACTACTTGGTCAGAAGGCAGACCTATGAACAAGCTAGTTTGGTCTCTGGACAGAATTATACTGTCGATGCTAAGTCCCAACTCAAAGCTTTTGGGGTTCAAGCTTTGCTTTAGTGCTGACAAAAAAGAACCCATGGGCTGTTGGTACTTTCTGTAAACTTCAGCAGTTGACATCATAACTTATTAAAGATTACAACTTAAGCAATCATTCTTCTCTGTATATAAATAGTGACTAGTTTTTGTTGACTTGGGCTGAGCTCTTCTAAAAAGATATCGAAGTCAGAACCTATAACTGCTTGGATTTCTACCAAACAAAACACTACAGACTTTCTTACGTCTGCGTTGCTATGGTTGAAGCAGTGCTTCATCTGGTCCATAATTCCCCTCATGAATTCTACCACAACAGAACCTGAACTGTTCTTGATTACTTCAGTGAGTTGTCTGATCAAAGCTTGCAGAACTGGAACATCGTTTTGGTTAATGAGCTTGACTAGTTCAGGAATAACTTTTCTGGGGCTTTGCTGGGCTAGTAGTGCTTCCATAGATTCTTCTGTTGCTTGGTACATGTGCCTTTCTTCAAAGTTAAACCCTTCAGTTATGGCTTCTAGTATTGGGCTTAATTGCTGTGATACTTTTGCTGGGTGTCTTCTGCCTAGTTCTTTGAGTACTTGTAAACAACAGTCCCGAATACTCAGTGCTGGGTCTTGGAGTGAATCTGTGCAAATCTTTAAAAAGTCCTCAAAGTTAGACTCCCAAAGAGGCGAAGAGGACTCTAGAAGCCCTTGAACTTTTTTGAGTGCGTCGTACTTAACAGCACCTGAGCCAGAGGCTTGTGAGACCAGTGTGGCTAAAAGGTTGTTTTCTTGCAAGGGTTTTCTAGCTAGTTCTTGGGGGTTTTTAGTTTCTTCTAAAGGTCTTCTGCTGGCCTCTTGGGGTCTTCTAGTGACTTCCTGGGGTTTTTTAGTTTCTTCCTGCAAGTGGACTGTTCTAGGTTTTAAGTGGTAACTTAAATCAGACCCAAACTCCTGAGCTAACTTACGGACAACCTCTTGTTCTCTACTAGGGAGTTCCACTATTGAACTAAGAGTTAGGTCTTGGTTTTTCTGTTTAGCTCCTTCCAAAGCTTTGACAGCTTGAGAAAGCAAAGGCTTGCTTGAAGAGTCTTTGGCCAAGTTAGCTACTTTCTTTACAAAAGACTTTACTTGCAACTGGGACTCAAAGTAGTCTTCCGAAAGATCTGCGAGTCTAGTTAAGAACTCTAGAAACTTCAATTTGGACTTAGGTTTGGCTTCGTTAATTTGGAACCTCATGAGGAGTGTCAGTAAGTCTTCTGGAATGTAAATGTCTATTATGATTTCAAGTAAGTCATCTGCAGCCTGCGAAACTCCTTCTTTGGAGTCTCCAAAACAGTCAAGTAACTTAGGTAGTAAGCTCTCCAGAAAAAAACTAGCTTTTTCTGGAAACATCTCAATAATCACCTTTGAAGACTCCAAACAAGCAGTTACTACTTTGAAGTGGGAGTCTCTTAAGTGTTCAATGTGCGTGTTGATAAGTTTTTCAAATAGCTGTTCGCTGTTACTAATAGCTTCAGCATAGCACTCACCATCTTCTTCTATTAGTTTTTTGCTGAGTTTGTCAAAGCAGTTGAATCTAGTTGACCAGTTTTCACTGTAACTTTTGTCCAGCATAAGACTAAGTCTGGTTTCGGGGTTTTCAGAAGGTGGCTTTTCTATAACTGGCTTTTTGCTTTTAACTGGAGGAGCTCTAATTTCCTCGCTCCCCCCTGTGCATGAAAGGTCTCCTTCTAACTTAGCTGGGGGGCTTTCACTCCGGATTCCTTTAGTTGTTTTTTTCATACTTGAAGAATGGCTGCTGTAGAAACCGCTTTCAGTTTTGGCTTTTTGGGGGTTTTGTTGCCTTGAGTTGGGTTTAGTTGAACTAGGTCTTCGAGGGGGAGCCGATGGTTCTTCTCCAAAAGCTTTTTGCACTGAGTAGTCGAAAGTAGAGTAAAGTCTAGTAGCTTCGTCAGGAAAAAGAGCCCGGTAAGCCAGAAAAGCCCTTCTTCCGTTAGCACGTGCTTCTTTTGCGGCGTCGTGCACAGCTGACTTTATTCCTCTTTCAAGCATTTCCGCAAAGTTGCCTCGGAACCCAGTGGCGTTTTGGAAAACGTGAAATGGGTAGTTTTCAAGCATGATTGCTAAGTATAAAGAAGACTTGACCCTAATGTTGGGGTTTTTGCTTTTAAACTGTTCAACTGTTTTGGGAACTAGTCTTGAAGTAGTTACTGAGTCTATTATCTTTAGCAAGCACTGGTGGCCAGTTTCAGCTATTACTTTTGTACCCGAATTTAAAAGACGGAAAAGTGTGTCTGAAAGTCTTTCTGCACAAAGCTCAAATGAGTCCCCGCAAGCTTCAGCTGCTATGATAGCTGTGTTGGCAGCCTCTTTACATACAGCTGAACGCAAGTCTGAGAGCTGCACTGAGAGAGGAGATACGAACTTGAGGAATTGTTTCAAAAAGTTTTTAAAAGCTGTGCCTCCAGAGGTAATGATGGTTTGGACTTTTTTCAGGGCGTTGATTCTTTGTTTCCAGTCAGGTTCTGTTGAGGAAAGTATACCAGAGACATTTTGGAACTCTTTTTCAAGGTCGTTTTCGCTGAGTACCTGGACTTGGTCTCTTTTCATTTTTATAATTAGATAGTTCTGGAAGCAACCAATCTTGACTTTCAAAGTCCACTATTTCAAAAGGGGACTTAACACCCTAAGCTTAATTAACTAAACAGACTAAAAGGCACTCCAGCATACTTAGTTGTTTTAAGACTTAATCTTGAGTTTGAAACCATATATAATAATGGAAGCACCTTCAAAGAAAAAGAAAATCGACGAATCTACTTCTTACAAATGCCCCATAGCAGACCCAGTAGCTTCGAAGTCTCTGGGCAAAAAAATAGTTAAGTTAGCTGCCAAATGTAATTCCCAATTAGTTTCAGAAGAAAAACAAGCAATGAGAGGTGTCAAAGAGGTCGTCAAAACACTCCGCAAAAACAAAAAAGGAATAGTTATACTTGCAGCAGACATCACACCTATAGAGTTAGTAGCACACATTCCCATTATGTGCGAAGACAGAGGAGTGCCTTACATATACGTAGCTTCAAAAGACTTTTTAGGACAGGCTTCTCTGAGCAAAAACCCCACTACAGTCCTTATGCTACTGAGACCCTCCAAAAAGACTGAACTTTACGCAGACTACAAACAAGTCTACCAAGAAATCTCAGAAGTCAACCCTTACATGCAAGATTAAGGTTCTAATGGTTAAATCTATGCTTCTGTTGGGGACGTTGTTGGGTTGGGTGTTCCTTGTACTCTAAATACACAGAGTCTGGGAGGCGCCAGATCTTCTTAAGGGTTTCTTTCACGGAGTTCTTCACGGCTAAATCTTGGCCTGACCTTATCCAAATCGAAAAAATATCCTCTGAATTCCTAATTGAAACGGCCACTCCGCAAATTTCGTTGTCTACGTCAAACTGCTCCCCAACTACGCCTAAAAGAAGTTCTTCCCAAAAAAGACTTGCAGCGCCTTTTTTGATGCGCAGAATCCAACGAGCTCCGTTCTTATTAGCTTCGTCCTCCCACATAGGTTTGATTCCTTCTTGGAACACATGGTACTCTGTGTTCACAGGGACATCATCTGGTTTCTTAAGGTGTGAGTAGTACTGCCAGAACTCCTCAATCGAACCAAACGCACCTAGGTACTTAATAGCGTCCCCGTAGTCTGTAGCCTTCTTCGAAGAGTCACTTACACTGAACCAGTAAGCCCAACTTTTTTCCAGAGGAGTGTTTTCAGGGTTCATCTTTTAGATTATTAGACATTATTTGTATTTACATCAGGGGAGTCTTCTATGTCTTCTTCGTGCATCTGCATTGCCTTCAGAATGTTATAGTACCTCAAGTCTTCCACAAAGCTTCCAAAAACTTTTTGAATGCTAGGATTCCTGCCTTTAGTGGAGTCGCTCCAACGTCCAAATATGTTTTTCCACTTCCAAGTAGACTCACTTCCACTGCTGGTTTCAGCTTCGTCTAGCAGTTCAAAAGACCTACTCAAAGCCTTTTTAGTTGTTGGTGAAACAGAGCCTCTTTTGGAGTTCGTGAAGTTTTGGAGATATGACTCCAACTCTTCTTGGCTGAAAAAAGGATTAACAAAGAACTTAGGCAGCTTCACCAAATCAAAGTACAAACAAACGTTCCAAAACAGTATGCTGTGTTTGTTTGGAAAGTTGCCTTCTAGAAGAATGTCTTCACCTGAAGAGTAAATTAAGTTTTCAAGTTCTTTCCTAACTATAGGCGGACTTACAACTTCTACCTTAGTTTCTTGGTTGTCACAAGTCACTCCGAACTTAGCCACAAACTTTTTGCCGCAGTCTTCAAAGGGACAAGTTGTAGTGTAAGAAGAAAAAGACCTTTCCCAGCCCATCATGATCTCCATAAAGGTGACTGTGTTCTCACAAAAAGGACACAAATCTTCAGTGGAGTAAAAACAGCTCTCAACGTCCACAGTCCCCCAAAAGGACTTAAAAGCTTCACTGGGGTTTTGTGCGCGTGCTACAGAAGTCATGTACACACCGTGAGTGAGTGCATCAGGTTCTATTCCTTGGTTCTTCATTCTTTTAAAGAGCGAAAGAACTTTTTCTTTGTGCCCGCACTTTCCACAAGCTTCAATAAGTTTGCGGTAGATTTCTTGGTCTGGGCGTTCAGCCTTTTTTTTCATGTCTTCCATAACGGACAAAGCTAACTCTAGCATGCTAGAACCCTTTTCCTTGTGCATAGGTATGCTCAAAGCAAACAACTGGAACCAAACCTTGTAAATGTTAACTAAAAGGTACTTTGCCCACTCACTCTGAGTCATCCTTACTAAGTTTTCGTCTTTGAAGTAAAGAGAACACTGGAAAACTTTGTGTGCAGTCAACTGCTTAATAGGTCTTGGCTCGGCTATGTAGTTAGAGTCGAATGAAGGGAACTTTTGGTAACTAAAAGTAGAACAAGGCTCAATGTTTGCTTCGTTGAACTGCCAAACAGGAAGCACTTCTTTGGGGTAAAAAGGCTTCACAAAGAAAGGGTCAACTTTGGTTCTTTTGAACTTCATAGCTTCGTCGAAGTACACCAAGTCGTACTTCTGAGTGGAAGCAGTAAACCTCCTTTCTACAAAGTTAGCGAACAGCGAAGTTTCAGTGACCTTGTAAAGAAAGTGGTAAGGTTTAAGAGCTTTGTGGTACGAAAGAAAAGCTGAAGTGTTGAAAAAGTGAATAGCTGAAGAGGAGAAACTGTAAGATTCAGGTAGTTTAAAGAACCTTTGGTAGTTCTTGAGCAAACTTGTTTGTAGCTCTAAAAAGGCGTCTCTCACTGCGTAAGGGTTGAAAACAGAAACTGGAGTCGTGTCCATGTCTTCTAAATTGTAACTGTAAGCGTAGTCAGCTGAGTCTCTGAAAGAGTCCGCTTCGGAAAACAAAACTGCTGAGTCTTTTAAACGGTTCATCAGAGTCCTAGTTAGTTTTTCAGGGACTCTAGGAACAGGGTCTAGTATTTCTAAACTCCCAGTGTCTAGGTTGGCCTTTGCAGCGTCCACAGGAATCTCAGTGTCCTCGTCCAAAAGTTTGGGGTGGACTCCTATTATGTAAGGGAAAATCGTTTCTACATAAGACTTAAGTGGACCTGGAAGCACAGGAATAAACACATGCTGCCACTTGAAAGGGAAAAGCAGCCCCTCCAAAGCCACTGCTGCATGCTGCAGAAGTGACCTTTTAGTGGAGACCAAAAGAATCTTTTTTTCAAGCATGATGCAACTCCACAGAGTCACAATGTGCTCTAGAGGCAAAGAGCGGAACAGAAACTCCAAACTTATATGTGAGGTCATCCAGGGGTTTTTAGGAGGAGGCCGTGAAAAGTGTATTTTTTTGTCAGCTATTTTGTACTCAACTGCCGTAAGTCCCTCGTCAGGCAAGGGTACCTCGTCCACTAGGTTGCAAATGACCCTTTCAATCGGCACACTGTAGTTAGACAGTGAAATTCGGTAGAGCTCTTTAAGGACCTCTCTGAATTCATCGAGAAACTGCCAGTGTGACACAATGCATATGGCCTTAGGAAGATACCAGTTACTAGGGATGCACAAGTACCTGCTGAGTTCTTCAGACAGCTTTTCGTAGAAGACCATTGCAGTTACGTAAAGCCGAGAAGTGGTGTTATTGGCTTCGTCAAAAGTGGTCAAAGCAAAAGAAAAAGCTTTAGGTGGCTCTTGGGCTTTAGAAATTCTCACTCCTTCTCCAAACACAAACAAAGACACAGCCGTGTCCTTAAAGTCTTTTCTGGGGTACCTATCAATCAGTCCTGGTTTAAATACTATAGTGTCAGCTCTCGGTTGGTTTTTGAAACAAAGGTAAAAGTCCTTTTCAGGACCTAAACCTGAAGGGAGGTACTCAAAACCTTCAGGAACACTCACTACCTTTTTGCCTGCCTCTTTTTGCGCTTTTACAACAGCAAGGTCCTGGATGGAAGGTTCGCCTTTTCCTGCGTAAGCTACAGCCATGACCAAGGAGTACCCTTCTTTTCCAGTAGCTTTGATAAATGCTGACAAATCGTAGTTTCCTGAAAAGTAGCGGTGCTGGGAGTCTGAGTGACTGTAGCCAGAACTGCAAGAAACAGGCACAGGGTCTAGGTCGTGGGAAACTGGGACCATTATTCCTTCTGGGCTTTCTTTTAAGAAAAATAGCCCGATACTCTTGATGCTTTTTCCTTTCCAGTCTTTGCGCTGAGTGCCGTTTATGCGTCCATAAATAGTTTCTAGCCACAAAGACCTGTCCTCAGCAGTTCCTATGTGGTGGAACTTGATGAACTCAGAGGAACTACTTGGGATTTCGTTTGCCTGGGTAACAAGCAGTCTTAAAGAAGAAACACTATTGAAGCAACTGTCTTCCAAGCTTGAAAAGCCTTTATTGCTATAAGCAAGTTTAATGCTGGACAACTTTTCGTGCACTCCGTATATACAGAAATAGTCAATTAACCTGTTTGATTCCATTTTTATCAAAACTTATCCTTAAAAAGTGACACAACAAACCTTTCTTTTAAAAGGGTCTTCTCTAAGTTTCCTGCTTTTGCGTGCTCTGGTTTGTCTAGGAGTGAGCTCACTAGTATCAATATTCCCTAAAAAACTTCCTAAAGTGTACTTAACCTTTCTATAACAAGTGTTGCATACAAAGTTCTTAAGTAGTCTCAAAGGCACGTTGTTTTTAATGAAGAACCTGAGGTCTTCTAACTCACTTTCTGCAGTTTCCATTTGGTTTTCCACTTTGCAAATCTCTTCCTGGGTTTCTGAAATTCCTTGTTGCGCACTTTCGATCCTTTCAAGCATATTGGTTTCATTGGCCATGGTGCTTTGCCAAGCTTCTCTTAGGCCTTCAAGAATCGCAACCTTTTTTTGGTTCCTTTCTCTTTGCAACTTGATTTTTTCCTTTAGTTCGTTTTCGGCGTTCCGGTACTTCTGAGTGTTTTCTTCGTACTGTCTGTGCAAAGTGCTTATTCTGTGGTTTTGATCCCGCTGAACCTTTTGGTACTTTTCCTTTTGGCCAACTATTTCTTCTACTTGCTTTCTTAAGTAGTCTCTTTCCTTTACAAGTGGGTCTTTGGAGTTTTCTCTAAGTTTTTCTTTCTGGCACTCATCGCAGAGTCTAGGTTGGTCTTTTCTAAGATTTCCTCCAGAGTGGGCCTTGCACACTGGAAGTTCGCACTTAGTACAAAGCTTCTTTTTGTTGGAGTAGTTAAAGTGACAACGGCATATGTGACAATAATTCTTGGAAGTAGGCTTAGGAGGCTTCTTGCTGTGGGTGGATGAAGGTATGGCCTTTTCTAGAGTTTCAGCTGTTGCACTTAAAGACCTTCTTCCGTTTGGTTTAGTGAATGCCCTTACTGAGTTGGACCGTCTAAAACTCATATTAATTAATTGTTTAGACTGTAGATTAGTGCCACTTAGTGTAGTTAAATATGTTTTAGTTCCTGGTAGATTTCTTGGTAAGTATTATAGAAGTCCCAGTGGTACCCAGACAGCCTTTTGAACTCAGCTAGGTATTTAGAGTTCAGCTCCGAAATCAACAAACTGAACTCAATCATTTCGTGGTTAACAACTAACGAAGCTTTGAGACTATACACCTCGTCTTCCTCCTTTGCAACTCCGCCTTTCTGCCTTACTATAGACTTCACACTCCCAACCAAAAACTCCGGAGACAAGTTACTCAAAAACTTGGTGGAAGCAAAAGGAAGTGTTTCTTCAGGCACCAAAAGTCTACTAGAGTACCTAGACAGCCCAACTTCCTCGGGCGAAAAGCACCTGTACCCGTCTAAGTCTGGAGAAGGTTCATCATGGATGAGTTCCTCTATGTTTGTTCCAGGACTCAAAAACTGCACAGCCTCTTCAAGAGAAGCAGTTCCTTCGAGCATCCAGTTGTGGTTTAGGATGTTTTCGATTCCCGGCCTTTCAGAGGGACAGTAAGACAGCATTTTACTTAAAAGGTCTCTCAGAGACTCTGGAATCTCAGGTGTGTTTTTGTATCCCAAGTGAATGCTCCAGAACTTTTCTAGGTTCTTATCTACAATAAGCCTGTAGTGAGGGTCGTTTTTCAAAGCAGTTCTAAAAGGAGGCCTCCCTGTGACTAAAATAAACATTATGATGCCGCAAGAAAAAATGTCTGTTTGGACTCCTCTGTAAGGCAGTCTTTCAAGGATCTCAGGAGCCATGTACGGTCTAGTTCCTTTGTAAGTTTCAAGGGTCCCTGACCAGTCCCTCCCTGCTGCAGGTCCTGCAAACCCTAAGTCAGCTAGCTTCAAAGTGAAGTTTTCTGAGAAAAAAATGTTTTCAGGTTTTAAGTCTCTGTGGACGATTCCAGCTTTGTGAAGTGCATTTACTCCCTCTAGGAGTTCTTTGAAGTACCTTCTGGCAATGGCTTGTGGAAAAGCTCCTCTTGAAAACACCCAGTCGAAGATCTCTCCTCGGTTAGCATGCTCCAATGCCATATATGCAACTTCCTTAGTTTTGTTGTCTTTAATTTTTACAGCGTTAAAGCAATAGTCGTACAGCTTTATAACGTTGGGGTGGTTAGGGACGTACCTGAAAGCTTCTATTTCTACTTCTGCAGATGTTAGTCTTTTGGGATCCATTACTTTGAGTGCCACTAGAAAACTTGTTTCAGAGTCCCTAGCTAAGAACACTTTAGAAGTACCTCCTTTCCCCAGCAACCTTATCAAGGTATACTTGCCTATCCTGCCTTTGTCCGGCTCCATTTTTTATCAGAACGTAATCTCCTATTAATTTACAGTATTTCACATGTTAGTTTCCACCCACCTAACTCTTTTACCTTCTTTCCACTCGCCTTTCTTTTTAGAGCCTTCATTGTAAGTGATGACTCCTACTCCGTGCTGT
>PR_CR_10_Liq_1_inCRDRAFT_1000462_pt1 | contig 25477 bp, 25 predicted proteins | sample PRCRCaboRojoPR_3_FD_10241 | JGI IMG/M metagenome (IMG submission 10241)
GAACTCCGACCATTCGACCCAGCGTGCCGAGCCGAACAGGAGCGTGTCCTCTGCGATGCCGGTCTGGAAGTCGAGGTTCAGAGACTGGGGCGTTTCGATCGATGTCGTCGAAGATGTCGGGCCCAGAACGGAGGATTCCGTTGTCGGCAGCTCATGTTCGACAGGCGAGTTGTAGGTCAGCGCGACCCGGAGCGCGATGTCCGGCCGTTCGTAAGCCGCACCCACCAGGTAGCCAAGCGCACCGTCGCGCTCGCCGTTCACGGAATATGGTGCACCCGGAAAGGGAACCCCCGCGGTGGCTGTGGCAAAGGGAATATCGGCTTTTGCGCTGAGCGTCTGGTAGCGCAGACCGCCATAGACACTGAAATTCTGCGCCGTGGTATATTTCACCAGCGCTGTCAGGGCGTTACTGTCCAGCTCGGCCGTCGTTGCCTGTGCGAAATACCCCGTCCCGGCCGGGTAATCCACGTCGGCGCCAAAGGGCTGGTCGAAGATCAGCGCGGCGGAAAAGCCGTTGCCGAAGTCGTGCTTGTAGGCCGCGCCGAACTGCGTGTAGTCGCCGGTCATGTCTCCCGACGACGCCCCCGTGGCAAAGCCCACGTCTGTGCCGCTTACATCCGGCGTGACGCTGCCGAAGGATAGTTGCGCGTAGTTACCGTCTTCGAAGATCACGCCGATCCCCTGGCCCGAACGGTCGATACCGCCCGCACTTGCCGCGGTCGTGCTTGCCGCAAGGGCGGCCATAATCACTGGTAAACGCTTCATTACTCCTCCCCTTTGTCTTGTTTTCCGGGCCAGACTAGCCCGTACGCCCCGTGTGCGGTCAATCTGTTACGCGGCGTCATGACGGGGGGCAAGACCGCGCCGGGTGCGCGGGCGACCCGCGTGCGGGAACGTGGCGCAGGATCCACAACTATCGCGGGATCCCGGCCCGCCGCGCGGCGCGGGTCTCGGTCAGGATGTTCAGGTAATTCGCCCCGAAGATCACCGCCGCGCCCAGGAAAACAAGCGGGTCCAGCGCCTCTGCATAAAGCAGCATCGCCAGCACCGCCACCAGCGGCAGCCGCGCGAAGTCCAGCGGCATCACCACCGCCGCCGGCGCCAGCGAGAGCGCGGTCGTCAGGCAGAAATGCGCCAGCAGCCCGCCCAGGGCCACCACCGCGACCCAGGGCAGGTTGCCCGTCGAGGGCAGCGCGATGTCACCGTCGTAGCCCGCGCAGACCAGCCCCAGAACCGATTGCATCACCGTCAGCCAGAACAGGATGCAGGTCACGGTCTCGGTCCGGGTCAGGAATTTCGTCGCCAGGGCCGAGCCCGCAAAACCGAAGGCCGATAGCATCGCCGCGACCGTGCCGGCCGTGATCGGCGCCGCGCCGGGCTGGGCCACGATCAGGATCCCGGCGAAGCCGAGCCCCGCGGCCAACAGGCGGGTCCGCGTCATGCGCTCTGCCAGCAGGAAGGGCGCGGCCAGGGCGACCCAGATCGGCTGCGAGAACTCGAAGGCGAAGACCTGCGCCAGGGGGATCGTCGCGACCGCGTAGAACCACAGGTTCTGGCCGGTGAAATGGCTGAGATTGCGGATCGTGTGAATGCCGAGACTGCGCCGCGAGACCTGGCCCAGCGTGCCTGCCGCGCGGGCCACGGCCAGCACGACCACGACCCCGATCAGAGAGCGGTAGAGCATCACCTCGAAGGTATCGAGTTCGCTGCTGAGCTCGCGCCCGGCCACGGCCATCCCCGAGAACGAGACGACGGCGCCGACCATCCACGCGGCGGCCCGGAGCGGCTGCGACTGGGTCATGGGCCGGTCTCCCGGGGCAGCCCCGTGACCGTGAAGTCGCGGCGCAGGCCGCGCGTCTCGCGCCCCCAGCGCGAGGCCGCCGTGCGGGCCTGGTGGGCACGGAAGGCGGCCGCGTCCGCGAAAAGCTCCTCGACCTCGAAGCGGGTTGGATCATCTGCCGCGCGCGCGACGTCAAAGCGGAGGCAGCCGGGCTCGGCCCGGGTCAGGCGGACATGCTCGGGCAGCAGCGCGGCCACGCGCTCGGCCTCGGCCAGGGACCGGCAGAGCAGCGCGCCGCTCAGCGCAACACGGGCCATGTCCGGTCTCCGGCGCGGGCGGCCCGGACCGGGCGGATCATTCCCATTCGATCGTGCCCGGGGGCTTCGAGGTGATGTCGTAGGTCACGCGGTTGATGCCGGTGACCTCGTTGATGATCCGGTTCGCCGTCTCGCCCAGGAAGGCGTGGCTGAACGGGTAGTAATCCGCCGTCATCCCGTCGACCGATGTCACCGCGCGCAGCGCGCAGGCATAGTCGTAGGTGCGCCCGTCGCCCATGACCCCGACGGTGCGGACCGGCAGGATCGCCACATAGGCCTGCCAGATATCATCATAGAGCCCGTGCTTGCGGATCTGGTCGATATAGACGGCGTCCGCGCGGCGCAGGATTTCCAGCTTGTCGCGGGTGATCTCGCCCGGGCAGCGGATGGCGAGGCCCGGCCCCGGGAAGGGATGGCGGCCGACGAAGCTGGCCGGCAGACCCAGCTCGCGGCCGAGCGCGCGCACCTCGTCCTTGAACAGCTCGCGCAGCGGCTCCACCAGCTTCAGGCCCATCTTCTCGGGCAGGCCGCCGACGTTGTGATGGCTCTTGATCGTGACCGACGGCCCGCCGGAGAAGCTGACCGACTCGATCACGTCGGGGTAGAGCGTGCCCTGCGCCAGGAACTTGGCGCCGCCCACCTCGCGAGCATGCTTGTCGAAGACGTCGATGAAGAGCCTGCCGATCGTCTTGCGCTTTTCCTCGGGGTCGGCGACGCCGTCCAGCGCGCCGAGGAAAAGCTCGGACTCGTCGGCATGGATCAGCGGGATGTTGTAGTGATCGCGGAACATGCCCACGACCTCGTCGGCCTCGCCGAGCCGCATCAGCCCGTGATCGACGAAGACGCAGGTCAGCTGGTCGCCGATCGCTTCGTGGATCAGCACCGCCGCGACCGAGGAATCGACCCCGCCCGACAGCCCGCAGATTACCTTGGCGTCGCCCACCTGTTCGCGGATCTTGCGGATCGCCTCGTCCTTGTAGGCGCCCATGGTCCAGTCGCCCCGGAACCCGGCGAGCCAGGTGAAGTTCTCGAGCAGTTTCGCGCCGTTCGGGGTGTGGTGCACCTCGGGGTGGAACTGGACGCCGTAGAAATGCCGGTCCGTGTCGGCGATGATCGCGTAGGGCGCGTTGGGCGAGGTGCCGATCACCTCGAAGCCCGGCGGGATCGCGGTGACCCGGTCGCCATGGCTCATCCAGACTTCCTCGCGGCCCTGCGCGAAGAGCCCCGAGAAGATCGAGTCGCCCCCGTGCCGGCCCGCGGGTTCCACGAAGGCCCGCCCGAATTCGCGGTGATGGCCCGATTCCACGCGCCCGCCGAGCTGCTCCATCATGACCTGCTGGCCATAGCAGATCCCCAGCACCGGGACGCCCAGCTCGAAGACCTTCTGGGGCGCGCGCGGGCTGCCCGGCTCGGTCACGCTGGACGGCCCGCCCGAGAGGATCACCGCCTTCGGCGCGACCGCGTCGAGCAGCGCGTCGGTGACCTTCTGGAAGGGATGGATTTCGCAGTAGACATTCGCCTCGCGCAGGCGTCGCGCGATCAGCTGCGTCACCTGGCTGCCGAAGTCGACGATGAGAAGGCGGTCGTGGGATCGGTCGGTCATGCAGGCGGAATAGGCCCGGGCGGGGCGACAATCAAGCGTCAAACTGGCCCCGCGCGGCGCCTTCATGTCGCTAAGGGACGTGATTGGACGGAAATCGCGCAAACCGGCGGGCGTGACTCGGGTAAATCCAAGGCCAGACGATCGCACAGCCGGGCCGCCCGGCCGAAGATAAAGGATAGCGTCATGACCGAGGCCGCAGCACGCCGTCGTTCCCGGGGAGGTGGTGGCGCCGCACGCCGCGCCGAGCGGACCGCACGCCGGATCGAGACCGTCAAGTATATCGAGCGCAACATTCCCAACCTGGATCTTCTCAACGAAGAGGCCCTCCAGATCATCGAGGCCAATGCCGAGCAGGTGCTCGAAGAGATCGGCGTCAGCTTCGTCGACAACCCGGCCGCGCTGGAACGCTGGCGCGAGGCCGGCGCCGATGTGCAGGGCGAGCGGGTGCGCCTGCCCAGGGGGCTCGCGCGCGAGCTGATCAAGACCGCGCCGGGCAGCTTCACCCAGCATGCCCGCAACCCCGAGAAAAGCGTCGTGATCGGCGGACGGAACATGGTGCTGGCGCCGGTCTACGGCCCGCCCTTCGTGCGCGACCAGGACGGCGGGCGCCGCTATGCCACGATGGAGGATTTCCGCAGCTTCGTGAAACTGGGCTACATGTCCAAATGGCTGCACCATTCCGGCGGCACGGTCTGCGAGCCGACCGACATCCCCGTGAACAAGCGTCACCTCGACATGCTCTACGCGCACATGACGCTGTCGGACAAACCCTTCATGGGCTCGGTCACCGAGCCGGTCCGCGCGGCGGACTCGGTCGAGATGGCGAAGATCCTCTTCGGGGCGGATTTCGTCGACCAGAACACGGTGATGACCTCGCTGGTCAACATCAACTCGCCGCTCACCTTCGACCACGTCATGATGGGGGCGCTGGAAACATACGCCGCCGCGAACCAGGCCTGCATCATCTCGCCCTTCATCGTGGGCGGCGCGATGGCCCCGGTCTCGGTCATGGGGACGCTGACGCAGGTGCTGGCCGAGGTGATGGCCGGCGTGGCCTACAGCCAGCTGATCCGTCCGGGCGCGCCCGCGATCTTCGGCGCCTTCGTGACCTCGATCGACATGAATTCGGGCGCGCCCACCTTCGGCACGCCGGAAGCCAGCCAGATCCTCTACGGCGCGGGGCAGCTCGCGCGGCGTCTCGGCCTGCCGTTCCGGTCGGGCGGGGCGCTCTGCGGGTCCAAGCTGCCGGACGCGCAGGCCGCCTACGAGACGGCCAACACGCTGAATGCCGCGCTGCTGGGCGGCGTGAACTTCATGCTGCATTCCTGCGGCTGGCTCGAGGGCGGGCTCGTGTCGAGCTTCGAGAAATTCGTGATGGATGCCGACCAGCTGGGGGTGCTCCACAAGCTGGCCGCCGGCGTGGCCACGGACGAGAACGCCCAGGCCATGGACGCGATACGCGAGGTCGGGCCGGGCGGGCACTACCTCGGCTGTGCCCACACCCAGGCCAATTACCAGAGCGCGTTCTGGCGGACCGAGCTGTTCGACTACAAGCCGTACGAGACCTGGTACGAGGAAGGCGCCCGCGACACGGGCGTTCTGGCGAAAGAGCGGGTCCGGCGCATGCTGTCGGACTACGAGCAGCCCGCGCTCGATCCGGCGATCGACGAGGCGCTGCGCGCCTTTGTCCAGCAGAAGAAGGACGCCGAACCCGACGCCTTTATCTGAGCCGGTCAACGGGCCGCGGCAGAAGCCGGGCTTCGGCCATGAGCGCGATCAGCAACTCGACATGGCGGGTGACGCTGTAGCCGGCGTCCCCCGCGCGGCGGGTCTGTTCGAGCAGNTCCTCCTCGACCATGAGACGGTCGAGCGCCCGCCCCGGCGGCGGCGGGGCGTCTGACCGGGTGATCCGCGCGAGATCGCGGTCACGCACGTAGTCCTCCAGTCCGAGCCGGGCGGCGCGGATCAGCAGTTTTGGCCGGCGAAGGCTGTGGAGCGCGGCGAAAAAATCGGACATGAAAATCTCCCCTGGGTTGTGATGCCGGGAAGACTAGGCGCTGCCTGGGATGCTGTTGCAGCTGCCGGAAGCGCGCGTACGCAAGCTAACAGGCCGTTAACGCGGTATAAACATTTTTACGAAAATCGAAGTGGCTTAACGCCCCCGTAACCAAGGCAACCTTAGGTTGTGTCGGCTTTGGTGATGGTTTTCGTGGGGGCAGTGGGCATGCGGCAGGGTCGAACCCGGCCGGACCCCGCGTTCGGTCCGGTATTCCCGTCCTGGCTGCCGGCGGCCGCGCGGCGTTATCTCTTGCATACGAGCCTCGGTCTCTCGCTGCGTGACGTCGCGCGGGCCGAGGGCTGCCACGCCTCCACCGTGCTCCGCCAGGTGCGTCAGCTCGAGATCCGGCGCGACGATCCGCTCGTCGATGCCGTGCTTGACCGGCTGCACCGGGCACGGCCGCGCCAGGGCCCGTCCCCCCATGCAGAGGAGTGCCCCCAAATGCCCCATTCCGCCCGCATCCGCGACGTGTCCGGTACCGCGCGTATCGACCGGGAAGCCCGCCGCATCCTGCGGCGTCTTTGCGAAACCGGCGCGTTCCTCGCGGTGGCCCCTGAGATGGACAAGGCCGTCGTGCTGCGCGAGATGCCCGATGACAGGACCACCCGCACCGCGGTGGTCGACCGCGAGATCGCGCAGGCATTCGCGCTCAAGGACTGGATCGCCTGTTTCCGGCGCGGTCGCGTCAGCGCCTACGAGATCACCGCGGCGGGCCGGGCGGCGCTGAAGCGGCTGCTGGCCGAGGACCGGCAGAAAACGGCGGCGCCGACCGGCTTCGCCGAGGCGCCGAGCCCCTATGCCGAACAGCATCGCAGCTGGGAGACGCGCGAGATCCGCGAGGAGCGCGATGGCACGCCGCGCAAGCTGCGCTACAACCTTGCGGAATCGCCCCTGACCGCGCTGGCACGGCGCAGGGACAAGGACGGAAAACCGTTCCTCCCGCCCGAACTGGTCGAGGCCGGCGAACGGCTGCGCGAGGATTTCGAACTGGCGCAGATGGGGCCGCGGATCACCCAGGACTGGGATCGGTTCCTGACCGCGGGCGCGCGGCCGAGCGCGGCGGCGGGGGCCGACGCCGCCGATGGCGGCGCGCGGTCGGCCCGGGCGCGGGTTCAGGCGGCACTGGCCGATCTCGGTCCGGGTCTCGGGGACATCGCGCTGCGCTGCTGCTGCTTCCTCGAAGGCCTGGAGACCGCCGAGAAGCGCATGGGATGGTCGGCCCGGTCCGGGAAGATCGTTCTGCGGATCGCGCTCCAGCGGCTACGCCAGCATTACGCGGCGCGCCACGGGAGCGGGGATCGTCTCATCGGTTAGCGCGAGGTTTCCGTCAGCCGCCGGCGGACATAGGTGTCGACCGCTTCCAGCATCGGGTCCATGTAGGGATCCTCGAAGAAATGCCCGGCGCCCTCGACTTCCTCGTGGGTGACGGTGATGCCCTTCTGCTCCTGCAGCTTTTCGACCAGCGCCTTGGTATCGGCCGGCGGCGCGACGCGGTCGGCCGAGCCGTTCAGGATCAGCCCCGAGGACGGGCAGGGCGCAAGGAAGCTGAAGTCATACATGTTCGCCGGCGGCGAGACCGAGACGAACCCGGTGATCTCGGGCCGCCGCATCAGCAACTGCATGCCGATCCACGCTCCGAAAGAGAAGCCGGCCACCCAGCAGTGCTTGGCGTTGGGGTTCATCGACTGCAGGTAGTCGAGTGCAGAGGCCGCATCGCTGAGTTCGCCCACGCCCTGGTCGTATTCGCCCTGGCTGCGGCCGACCCCGCGGAAGTTGAACCGCAGCACCGTGAAGCCCATGTTGTGAAAGGCGTAGTGAAGGTTGTAGACCACGCGGTTGTTCATCGTGCCGCCGAACTGCGGGTGCGGATGCAGCACCAGCGCGATCGGCGCGTCGCGTTCTTTCTGTGCGTGATACCGGCCTTCGAGGCGTCCCTCCGGGCCGGGGAAAATGACTTCTGGCATCGGGTCCCCTGTCTCAGGTCTGATCGGGCCCTGTGCGACCGTCAATCTTGACGGAATCGCTCAGAGAACCTAGAACTATTCTAAATTTAGGCTTGCCGCCTCCCGTCCATCGAGATTTCGGAGTTAAGCCCCGTTCGCGGCTTCGTCAACTCCAACGCAGAGCGAGACAGACATGAAACTCAGCACCAAGGGCCGTTACGCGATGGTCGCGCTGACCGATCTGGCCGCGGCCGAGCCCGGCGAGCTCGTCTCGCTCTCCGCGATCTCCGACCGGCAGGACATCTCGCTGCCCTATCTCGAGCAACTGTTCGTCAAGCTGCGCCGCGCGGGGCTGGTGGAATCGGTCCGCGGGCCGGGCGGCGGCTATCGCCTGGCGCGGATGGCCGACGCGATCCGCGTGTCGGAGGTGCTCGAGGCCGTCGACGAAACTGTGAGCGCCATGCATACCGGGGCAGGGGCCTCGGGCGGCCTGTCGGGCACGCGGGCGCAATCCCTGACGAACCGGCTCTGGGAAAGCCTGTCGGCGCAGGTCTATGTGTTCCTCCACCAGGTCCGGCTGTCGGATATCGTGGACAACCAGCTCAAGCCCTGCCCGGCGGTGCCGGCGCTCTTCCAGGTGGTGGACGACGGATGACGGCACGGAGCTATCTCGACTGGAACGCGACCGCGCCGCTGCGCCCCGAGGCCCGCGACGCCATGATCGCGGCGATGGACGTGGTCGGGAACCCGTCCTCGGTCCATGCCGAGGGACGCGCCGCGAAGGGGCTGATGGAACGCGCCCGCGCCCAGATCGCCGAAGCCTTCGGGGCCAGCGGGGCGGATATCGTCTTTACCTCCGGCGCGACGGAGGCGGCGGCGCTGGCACTGGCCGGGCGCGATCTCGCCGCGGCGGGCATCGAGCACGACGCGGTCGCGGCCTGGACGTCCGACGGGCTTGCGGCCGATGCCGAGGGCCGCGTCACCGTCGCCGACCCCGCGGCCAGCACGCTGCAGAAAGCCAATGGCGAAACCGGCGTCGTCCAGACCCTGCCCGCGGGACTGGCCGTGTCGGACTTCACGCAGGCCTTCGGCAAGATCCCGGTGAGCTTCGCATGGTCGGGCGTCGAGATGGCGCTGCTCTCGGCCCACAAGCTCGGCGGCCCGAAGGGCGTCGGCGCCCTGGTGCTGCGCCAGGGGCTGGACGTCACGGCCCGGATCAGGGGCGGCGGCCAGGAAATGGGCCGCCGGTCGGGCACGGAAAACCTGATCGGCATCGCCGGTTTCGGCGCCGCCGCCGAGGCCGCGCAGCGGGAGCTGGCCGACGGCACCTGGGACCGCGTGGCCGCGCTGCGCGACCGGCTCGAGGCCCGTCTGGCAGACGCCGCACCGGACACTATCTTCCTTGGCAAGGGCGCCCCGCGCCTGCCCAACACGTCCAACTTCGCCGTGCCCGGCTGGAAGGGCGAGACACAAGTGATGCAGATGGATCTGGCCGGCTTCGCGGTATCGTCGGGCGCGGCCTGTTCCAGCGGCAAGGTCAAGGCCAGCCGCGCATTGCTTGCGATGGGCCGGGACGAGACGGTGGCGGGATCGGCGATCCGGGTCTCGATGGGGCCGGAGACGACGGAAGAGGAAATCATGCGCTTCGCCGATGCATGGGAGGCGCAGTACCGCAGGCACAAGGCGCGCGCCGCCTGAGGACAGTAGAGACGCGAAACGGCCCCGACCGGGGCGCGAACAGGAGAACGGACAGGCACATGACGGCACTGGACAACACCGAAATCCGCGAAGGCGTCGACCGCGAGACGGTCGAAACGGTCAAATCTGTCGGCGAACGCTACAAGTATGGCTGGGAAACCGACATCGAGATGGAGTTCGCGCCGAAGGGTCTGGACGAGGACATCGTCCGCCTGATCTCGGACAAGAACGGCGAACCGGAATGGATGACGGAATGGCGCCTGGCAGCCTATGCCCGCTGGACCAAGATGAAAGAGCCCGACTGGGCCATGGTCAGCTACCCGCCGATCGATTTCCAGGAGCAGTATTACTATGCCAAGCCCAAGAGCATGGCGGAAAAGCCGAAATCGCTCGACGAGGTCGATCCCCAGCTGCTCGCGACCTATGAAAAGCTGGGCATCCCGCTGAAGGAACAGATGATCCTGGCCGGCGTCGAGGGCGCCGACGAGACGGCCCCGGCCGAGGGCCGCAAGGTTGCCGTCGACGCGGTGTTCGACTCCGTCTCGGTCGGCACGACATTCAAGGAGGAACTGGCCAAGGCCGGCGTGATCTTCTGCTCGATCTCGGAGGCGATCCAGGACCATCCCGAGCTGGTGAAGAAGTATCTCGGCAGCGTCGTGCCACCCTCTGACAACTACTTCGCCACGCTCAACTCGGCGGTTTTCTCGGATGGCTCCTTCGTCTACGTGCCGCCGGGCGTGCGCTGCCCGATGGAGCTCAGCACCTATTTCCGTATCAACGCCGAGAACACCGGCCAGTTCGAACGGACGCTGATCATCGCCGACAAGGGCAGCTATGTAAGCTACCTCGAGGGCTGCACCGCGCCGATGCGCGAGACGCACCAGCTGCACGCGGCCGTCGTCGAAATCATCGCCGAGGAAGACGCCGAGGTGAAATACTCGACCGTCCAGAACTGGTATCCGGGCGACGAGGAAGGCAATGGCGGCATCTACAACTTCGTCACCAAGCGCGCCGATTGCCGCGGCGACCGGTCCAAGGTCATGTGGACCCAGGTCGAGACCGGGTCCGCCGTGACGTGGAAATACCCGTCCTGCATCCTGCGCGGCGACGACAGCCAGGGCGAGTTCTACTCGATCGCCATCACCAACAACTACCAGCAGGCCGATACCGGCACCAAGATGGTGCATCTGGGCAAGAACACCAAGTCGCGCATCGTCTCCAAGGGGATCAGCGCGGGGCGCGCGCAGAATACCTATCGCGGCCTCGTCAGCATGCATCCCAAGGCCAAGAACAGCCGCAACTACACCCAGTGCGACAGCCTGCTGATCGGTGACAAGTGCGGCGCGCACACGGTTCCCTATATCGAGGTGAAGAACAACTCGAGCCGGGTGGAGCACGAGGCGACGACCTCCAAGGTCGACGACGACCAGATGTTCTATTGCCGCCAGCGCGGCATGGACGAGGAAGAGGCGGTCGCCCTGATCGTCAACGGCTTCGCCAAGGAGGTGCTGCAGGCCCTGCCCATGGAGTTTGCCATGGAGGCCCAGCAACTCGTGGCGATCTCGCTCGAGGGATCGGTGGGCTGACGGCCCGCCGTCCCGTGCAAGGAGACCCGAGATGATCGTGACCACCACCCCCTCGGTCGAGGGCAAGACCATTACCGCCTATCACGGCGTCGTCGTGGGCGAGGCGATCCTCGGCGCGAACGTCATCCGCGACGTTTTCGCCGGGATCACCGACCTGCTCGGCGGTCGTTCCGGCGCCTATGAGGAAGAACTCGCCAAGGCGCGCGGCGTCGCGCTTGGCGAGATGGAGGAGAGCGCCCGCGCGCTTGGCGGCAACGCCGTGGTGGGCGTCGATCTCGACTACGAAGTCATCAACAACATGCTGATGGTCTCGGCCAGCGGCACGGCCGTGACCATTGCCTGAAACACACGCGAAGAAAGAGACGAAAATGCTGGAAATCAAGAACCTGCACGTCAAACTTGAGGAAGAGGACAAGCAGATCATCAAGGGGGTCGACCTGAAGCTGGAGCCCGGCAAGGTCCATGCGATCATGGGGCCGAACGGATCGGGCAAGTCGACCCTGTCCTATGTCCTCTCCGGCCGCGAGGGCTACGAGGTCACCGACGGGACCGCGACCTTCGACGGCGAGGACATCCTGGACATGGATCCGGAGGAACGCGCCGCGGCCGGTCTCTTCCTGGCGTTCCAGTATCCCGTCGAGATCCCCGGCGTCGGCAACATGACCTTCCTGCGCACCGCGCTCAACGCGCAGCGCAAGGCCCGCGGCGACGAGGAGATTTCCTCTGCCGATTTCCTGAAGCTCGTGCGCGAGAAGGCCAAGGAGCTGGAAATCGGGCAGGAGATGCTGAAGCGCCCGGTCAATGTCGGTTTCTCGGGCGGTGAGAAGAAGCGCAACGAGATCCTCCAGATGGCGGTGCTCGAGCCGCGGCTCTGCATTCTCGACGAAACGGACTCGGGGCTCGACGTGGACGCGATGAAGCTGGTGGCGGACGGCGTGAACCGGCTGCGGACCGAGAACCGGTCCTTCCTGGTCATCACCCATTACCAGCGGCTGCTGAACCACATCGTGCCCGACGTCGTCCACATCATGGCCGATGGCCGGATCGTCAAGACCGGCGGGCCCGAGCTGGCGCTCGAGGTCGAGGAGAACGGCTACGGCGATATCCTGAAGGAGGTGGCCTGATGGCGGTCGCTGAAGCGAAGCGCGAAGCCGCCGAGGCCCGCATCGCGGACCGGCCGCTGCCCAAGGGGGCGAAATGGGCCGACGAGGCCCGCGCCGCCGCGCTGGCGCGCGTGCGCTCCATGGGCCTGCCGGGACGGCGCGACGAGTACTGGAAGTTCACCAACCCGGCGACGCTGGTCCAGGCCGAGCCGCCCGCGGCATCGGTCCTGGAAACGGGCGAAAGCCCGGTCTTCGGCGCGGTCGACCGCCTGAAGGTGGTCTTCGTCGACGGCGTGTTCGATCCCGCGCAATCCGACGAACTGGCCATGGAGCATATCGAGATCCAGCGCCTGAGCGAGGCCGCCGGGACCGACATCCACTGGGCCAGGGATCTCTACGGCGCGCTCGAGACCCGCGGCCAGACCCCGGTCGACCGCCCGCTTGCGGCGCTGAACACGGCGCTGGCCGAAGATGGCGTGGTGATCCGGGCCACCGGCAGGGCGCCGAAACCCGTCAGCCTGATTTACCTCCATAAGTCAGATAGTTCCGACGCTTACCTCCATCATGTTATCCGGGTGGAAAGCGGCGCGGAACTGACCGTGCTGGAAAACGGTCCGGCCGCCGCGCGGTTCAACAAGGTGATGGAAGTGGACGTCGCCGACGGCGGCACGTTCCACCATGTCTGCGCGCAAGGGCGCGACCACGAACGGCGCTCGGCCACCCACGTCTTCGCACGGCTCGGCGAGGAAAGCGTCTTCAAGTCCTTCACGCTCACCGTGAACGGCGTGATGACCCGCAACGAATGCGTGATCGAGCTGACCGGCGACCGCGCGGTGACCCACGTGGCCGGCGCGGCGGTGGGCGACGGGGTGTTCCACCAGGACGACACCGTGTTCGTCACCCATGACGCGCAGGATTGCGAGAGCCGGCAGGTCTTCAAGAAGGTGCTGCGCAACGGCGCGGTGGGGGTCTTCCAGGGCAAGATCCTGGTGAAGCCCGACGCGCAGCGCACGGATGGCTACCAGATCAGCCAGTCGCTGCTGCTGGACGAGGACAGCCAGTTCTACGCCAAGCCCGAGCTGGAGATCTACGCCGACGACGTGCAGTGCAGCCACGGCTCGACCTCGGGCGCGATCGACGAGGACCTGCTCTTCTACCTGCGCGCGCGCGGCGTGCCGCGGGCCGAGGCGCAGGACATGCTGGTCATCGCCTTCCTCGCCGAGGCGCTGGAAGAGATCGAGGACCGGACGCTTGCCGACGAGCTGCTCGGACGGCTCGAAGGCTGGATGGCACGGCGCCGCCAGGGCTGATGTCCGTCGCGCGCGACATTCTCCGCACCTATCGGGCGCCGCGGGAAACCCTGCGGCGCCTGTTGTCCGACGGGCCGAGCGAGGGCCGGGCGCTGACATGGCTCATGGCCGCGGCGGTGCTGCTCTTCGCGGCGCAACTGCCCGCGCTTGCGCGGGAGGCGCATCTCTCGGGCGGGGATCCGCCGTTTGCGGCGCTGGCCTCCGGGGCGCTGCTGGGCGCGGTGGTGATCGCCCCGCTGATGTTCTACGGGCTGGCGGCGCTCAGCCATCTCGTCGCGCGGATTTTCGGCGGGCAGGGGGGCTGGCTTGGTGCCCGGATCGCGCTGTTCTGGGCCTTGTTGGCGGCCGCGCCGCTGATGCTGCTGCGGGGGCTGGTGGCCGGATTCATCGGCGCCGGTCCGGCGCTGACGGTCACGGGCAGTCTTGCCGGTGCCGTTTTCCTGTTTTTCTGGCTGGCAGGGCTCTTCGAGGCCGAACGCCGCAGCGGACCGGCAGGATGACCGCCGGCCCTTGCTGCCGGGACGGGGCGGCTCTATCTTCGCGCCAGCGGATCCAGCCAACCCCGGGAGTCCCATGCTGAACGACATGATCGGCCTTGCGCGGCTGAGCCTGACCGCGCCGCGAGACGGGGCCCGGGCCGTGCTGTCCATAGACGTGCCGCGCCAGGCGCTCTGGATGATCGGGGCGCTGGCGGTCGTGCTCAGCGTGATTATCTCGCAGCTGTCGACGCTGCTCTACCCGTCGACCGCGATGGGCCCGATGGCCGAGATGCTGTCCAACCCGGCGCTGGTCCTCGGGGCTCACGGCACGATCTTCGTGGTCACGGTGCTCGCGACCTACCAGATCGGCCGCGCCTTCGGCGGGCGGGGCAGCTTCGACGCCTCGCTCAAGATCGTGGCCTGGATGCAGGTGGTGATGCTGCTGGTGCAGGCGGCACAATTCGTGGCGCTGATCCTTTTCGCGCCCCTCGCCGCCATGATCGGACTTGTCTCGATCGTGCTGTTCTTCTGGATTTTCACGCTCTTCGTGACCGAACTTCACGGGTTTTCCTCGGCCGGTGCGGTGTTCGCCGGGATTGTCGCATCGATGATCGGCATTATCTTCGCGTTGAGCATCTTGCTCGGGCTCTTCTCATCTTTCATTCCGGGGGTTCCGCAAAGTGTATGACGTCGAGGCCATCCGCAGCGATTTCCCGATCCTGTCGCGCGAGGTGAACGGCAAGCCGCTGGTCTACCTGGACAACGGCGCATCGGCCCAGAAACCGCGGGCTGTCATCGAGGCCGTCACCCGCGGCTATGCCGAGGATTACGCCAATGTCCATCGCGGGCTGCATTACCTGTCGAACCTCTCGACCGAGAAATACGAGGCGGTGCGCGGCAAGGTGCAACGCTTCCTGAACGCGGGCTCCGAGGACGAAATCGTTTTCACCTCGGGCACGACGGAGGCGATCAACCTCGTCTCCTACGGCTGGGCCGCCCCCCGCATGGAGCCGGGCGACGAGATCGTGCTGACGGTGATGGAGCATCACGCCAATATCGTGCCGTGGCACTTTCTGCGCGAGCGCCAGGGCGTGGTGCTGAAATGGGTCGATGTCGACTCCCGCGGGGATCTGGACCCGAAGGCGGTGATCGACGCGATCGGGCCGCGGACGAAGCTGGTCGCCGTCACCCACATGTCCAACGTGCTCGGCACGCATGTGGACGTCGAGGCGATCTGCGCCGGGGCGCATGCGAAGGGCGTGCCGGTGCTGGTCGACGGCAGCCAGGGCGCGGTGCACGGCCCCGTGGACGTCCAGCAGCTCGACTGCGATTTCTACGCGATCACCGGGCACAAGCTCTATGGCCCTTCGGGGTCCGGCGCGCTTTATGCCAAGCGCGAACGGCTGGCGGAAATGCAGCCCTTCATGGGCGGCGGCGACATGATCCGCGAGGTCGGCAAGGACGCGGTCAGCTACAACGATCCGCCGATGAAGTTCGAGGCCGGCACGCCCGGAATCGTGCAGCAGATCGGCATGGGCGCGGCGCTCGATTACCTGATGGATCTCGGGATGGAGAACGTCGCCGCGCACGAGGCCGGCCTGCGCGATTACGCGATGGAGCGGCTCGGCGGGCTCAACTGGCTCAACATGCAGGGCACCTCCGCGACGAAGGGCGCGATCTTTTCCTTCACGCTCGAAGGTGCGGCCCATGCCCACGACATCTCCACCGTGCTCGACAAGAAGGGTGTCGCGGTGCGGGCCGGGCACCACTGCGCACAGCCGCTCATGGCGCATATGGGGGTGAACGCGACCTGCCGGGCGAGCTTCGGGCTTTACAACACCCGGGCAGAGGTCGACGCGCTGGTGGATGCGCTGGAACTCTGCCACGAGCTTTTCGCCTGATTCCCGATTGCAGCGGCGTCGGCGAGCCGCTATAGACCACCCGCAGTGCGGTCCCGTAGCTCAGCTGGATAGAGCGCATGCCTCCGAAGCATGAGGTCACAGGTTCGAATCCTGTCGGGACCGCCAGATCACAATCACGCCCCACGACACCCGCGGAACCTTGCGGCCATGCGCGGTCCCGGCGCAGAATCAAGTACTTCGTCGGCGAAACTCACGCGGCACAGGGCGGGTTTATCGCAGCTTGAGCGTGACGCTGTCCCCCGGCTCCAGCATGATCGCGCAGGCCGAGAATTTCGGCACGCCGAACATTGGCCGCGCGTTCTTCGAGAAGGCGTAGGGTTCCGACGGGGCGCCGAACAAACCGGTGTCGAGTGCCGCGTTGCCGTTCCGGTCCTCATAGGCGGCGAAGGCGTAGAGCCCGGCCGCGAAATCGGGCAGCTCGACTTCGGTGACGCCCGCGGCGACCCGAAGCTGGTAGGCGGACGCGCTGTCATCGAGGAAGGTTTCGGCGGAAGCGTAGAGGCCGATATAGACGGGGCCGTCCCCGGTCACCCCGTCCAGGTGTACGGTCAGCGCGGACGTGTCGTCCGCCGCCGCGCGGAATGCCAGGGCACCCTGGCAGAGCGCGATCGTCAACAGAATGGAAACGGTGTTTCTACGGATCATCACTGGTAAACCTCTCACATGGACGGAGCACTGATACACTTGCGCAAAGCTGTCCCGATGCGCGCGTCCCTGCAACGAGAGAGGGTATCGGGGGGGCTGAAATACCTTGTAAGATCAGCCGCGTCATGGTTTTTGAGAACAGGTTAACCAGGAACTGACATGTCCGATCGCGACGACGAGAGCCGCTCCATCGTGAGACGCAGCCGCATGCCCGAGAACAGCTTCCGGCCGGTGGTGACACCCGTCATGCCGTCGGTGGTCTATGCGGCGGGCAGCCCGGACGCGCTCGACGACATGTATGAAGGCCGCGCGCCCGGCTATGCCTATGCGCGCGAAGGGCACCCGAACGCGGATGTGCTCGCCTCCAAGATCGACTGGCTCGAAGGGGCGGAGGGCGGCGTCGTCACCGCGTCCGGCATGGCAGCGATCTCGGCGGCGCTGTTCGCGGTGCTGTCCGAAGGCGACCACGTCATCGGCGGCACGCAGCTCTATGGCCGGACGCTGCGCATGCTGCGCCAGGAATTGCCGCGCTTCGGCGTCCGGGTCAGCCTTGCCGATCCCGCCGACCCGACCGCCATCGCCGCGGCGATCCGCCCCGAGACCCGCGTCATCGTGATCGAGACCGTGTCCAACCCGGCCCTGCGCGTGGCCGACATCCCGGCCATCGCGCGGATCGCGGCGGAACACGAGGTGCTGCTGCTGGTCGACAACACCTTTACCACGCCGCGCGCCTTCCGGCCCTTCGATCACGGCGCCGATATCGTGGTGCATTCGGTGACGAAGCTGCTCGCCGGGCATTCCGACGCCACGCTCGGCTATGTTGCCGCGCGCGATCCCGAGATTGCCCAGGCGATCTCGGACACCGTGGCGACCTGGGGCATGACGGCCAGCCCGTTCGACTGCTGGCTGGCCGAGCGGGGGCTGCACAGTTTCGCGGTGCGGTTCGATCGTGCCCAGGAAAACGCCGAGGAACTCGCGCATTTCCTCGAGGACGTGCCAGGCGTGTCGCAGGTGATCTATCCGGGGCTTTCGGACCATCCCGATCACGCGCTGGCGCAGCGCCTGTTCAACGGGAATTGCGGCAACATGGTCAGTTTCGTGCTGCCGGGCGGGCGTGCCGCGGCGAACGCGCTGGTCCAGGCCGCGCCGAACATCGCCTTCGCGCCGACCCTGGGCGACATCGGCACGACCCTTTCGCATCCGGCAAGCTCGTCGCACCGCGCGCTCAGCGCGGCCGAGCGCGACGCGCTGGGGCTGGTCGAGGGATTCTTCCGGGTCTCGGTCGGGATCGAGGATATCGAGCTCTTGAAGGCCGAACTCGAGACCGCGATCGAGGCGGCTTCACGGGCCGCGGCGCCGCGCAACCTGCGCGAGGAACGCGCCTGACACCCGCGGATCCGGTGGCGGCCGCGCGGCCTTGTCATATAAATTTTACATTCGCAGGGCAGGGGAGCGGTGTCGCGGCCGTCCGCGATCCGACACGCCGAGCGAGGGCAGGGGGCGATGGACCTTAACCAGTTGAATTCCGTTCTGGCCGGGCTGCCGCACCCGCTGCTCGTGGTGGATTCGGAAAACCGCATTCGGATCGCCAACGACGCCGCGCGCGAATTGCTGGGCAGCGAACCGGCCGAGCGCAACTATGTCGCCGTGATCCGGCAACCGGGCGCGCTCGACTGCATCGAGAACGCGCTGCGCCACCGCCGCCGGTCGGAAGGGCGCTTCATGCGGGCCGGCGCCTCGACCGAGACCACCTATCGCATGGTCGCCATTCCGCTGGACCGGGCGCGATCGGGACTCTCGGGCGTGATCGTCAGTTTCGAGGATATCAGCCATGTCGAGGAAGCCGAGCAGATGCGCCGGGACTTCGTCGCCAATGTCAGCCACGAGCTGCGCTCGCCGCTGACCGCGCTGGCCGGCTTCATCGAGACCCTGAGGGGCGCGGCCCGCAACGACGAGGCCGCGCGCGACCGGTTCCTGACCATCATGGAACGCGAGGCCAACCGCATGAACCGGCTGGTGAGCGATCTGCTGTCACTGACCAAGGTCGAGGTCAACGAGCGCGTCCGCCCGCGCGACCTCGTGGACGTGATCGCGCTCATCCGCAGCACGATCGCCGCGCTGCGGCCGCTGGCCGAAAGCGCCGGCGCCGAGATCGACCTCCTGGCCGAATGTGACACGGCGACCGTCGCGGGCGATCCGGACCAGCTGACCCAGGTCATCTCCAACCTGATCGAGAACGGGCTGAAATACGGTGCCTCGGGCGGCGTGGTGCGCGTCGAGGCCCGGATCGTGCAGCATTTCGCGGGCTTCCGCGGACCCGCGCTTAGGATCGACGTCATCGACCGGGGCGAGGGCATCGATCCGGTGCATATTCCGCGGCTGACCGAACGCTTCTACCGTGTCGACAGCCACCGGTCGCGCGAGAAAGGCGGCACCGGGCTGGGGCTGGCCATCGTCAAGCACATCATCAACCGCCATCGCGGGCGATTCCAGATCCAGTCCGAACGCGGCCATGGCAGCACGTTCTCGGTGATCCTGCCGATCGCCGAAACGGCGGATCGGAACGCGGGACCGTGATCCTTGCAACAGGCGGGGTGGCTTGCCCATCGACCGCCCGTATCGGTCACCAAAGATTCTCATAATATGTATTATGTAATAACTCGAGATGGCAGCCCCGGCGAAGCCCTGCGTGTAAATCCCTTACACGATGGCTTTTTCCCGGAACGGCCGGTTCGCGAGGATGCGCCCTATCGACAGCTCGCTCAGGTCAAGGCTGCGAAACTCCCCGAAAAGGATCGCCTCGGCAACGCCGCGCCCGACCGCGGGCGCCTGTTGCAGCCCGTGCCCGCTGAAGCCGTTGGCGAAATGGAAATTCGGGCGGTCCGGATGCGGCCCGACGATCGCGTTCGCGTCGAACCGGTTGAAGCTGTAATGCCCGGCCCACATCCGCAGCACTTTCACGGCGTCGAATTCCGGCGCGCGCGCGTAGAGACGCGGCCAGATCTCGTCCTCGAATTCCCAGTGGCGCGGTTCGAAATCATCGTGATCGACCGCCGGATCGTCCTCGGGCACGGTCGCGCAGATCCAGTGATCGCCCTCGGGCCGCAGGTAAAACCCGGTGTGATCGACGAGAAGCGGTGCGTCGGGATGTTTGGCGCGCGGCGCGTCGATCAGGAAAACCGTTCGTTTCCTTGGCTCTACGGGAATATCCAGGCCTGCCATCCGGGCAATCCCGGCGCCGTGGGTGCCGGCCGCGTTGACGACATGCCCGGCCGTCACCCGGCGTCCAGACGCCAAGAGCACCCCGGTTACGCGCCCGTCGGCCGCGTCGATACCGGTGACGCTGTCCTGCAGGTAGTCCGCGCCCGCGGCGCGCGCAGCCCGGCGCAGCCCGCCCAGCAGACCCATATTGTCGAACCAGCCCTCGTGGCGCGGGCCGAAGGATCCGAGCCTCACATCCCCGAGCGCCAGATACGGGAACCGCGCGGCCAGCGCCGCCCGGTCCAGAAGTTCTGTCTCTGCGCCAAGAGAGACCTGTATATCCCTGTTCTGGCGCATATTTTTGGCTTGCGACTCCGTGCCGGCCAGGAACAGGTACCCATTCTCGCGCAGTCCCAGATCGCCGGGCCCGCCCGCCGGGCCGAGATAGGCGGAGATATTGCGGATGAACTCCAGACCGAAGCGCGAGATCTCGATATTGACCGGGTTCGAGAACTGCAGCCGGATCGAGGCGACGCTCAGCGCGGTCGAGGCACGCGCGTAGCCGGGGTCGGGCTCGACCACCAGCACGCGCGCCCTGCCCCCGGACAACCGTGTCAGCCAGTAGGCGCAGGCGCTGCCCATCACGGCCCCGCCGGCGATGACCACGTCGTAGCTCTTCCGGTCCGGCACCGGCGGCCTCCTTCAGCTGACCCAGCGTCATGCGGCGGCAACACCTGCATCGGAATCACCGTCGCGCCCTCGACAGATAGCTCAGTTTCTCTGTAGTTTGCCAAGGCTTAAGGGACAAAGCCTCATGACCTCCATCCTGATTCTGAACGGCCCGAACCTGAACCTGCTCGGCCGGCGCCAGCCGGAGGTCTACGGCCATACCACCCTGGCCGATATCGAGGCTCTCTGCCGCGCGCACGCCTCTGCCATCGGCGTCGACCTGGCCTTTGCGCAGTCCAATCACGAGGGCGCGCTGGTCGACGCGATCCACGAGGCCGTGGGCCGCCATGACGGGATCGTCCTGAACGCCGGCGCCTATACCCATACATCCGTCGCGCTCATGGACGCGATCGCCGGCGTCGATTTGCCCGTGGTGGAGCTGCACCTGTCGAACATCCACGCGCGCGAGGCGTTCCGTCACAAGAGTTACATCGCCCCGGTGGCCGCCGGACAGATCTGCGGCTTCGGTCCACGCGGATACGTCCTGGCGATGGATGCCCTCGCCGGGCTCCTGGCGCCCGGAGCGAGCTGATGCGCGATACGGATGTGACTGTGAGCGCCTCGACGCTTGAGCATATTCGCGAAATCACCCTCGCCCGGTCGATGGAAGACGTCTGGGCGCGGCATATCGACAAGATGGCCGAGTTCGGTTTCGACCGCATGATCTATGGTTTCACGCGGTTTCGCAGCACGGTCACGATGGCCGACATGCACGACGCGGTGATCCTGACGAATCACAGCGAGGACTACCGCCGCGCCTATATCGACGAGGGCCTCTACACCCAGGCCGCGATGGTTCGCTGGGCGGCTGAGAATCCCGGTGCGCTCAGCTGGGCCTATGCCGCGGAGCGGATGCAGCGCGGGCTGCTCTCGGACGAGGAACGGCGCGTGCTGGAGTTCAACCGCGCCCATGGCCTGACGGCCGGCTACACGATCAGCTTCAAGGGCGTCTCGGCGATCTCGATCGGGGCCATCGGGCTCTGCGCGCGCTCCGGCATGAGCCAGGAGGCGGTCGACGCGCTCTGGGCCATTTCGGGCGGCGAGATCGTGGCGATGAACAACGTGATGCACCTGAAGCTGCTGCAGCTTCCCTACCGCAAGGGCGATCGGCTCTCGCCGCGCCAGCGCGAGGTGCTGCAATGGGTCGCCGACGGCAAGACCGTGCAGGACGTGGCCTGCGTCATGGGCCTGACCGCGGCAACGGTGGAAAAGCATCTGCGCCGCGCGCGCCAGGCCCTCGATGCCGAGACGACCGCCCATGCGATCATGAAGGCGGCGATCCAGAACCAGATTTTCCTGATCGAGTGAAAGCCCTCCTCACGCCGGGGGTATGGTTTCCCTTACTTTTGTGACGCAGGGTAACCTGTCATCCTGAGAAAGTTCCGTGAGTGGTGGCAATTGATGCCATCGAACATCCGGCGCCGGGTCCAGGTATTTCTGGCACGCGGTGGCCGGGTCCGGGACCCCCGGATGCCGGGCAAGGGTCTTTTTTCGGCCTGCGGCCCGGTGCATTGCCAATGCGGTCTTTCATCCCCAGACCCAGGCAAAATAAAACGGTGCCGCCCCTCGGGGCGGCACCGTCCATTTTCGTCCCGTCCGCGTCGGCTCAGTGGCCGGCGGCCTTCGCCACCTCGGCGGCGAAATCCTCTTCTTCCTTCTGGATGCCTTCGCCGACTTCCAGCCGGACGAAGCCGGTGATCTCGACGCCGGCCTCGGCGGCGGCCTCGCCCACGGTGACGTCCGGGTTGATGACGAATTTCTGTTTCAGAAGCGTGACTTCCTCGAAGAACTTGTTCATCCGGCCGACGATCATCTTCTCGATGACCTGCTCGGGCTTGCCGGATTCGCGCGCCTGCTCGGTCAGCACGGCCTTCTCGCGCTCGACCAGCGCCGGGTCGATGTCGTCTTCCGAGAGCGAGGCCGGGTTGGCGGCGGCGACGTGCATGGCGATCTGCTTGCCGATGCCGTTATCCGCGCCCTTGAGTCCGACCAGCACGCCGATCTTGCCCATGCCGTCGGTCACCTGGTTGTGGATATAGGCCGCGACGGCGTCGCCTTCGACCCTGGCCATCCGGCGCAGGGTCATGTTCTCGCCGATGGTGGCGATCTTGTCGGTCAGCGTGTCGGCCACGCTCTTGCCGCCGAGATCGGCCGCCTGCAGCGCCTCGAGATCGTCGGCGTTCAGCGCCGCCTTGGCGATGTCGTTCACCATCGCCTGGAACTCGGCGTTCTTGGCCACGAAGTCGGTCTCCGAGTTCACCTCGACGGCGACGCCCGTGCCGCCCTCGACCGCCAGGGCGACCAGCCCCTCTGCCGCCGTGCGCCCGGATTTCTTGGCCGCCTTGGCCAGGCCCTTGGTGCGCAGCCAGTCCACGGCGGCTTCGAGATCACCGTCGGTTTCGGTCAGCGCCTTCTTCGCGTCCATCATGCCCGCACCGGTCTGGTCGCGGAGTTCTTTCACCTGCTTTGCGGTGATTGCCATGATCGGTCTCCTAAATGCTCGATTGCATCTCAGGCCGGGGCTTAGCCCGACCCTGTGTCTGTTTCGTGACGGGCTGGGCTCAGGCCTCGGCCTTGGGCTCTTCCTCGGCCGGGGTCTCGCCGGTGTCCGCGCCGGTCACGGCCTCTTCTTCCATGCCCTCGGCCAGTTCGCCGACATCGACGCCGGCCGCGCCCAGCTGGGCGGACATGCCGTCGAGCGCCGCGCGNGCCACGAGATCGCAGTAGAGCGAGATCGCGCGGGCGGCGTCGTCATTGCCCGGGATGATGTAGTCCACGCCCTCGGGCGAGCAGTTGGTGTCGACCACGGCCACGACCGGGATGCCGAGCTTCTGGGCTTCGGCGATGGCCAGCTGCTCTTTCTTGACGTCGATGACGAAAAGCAGGTCGGGGATGCCACCCATCTCGCGGATACCGCCGAGCGACGCCTGCAGCTTGGCCTGCTCGCGCTCCATCCCGAGACGCTCTTTCTTGGTGAGGCCCTCCGCCCCGCCGTCGAGCCGCTCGTCCAGCTGCTTGAGCCGCGCGATGGAGTTCGACACGGTTTTCCAGTTGGTCAGCGTGCCGCCCAGCCAGCGGTGGTTCATGTAGTACTGCGCCGACTTCTCGGCCGCGTCGGCGATCGGACGCTGTGCCTGGCGCTTGGTGCCGACGAAGAGCAGGCGTCCGCCCTTGGACACGGTTTCGCGGATCACGTTGAGCGCGGCGTCCAGCATCGGGACCGTCTGCGTCAGGTCGACGATGTGGATGCCGTTCTTGTCCCCGTAGATGAACGGGGCCATGCGGGGGTTCCAGCGGTGGGTCTGGTGGCCGAAATGCACGCCAGCTTCAAGAAGCTGCCGCAGCGAGAATTCAGGAAGCGCCATATCCTATCCTTTCCGGTTTGCGCCTTGGCGGGGCTTCAGGGCATCTGCCCAACCGGCGGACCTTGCGGGATGTCTCCCCGCGCGGCCCAGACCCCGCCTGCGGATTTCAGTGGCGTGCCATTACTCCATGCCGGGAGGGTTGGCAAGCCCGTATCGGTCACATGCGCCCGCCCTGCCCCGCAGTCAAGGCTTGCCGTGCGGCGCGGTCCACGGCAAAACCTGTCCATGACCGGGCCCGACATCCTCTGTATCGGTTCCGTCCTCTGGGACGTGATCGGCCGCGCCGGCGTGACGATGAGCCATGGCGCCGACATGCCGGGCCGGATCACCCGGCTGCCGGGCGGCGTCGCGATGAACATCGCCATGACGCTGCGGCGGATGGGGATGCGCCCGGCCCTTCTGACCGCGCTCGGCACCGATCCCGAGGGGCGCGACCTGCTGGCGGCCGCGCGTGCGCTGGGGCTCGACACCGACCATGTCCACGTGGCCGAGGACCTGCCCACCGACCGCTACATGGCCGTCGAGGGCGCCAACGGGCTGATCGCCGCCATCGCCGATGCGCGCTCGCTCGAGGCAGCGGGCGACCGGATCCTCGCGCCGCTCGCGGACGGGCGGCTGGGCAGCGCGGCGGCGCCCTGGGCCGGCCCCGTGGCGCTCGACGGGAACCTCACGGGGGCGCTGATGGCCGAGATCGCCGACAGCCCGCTCTTCGCGGCCGCCGATCTCCGCGTGGCGCCGGCCTCGCCCGGCAAGGCCGACCGGTTGCGGCCGTTCCTGGCCCATCCGCGCGCAACGCTCTACGTCAACCTCGAGGAGGCCGGGCTGCTTCTCGGCGGGCGCCCGGCCACGGCCGGGGACGCCGCAGCCGCGCTGGTGGCACGCGGGCTCGCGCGGGCGCTCGTCACCCATGGCGGCGATCCGGCTGCCGACGCGACGGCCGAAGGCGTGGTCACCCGTCCCCCGCCCGAGGTCACCGTCGCCCGCGTGACGGGGGCCGGCGACACCTTCATGGCCGCCCATATCGCCGCCGGGCGGCAGACGGCGGATCGCGGCGCCGCGCTCGACGCCGCGCTCGCTGCCGCGGCCGCCTATATTTCCAGCGAGAAGAACCCGTGAGCCTGCCCCTGACCCGCTCCGCCGAGGTGGCCGAGGCACAGGCCGCGGGCCGCGGTGTCGTCGCGCTCGAGAGCACGATCATCACCCATGGCATGCCCTGGCCCCGCAATGTCGAGACCGCCCGCGCCGTCGAGGACGCGGTGCGCGCGGCCGGCGCGGTGCCGGCCACCGTCGCCGTGATCGCGGGGCGGATCCATGTCGGCCTCGAGCCCGGCACCCTGGACGCGTTGGCGCAGACGAAGGACGTCCGCAAGCTCAGCCGGGCCGATCTCGCCGCCTGGGTCGCGGCGGGCGGCACCGGGGCCACGACGGTCGCCGCGACGATGATCTGCGCGCGCCTGGCCGGGATCGCGGTCTTCGCCACCGGGGGGATCGGCGGGGTGCACCGAGGTGCGGAGGACAGTTTCGACATCTCGGCCGACCTGCGCGAGCTGGCCGAGACGCCGGTCACGGTGGTCGCGGCGGGGGCGAAAGCGATCCTCGACCTGCCGAAGACCCTCGAGATGCTCGAGACGCTGGGCGTGCCGGTGATCGGCTATCGCACGGACGACTTCCCGGCCTTCTGGTCGCGCGCCTCGGGGCTGGCCGCGCCGATCCGGATGGACACCCCGGCCGAGATCG
>PR_CR_10_Liq_1_inCRDRAFT_1000463_pt1 | contig 25449 bp, 23 predicted proteins | sample PRCRCaboRojoPR_3_FD_10241 | JGI IMG/M metagenome (IMG submission 10241)
TTAGCCGCTTTAGGTCATGAAGTTTCCAAGCGCGATGGGCGTTTTACCTTTTCAAACCTTATTTGGGGCGTAGTACTTTTTGGCTTACCCATACTGGGGCTAATCTTGTATGGGCTGGTGCAGTTTTTCAAGCACTTGCAAGAAAAGGAGGCTACTTCCGCAGGCTAAATGTTACGGTGGTGCCTCCGCCCAAAATGCTTTCCAATTTTAAGGTACCGCCCAGGCTGTCAGTAATTTCTAGGGTTGAGCAATTTTTGGGGCCGCAAATTGCTTAGTTTTTTAGATCATTAAATGCTCTAGATCTTTTTTATTTAATCGGAAAATTGAAGTAGGTGTTTGGGAAAGGCTCTGCCTCTAGCGTAAAATGCCACCATTCAGTAGGTAGGGGTTTAAAGCCATGCGCCACCATTCCTTGCCTCAGAATTTGCCGATTTTGATATTGGACTTCACTTACGGCCTTACTGCTTGGCCAGGACTCAGGGCCAAAGAAATCAAAAGGGGTACCCATGTCCAATTCCTTGCCCGTAGCCAAATCCACCAAGGTGAGGTCTACGGTGCTGGCCCGGCTGTGTCCGCTTTTTTCGGCAATATAGCCTTGGGCAAAAAGCTGATCTTTGGGCACCGCTGGATAGTAGGTGCTTTTTGTAACAGTGTCATTGAGGTCTTTAGACCAGCGCACAAAATGGTCTACCGCCATTTGGGGGCGGTACGCGTCAAAAACTTTAAGTTGATAGCCTTTCTCTAAAAAATAGCGCTGCGCTTTTTGCAAGGCTTCAAAAGCTTGCGGACTGAGGTAGAGCTCGGGTTTATGGTAGCCTTCTATGGGTTCACCCACAAAGTTATGGGCAGTAAAATAGCGAGGTTCTACCACTAGATCTGAAATATTGCTTAGCGGCTTCAGGTCGGCTATTGACGAAGGCTGTGCGGAAGCTTCAAGCATTAAGATGCAGGCTCCAAGAACGGTCCAAAAGCGCATAGTCATTTTTGGCTTAAGTTAAAGATAAAGCTGAAAACCACAGGAGGTGCTCCCTTGGCTATTTTTCTAGCAAGCTACAGAACCGAAACAATTTGGGTAAAGCTTCTCTGCCAAGGTTGAGCAGTGCAAAGATTGAAAGTAGTTTTTGTTAATTAGTTGATGATTTTTGCATCAAGTCTTTAAAAAAACTAAAAAGCAATACCCCCATTAAACCCCCGTAGAGCGTAGAATTTACCGGACTGGAAGTAATGGCACAACTACCGCTCACACAACCTGCTTCTTGCCAATATAAATAACCACTTAGTAAGCCAACTAAGGCGCCAGCGATTAACCAAAGTTGTTTTTTAATCCATTTTAATAGCATAGGGCAAAGGGCGTGAAAAGCTTTTCGTAGTACAGTGATTTCCATCACTTATTGTGGGTTCTGGCTATGGATCAGTACGCTTGAAAAGTTAGGCATAACTTTGCCTTTTGAACAATTCTTTTCAACCCATCATTAAGCATAAAAAAGTATAATGCGCAGCCATTGGATTCCTCTCCTTTTACTTTTGGCCTTCACGGCCTGTTCCTCAAAGCAGGGTCAAAAAGAAACCACTGAAAATTCCAATACTTTTGGCAGTATAACCTTACCAGAAGGTTTCACCGCCACTGTTTTTGCCGATGCTCCGGGTCCGGGAAGGCACGTGGCGGTGCGGCAAAATGGTGACGTGTATCTGCGCCTAAGCAAAGCCCAAAATGGCCAGTCTCTGGTAGCTTTGCGCGATACCAACCAAGATGGCGTAGCCGATGTGCAGGAGTATTTTGGCGGATCGGAAACAGGCACGGGGGTCCAGATTCAGGCGGGCTACTTGTACTTCAGTACCAACTCCAAGGTGTTTCGTAAAAAATTTAAGGGCAATGAATTGGTGCCTTCGGGCGATGCAGAACTCATTCTGACCTTACCGGAGCAAAACCAACATGCTGCAAAACCATTGGCCTTTGACCAAGCGGGAAATATGTACGTAACCATTGGTGCCCCTTCCAACAGCTGCCAGCAGCCCGATCGGCAGCAAGGGGTGCCGGGTCAGGACCCCTGCCCACTGCTGGAAACTTCCGGGGGTATTTGGCAATTTAGTGCATCGGCCTTGAGCCAAACTTTTGAAGATGGCCAACGCTATGCCACGGGTATACGCCACGCAGTGGGCATAACCTGGAACAGCCAGGCTAATGCCCTGTACGCCATGCAGCATGGGCGTGATCAGTTACACGACCACTGGCCTGAGCATTTTACCGCTAAGCAAAGTGCGGAGCTGCCGGCTGAAGAGTTTTTTAAAGTGGAAGAAGGCGATGACTTTGGCTGGCCTTACTGCTACTACGACTGGCAGAAAAATCGCAAGCTTTTGAATCCAGAGTATGGCGGAGATGGCGATAGCATTGGCCGCTGTGCCCGGGTAAAAAGGCCTTTGATGGGTTTCCCCGGCCATTGGGCGCCCAATGCTGTAACCTTTTACCATGGCGATCAATTTCCTGTGCGCTACAAAGGCGGAGCGTTTATTGCATTTCACGGCAGCTGGAACCGCGCACCCTTTCCTCAGCAAGGATACAAGGTGGTTTTTGTGCCTTTCTCAGGCAATGAACCTATGACCGGCTTTGACAATTTTGCCGATCAGTTTGCAGGTGAAGGAGGTGATTTTGTCTCGCCTTCTGATGCGGAGTACCGCCCCTGCGGTTTGGCTGTGGGCCCCGATGGGAGCCTTTACATCTCAGACTCAGTGGAAGGCCGCATTTGGAAGGTGAGCTATCAGGGGTAAGCTGTAAATCAAGGAATAATGATCTTTTCGGCTTGGCTTTCTTGGCCGTAGTTTAATTGGACAATGTACATGCCCGTTTCCAAAAAACCTAAATCTACCGTTTGGGAAAAGGCATCGCTCGCTACCAAAAGATGCTGGGTGCCTAAATTTTCACCGCTGTGGTTAAAAAGGGTGAAACTTAAAACGCCCCGGCTGTAACTGTTTAGGCTCAGATTGGCTTTTTTACCGTCCATCTTCAGCTCTAGCTGGTTTAAGAAACTATGAGGGCCAAAATTTAACTGAATTCGCTTTTGGGCGCTGGTTCCCAATTCCGCGTTCTCTGCGGTAAAAAAGAGTAATTCTTGAGTGCTGTCGGCCTGCAAGCCAGTGGGTGGCATTAATTGAAAAGGCTGCTGAAAATAGGCGTAATAAATAGCAGCTGAGGAATTGGTTTGTACTGCAAGAGGTGTGCTGAGGCTATCATTCAACACCAACTGGTGGTGTGCCTCAAAAGTAAAGCAACCGTAAGCGCCCAAGCACAACGCTTCAATTTCCAGCTTTGGCGTGCTAATCACTTGTTTTTCGCAGGCGCTTAAAAGGGTCAAAGCCAGGCCCAGCCAAATCCAATTTTTCATAGCTCAAAAATAAGACTTGAAATCATGAAAGGGTATTCACCTTTCTAAAATCCGTTTAGCTTCTTCAGAATCAGACCTTACAGGACTAAAAAAAATTGATAGTCCTTAATTCATGCTTTACCAAGAGCTTAATTTGAAAACTATTTCAGGCCAGTCCAAGTAGGGCCTCTGCAAGGTTCGCTAATCAATCTCGGCTTCTTACCTTCGCAGGTTACTAACACTCTGGTAAATGGACTATCGCGCGTCTGACGTAGAAAAGAAATGGCAAGCCTTTTGGCGAGTTAAAGAAACCTTTAAAGCCCACGATTATTCTGAAAAACCCAAATTCTATGCCCTGGATATGTTCCCTTATCCCAGTGGGGCGGGACTGCACGTGGGGCATCCCCTTGGTTACATTGCTTCAGACATTGTGGCGCGCTACAAGCGGCATAAGGGTTTTAACGTGTTGCATCCTATGGGCTATGACTCTTTTGGCTTGCCAGCCGAGCAGTACGCCATTCAAACGGGACAACATCCGGCTGAGACCACTCGAAAAAATATTAAACGTTACCGCCAGCAGTTAGACCAAATAGGTTTTTCATTTGACTGGAGCCGCGAAGTGCGCACCTCAGACCCCAATTATTACCGCTGGACGCAATGGATTTTCCTGCAACTTTTTGATAGCTGGTATGATGAGTCAGCTCAGCAGGCTAAGCCAATAGAAGAGCTAATCCTGCACTTTCAACGCTACGGCACTCAAGATTTGCACGCTTCGTGTGGCTCCGAATTCCAATTTACACCGGAAGAATGGGATGGTTTTGATGATGCCGCGCGCGAAAATATCCTGCAAAATTACCGCCTTGCTTATCGCACGGAAAGCACCGTAAATTGGTGTCCGGCCCTAGGTACCGTGTTGGCGAATGATGAGGTGAAAGACGGCCTGAGTGAGCGCGGTGGGCACCCTGTGGTGCAAAAGAAAATGATGCAGTGGAGTATGCGCATCACTGCCTACGCAGAACGTTTGTTGCAGGGTCTGGACCAAATAGATTGGCCCGAAAGTTTGAAAGAGGCCCAACGCAACTGGATTGGTCGCTCGGCCGGAGCCAGCGTGCACTTCCAACTGCAAAATCATCCAGACCAAATTGAGGTTTTCACCACTCGGCCCGATACCATTTTTGGCGTGAGTTTTATGGTGCTGGCGCCTGAGCATCCTCTGGTAGCTGAAATAACCACTGCTGAGCAAGCTTCAGCCGTTAAGGCCTACCAGGAACAAGCGGCCCGTAAAACCGAGCGTGATCGCCTGGCCGATGTGAAAACCGTAAGTGGTGCCTTTACCGGTGCCTACGCGCTGCATCCTTTTACCGGAGAAGAAATTCCGGTTTGGATTGGCGATTACGTGTTGGCTAGCTACGGCACCGGTGCCGTTATGGCCGTACCGGCTCATGATAGCCGAGACTGGGCCTTTGCCGGTCACTTTGATTTACCAAGGCCGGAGGTGATTGAAGGGGGAAATATTNAGCAAGAAGCTTATGAAGCCAAAGAAGGCAAGGTCATCAACTCCGATTTTTTGAACGGTCTGGAAGTACAGGAAGCCATTCCACGTGCTATAACCCAAATTGAGGAAAAAGGTCTGGGCCAGGGCAAGATAAATTACCGCTTGCGTGATGCTATTTTTGGCCGGCAGCGCTACTGGGGTGAGCCTATTCCCATTTACTACGTAAACGGCCTGCCCCGCAGAGTGAAGGAAGAACACTTGCCATTAGAACTTCCCGAAGTGAGTGCCTACCTACCTACTGAAGACGGTGAGCCACCTCTGGCACGTGCCACTGTCTGGAACTACCATCCTGAAAAAGGCGTGGTGGCCAACGGAGAAGGTTACCCTTTAGAAACCACCACCATGCCTGGTTGGGCGGGCAGTAGCTGGTATGATTTGCGCTACATGGACCCGGGCAATCCAGACCAGTTTGTGAGCCCTAAAGCCACTGAATACTGGAAAGACGTAGACCTTTACATTGGCGGCAGCGAGCACGCTACCGGCCACTTGCTGTACACCCGTTTCTGGCATAAGTTTTTTGTAGACCGCGGTTACACCTCGGCCGAAGAGCCTTTTAAAAAGTTGATTAACCAAGGAATGATAACGGGGACTAGTGCCTTTGTACACCGCAATGAAAAAGGGGTTATGGTTAGTGCCGATTTACGAAAAGACCACAAAACCACTAAAATTCATGCCGATGTTTCTTTAGTTAACGCCTCAGATGAGTTAGACGTAGAAGGTTTTAAAGCTTGGCGCGATGACCTTTCTCAGGCGGAGTTCCTGAACCACGAAGGCCGCTTTTTGGTAAGCCGCGAGGTGGAGAAAATGTCAAAATCTAAGTACAACGTGGTAAACCCAGATGACATCATTGTCGAATACGGAGCCGATACCCTGCGCATGTACGAGATGTTTTTAGGTCCGCTGGAACAAAGCAAACCCTGGAACACGGCCGGCATTACGGGGGTGCATAACTTCCTGAAGAAACTGTGGCGCTTATTCCACCAGGGCGGCAATTGGAATCTTACTGACGAAGAGCCTACGGAGAAAGAGCTTAAAATTTTACATACCCTTATTAAAAAATTGAATGAAGATATTGAGGCGTACAGCTTCAATACTTCGGTAAGCGCATTTATGATTGCTGTGAATGACTTGCTATACGCGAAGTGCACCAAGCAGGCGGTTCTTGAAAAACTCCCCGTGCTCATTTCTCCTTTTGCGCCCCACATTGCTGAAGAGCTTTGGGGCAAAATGGGCCACGTAGAAAGTATTGCCTATGAGCCTTATCCCGTGCATGAAGAAAAATACCTGGTAGAAAGTAAGCACAAATACCCTATTTCTTTTAATGGCAAAATGCGTTTTACTTATGAGTTGCCGCTAGACCTGGCTAAGGCTGAGGTGGAAGAAACTGTTTTAAGCCTGGAAAAAACCCAGCACTATTTAGAAGGTAAAAGCCCTAAAAAGGTAATTGTGGTACCGGGTAAAATTGTGAATATTGTGATCTGAGCAAAAAACATGAATCGTAAACCACCGCCTCCAAAGCTTCAGTACAGCGCTAAAAACTCTGCTTGGCGCGATGTCTTGAACCGCAGTTTTAAAGTATTGGGATTGGCGGCTTGGCTAGTGGTGTTGTTACTGGGCTTGCTGGAGATAAAGCGTCATTACAAATTTGATGTAATTCCTAATTATGACAGCTCAGTTGATGACTTATACGGTGCTACCCGAGGAACCGTTATAGATTGGTTTAAATAGTCTTAATGCCTTTTGGCATTTTTATTGAAACATTGGGTTAAAAATTACAGACATGAAAGCCATACTTACCGCATTAAGCCTCACCGCGCTTTTGGCCTTGCCCGCTCAAAACAACTTGGGGGAGTTGCACAGTGCCTCTGACCCTGCAGTAGAACCCTTGCGTGAGTTGGAGCAAACCGCTTTTCAAGTGGGTGAAAAACTGGACTATACCATTCGCTATGGAGTGATTAACGCAGGGAAAGCCACCGTTAAAGTAGCGGGCTTGGTCTCTAAGAATCAGCGCCCTACTTATCACATGGTGGGCACGGGCCGCTCTGTAGGTATGGCAGAATGGTTTTTTAAAACGCGTGACCGCTACGAGACCTTTATTGATAGCAAGGCCATGGTACCCTGGGAGTTCATCCGCGATGTGAATGAAGGAGGCCACATCATCAAACGTCACTTGGTTTTTAATCAGTACACTCAAAAGGTGAAGGACTTAAAGCATCCTGATAAAGGGATCTTTAACTACGCCCCCTATGCACAAGATATGCTAAGCTCATTTTATTACGCCCGGGCCCACGACACCAAAAACATGAAGGTGGGCGAGTCACTAAGCTTTACCATGTTTTTAGATCATGAACAGTTTCCTTTTGCCCTCAAATTAATTGACCGTAAAGTGATCAAAACCAAATTTGGTAAAGTTAAATGCTTGGTGCTGCGGCCGGTTTTACAAAAAGGTCGTGTTTTTAAAGATGAGGAAAGCATGACTATTTATGTGACCGATGATGCCAACAAAATTCCTATACTTATTCAAAGTGAGCTTTTGGTAGGCAGCATTAAAATTGAACTATCTGACTATGAGGGTCTACGCAATCCGGTAAGTTTCTTCTAAAACAATAAATTTGGCCAAAGCAAAAAAACACGCTTTATGGCCAAGCATCTAGAAGTTACCCCAGAGATACAAGAACGCTTAGACAAACTAGCAGATAAGTACCAGGCCAGTGGTCAGGAGCTGCTCAACTTTTTAGATGGTTTACTCTACCAAGATTACAACACCTACTGGGATTACATTCACCTAGATACCCTACTAAGTTTACAAAACCCCATTACCAGCATACCTGATGAGGAGGTCTTTATCATGTACCACCAAATAACTGAGCTTTATTTTAAGCTTTCGCTTCATGAAATAAAGCAACTGGCTTTTGCCGATGGCCCCCTGAACGCCCAGCTTTTTAAAACTAAGGTGGAACGTATTAACCGCTATTTTGGCGCGCTTACCCATTCATTTGCGGTTATGGAAAAAGGTATGGAGCGCGAGCAGTTTCTAAACTTTAGAATGTCATTAATTCCGGCCAGTGGTTTCCAAAGTGTTCAGTACCGCATGGTGGAAATTGCCGCCACTGATTTTTACAATTTAGTTGATAAAAATGAGCGTCATCGCTTTAGTAGTAAGGAAGGATCCATTGAAGAAATGTACAAATACATTTATTGGAAGAAAGGTGCTACCCTGGCTGATAGTGGCCAAAAGACTTTAACGCTCAAGCAGTTTGAACTAAAGTATACCGATGAGCTGATGCGTTTTGCAAAAAAGTATCAAGACTGTAATCTTTGGCAAATCTTCCAAAGCCTTTCGGCCGAAGAGCCCGTGCTACAAGAACTAAAGGAGCAATTACGCAAGCTGGATTTGAATGTAAACGTAAACTGGCCTTTGCAGCACTATCGCACCTCAGTGGTTTATTTAGCCCAAAGACCAAGTGATATTGCCTCTACGGGCGGTACCAACTGGCAGAAATATTTACCACCCCGGTTTCAAAAACGCATTTTCTATCCCGAACTCTGGAGCCAAGAGGAACAAGACGACTGGGGGAAATCTTGGGTACAGGATGTGCTGGACGAGGCGGGGCTTTCTAAAAAGCGCTAAAAACTAGGCAGATACTGGGGTGAAGGCAGTATTTTCTTACTTTTGCCCATTCTACAGGAAAACTCGCTCACTTTATGCAAACCAAATTTAAGATAGCAGGAGCCACCTTGGTGCTGGTGCTTTCGGTTTTTTTACTCAATAACCTTGGTGTTTTTGACAACTACCTTCAACCTAAAGAGCTTGGTAATGAAGAGGTAGTGTCAGAAAGTACTCCGGCACTGGTGGAGCTTGAGCAGCCCGAAAATTTGCGCTTTGGCTTACCTACAGATTCTTTTGAGGTGATTGACCGAGTGGTAAAGTATGGCGAAAGTTTTAGCAATATCTTATTAGGCTTTGGGGTAAATTATGCCACCATCAACAGTATTGCCTTAAATTATAAGGATGTTTTTGACGTACGAAGCCTGCGCACCGGGAAGCCTTACGCCCTTTTTTGCGAAGCCAATGACAGCACTAAAGTGGCTCGCTACATGGTGTATCAACCCAGTCCGGTTAATTATTACGTTTTTGATCTGTTTGATTCGGTGAGCGTATACAAGGGTGAAAAGCCTGTAACCATTCGTGAAAAACAAATTAGTGGTAAAATTGAGTCCAGCTTGTATGAAACAATTTCCAATGCAGGCGGTTCGCCCGCATTAACCATGGAGTTGTCTACCATTTACGCCTGGACCATTGACTTCTTTAGAATTAAAAAGGGAGATTACTTTAAAGTAATTTATGAAGAGAAATTTATTGACGACACGGTAAGTGTAGGCATTGGTAGAGTATTGGCCTGCGATTTTAACCATGGCGATCGTTCTTTTTACAGTTTTTGGTATCAGCACGATAGTGCACAATACTCCGATTATTTTGATGAGGAAGGAAAAACCCTGCGCAAGGCATTTTTAAAAGCTCCACTCAATTATTCCCGTATAAGCAGTCGCTATTCACCTCGCAGATTTCATCCTGTATTAAAGCGTTACAAATCGCATTTAGGCACTGATTACGCTGCGCCACGTGGCACCCCCATCCGCTCCACAGCCGATGGCGAAGTAATTGCCGCTGCCTACACTCGCGGTAATGGCAACTATGTGAAAGTGCGGCACAACGCAACCTACACCACCCAGTATCTCCACATGAGTAAATTTGCTAAAGGCATTCGCTCTGGTAAAGTAGTAAAGCAGGGCGATGTAATAGGTTACGTAGGCAGCACTGGTTTAGCCACGGGCCCGCACGTGTGTTACCGCTTTTGGGTAAACGGTAAACAGGTAGATCCTTACCAACAAGATCTGCCAGACGCTGAACCCATCAAAGAAATTTACAAAGCTGAGTACATGGTTAAAATGGCCGAAATGAAGGAGCGCTTAGATGCTATTCCAGTTAAGGGCAAGCCTTCGCAAGAGGTGCATTACGCTTCTGCGGGATAGGCCTTTTTCCAACTTAAAATTTTAAAGGGAGACCGTTTTTTTAAAGGCGGTCTCTTTTTTTAGACATTTACCTTTTCAGAAGGTAGAGTGTCTAAAACCTTTAGCTGTAAGGTGGTGCGGCCATTAAAAGTATTCTCTTCCAAATGGAAGGCCACGGCAATGCTCCCGGCTTGTTGCAATTCTTCAAGCTTGGCGCCCATGCCAAATCCAATACCGTTTAAAGTAATGCCGCTACTGGGTTCTTTCAATTGAAAGCGTAGGTGGCTTAAATCGGCCCCTACTCGCTTGCAGCCGCAGTCTTGAAGATTTTTAGTAATAAAGGTAGGGGCAAGGTTCAATGGGCCAAAGGGGGCAAATTGCTTTAAAATGCGGTAAAAGCTCTCGCTGATTTCCGAAAAGTTGAGCTCTAAATCAGCGTTGATTTTTGGAATTAGCTGGTCTGGGGTTATGCGCTTGGTAACGGCTTGCTCAAAGCGTGTTTTAAACTCCTCAAAACGCTGCGGTTGTAAAGTCATTCCTGCTGCGTATTTATGGCCACCAAACTGCTCCAGCACATCGCTGCAGTCATTCAGTGCTTCGTACACATCAAACCCTTTTACAGAACGGGCTGAACCGGCCAAAACTCCATTGCTTTCGGTGAAAACCACGGTAGGGCGGTAGTGGGTTTCTGTAAGGCGAGAGGCCACTATGCCAATAACCCCCTTATGCCAGTGAGCATCAAATACCACGGTGCTTTTGCGTTGCAACTCCTCCGGGTTTTCCAGTGATTTTAGGGCAGCCTCGGTAATGCTGCGGTCCAATTCTTTACGCTCTTGGTTTAAGCTGTTCACCTTTTCACAAACGCGTTCCACTTGCTGAACATCAGTACCGCTGAGCATTTCTACCGCCAGGCTGCCGTGTTCTATGCGCCCGGCCGCGTTAATGCGTGGGCCTAAAAGAAAAACCACGTCTGTGATGGTTAGAGGGGCTTGATCTCTACGGGCTAGTTCAATGAGGCTTTTAAGGCCTAGCCGCGGATTTTCATTGATCAACTTTAAACCGTAAAAGGCCAATACGCGGTTTTCACCGGTGATGGGCACAATGTCTGCTCCAATGCTTACCGCCAGCAGATCCAGCAAAGGCAGCCATTCTTCTTGCGGCAATTGCCAGTTTTTACAAAGCGCTTGTACCAGCTTAAAGCCCACCCCGCAACCGCTCAACTCTTTGTAAGGATAGTTGCACACTTCTTTTTTAGGATTGAGAATAGCTTTAGCCGCTGGTAGCCGTTTTCCTGGGCGGTGGTGATCACAAATGATGAAGTCAATGCCTTTCTCGCGCGCATAATTCACTTGGTCAAGGGCTTTTATACCACAATCTAAGGCAATGATTAAACCCACCTCATTGTCATGGGCAAAGTCTATCCCGGCAAGGGAAACTCCGTAGCCCTCTTTGTAACGATCTGGGATGTAGGTGCAAAGCTCTGCGTAATGCTTGCGCAGAAAAGAGTACAGTAAGGCCACAGCTGTAGTACCGTCTACATCATAATCGCCATAAATCATAATACGTTCTCCCTGGGCTTTGGCTTCCTCAATGCGTTGCACGGCTTTGGCCATGTCATGCATCAAAAAAGGATCATGCAAATGACTTAGTTGGGGTCTGAAAAACTTACGGGCTTGTTCAAAGGTTTCTACTCCGCGCTGTACCAAAAGGTGGCAGAGACTTTCTGGAATACTCAAGGATTTTTGCAAGGCCTGTACCTTGCTTGGGGAAGCTACATTTTTTAAGGTCCACTGATAGCGCATTAAATTAACTTAGGAAGGCTAAAGATATCAAAACCACGGCAGCCTATTGGCTGCCCAGCTGCACATCTATGGAGTATTTGTGGATTAACTGAAAGAGTTCATGGATTATTTCCTCATCCAAGCCGTGGTCTTTGGCATAGGCCTTTCTATTTTCAAGCACCTTAAACCAGCGTTTCATTTGAAAGATGGTGGTGTGGTTGGCCTTTTTTACGGGGCCTATTTGGGCCACTAATTCAATGCGCTCTTTTAGGGTGTTTAAGAGTTTTTGATCTACCTGATCTATCTCTGCCCGCAAATCTTCTAGCTTGCAAATCAGTTTTTCATCATCTATGGCTTCTGTTTTGAACTCTAGGTTTTGAAAAATTTCCTGCAACTGGGCCGGGGTTACCTGCTGTTGTGCATCGCTCAAAGCTTTTGCCGGTTGAATGTGACTTTCAACCATAAAGCCGTCCATGCCTAAATCCAACGCGCTTTGGCAAACTTCAGCTATAAGCTCGCTTTTGCCGGCAATGTGGCTGGGATCGCAAATAACGGGTACCTCAGGCAATAGTCTACGCAGCTCAAAAAACACTTCCCACTTGGGTTCATTTCTAAAAGGCTGACTTTGGTAAGCGTAAAAGCCCCTATGAATGGCGGCTAATTTTTGAATGCCACTGTTATGTAATCTTTCTAGGGCACCTACCCATAATTTAACTTCAGGGTGGATGGGGTTTTTCACGAAAACAGGGATGTCTGTGCCATCCAAGGCATCTGCAATTTCTTGCACATAAAAGGGATTTACAGTGGTGCGCGCGCCTATCCACAGCATGTCTATGTCGGCCTTAAGCGCTTCTTCTACATGCCGTGCGTTGGCTACTTCGGTAATAACCGGTAAACCAGTTTGCATACCAGCTTGCTTAAGCCAGCTTAAGGCGGGGCTGCCAATGCCTTCAAAAGAGCCAGGCTGTGTGCGAGGTTTCCACACTCCGCCTCTGAGCGCATTTACCGAAGAATTTTTAGCCAAGAGCTGAGCAGTGTTTAACATCTGCTCTTCACTCTCAACGCTGCAGGGTCCGGCAATAAGCAGGGGCTTTTTTGCATGGCCTAGCCACTGGTCAATATCCTTAAAAGTCATAGGGATGTTTCTATACCCAATAAAGGTTTAAGCCTTTATTTTGGTTCATGCAAAACCAGTAAAGGTAAGTGTGTGTGGTAGGCTAGTTTACTGGATAAAGAGCGGTGAAAGAGTCCTTCAAAAAAGCCGTAGTTTTTAGACACTACTGAAACAATTTCAGCATTTTCTTTTTCGGCCTCAGCCGTAATAGCTTTTTCTACATTGTCTGACTTTAAAATGGTGAATTCCTTTTGGGCATCTCCTAAAATACTTTTCACTTTGTCTCGGCTGCCTGCGGGGCTGCCACTGTCTTTTTGCACATGTACCACGTCTATTTTGGTTCCGTAGATGTCGGCAAAATCTTTGAGTTGAACTAAGGCACTTTCTTGTTTCTCCAAATCAAAATCGCTGGCAAAAATCATGTGGTTAAAGCTTTTAATATTGGTACCCGGAGGAATTACCAAAACCGGCTTGGTGGTGTTTTGAATTACGGAGGCGGCATTAGAACCAATTAGAACCTCTTCTAAACCACTGGCCCCTTTGGTACCCATCACCACAATATCAATACTGTGTTTGGCCGCTAATTCTTTAATGAGCCTGATAGGGTTTCCCAGGCTTACCTGGGTTTCATAGGGAACCCCAAATGCTTTTAATTTTTCTTCATAAGCCCGCATATTTTTCTCCGCATTTTCTTTCATCACCTCCAGCAGGGATGTGGTTAAACTACGGTCAGAATACGGTAAATCATAGGCGTTTAAAACAGTTACTTTACCTTGGCTTCTTTTGGCCAAGTCAAAAGCGTAATTGCAGGCCAGGTCTGCGTTTTCGGAGAAGTCAGTGGGGAATAAAACGTTCATTTTTACGGTTAGTTTTGAGAGTTTGGACTTGTTTGAGCATCAACCGAAGCTAAGGTAATCATATTTACAATTTCCCGCACAGAACTGCCAATTTGTAAAACATGGGCGGGCTTGTTTACGCCAATTAAAAATGGGCCAATGGCCTCTGCTGATCCAAAGCTCTGGAGCAATTTGTAGGCTATATTTCCGGCTGATAGGTTAGGGAAAATAAATCCGTTAGGCCTATTGTGCGCCAACTCGCTAAATGGAAAAGTTTCCCTCAGCAACTCATTATTGGCCGCAAAGTTGGCCTGCATCTCTCCATCTACAATTAAGGATGGATCCATTTCTTTTAGCAGCTCACGGGCTTTGGCCATTTTGCGTGGTTCTTCTCCGCTGGCACTGCCAAAGTTGCTGTAGCTGACCAGTGCCAACTTAGGCTTCAGGTTAATACGCTTAATGACTTGGGCGGTTTGGTAGGCCATTTCTGCAATTTCTTGGGCCGTAGGGTTTTCATTAATAGTGGTATCGGTGAAAAAAACCGGTCCTTTTTTGGTAAGCATAATGTACAGCCCTGCTGCTTTGCGCACATCGCTGCGGGTGCCAATAACCTCAAAAATGGGTTTTACTACCTCTTTGTATTTTCGGGTTAAACCCGATACGAAAGCGTCCGCATCGCCCGCTTCTACCATGGCAGTGCCAAAGTAATTACGATCTCTGATTTTTTTGCGAGCATCAAATAAAGTAATGCCCTTACGTTGGCGTTTTTTATAGAACAGTTGCGCATAGACTTCAGCCTTTTCCGTGTCTGCGTAAGCATCTATAATAGGTAGGTGGCTAATGTCTTCCAGGTTATTCTCCTCAATGAGCGCCAAAATGCGCTCGCGATTGCCCAAAAGTATGGGTTTGGCAATACCTTCATCTACGGCAATTTGGGCAGCTTTTAAAGTTTTAAGGTTATCGGCCTCAGCCAAAACTACCCGCTGCGGATTACGCTTGGCTTTTTCCTGGGCCAAGCGAATGAATTTGTCATCTCTACCCAAACGGTTGAGGAGCTCCTCTTTGTAATCCTCCCAATTTTCAATAGGCTTAGTGGCTACGCCACTTTCCATGGCGGCTTTTGCCACGGCCATGGCCACTTTGTAGATCAAACGCGGATCAAAAGGCTTGGGAATAATGTAGTCTCTGCCAAACTGCAAATTGGCGTCATTGTAGGCCAGATTTACAATTTCAGGCACGTTTTCTTTGGCTAGCTCGGCAATGGCTTTAGCGGCCGCCAGTTTCATTTCTTCGTTAATCTTTCGGGCTCTAACGTCTAAGGCGCCTCTGAAAATGTAAGGGAAACCTAGTACGTTATTCACTTGGTTGGGGTTGTCAGATCGGCCAGTAGCCATAATGATGTCTGGACGGCTGGCCATGGCCTTGCTGTAGCTGATTTCAGGGTCTGGATTGGCCAAGGCAAAAACGATAGGATCTGCCGCCATGCTCTTAACCATTTCTTCACTGAGAATGCCTCCCACTGAAAGGCCCACAAAAACATCCGCTCCTTTAAGGGCCTCTTTCAAGGTATTATGCGGGGTGTCTCGGGCAAAGAATTTTTTGGATTCGTTTAAGTCTTCTCTGCGGGTAGTAATGATCCCTTTACTATCGGCCATCAATAGGTTTTCGGGTTTAACCCCAGAGGCTAAAAATAGCTTGGCACAGCTGCTGGCGCTGGCGCCTGCCCCATTGAACACTACTTTAAGTTCCGATAACTTTTTGTTCACTAAACTGGCCGCATTAAAAAGGGCGGCTGCGGTAATAATGGCGGTGCCGTGCTGATCGTCATGCATTACCGGGATATCCATTTCGGTTTTTAGCCGCTCCTCAATGTAGAAGCAATCAGGTGCTTTAATATCTTCTAGGTTGATGCCGCCAAAGGTGGGCTCCAGAGCCTTTACAATTTCTACAAACTTTTCAGGGTCGGTGGCATCCAGTTCTAAATCAAAAACGTCAATGTCGGCAAAAATTTTGAAGAGCACCCCCTTGCCTTCCATAACGGGCTTGCTGGCCTCGGGCCCAATATCTCCTAAACCTAATACGGCTGTTCCATTAGATATTACCGCTACTAAGTTGCCCTTGGCGGTGTATTTAAACACGTCTTCTTTGTTGGCGTGTATTTCTTTGCAAGGCTCAGCAACACCGGGTGAGTAGGCGATAGAAAGGTCTCTTTGGCTGTTGCTGGGTTTGGTGGGTACCACTTCAATTTTTCCCGGGCGCCCTTCATAGTGGTAATCCAGTACATCTTTTTTCTTGCTCTTAGCCATAGTACAATGTTTAATATCGGCTTTAAGCCGATGGGAAAGTTTTAATACAGAAAGTTATTGTAAGGAAACCTTTGAGCGTGCATTTCAGCAACCATCTCGTAGAGTCGGTTCTTGAGGTCTTCAATGTTCTCCTTTTGAGCAGCCGAGATAAATACGGCAGGATGATCACTTTTAGCCAGCCAGGTGCGTTTCCAGTCATCAAGGGTATAATTGGCTTTGGTGCTAGGTGCTAAATCATCTTCCTCTTTTTCTTCAAAAGTGTAGGCATCTATTTTGTTAAAAACCAAAAGGGTGGGCTTTTCATTTTTATCAATTTCACTGATGGTTTGGTCAACGGTGTGCAAGTGTTCTTCAAAATTGGGGTGCGAGATATCAATCACGTGTACCAAAACATCGGCTTCACGTACTTCATCTAAGGTAGATTTAAATGATTCTACCAATTGAGTAGGAAGCTTGCGAATAAAGCCCACGGTATCACTCAGCAGAAATGGAAGGTTGCCGATGACTACCTTGCGCACGGTGGTGTCTAAGGTGGCAAAGAGTTTATTCTCTGCAAACACCTTGCTTTTGGCCAACAAATTCATGAGGGTTGATTTACCCACGTTGGTATACCCCACTAGGGCTACTCTGATTAAACTACCGCGATTGCCCCTTTGCACAGCCATTTGTTTGTCAATTTTGGCCAGCTTGTTTTTGAGCAGACTAATCTTGTCTCTAATAATTCTGCGGTCAGTTTCAATTTCCCGTTCGCCTGGGCCTTTCATACCAATACCCCCTTTTTGTTTACTAAGGTGGGTCCACATATTGGTAAGGCGGGGCAGTAGGTACTCGTATTGGGCTAACTCTACTTGTGTGCGGGCGTATGAAGTTTGAGCGCGGCTGGCAAAAATGTCTAAAATGAGATTGGTACGGTCTAACACCTTAGTGTTGAATATTTTCTCAACATTTTTGATTTGAGAGGGCGAAAGCTCATCATCAAATATGACCAGGTCAACCTTATGCTCTTTTACATACTCGGCAATTTCATTGATTTTACCAGAGCCAATAAATGTTTTGGGGTGCGGTTTATCCAGCTTTTGCACAAAGCGCTTTTGAGCATCGGCCCCAGCCGTATCGGCCAAAAAGGCTAATTCATCTAAATATTCGTCAACCTTATCGGCTGGTTGATACAGGGTAACAACCCCAATTAGTACAGCGGTTTCACGTATGTCTGTTTTTCTTTTTACCTCTATCATATAGTTTTTTAGAACCAGGCATTCCAGGGTATGCGAGAAAGTATGAGCACTAAACCTATAAGGTAAAAAACACCAAGATTGGTGAACTTGGCTTTACTGGTGCTGGCTCTTTTTCCTTTAGAATACCCAATGGTAATAAGTACAATCCCAATAATGTTTATGCTAATATGCTCTACTGCATAAAGTCTGAGCTCAGGTTGCGCCATCACATTTTCAACTTGAAGGGAAGCATAGCCCAATGGCCCCACAAAATACAGAACCAAGCCTATAACCAATTGTAGGTGTGTAAAAATTAAGGTGATGAGTGCTAACTTTTTATGGGCTGGTGTGAAATTTCCCTGACCTCTTTTTAACAAGAAAACGAGGCTGCTAATTATTAAGCCTAATAAAACCAGATAAGCTAGTGTGGAATGAAGATGCTGTAAGCCTGTTGCCATTTTTAAATTTTTTGGCAAAGGTATTAAAGAGGGGGTTATGGCAATCTTTTATTGCGCTCTACAATGCCCTTTAAAGATTCCAGCAGTTTTTCAATTTTTTGGTTGGAAACAAAAAGTAAATTAAACTTTTTTACCCGAATATCTCCGTTGGTAGATTTCAATTTTAGGGTGAGTTGCTTGGTAAGTCTACCTTTGTATTTGTAGCTCACTAAGATCCCTTTTGGAAACTCATACCTATGGTTTTGCGCGCCTAGTACGCCAAATACCAAGGACTTAGACTTGATGCTGATAACCTCATAATCCGATTCATAGAGGAAGAAGTTAATGCGAATAAGAGCTAGTATTAGTATTAAACCCAAGGCTCCGTATCCAAAGTAGTAGTCTCTGAAAAACTGACCAATGCTGCCATTTATTTTAGCCATAAAAAAATCCCCTACTACAACTAGTAGTAAGACAAAAAGTAGACCTCTAAAGAAGAGAAAAAAAGACTTGTTACTTATTTTCATGAAAAAAAATCATTCAAACCCTATCTCTTAAGAAACCTTATTTACGCAGAAACCTCGGGCAAGAATTGATCTGCAAAGCTAAAAAAAAAGCCCCATTTAAAGGGGCCGTTTTAGCTTATATATCCGAAAGTTAGTCAATGAGAAGAACCAGAAACTTCGTACTTTTCCAAAANTCATTTGGATTAGCAATTTCAATAGCAGTTACCTTATCATCGTCTTTTTTAATGGAGTAGCTAGCTGTAGGATGGGGACTAACCACTCTAATGTCTTTATTACCAATATCTAAAGGTATACGTTTTGTGTTAGCGCGGTTGATTTTTGTAAAATACTCCTTATTTAAATTGTCAGCCAGCGTTTTGGTGCGTCCAATACCTATAAAGCCGCCTTCTTTGTCAATTACACCGTTGGCTTCCAGTTCTTTGGAAGTACCCACCGCGTAATAAGCAGTATTTATTTCTTCTTGCTGATTTTCAATGGTTTCGCGTTGCATCATTTTCTCTTCGGTAAGCATCCCTACCTTGGCGTTGAGCTGCTCCATTTTAAAATTGGCATTAGCCAGATACTCTTTAAGTCGCACTATTTGCGTGTCTTTAGAAGCTAATTGCGACTTTAAGTTGGCCACCAACTTTTTAAAATTATATAAGCGGCCACTCTGGTTTTTGGTCTGCTCAGTAAGCTTGGTTATGGTGTTTTTATTCTCTTCTAAAAGTTCATTAATGGCCTTTATGTCAGCCATTATTTGCTCTTTAACTTCCTCACTATTTTCAATACCTGAACCTTGCGCTTCCCGTATTGATTTTTCACGCATGCGAATTTCGGCCAGGTTTTGCTGTACCTGTTCAAAAGCATCCACAAATTCATTGATGGTGGTGTCTTGATAGTTTCTTTCGGCCTTAAGTTGCTCATTTTCTTCTTTGAGCTTTAGGTTTTCATCTTTAATATCTTGATTACAAGCCAATAAGCTTAGGCTCAAAACAAAAAGCAAAAAAATATTTTTCATGATGTATGTCTTATATTTTACTAAAGTACTATCTGTGTTTTACTCCTGACTATTTTGACGAATAAAATTAGCCAAGCCTTGTGTACTGGCAGAGTAGGCGCGTAGGGAGGCATCACCTTTTAGCGCTGGTAAAATTTGGTTAGCCAATTGCTTGCCCAATTCTACCCCCCATTGATCATAAGAGTAAATGTTCCAAACCACACCTTGTACAAAAATTTTGTGCTCATAAGCGGCAATCAACTGCCCCAAAGATTCAGGCGTTAGCTTTTTGCCCAAAAAACTAGTGGTGGGTCGGTTTCCTTCAAACACCCGGTAGGGCGTTATATTCTTTATTTGCTCTTTGTTAAAGCCATTTTCCTTCATTTCACGTTCAACGGTCTCACGGTCTTTCCCTAGCATTAAGGCCTCGGTTTGCGCTAAAAAGTTAGCCAGTAGCTTGGGCTGATGGTCTCCTTCTGAGTAATCACTCTGAGCGAATGCAATAAAATCAGCCGGAATAAAGCGTGTACCTTGATGGATGAGCTGGAAAAAGGCATGCTGACCATTAGTGCCAGGTTCACCCCAAACAATAGGCCCGGTTTGGTAATTGATTTTTTCACGCTTGCGGTCTACGTATTTACCATTACTCTCCATATTGCCCTGCTGAAAATAGGCCGCAAAGCGATGCAGATTTTGGTTGTAAGGGATAAGTGCCTCACTTTCCGCATCAAAAAAGTTTACGTACCAAATGCCTATGGCCGCCATAAGCTGGGGTAAGTTCTGTTTAAATGGAGCTTCCAAAAAGTGTTGATCCATAGTATGCGCCCCTTTAAGCAGCTTATCAAAGTTTTTAAAGCCTAAGCCACAGCAAAGTGAAAGCCCAATGGCGGACCATAAAGAGTAGCGGCCTCCTACCCAGTTCCAAAAAACAAACATATTGGTAGGATCAATGCCAAACTCCTCAACCTTTTCCTGATTAGTACTAACGGCTACAAAGTGTTTAGCAATATCACTCTCACTGGCTTCACTACGCAAGAACCAGGCTCTGGCGCTATGCGCATTGGTCATGGTTTCTTGGGTGGTAAAGGTTTTACTGGCAATTATAAAAAGGGTTTGCTCTGGATCCAGGCCTTTTAAGGTTTCGGCTAAATGCCCCCCATCTACATTGGATACAAAATGGCATTGCACGTGATTATGGTAAGGTTTAAGGGCCTCGTAGACCATGGCAGGCCCTAAGTCTGAGCCGCCAATACCAATATTTACAACGTGCTTAATGGTTTTACCGCTAAAGCCTTTCCAGGCCCCACTGATAATTAAGTCTGAAAAATCTTGCATTTGTTCCAATACCCCGTTAATGGCCGGCATCACATTCTCTCCATCAACCGTAACCGGTTGGTTTGATTTGTTTCGTAAAGCGGTGTGCAGTACTGCCCGGTTTTCAGTCACGTTAATTTTTTCACCCGAAAATTGTGCCCGGACGGCCTCCTGAACACCGCATTCGTCAAAGAGCTCCTCCAATAAGTCCAAAGTCTTTACGGTGATTCTATTTTTAGAAAAATCCACTAAAAAATCCCCCACCGTTAAGCTAAGTTCATCAAAACGCTGCGGCTTGTTTAAGAATAGATCTTTTAAATGTAGGGCATTGATTTCATTGAAATGCTGGCTCAACTTATGCCAGCTCTCGGTTTGAGTGGGGTTGATGTCCTTTAACATGTTTAACTATTGTGGCACTAATATTAAATGGCAAAGTTAAAGTTCTAGCTTATCTTAGCCACAGATTTAAGAATGAATGATAGAAACAACGGCAGAACCTAAAACGGTTAAATTCCCCCATCCAAATCCCCAATCTTTTAGTAAAGTACTTCGCAAACGCATTAACGCCTATTTTAAGGAAAACAAGCTTTCCAAAAAAGGAAGCACTCCCATGTTTTTAAAAACGCTGGCCATGTTTACCTTTTACTTTGGTCCCTACCTGGCACTTTTAACTTTAGAGCCTGGGGTGGCCCTTACTTTGGTCTTCTTTTTTGTAATGGGCTTGGGCATGAGCGGTATAGGCATGAGTGTAATGCATGATGCGGTGCATGGTGCTTACCATTCTAAAAAATGGGTGAATCGGCTGTTGGGCTCTAGTATTTACCTTATTAGTGGAAACGTGACTACCTGGCGTTTGCAGCACAATGTATTGCACCACACCTACACAAATATTGAAGGTTTAGATGAAGATTTGGAAACACGTGGTTTAATCCGCTTGCACCCCTCACAACCTTGGAAAGAAATGCATAAGAAGCAAGCTTGGTATGCTCCTTTCCTTTACGGATTGTTGACCTTGAATTGGGTAGTTATGAAGGATTTCTCTCAAATTTTGCGTTATGAGAAGATGGGTATTGCCAACTTTACCAAGCAGGAAAAGCGCAGAGAATGGGCAATTTTAGTGGCCACAAAACTGCTGTATTTCACACTATTTGTTACCTTACCTTTAATTCTGATTCCTGTGGCTTGGTATTGGGTTGTGCTGGGTTTTGTGCTGATGCATTTTACCGCAGGCTTTGTTTTAAGTTTCATTTTTCAATTGGCACACGTTGTAGATCATGTAGATTCCTTCAACATGCCTATGAGTGGTAAAATGGATGATGCCTGGATGGAACATCAAATGAGAAGCACTTCCAATTTTGCCCGTAAAAACAAGCTTTTAAGTTGGTATGTGGGGGGTCTTAATTACCAAGTAGAGCACCACTTATTTCCCAATATCTGCCACATCCACTATCCGCAAATAAGCAAAATTGTTAAGCAAACTGCCCAAGAGTTTAGCATTCCTTACAATGAGCATAAAACCTTTAGGGAGGCTATTGCTGCCCACATGAACAGCTTACGGGAATACAGCAGAGCACCTAATTTGGCCTAGTTAGCCATTAACGGCTTGCACCGATTTGATTTGACCAGGAAGCATTTGCTGTAGCATTTGCTCAATGCCCTGTTTTAAAGTCATAGTGCTACTGGGGCAACCACTGCAGGCACCCTGCAATAACACGCTCACCACGCCATTTTGATGATCCAGGAATTTTATGTTTCCACCATCAGAAGCTACGGCCGGCCTCACGTACTCATCTAAAAGTTCTACAATTTTATGGTCAATGGGCTCCCAAAGGTCTTTGGGTTTTTCATTAGGATGTGGTTGATTAGCGGATAGCACTTCCTGAGGAGCCTCGTCCGCATCTCCTTCCTGGGTGCCGTCAGAGCCGCCACTTCGTAAGGCGCTTTCATCCAAAACCGTATTTCCCTCGGCTAAAAAATCACGGATTAGCTCCCTTAATTCCATGGTAATTTCATCCCATTCAACTATATCATACTTGGTTATGGCCAGGTAGTTTCCGGTAATGAACACCTCTTTAACAAAAGGAAAGTGAAATAATTTAGAGGCAAGTGGTGAAGGTTTAGCTTCCTCAATATTCTTGAACTCAATAGAGTCTAGTTCAATGATTCGCTTATTGGCCACAAACTTTAGAACCGAAGGATTGGGAGTCATCTCGGCATATACACTTACGGGAACTTTCTGATCTTGCACGATACTTTTTTTTGCAAAGATATACGCTCTATTTAGCTTTCAGGGGCTTATTCTTTTTACTTTCAAGGTTTATAATTTCTATTGATATGGCATTAATTAAGGCGGTAAGAGGCAAGGAGCCGCAAATAGGAGAAGATTGTTTTTTGGCAGACAATGTCACCATTGTAGGGGAGGTTACTATGGGTAAGCAATGCAGTGTGTGGTTCAATGCCGTTATACGAGGAGATGTAAACTCCATAACCATAGGGCATAAAGTAAATATTCAAGACAATGCTACCCTACACTGCACCTATCAAAAACATGCGCTTAAAATTGGCAATAAGGTGAGTATTGGACATAATGCCTTGGTACATGGCTGTACTTTGCATGACAATGTTTTGGTAGGTATGGGGGCCATTGTAATGGATGGCTGTGTGGTAGAAAGCAACAGCTTAATTGCGGCTGGGGCTGTAGTGCTGGAGGGCACGCATATAAAAGAAGGTAGCGTGTATGCTGGTGTGCCGGCCAAAAAAGTAAAAGATATTACTCCAGAACTGCTCAAAGGCGAGGTAGACCGCATCGCCAATAACTATGTCATGTACTCAGGCTGGTTTAAGAAATAGGTTTTAAAAGAGATCCTTGGCAGATTCTATCAGGTTATCACGGCCTTGTGCTAAAGCTGCTGTGTCTAAATCAAGGGGATGTGTTGGCGGAATGCCTTGCTCAAAATCTAAGCCTGAATTGGTAATATCACGGCTGCCTGAAAAACGTAAAACCCAGCCATTGGGCAGCTGAAAATCTGCAGGAATGCCACCGCCACCGCCTGTACGGTCACCTAGTTGCAAGCAGTTTGGATTATCATATAAAATGCCAGCCAGCGTATTAGCCGCAGAGTAGGTTTTCCGATTGGTTAAAAGTACTACCCGTCCATTATAGCCTTTAAGGTTGTTATTACCGTTCAGTTCAAGTTGAGTGGGAGGTGTGAAATCCTGCTTTCCTGGTCCGTTTTTATAGATGCGGAGCCAACTTTTGGCATCGCCAGGCCTTAGGCGCTCAGCAATGCGGTACGCGTTGTTCAAGGAGCCGCCTCCATTATTGCGGATGTCAAATATGAGGCCGCGTGTTTGGCTCAAAAACGTGAACACAAAGTCGAGATTGTCGGTATTCAAAGAGCTGCTGAAGCTTCCGTAGTAGATGTAACCGATATTTCCAGGTAAAATGGTGTAGCGCATGCCACCTGCAATTTTATAGTTGTCTCCTAAGTAGTTTCGTTCAATTATGGAATAGTTAAAATTCTCGGGGTAATCTAAGTACCACTGCCAATTTCTGCTAAGGTCAAATTCAGAGGAGAGATTCACATGGCCGTCTCGCAAGGTAAAAAGCATATCAGCCATAAGGGCAAAGAGTGCCGTATCTTGCATTTGATTCGTCACCTGTGGTGCATACACTTGGTACACAGAATCCCAATTCAAGTTTTTCAACTCAAAAAAAGGATAGCGTTCATCCAGCGTTTTCCATAGAATATCAAAATTATTTTGAGGGGTATTGGCGGGGTTTTCCCTAACCAGCCCCCTCTCACAGCCCAGGGCTACAAAAATAAAAGTCAGAAAAATGCAGTTGAACCACTTCATAGTTTGGTGTATAAAGCCCCAAAAAGAGTTGATGCCGGCCTTGTTGGTACAGGTGTAGCTTATTTACTTCAACAAAGTCCCAGTTGTAAATTAGCCTTAACTGATTGCCGTTGCTTAAAGCAATAACCAAGGCAGATCTAAAATTAAGGTGGAAAAAGTCTCCCCAAAAAAGATGTTCACTTAGGCCAAAATCTCCATTAGGCATTTGAGTGACATAACCCGGGCGTAACACATAAGAGCCAATGGGTACATTTACATCAAACTGTAATCCATAACGCGTGGTAATTGCTTTCTTAAAAAGGTTTGGGGCTTCTGCGTTTAATTGGTAAGAACCACTAAGCCCGTAAGAAAAAAGCCCCGATACGTTAGTGCTGCTATTGCCAAAGCGATTATTAATTCTGTAGTTGAAGGTATTTTGATTGAGCAAACCAAACCAAAAAGTATGCTTTTGACCATCGGCTTCAGCCACTTTAAACCGCAAACTATAATGGAGACTAGCGGGAATATTTTGCATGTGCCGGTCATTGCTGGTTGGCTGATCAAGGCTGCCCAAGCCATAGCCACCGCTTAAGTAGAGGTTGTTTTGGTAGTTCTCTTGTTGCTCCACCCATCCCAATTGGGCTATAGCCGATGCAGTACGGTAGCGCGTGGGCCCATAAAAGTCATCTGTAAACAATTCTGAGTTGAAGCCTAGGGCAAAGGGTAGATAATGGCCTTGAAAAAGAGACTGACTGTGGGCATTAAAGCCACAATTTGTGAGTAGGATTATAAAAATGCCTCTACTCCAGGCGGATTTCAATTTCCAATTCACCGGCTAATTTTATGAGTTGGTTGACTAAAGCAGGTGGGCCAAAAGTACCCCTAACATTATTGCTAAATCCGTATTTCTCTTTGGGTAGGCCGGCAAAATTTCGGTCTAGTTTTTTGTTGCTATTTTCATCATGAAAGGCGGCAATGGCATAGTTTCCTTTGGGTAAGCTTAAACGCACCGTGGGGCCTTGGCTTTCCAGTGGCACCACTTTTTTAAGGACCTCTTGGCCCGCTTCATCACTTACTTTAAGCATGAGATTGCCTTTGGCAGAACTTAAACCCGTAAATGAAATGCTGAGCTTGTGATTTTCTGCCTGGGCCATCATTTGAAGTGTCCCAAAAAGGG
>PR_CR_10_Liq_1_inCRDRAFT_1000464_pt1 | contig 25444 bp, 20 predicted proteins | sample PRCRCaboRojoPR_3_FD_10241 | JGI IMG/M metagenome (IMG submission 10241)
TAAACCAAGCAGAGGAATTCATTCTTAAGTTGAAATGGTTGAAATAAAATGAAAGTTCTAGGAGTTTTAAGCCTAATCTTCGTAGCCCAGGCTTCTTTCACCAAAGAATTCCTCGAAGGAGTTCTGACTGGGTTTCAGGGAACAGAGGTCCAGTTGGGCGACGATTGCTTGGACCCTAAGTGGATGAACAACTACATGGACGTTGTTGCTTCTGCTCTTGAAGGACTCCGCACGAATGACTTCATCAAGCTTTATATGAACACTCAGGAACTAATTGACCTTTCCTTCACAGAGTACTTGGAGTGCCACACCCCTGAGCTACAAAGCATGCTTGCTGCGCTCTACTCTATTGATGTTAAAATCTTCACCAGGCAAATCATTTCCCACTTAATTAGCCTTCCCAAAGAAATGAAAAAGGTATTCACCACTGACGACCCACGTGAAGCTGGAATTCACCTAGGAAAAGCCCTGCATATGTTTTTGGACAAAGCCCAAAGTCCTTTTAGAATTCCTGAAAAGGCAGTTACCGACTATACAGCTGGTTTCATTGATGGAATAGCAGAAACCTCTATGAATGGAGAATGTGTGCAAAAACTGCCTGAACTCACTGAAAGCATGGGTGACTTAGTTAAAACAATGAACAAGATCATTGACAAAGAAAAGACTTACAGTGACCTTGCCATTAAGCTAGGGTTGATTTACATTGTAAGTTTGGGACTAGACAGCAAATGCGACTTGGATGACCTCAAAAGCTCTGTACTAGATTTGCTGTCTAAAGAAGGTGTGACTCAAGCTTTCATCAGGTATGGTATGAACTTGAAGGAAATTAAGTCACACCAAGCAAAAATGGCAGAAGCCCTAGAAATTCCAGATTTCTACACTGTGGGCTACCACTCCTCAGGAATCTTCAAGATCATCATTAACTGGGAACTTAAGTAATTTTAAAGATGCTGAGACTACTGTTTTTATTCTGCTTAACCAAAGGTTCTGTGATTCGAGTCGAACAAGAAGTTACTCCTCCAGAAATACTTATTCTTGAAAGAATTCCAATGTACTCTAAAGCAGACACTTATGGAAACAAAAACCCCTACATCCAAGTCTCGACTAGTGGTCCCCGGCATCCTTACACCTACTCTATGATTTTTAACTCTGGTGAACTGAAAGAGCTCTCTGAGTACCAAAATAAAACTAGCACCAGATATATCAGGAGTCCCTGCTGCAGCACTTGCGAAGGGAAACTAGACCTTCCTTTGAGCCTTAAGAACTTAACTTTGCCTTTAAAGCCTACTCTGATTAGGCACATTCACTCAACAGACGTATACTCTATTGTTTTAGTTAGCTGTGACGAAGAGCCCTTCCAAGTGTCTTTAAGGGTTTCTTGGTTGAATTCTTTTGGACATGTGCCAGCTGAGTTGTTTGCTCTGATACCTGTAAGTTTTACTTAGTTTTACGTAGGCTTAGGACTGCTGTACCTTGCAGTGCTGTGCATTTGGGTTGCTTTGCTTTTGGTTTACAAAGAAACAGCAATAACTGTGCAGAAGTACTGGATTCCTTGCATACTTGTTTTGTGTTTAGTAGAGTGTGGTTTGAACTTTGCAGACTTAGAAGTCTTTAATTTAGTGGGCACAAGGAACACTTGGGCGTGCTTAGCAGCAATACTGCTTAAAGCAGTCAGAGACAGTATTTGCAGAACTTTACTGCTAAGCGCAGCAAAGGGCTGGGGAATTACAAAACCTTCTTTGGGCTCTGCAAGACCTAGAATCATAGCAATAGGCACTTTTTACTTTTTCTTCAGCTTACTCTACGAAACAGCAGTTAAAACAACCGGAGTCAGAGAAACTGCTTTGCTCACAATGCTGAGTTTTCCTTTGATACTGCTCAATACTCTTATTTTTTACTGCGTTTACTCCTGGCTTATTAAGTCGTTTTCAAAGCTTACAAACCAAGGACAGCTCTACAAGCTCAAACTTTTAACCCAGTTTGGGTGGGTGTTAGGAATATCAGGGACGGTGTGTGTGCTTTGGACGGTCACAGAGAGTTTAGTGAGGCTTTTGTTCCACTTTGAGCAAGTGTGGATGTGGCACTGGTTGTTTATAGGAGTATGGGATGTTATATTCTTTTTAGGAGTGCTGAGTGTAATGGTGATTTGGAGGTTGAACCCGCACTCTAAAATGCTGGCTTACATAGAAGAAATCCAAGACTCAGAACTCTCACACGAAGAAGAAGAAAAAAGCATTGAGATGGTGTCCAGACCTTAGTGTAATAATACAATTAAGAATCTAACAAAAAATCTAGCTTATCTTCGTCAAAGCATAAGTCTTCTTCAAAAAGGTCTTGTTGAGGCTCCAGTTCTTCCCAAAACTCGTGCTTTTTAGGTGGTTGGACGTGAGTTATAGGCAAGTAGCTTTCACTAGGCTCTACAGAAAACTTAAACTCTGTTCCGTTCTGTGACTGCATGTAGTTAGCCATCATCATTAAAACGTTTTCAATCTTCTTCATTCGGTCCCGGCTTTCCATGAGTTGGTTGACTAGCATCTTATTCTGCTCAGTAAGTTCAGCAACTTTTTGTTCCAGGGTTTTTATTTGGGCTTCTGAAGAGAGTCCTCGCTTGTGCAACTGGTACAACTTCTGCAGCAAAGGCGAAAGTTCTGAGTTGGATATTGAGTTCCTAGGGATTAGTGACCAGTTTGACTCAGAAGTCTTTCTAGTGATGTCTTTTAGCAGGTCAAAGCGGCCACGGATAAATAAAGGGTGCTTGAAGACGTGGTCGTACCCTGTGTTTCTGCACTTGTGGAAGTCGTACATGTTGAGTTGCCTGACGAAAGAAGCCAAGTTGTTGTGTTTGAAGTAGCGAGGAAGCACAGCTTCACTGAACTCGTTGATGTTTTTAATAATGAAGGCATCACCGTCATCGTTCCAGCATATTGTTTCTTTCAAAGACTCGTCTTCAAGCATTTCGTAGGTTTTCTGGAGGAATGAAGTGGGAATGTTAGAAAAAGTTTTCTTTTTCATTAAAGTTTATAAAGTTAATTATTGTTCGGAGCTTGTGACATAATGTTGAACGTGGACCCGCATGAACACCTTACAAAACTGGCTTCTGCTGGGTAGTACACTAGTCTTCTGCAAAAACAACAGTGCATTGAGTTTAGGGCTCTTGCTGCAGTCATTGCTTTACACGAAGGACACTGGACAAAATAAGCACTTTGGGGGTGTTGCAAGTTTAGCCTACAATATGAACAAGGAGTCACTTTCATTCCTTCTGATGGTTGAAAAGGCACTTCTGGGGCCCTTTGAGGGGAAGCTTGCAAGGGTGTTGGAGAAGTTTCTTGTGAGGACACTTCGGGTTTTGTCTCTCCATTAAAAGTTTTTAGCTCTATTGACTTTGAGTCATCAAGGGAATCCATATTATTAGTTAGTTGATATAACTTGCTAGGTCTTTTAAGTCAAAACTGCATAGTTGCATTCTGAAGCCTTTGTTAGGACATATGCACCTTCTTTTTGACCTAACAAACTGAAAAGCTTCTTGGAAAGGAAGTTGGTACTTGGCCATAATGTAGGAAATAGTAATGCTGGCACTTCTTGAAACTCCTGCTGCACAGTGTACTAAAACGTTTTTATTTTGCTTTATAGAATTGTGGATGAACTCAACTGCCATTGGCACAAACGAACCAATATCAGCACTTTCTGTGTCGTCTATAGGGATTATGTGGTACTCTATTTCTGGAAATTGCGGCACAAGAGAAGGCGAACCCAAGCACTGCACTATACTTTGGATGTTATGGGCTTTGAGCAGTTCTTGGTTTTTAGCACTCTCTATGTTCCCTAAAAACAAGTTGTCTTCTATTTGGTGAACCGGAACTGTTGAGTCTTCTAAGAACCCATCGATGTCAAAGTCATCTTCAACAAACTCCATATTTACTCCTACTTATAAATGGGACTATTAGACACACGGCTCCCTCCTACATACTACAAATGGCTTGAAAAAATAACTCCTGTAGACTTCGGGCTCATGAAGTTACTTTCTGTTAAAAAAATCCACACAGTGCGTGAAAAGCCACCTAAGTACGCATTCTATGTGTTCAGTAACCACCTGATGTCTCAGCAGGGTATTCCTGCTGGATTGAAAGTTGTTGGTTTGTTTTGTGTTATATACATTCCTGGCCTTGCTTTGTACTGGGCTTTTTCTAAAAGGCACCCTTTCAGACAAGAGTTTTAAGTTATTAAAGTTTGTAATCTTCTTTGAACTCTAGTTTCTGTTTGAGTACTCCTGACAAAAACAACTCTTTGTTGTAGGGTTGGAATCCTCTTTTCTTCAAGTTGAGGTTAACTCGCTTGTCTTTGAGGTCGTTGGAACTCAGAACAAGTAGCTTTTCTTGGGGGTGGTTAGGTTCTTGTTTAAGGACTTCTGCCCCTGCAGACTGCACTAACTCTTGGACTTCGCTGCGGCTTGGTTGTATGTGGGGACTTACCCAGACTTTCCAGCCTTCAAGTAGTTTCTGTTTCCTGGCTTTTTGAATTGACTCTTTGTAGTTGAATTCTTTGTTTTCTTCGCAAAGTAAGTACTTAGAAGTGTCTTGCCAGTCCTTAATTTTGTAGGAGTCGGTTACCCACAAAGACCCCAGAATCTCTACTCCTCTGTTTAAAGCTTCCAAGAACTTAAGAGTTCTCACGTACTTTTCCATGACAAGTGCGTTTGGGTTCTGGCTAAAAGAGTCCACTACTGTCCCTCCAAGTTCGTTGATGTACTTTTCAAGCTTTTTCTTGTCTTGTGGCGAGTACCCTGATAACATTACTTTGTAGCTTTCTACTTGGGTTAAAGCTTTTTCGAGCTCTTGGGTGTCAGGCAGTGAGCTCTTTTTAGAAGCCCTGGTGTTTCGAGTTCTTTTTTGTGGAGTTGGCTGTTTGGGAGTAGGTTTTCGCTTTTTTCGGGTGAAAGACTCGTCTGAAGAGTAAAAGTCTGAACTTTCACTTGCAAGGGCTTTGTTAGTGGGCTTTTTGGTTTTTTTGGGAGTGTCTTTTTTCTGCCAGGGAAGCTGGCGGGGTTGGGAGTTTTCGGGTAGAAGACTTGTTAAAATGTCTTCTTCAGGAGTTTTTTCTTGTGGAGGCCTAGCAGTAGGCGTTGCAGGAGGAGTGCTAGTAAGGTTTTCAGCTATAAGTGTGGGTTGAACTTGATCTTCTGCAATTAAAGTAGGTTGTATAGTTTCCTCTGCAACTAGAGTAGGCTTTATGTTTTCATCTGCAATTAAAGTAGGTTGTATAGTTTCCTCTGCAATTAAAGTAGGTTGTATAGTTTCCTCTGCAACTAGAGTAGGTTGTATGTTTTCATCTGCAACTAGAGTAGGTTGTATGTTTTCATCTGCAACTAGAGTAGGTTGTATATTTTCTTCTGTAACTAAAGTAGGTTGTATGCTTTCATCTGGAGTTTGATTGTGGCTGAAACCCCAAAACTTAAGTTCCTCTTGCAATTGTGATTCTAGTAAATTGCTTGGAAGAAATATTTTGCCAGTTCTCATATAGTCTAAAACTACTCGGAAATAGTCGGGATTCCTGTCAAAAAAGTATGTGTTTTCAATTATGATCATGTTATTGGGGTCTTTTCCCGTGATTACCCTTGCTAAGGTACTTTGTGGGTGTTTCATGATGGTTTCTCTAAGGGTTTTGAAAGTTTTCCCTCCAACATCCAAGCTTAGTATAGGGTTGAGCTCCATATTATTAAGTGTACTACATTGCAAAATTAAAGCATAATTTCTTGGAGGTCTTCATCTACAAATCCAGGAGTTGGCTTGTTCTGTAAGAAAGGCGCAGGTTTAGGCTCAGGAGGCTTGGGTTGGTTTTCGGTGTAACTACTAAACTGGCTACCCAGTTGGTTGGTAACTTGACTAGTAGGTTGAGAGGCAAGCTGGTTCTGGGGAGAGTTGCCAGTATTGAGTATATTGCGTCTTCTGCTTACGTTAGGTTTTATAGGGTTGATTTCTTGAGGTTCAGATTGCAGAAAAGAAGGAAAGGGGTTTTGGGGTTCTTCTTTAGGTTCTTTTTGTAAGAAGCTCAAGTTGTTCTGTTTAGGAGGTTCATCTTTGAGGAAACTAGGGAAAGTATTTTCTTGGTTTTTAGGTTCTTCTTTAAGGAAGCTAGGCTTTTGAGGAGGATCATCTTTCAAAAACGAAGGAAAGGGCTTTTCTGCAGGCTTGGTGTTTTCATCCCTGAGAAAACTAGGAAGGTTTTCATTAGGTTTTTCTTCTTTTAAAGAAGGAGTTTCTTTGGGCTTTTGCGAGTCTTTGAGAAAAGACAAGTCGGGTTTAGTTGGTTCAGTTTTTTCATTTAAAAACGACAAGTTGGGTTTGGAAGGCGGGTTGTTTTTGGAAGTGTCTTGTAGAAAGCTAGGAAGGTTGGGGTCGTTGGTTGGAGGGGAGTTTTGGGGGTTTTTGGAGTCAAGTTCTTCAAAGATGGACTTGGGTTTTTCTTCTTGATTGGCTGACTTAAAGTTGAACTTAGGTTTAGCAAAGGTAGGAACTGGTTCTTTGAGTGGTTCTTTAGAAACTTGTCTAGGAAGCTCTTTAGTGCTTTCTTCTTGAGTGCTTTTGGGCAAAGGAGGCTTGCCGGGAGAGTCACTTCTGAAATTTGGTTTTGGTTTGTCTCTTTCACTGTGGATAGAAGAAGGCCTGGACCTCCTAGTACCGCTTCTAGAAATCCTTATAGCTTGGAACTCTGCTTCTTCGTGGTCCGCTTCACCTAACTTTATGTTTTTGGTGAACCTTTCCAAGTCAGTGCCTTTGCAGTCTTCAATGATTGATTCAAGTTCTTCTCGGTTGCTTTTGATTTCAGATATTTTTTCGTTGATTTTCAAAGCAGTGTCTGCGCCTACTCGGTTGATAGCTGAAACTTCTTGGGAGAGTTTTTGTTCAGTAACTTTAAGAGTTTTTATTTGGCTTTCGAACTTAGACGTTTTAACATCAAGTTCTCTTTTGAACACGTCAAACTTTTTTTGTAGTTTTTGTTGCTTTTTGAACTCTCTGCTTGTGGTTTTGGCGCCTGCGTTGTAGTGGTGGGCGATTTCTTGGAGTTTTTCTCTTTTTTCAGATAAGTCTTCTGTTTGGTCTTCTAGGCTTTCTAGGAGTTCTTTGTTTTTTTCTGCGTTTTCGCGTAACTCCTCGACTTTGTCGTAGAGGTCAGACCTTTCTTTGAGTAGTTCTTTCATCTCCCGGACTTTAGGAGGAGTTGAGAGGTTTCTGTTTTGGACTGTTTTGTTTTTTTGAGTTAGTTTGTGGTTGGCTTTTTCGAGTTCTTTGACCTTTTTTTGTTTTTCTTTGATTTCTTTTTCGAACTGTTTTAAGTCAAGTTTATTTAGCTTTTGTAAGCGTTTTGAGTAGTTGTTTCTGTCTCTTTGGTAGTTACTTAGTTGTTTTTGGGCGTTTCTTAAGGCTTCGTGTAGGTTTTCTCCGGAATGGACAGGTTTTTTTTTGCTGATGTTTTTTTCTAAAACAGAATTGATTTGTTCGTTGAGTCTTTTCAAGTTGTCTCTTAAATCAGCATTTTCTTTTTGGAGTTTCTTAAGTAGTGCTCTGGCTTTGGTAGGTGACTGGGCTACTTCGTCCATAACTTCTTTCCAGCTTTTAGAGTGTTTGAGGTTGGTGCTGGCTTCAGGAATGTTCTTCATAGTGATTTCTAGGTCTTTTTTAGGAGGCTTTTCAGTAACTTCTTTCGTGGGAACTTGAGGACTAGGTGCGTTGGGCACTTTCTGCACAGGCAAAAAAGCAGGGGGTTTATAGTTAGGCTGCTTTTTAGGGTGGATGGAGTCTTGGGAGCTTTCCCGTGTGACAGTGGAGTTATGCGCGTTTTGCAAAGTGTGATTGGTAGGTTCTGGGATGTGTTTGGACTGATCAGGGTCGTCACTTTCAAAATCTTCTTCGTAATAGTCGTCAGCAAGTTCTTGGCTGTACTCCTCTACACTGCTTGCAAAGTCACTTTCGTAGTCTGACATATTGAAGTTTAATTACATTCCTTTTAAGCATTCAAACGCTTTAATAAGAAATATGAGTCAACAAAGCTCAATTTTGTCAGGTTTACTTCTGAGTCGCAGCAGCTCCAACACTGGGTTGAAGTTCCTTAAAAGCCAAGGAGACTCAAAAGATGTTTACTCTCAAAAGCCAGAAAGTCCCTTTGAACAAGACTACCTTGCTTTCACTAAGCTAGAAACAGTCTCTAAGTCGCCCCAACTCCAAGAAGACAAAAAAGCACTTAAGAAGCAGTACAACACCATTCTACACTCAAACAAAAAGAAACTCCAAAAAATCAAGAACCTGCAAGCAAAGATTTCTGATCTAACCAGTGAAGAAGACTTCCAGTCGAAACAAAAAACCTTGTCACCTAGCTCAAGACAAACCTTTGTGATTCCTAAGCAAAACATGACTATAGGTGACTTAGAACAAATAAAAAAAGAACTCGAACTCGAAATCGAAAAGACTGAAGAAAACACTTTTCAAGAAGAACACCTAAGCGAACAACTCTCGAGAATGAAAGCTAAAGAAAAAGTTAACTTTGTAAGTGTTACTTAGCTTAAACTCAAAAAAAGCATTTCATCACTCCAAACAACCATCCAAGCTGTTTCTCGCTACCAAAATGAAGTAGCTAATGCCAAAGTCAAGGCTGAAAACGACTTTGTGCAAACTAAAAGTGAATGCAACATCAAAAAGTCTGCTTTCAAAAAAGAAAAAAGTGGCCGAGAAACCCGTCTTCAAAGAATTCAGTCCAAAGAAGAAAAAATCAGTTCGGAGATACAAATGATCTCTCAGAGAATTACAGATAAAACCAAAGAAGATGAAAACAAAAAAATCAAACTAGAAGAACTCAAAAAACAAATTAACTCAGCACTGCAAGGCCACGCTAGAGACCAATCAGAAATCCAGAAGTACAATGAACAAATCAACTACTACAAAAGTATGCTTGACAAACTTAAAAGTGTTCTGAGTTCTTCTAGTTCTTTCGAGTCTGCTAAAAGCATTCAAGAGTTTAACTACCAAGACATCATTCAAGCCTTTTCTAAAATACGCAGCATCGAGTTCAGTTTGCAGGAAAGCTTCAAAAACCTAAGTGAAACACAGCACAGTTTGCAAGCAAGATGTGAAAACTTGCAAAAAGAACTAGAAGAGCTAAAACTAATGGTCAGTAACATTATGGACTCTGAAAAAATCAAAGAAAAAGCCCAAAACTTAACTAAAAACAAAGGAATCACCTACATTGACCTGCTAGTCAACCTTGATCAGTACGAAGAAAACGAACTCACAAACACTGAACTAGAGAAGTATGAAAAACTAAACGTGTTTTTAGTTAACTTTTTTGCTCAGAAAATTGAACAAGTGAACTCCCAACTAGAGTTTGTAAACAAAAACTCACAGGAAAAATCAAATATTGTCAAGTCAAATGTGCTCAGTCTCTTCAAAATCAACAAGGACTCACTAGGCTCTCCCAAAAGTTTATCTAGAAAAAAAACCCAACTAAGTCCTGTCGACTCTCCAACTGGTTTAAGAAGACCCAAAACTTTAAGAACATTTGCAGAAGCTGTTGAAAACTTTAAGTTACTTACTAGGCATGAAGTTCTTAAATTCTTTTTAGAACTTTTTCCAGGCGAAACCCTTCCTGCTGAGGAGTTCAGCGACTTGGTTCTGAATAACCCAATCATGAAGCACTTTGTAAATCAAGCAATTCTGGAAGAGTTCCTGGCTGAGTGTGAGTTTCCCCAAGAAGCACTAAAAAGCATTCCTAAACTGATTGGTCTAGCTTTCAAAAGCTTAAAACAAAAAATCAGCGAAGAATCCACTACCTTTTTAGATCTGCTTTCTTCAACCAACAAAAAAGTCAAAGAAGCACTTCCTGAAGTTCAACTCTCAGAAATCAAAGAAACTCAAAAGCAACTTCAAAACCAAAAAATACTCACCATCATCAAAACTCTTATCAGCAAAAACATCCAGAACCTACAACAACCCCAAAACTTAGAACAGGAGTTTAAAAAATTCGTTTCCAAGTTCCAGTTCAGCGAGTTTGCCTTTAAAAGAATACCTGAAACCACAGAAAAAAACCCAAGTAAACAAGAAAGCAGAGTCAACCTAGAAATTATTGTTCCAAACAGTTCTTCAAAGTCCAAAAAAACCAAACTTAAACCCAAAACACCTAACTTGCCTAAGATCCAAACCAAGACTCAAATGCTTACTGAATTCAAAAAACTCGAAGCCGACTTAACTCACCTGAAAAGACTAGGCAGTGCTAAAAGCTTAACTGAACTTAAAAGCGCCAAGTCAAAGCGTAATTAACCTAATTAGTCTATAAGGTATAAAGAAGCAGCAAACACAATGTCCCGCTGAATGAGTTCACAGGCTTTAAGGCACTTTTGCTTAGTCTCGTGGTCTCCCAAAATAATAGCAGCTGTATGTATTGTTCTCAAAGTTTCGTTGACTCTTAAAATTCCTCTTACAATATTGCCTTCTCTGATGGGCGTTAAGTCAGTGATTTCGATGAAAGGCATTCCACAAGCCCATCTGTAAACCACTTCTACCATGGCTACTCTTAAGTAGTCCTCTTCAAACTCGGACTTAACTTCAAACTCTTTTTCTTTGCCGAGAAACTGAGTTAAGTAGTCCGTGACTTTGTTCAAAGCCACTGCAATGTTTTCAGAAACTTCACTCATGTCTTTTTCTACTTGTTTTTTTTCTTCAGTTACAAAAACACTCACTACTCCTGCTAACTCTGCGGGTTCCAGGTCTCTAAACACACCTCCAAACAAAGCTTCGCATATTACAAGTGCGTATGGGTTGTTAACTACTCCTAGTACTCTTCCTTTGAGTTGCACTATTAACTGTTCATTGACGTAGTTGTACTTTTTCAGCACTTCAATTCTAGAAGTGATTTCTTGGTCGAAACTAGACTCTTCTTGGTTTTCTTCTTGCAGTTTTTTTTCTTCGTTTTGGAACCTGTCGAGTTGGGACTTGTGCAGCCAGGCATTGTGCCTGTTGGGATTGGTGAACAAAGGGTGTGTGGAAAGCTCAGTAATCAATGCATCTCTTTGATCGAAGTTAGTAGCTTTGTCTTTGAACAGCTGCTTGCTGGGAACTATTGAGGCTGAATTTTTGGTGCTGACTGAGTTGTTGTAAATAGACTCAATAGATTCTTTTGTGAAGTTGCCAGACTTCAAAGCAGCTTGTAAGTTCTTGGGAAGTGGTTTTTGGTACATGAATAGTATGTCGCAAGCACTGATCTCCTGGACAGTATAGTATCCACTTGAAAACTCGATCATGCTTTGAGTAAGTTTTTGCTCAGCAAACACTAAACACTTAACTTTATTTGCTTTGTTAATGATAACTCCAGTGCAGTTACACCCAAACTCAGGTAAGACCTCAACCACTCCTCCTAAGCTAGGTTTTTTGCCCAGCGTTTTGTATTGAGAAGACATTTCTTTGATTCCATAAAGTTTTTCGCTGTAGTCGTTGAGTTCTTCTAAGTCAATGTTTTCTAGTCTAGACTTTAAGTCATACATGTGCTTTTGCCTGATCACAGAAGATTCTACTTTGTTTTTTTTACTCATTAAGTTTTCATCCTCAAGGAAACTCTTTTTAGCTAGTTCTTCTAAGTTCAAGTCTTCAGTGCAAAGGACATTACACACTTGGTTGTACCTAATCCTAAACTTGCTTTTAAGCACAAGTGCTTCGCTCTTAATGATGTTTTGCATGTCTAAGGGAGCAGGTAGTTTGTTTACGTCCCTGAAAAACATAATTACGTTCCCTTTGTCGTCCTTACCCCTTCTGCCGGCTCTTCCTGACATCTGGGTGTATTCTCCTGCTTGTAAGTACCTGTGGTCTTTTCCATCAAACTTTCTCAGTTCACAAAAAACCACACTCCTAGTTGGCATGTTCAGTCCCATGGCAAAAGTTTCTGTGGCCACCAGGACCTTTACCAAGCCTTTGCTGAAAAGGATCTCTACTATTTCTTTGAGTATAGGAAGGATTCCGCTGTGGTGTATTCCTATACCTGACTCCAACAAACTAGACACCTGCAGAACTTGAGGCAAGTTCCTGTCAGCTTCACTCAGTTTTTTAAGGGCTCTTTGAGTGAAGTTTTTGATTATGAACTTTTCACTGTCGTTGAGTAAGTCCACACCTAAAAGTTTGCTTCCTCTTTTGTCAACTTTGTCTCTCGAGAACGCAAACACCACACAAGGCAGCAAGTTCTTGTCTCTTAAATTGAGAATAAGTTCTTTGTAAAGCTGGTCTTCAGACTTTTTGTACTTTCTTTCGTTGTTAGACCGCTGTCTAGGCCCTTTCCCCCGAGAAGCTCCTCTCGACTTAGCTTGGTTTTCCTTTTCTTTTTTCTTAAGTTCGCTTTTAACAGCTTTGTATTTGTCCATGTATAAGTTACCCGAAGCGTCCAGGACTGTTACAAACTGTTTGTTTATGTAAATAGAGTGCTCTAGAGGAACAGGTCTGTGGCGAGTGCACTGCACCCAGACTTTTTGCTGACGCACTCTGCCTACCCAGTTTGAAAAGTCCATGTAGTTGGGCACTGTTGCAGACAGCATAACTATTCTAACGTGGGAAGGCAGCATTATAAGTACTTCTTCCCAAACTACTCCTCTTTCTTTGTCGTTGATAAAGTGCACTTCGTCCAGAACTACCCACTCCAAGTCCCTTAACTTGCTAGACCCGTTGTAAAGCATACTCCTTAAAACTTCTGTAGTCATTATCAGGCAAAAGGCTTCTGAGTTCACACTCACGTCTCCTGTAAGGATCCCTACGTCTTTAAAGACGTCTTTGAATTCTCTGTACTTTTGGTTAGAAAGTGCTTTTATAGGGCTTGTGTAAATAACTCTGGACATACTGTGCTTTGCAAGTGCAATAGCGTATTCAGCTACAACAGTTTTGCCTGCAGAGGTGTGGGCAGCCACAAACACGTTTTGTTTCTGCTCCAAACGTAGAACAGCTCTTTTTTGGAAAGTGTCTAACTCGAAGTTGTGCCGAATAGCTAAGTTGGGAACTTGTTGGTAAAAGTTAGCAACTGAGCACACGTCTTCCTCGGCAAAGTCCATCTTTTTGGCTCTAGAGATGTTAGGCACTACAAAGCCGAAGTCATCTTTGGTTTCTTCTTGAACGGGCTGAGTAAGTAGTGAGTACAAAGGGTGGTCGCAGGGGTCAAACTCGCTATTGAGTATTTCAAGGGCTCCTTTGGGGCTTGTTTGCTTGAGAGGCTGCACAGAACGATTTAGGATGTCTTCAAGTTGCTCTGTCGTAAGTGGTTCTTGAGTTTCTTCTTCACAAGCGTGCTGGAATTGCTTTTCAGCTTGTTTTACTAGGTTCAGTACTCTGTAGTTGCTTTCATACGGCCGATAAGAGTTCCAAACTTGGGTGTAGCCTATAACTTCACGTGAAGGCGCAAACTGCAGAGAAAGGGAGTAAAAACTTGACGAAGGAAGGTCTATTTGGAAGTGCTTTCCTGAAGAAAACACTCTGGTGAAGGCTGACTCGAAGAAGTCGTCTTTATCAAGTTCTGATTCAAGAGACTCAAAGGTTAAGTCTTTTTCTTTGTCGACCTTGACATTGAGTTCTTCCTCTTCTTCTAGTAAGTACTGCTCTAGGTCTTCTAGGTTTACTTCCATTTATTATATAAACTTTAGACTGCAAGTCTTTCTAATATTTATTTCATAATGGAAGAATTAAATCGAGGGGACGAAACTTACAGATTCTCGGACTTTTTTACCTACATCAAAACTCTTGGAAGCGGGGGCTTCGGAAAAGTAGTCCATGCTTTAGATAATAAGACCGGCCAAGAAGTGGCTGTTAAAGTAATCACAAAACGCTCCGTTAAAGCAACTTACTTAAAAAAAATTAGACAAGAAGCTAAGCTGCTTGAGAAGCTTAAACACCCCAACATAGTGGAGTTTTTAGGAGTGAAAGAAACTGAAAAGCGTATTTTCATCGTGATGGAGATGGTCAAAGGAGGGACTCTCAAAAACTATATATGTAAAAACAACTTAACGGAGTTTCAAGCTTCCTCTGTGCTTAAAGGAGTGCTAGGAGCAGTGAGTTTCATACACTCTAAAAACATCCTCCACAAAGACATCAAGCCTGACAATATACTGATTTCTGACCTCTCCAATCTCTCTACTGTGAAAGTGGCAGATTTTGGGTTAGGTGCTAAGTTCGACAGCTTTGACCCACACTCTTCAGGGACCTTACTCTACATGGCCCCTGAGCAATTTACCAGTAAGTACTGTTGCTGGGGAGTTGACATCTGGGCTTGTGGAATCCTTTTGTATAACTTGTGCACGCAAGGGAAGCACCCACTTGCTGAACCTTCAGACAAGCCCTCTGATTATTTAAGTAAGCTGAAAAACCCTAAGTGGAAGTTTCCCCAGGAATTCCCTCAAAGAGCAAAAGGACTGTTCCTAAACTTGTGCACACTCATGCCCATTGACAGATACTCAGCCACACAAGCACTGAAGCATCCCTGGATCACAAGGGACGAAACCCCAGTTCCTTTGTCTTCCTTAGAAAAGTACCGTAGACACAAAGATATTCTAAGACTAAAAGGAATAGTTTTTAGTGTATTTTTCGGGTGTTTAACTGGATTTACTGAAAAAAGGAGTCCTTTATCCGAACCAAAGTCTAACTGTGTTATAAGAAACGACACCAGAAACAGGTCTACGCCTCCTATCATGAGAATAAGGAGGGTTCTTAACCGTACACCTGACCTGAGGAAGCACGATGCAACTAGTAGAAAGAAAATTATCAAGTCCAAGTCGCCAACCAAGAAACTCCATAAAAACCAAAGTTTTGAAATTAGGGCTCGATAATTTGAATTAAACTAGTAATAATATGGGTGCCTGTAACTGTGCAGAGAAAAACAACCAAAATCAAGAGTTAGAAATTGATCCTAACGACTCCTACAAACAAGAAAACTTCCAAAACTTGTCTCCTCAAAGTGTACAGGTAGACGTGGTGCCTTACAGCGGAGCAAGACTTGAGCAAACTCCTGAATATGCCAGTCAATCCGACCACAGCAAAGCTAACATGCTTTCTCCTGAAGAAGCTTCAATTTTCGGCGACTTAGAAAACCTTAACGAAGTTCCTGAAAACCTACTTTCAGAAAAAGTTAAGCAACTACTGGATGCCAAGGGGTCCTCTGAACCCCCAACAAGTGAAAAAGGCCCAGTTAAGCTCAACGATGGCCGCATATACATAGGACAGTGGAACCAAAGAGGTGTTCCTCACGGAAAAGGCCGGATGATTTTCCCAGATGGATGTGTATATGAAGGGGAGTGGGAAGAAGGCCGTCAAACAGGCAACGGCCACAAGTACTGGCCTGACGGGAACTTTTACGAAGGAGCTTTTGTAAATGGACTGATGGAAGGAAACGGCAAGTTAGAGTTTGAGGACGGAAACCTTTACGAAGGAGAGTTTTCGAAAGACATGCTTAACGGATTCGGAAAATTTTTATGGGCAGACAAAGGAATGGTGTACGAAGGGAACTGGTTCGAGAACCAAAAACACGGAAGAGGAACTTGCAAGTGGAGTGACGGAAGGACTTACGAAGGAGAGTACGCTTTTGACAAAAAGGAAGGCTACGGAGTTTTTTCCTGGCCTAACGGAAAGAAGTACGAAGGAGAGTGGAAAGCAGGAAAACAACACGGCGAAGGAACACTTATCAAAGGAGGCAGGTCTAAAAAGGCCACTTGGGAAAACGGCAAAGTTAAGAAGAAGAAATAATTATGCAGTTAATTAAGGAACGTAGTTCCAGTGCACTTTCAGAGTACGCAAGCTCCTGTCTTCGTTGTCGTCAACTACAACTAAGATGTGGTCTCGAGTAACTAGTCTTTGAATTACTCCAGTGACTACCTCCACCATCTTGTTGGAGTCTTCTTCAGAGTAGATTTCGTGGATGTGGTCCTGCACGTAGTTGTCCACTACTTCTTGTTGCTTAACAGCTCCTTCGTTTTCTTTTTGTTTGAGGAACATAGCTATCCACTTAGCCATTCTTTCGTACTCTTCAAAGGTAATAGAAGTCTTTTTAGGAACTGTCTGGGTGGCTTCTTTGGCCTGTTTGTCCTTTTCTATTTGTTCTTGTCTGTAGATGTTCATTGCTGACTCGTCAAAGTCCTCGTCTACTTCTATGTCGTGCTTTTCAACGTGGATGATTGACTTCTTTAAGAGTCTGCAGGCCTCTATCACGTACTCTTTTCTTACGTAACTGTCGAAGTTCAGTCTTGCAAGGGCTTCTGAAAGCCTAATTAAGGACTCTAGCTGCCTCACTGTGATTCTGTAAGCGTTTTTATCATGCACAGAGTCCGCATACCTAAGCAGTTTGTACTGCTCCCTGAGTAACTCAGCTGCTTCTTTGGTAAACACTGGGTTGATCTTTCTGGCAGCCATAACGTAGTTCTGGAGTTCTTCAATAGTGAACTCTGACTCTATCGCTTGGTCACCCGAAGAGTGAAGCTTAACAATGTGTTTTGCTATTTCGTAGTCAACAGAGTCTTCTCCTTCGTCCACTATCACGAAGAAAAGGTCAAACCTACTCATCAGCGGAGGAGAAATTTCTACGTTCCTTCTGAGTTCAAGTGACTTGTCGTACCTTCCGTACTTAGGATTTGCAGCTGCCAAAATGGAACACCTAGCGTTTAGCGTAGCTTGGATTCCTGCTTTAGCTATTGAAATAGTTTGTTGCTCCATTGCTTCGTGAATAGCTACTTGGTCTTTGCTGTCCATCTTGTCAAACTCATCAATGCAGCAAATTCCGTTGTCAGCAAGCATTAGTGCCCCTGCTTCAATGCAAAAGTCCCCAGTTTCCACATCCCTTTGCACTGCCGCAGTCAAACCTGCAGCAGTGGAGGCCTTTCCTGAAGTGTAAACAGCACGCGGCAAAAAGTTGCACACGTACTTCAAAAACTGGGACTTAGCAGTAGAGGGGTCGCCTACTAAACAAATGTTAACGTCGCCTCTGATCTTCATGCCTTCTGGAGTGGTTTTGTTGACTCCGCCCAAAAGCATCAGTAAAATTCCCCTTTTAACGTCTTCGTGTCCAAACACGGTTGGAGCTATGCACTTTGCTAGTCTAGTATACAAGTCGGGTTGTGCTCGCATGCTTTCTATCTTTTCTCTTTCTGAAGGCTTTAAGTCACTTAAGTCGTCGTCTTCTTTGTAGTTGAACTTTTGGGATTTTTCAATTCCGTTGGCAATAAACACAAGTTTGTAGTTGAGTTCTTTCACGCCCAAAGCTTTGAGTCCAGTTACAGCGTCTAGTGACTTGTCTTTAGCTCTTCTTCCTTCGTGCTTCAGAGACAGTTGTTGGCGCTCTCCAGGCTTTAAAAAAGAAGTAATGTCTGGGATTGCTAGTAAACAACCTGTGAAGTTAATGCTTTCCCCAGGCTTGGCTTCGTCTACTAGTTCGTGCCGCAGAATCACGTCTATTGAACGAGGCATGCTTCCGGCAGGAATGTCTCCTGCGTGTTCTTGGATTTTAACCTTTTGCCAGTCGTGGAACTTAGACTGCTCCAAAACAAGTTCCCACTGTGTTTTGTTTCCACAGTGACCATTGGGACAGACCTGAGGAGCAGTGTACTTAAACTGCTGGGGCACGTCCTTGACTTCGTAGTTGCAGGCTTTGCACCTGAAGGTTCCGTACCTAAGCTCAGGCCTGACTTCTGTGCTTTTAGTAACTGTTCCTTTGACCACAAGCAACTTGCCTATGTTGGTAGTGTTGAGTTCCCTCACCTTAACAACGTAAGGGTGGTTTTTAATCCCCACGTGTATTTCGCGGTCTTTTGCAAACTCAGGGAACAGCTTAAACATGTACCTCTGTGTAGCCTGTTCAACAAACGGTTCATACTTGTAGTAGTCCATCTGAAGAGCTTCCCAAATATCTTCCCAGTGCCTCAAATGTTGCATGTCCAGTACTAGTGTTGTGCGTTCTTTAATCACTAGTTCGCGTGCCTTTTCAAAGTAATATTCGTTTTCGTCCTCCTCAAGCTTGAAAGTTTCTAAAAATTGCAGTAAACGAGCTTGCAGTGCCTCGCCTTCAGCTTCTATGGGTTGTTCAGTGTTTAGCATTCCCGCCAAATATTATTGTAAGATGGAGTTCCCGGTAGAGCTATATACTTAAGTTATTAAGTTTTCGATTCCGTTAAAAATACAAATCAATATGCTAACTTTCTTGCTGCTTGTACACTCAGTTTCTTCCCAAGACTGCCATCCCCAGTGCACTTGGCAGTGCAATGATCCCCACTGTCCAGCACTGTGCTCTCCAATCTGTGAGCCTCCCCAATGCCACACAGCATGCAAACCTCCTGAACAACCTCAATGTGACGTTAAGTGTGCAGAACCCGAGTGCCAGGTACAGTGCCCAGACGAACCTTGCACTTCAGATGACTGCACTTGCTACACTAAGTGCGCTGAGCCTCAATGCGTCACTCGCTGTAAAGCACCTGAGCCTGAATGCCAAGTGGTATGCCTTGATCCTAAATGCACTTGGGAGTGCCATAAACCTGAATGTCCCAAACCTAAGTGTGAGTTAGTTTGCGAGAGTCCCCACTGTGCACCTAATGTTGAATGCTGCAAATGCAAAGGCGACCAAGAACCCTTTGAAGTTGGAATAAAAGTCTTCAAGCAGGAAGAAAAAGACGCTAAGTGCTGCAGCTGCTCAACACCCCCAAAACCTACACAAACTGAAGAATTTAATATTTAATTTCTGAACTTTATCGAACTGCTCTAGAGCTCTGTTTACTACAGCCATTAACTAAATTAAGCTAAAGGGTTAAGTTATTAAAGATCGAATTGGACCTCCCAGCAGTTAAGGTAGTTTCCGGCGGTGTCTTTAACCTTTAGTTGGACACTGTAGTGGCCAGGGGGAGAGATGCTAGGAACGTTGAGGGTAGTGCTGATGACAGCGGTGTCTCCAACCTTGTAACTTCCTGATTGGGGAACGGATTTATGATCAAAGTCAAATCCTTGATATTTGGCAAAGACTTCCAAAGAAGCAAAGGTAACATCTTGGTTGATAGTTCCTGTGCCTGAGATCTTGATGTCTTCGTTCTTTGCAGGAGGCCAAGGGTCAGCAGTAGCCTTATTGATATGGTAAATGTTCAAGCTGGGGTCGCAGTTCTGCCCAACTTCGGCTCTTAACTTGTTTTCGACGAAAGTGCCTGCGTTGGCAAAGGCTAGAACTCCTACGATAACCAGGAAGCTTTTCATTTTTTATATACCACATATTTTCTTCAACAATTATTTTAATAGGTCTGCTTCCTTTTACTTAGAGTAATTAGGTTATTTCTTTAGTAGAGCTAGATTAGGAAGTTGAGTTAATCAGTTTTTGGAGTGCATAAATTAATTATTATTTCTGGGTTTTGCCTTGAAGAATTCCTTGTTGTGTTAGTTTTCAGCTTAGTAAATGGCTTTGATGGATTTTATGTCTGGAATTTGGATTTCTAAGCTATCAACAACTTAACTTGCCTCTAGAACCATAATTTGGCCTTTAAATAGTTTATGCTTAATGCTTTCTGGGCTTATGGACTTCTTGATACAACTAAATTCATGATTGAATCTCGATTGACGTTCTTCTCATTAACTTATTTGAATAAGTATTACGTTAGGGTGTTATAACTCGCGATGTGTCTTTTTTCTAACTATGCACGCATGCTTCTTGCTTGCTTGTACAGTTCTTGGTTCTAAAATCAGTTGGCATTTTACCTTTGTGATGTGGTTTGGACGAAACCTGTTGCACTAATGTTCAATCCCATATCACCTTAGCTTGACTCTAGTTAATTGAGTATATTGGCCCAGGTCTTGTTCTTGGAAGAGATGCAAAAGCATTTTTTGAGTCCATGGTTTTAGCTTATCTCTGGATTTTTTACATTACTAACACCTTTAAAAGTAGTCAAAATCATAAATTGACAATTTTTATTGCTCTAATTTATCCAGATGGGCAATTCTTTAATCGGAATTTAGTTACTCATTGATTACAATTATGGAAAATTTCAATTATTATTCTTTAAGTCATCTAAAAGAACATTCACCACAGAGATCTTACAACCAAGTTGAGAGTTTGATCTCTCTACAGAGAGTTCGGGCAAGACCATCCCCTTCAGCTTTTCCCTATTTCTATATTTTTTGGCGCGAGATTCGTCTTGTACTTCTGGTGAATCCTTGGATCGATGAGTTCTTTTGTGAATGCACAATTGTGATGACTGCCTATAGGACTTGTTGCAGCCAAAGTAAGAGCATTTAAATGGCTTTTCGTTCGAGTGGATGAATCTGTGCTCAACAAGGTTTTGCTTGCTGGCGAGTTTTTTGCCACACACTTCGCATTCGAATCTCCTGATTCCTAAGTGTTTAGTGTTTATGTGTCTCTTCAAGTTGTATTTGTTTTTGAAACTCGCGTTACAAAATTCATAGTAGCAGAAGTTTGGCTGTTCTCCCATATATATATTTATTATGAACTTATTTTAAATCTTACTAAAACTAAGCTAGGTGACTTATGAGTAAATTAAAAAAATAAGCCGCCAAATTAATACCAGGCTGACTTGAGTTATCCTAAGTATTGACTTACAAGTGGACTAAAAGAGTATTTTGGCTCAGTTAAGGTTTAATTCTACCTGAATAACCTTTTTGAACCAGTTTTCCTGGAAAAACTTTATATAGAAATTGCCCTTTTTTTCGTTACAAGAAAATAAAATGCAAATTTTTCTTGAATAAAGGCTATTTACTTGCAGGAATATTCAATTGCCACAGAATAGCTTCTTAAAAGTTATTTTGTGCTGATTTCTTCAACCCTCTCGTTATTCCAGAATTATGATTTAAGGCAAAAAAAAACTATATCTAGTAGTTTTTGTAATTACCTTAGCACTCCAAAGGCCTTATTGTCTGCAGAAAAGCCTTCTGGAGTTTTTTGGTTCTTGAAGATTCTCCCGGATTCTGCCCCCCACTAATGTTCTTCCACAAGTGCCGTGCGAAACACTTAATAACTAGTAACTAAAGGGTGTTATTTGCCTACTGCGCAGTAAGTAAATTTTGCGTGTAGACTCCCAAAAGAACCATGCCGGGATTTTGGCAGAAAACAGCTTTTTGTTTTTCACAGCAAAAGTGAATGTCTTTGTTCTCCAGACACAAAAGGTTCCTAGCCTACGCTTAGAATCCTACAGTTCTTGCCAGACTCTTGGTTTCAACTCAACAACCCTGAATTCTCAGCGGTCAATCTAAAAATGGTTACTCGGGTTACTTAAAAATCAGGAATTATTATTTATCAACACCCTATTTTAAGTCTGGTAATTCTTGTTTACTTAATTTTAAAGTTTTACTTTGATAATTCATAGTATTTTCAGCAAGTTACTTTTAACAAAAATCCTTCTGAAACTCAACTGAAAAGAATCAAGAGTAACTATAAACTCAAGAAACAAAACCATAACAACAAAATACCCATTTGGGAGGCAGAAATTAGAACTCAAAAGAAAACTAAAGAGTAAAGTACTGAATTATCAGACTAACTAGCACTCCTAGTAAGAAAGGAAACACTACTGCTCTGGGTGAAAAGCAAGATCAAAAAACAACACAAAAACAAACAGCAATACGAAACAACAAGAAAAAGCAACAAACACCTTAAAAACGGAACTTCGAACCGAAAGCGACGACCCACAATTCAACTCAGAGACCTAAGCGACTTGCACCAGTTCTAATAATTAAACTAGCACTTCTAAGCTAGATCTTTAAGACTTAGTTATTTTGTTGGTATTTATATGAACAGAAGCTTGGTTGTAATTCATTAAAAATGTATACAAGGTCAGGAGCCTACCCACCAGGAATCAAAACAAGTTTAGAATCAGATTCCCATAAGTGGATTCTAAAAAACTTCAGCAGTTTAAACAGCAACTTAAAACTCGAGTACAAAAGCTTAACTAAGGAAGACATTCCTGAGATCAGAAACCTCCACAAAGAATGGTTTCCAGTCAGCTACTCAGAAAACTTTTTTGAAGAGATCGGAGGAAGTCTTTCCTCAGTAGCAGCTGTGATAAACCCCAAAGACTACGGGGACTACTCTACGAACCACAGTGTTATTTGTGGTTCCATCCTGTTCAAAATTACTGACCAGAAAAATCCAAAGTTCCACAACACCTGCTATATCTCTACTTTTGGTGTGGTAGAAGCTCTTAGAGGAAAAGGCATTGCAAAAGAACTTATTTTGGAGTGCAAAAGAGTTTGTAGAAGCTACTCAGTCACTCAGATGTCTTTGAATGTAATTACTTACAACACCCAAGCTATCAAGTTCTACGAGAAAATAGGGTTCACTAAATCCAGAACCAAGTCTAACCACTACTTAATCGAAGGCGAAACTTTCGATGCTTTTGAGTATGTTTATTTTCTCAGAAGACAAAGCAACATCAGCTTCTTTGTGAAGTCTTTCCTACCTAAATACATTAAGTCGATATTCAACGCCTAAATGAATTAGTGGTTAAGTTAAAGAGAGAACTTAACTTCCCAGCAGTTAAGGAAGTTCCCGTCAGTGTCCTTGACCTTAACGTCAACAGCGTATTTTCCGGGGGGAGCAATGCTGGGGAAGTAAACCTTAAAGTCGATTTCAGCAGTGCTTCCAGCCTTGTAGGAACCTGATTCGGGAATAGACTCATGGTAGAAGTCGAAGCCAGAGTACTTAACGTAGATTTCCATGGAAGCGAAGGTCACGTCTTTGTGAACAACTCCTTTCATAGTCATGGAGACATTTTCGTTTTTGGAAGGAGGCCAAGGCTTGACAGTGAATTCTTGGATTTCAAAGGTGTTGAGACTGGTGTCACAGTTCTCACCAACGTTTGATCTGAGTTTGTTTTCAACTACAGCGCTGGCGTTTGCTATAGCGAGGACACCTAAGATTACGTAAACACCTTTCATTTTTTTATTAGGGCTCATATTTTTTCAACAACTTAGCCTTGGTCAAATGGAAGCTCAGGTTTATTCAGCTTTTTTAAAGGTTTGTTTATGAGCGAGTTTCTAGATATACCAAGTGCCTTTGCACCTGAGGAGGTTTTAGTGCTCAGAGAGCTTTATGAACATTTTAAATTAAAGCTTAAAGTTGCCGGCGTTATATTTAACCTTAGCCTCGACTCTGTAGTTTCCAAAGAACATGATACTTGGAAGTATACCTTAAAGTCTAATTCAGCAAAGTCTCCGGCACAGATTCGTGGTAGAGGCTGAATAAAAAAGGCCAAGAGTCCATTTACGATGTTTGTATTCAAACATACTAGCGCTTTCATCGCAGTTTTGCCTAATCTGACTCCTGAGCTTGTTCTTAACCAGTGAACTAATGCTTGTAAGAGTTATTAAAGCTAAAACTTCGTGTAAGCCTTTCATTTTTAAAGGCTTCTCATGTTTTTAGGAGTTTTAGCCCTCGCCAAATGCCATTCAGGTTGTTTTTGAGTGAATCATCCAATTAACTTAAGAAATTTATTATAAAAATGTTTAAAGAAAAGCCCCAAAAAGAAAAGTTTCTGAGTGACGATTACTTCCAACAAATAATAGCCAGAGTCAAAAGGGCAAGGCAAATTCTAGCTATGCTTGAACCTGATGAGCCCTCTAAAGTCTCTAAGTCCCAGAACTCACAAGAATCAACTTCAGTCCCAGACACCGGAGTCGTAGGGCCTCAAAGGTCACTTTTCCCTGGAAACCAAACCAAGTCCTTGCTCGAGCAAGCCCCTCAAGACACAACCTTGTTTCCTGGAGAACCCAAATCAAGTCTTTTTGATGAGCAAGTTCCTAAGCAAACTATCAGCATTACCGAAGCCCAAGAGCAGCCTTCAGAAGAACTCACACAAGAATCCCCCAAAAAGACAATAAGTGCAAGTGAGGCCCAGAAGCAAAATCATCCTTTCTTTGCAGAAAAACCCTCAGATGTTCCCTTTATGACTTCTGGACTCACAGAGGAACCCAGTGAAGTTCCTGAAGAACCGACTGAAGAAACCACAGAAAAAGTTCCTGAACAGACCATCGCTACAGCCGAGTCCCAAAAACGTCCTTTATTCGCGGAAAAGCCCTTAGGCGCTCTTTTTATGGCTTCTGAGTTCACAGAAGAAGTTCCTAAGCAGATCGTTAGTACACCTGAAACTCAAAAGCTTTCAGAAGAGCCCACAGAAAAACCCCCAAAAAACACAATAAGTGCAAGTGAGGCTCAGAAGCAAAATCATCCTTTCTTTGCAGAAAAACCCTCAGATGTTCCCTTTATGGGTTCCGGGTTCACAGAGGAACCCAGCGAAGAAGCCTCAGAGGAGACTGGGACTCCAAAAGAAACCCAAAATCAACAAAATCCTTTCTTCGCAGAAAAACCTTCAGATGTTCCCTTTATGGGTTCCGGGTTCACAGAAAAGCCAACTTCCTCCGGACAAGAAAAGCATCCTTTCTTTGTTTCTAAACCTGCTGAAGTTCCGTTCATGGAATCAGGGTTCACTGAAGAAGAAGAAAAAAGCTCAACTAAGCAGTCCCCACAAAGCTTATTTGGAGCAGGTCAAGAAACTAGGCCAAGCAGTTCTTTGTTCGAAAGCACTAACCCTCCACCTACATCACTGTTCGGACAAACAGGATCTACATTTAAAAATTCTTTGTTTACTCAATCAAGCCAGCAACAATCTACTTCATTGTTTGGGTCAGATAAAGCCAATAAAGAATCTATCTTTGGAAGCAGTAAACCAACAGGGTCTTTGTTTGGCCAGAAAAACCTTGAAAGCACTAAACCTCAAGAACCAAGTCAACTTGCATTTGGATTCAAGCCGAGCCAGCCAGAGTCCACTTCGCTATTCGGGGAAAGTAAACCTATTGAAAAGTCTTCATCAGCCAAGCCGATTGGGTCTTTATTTGGCCAAGAAACTACTTCACTGCTTGAAACAACTAAGCCTAGTGAATCTTTGTTTGGTGAAAAAAAGCCAGAAGAGATCTCACTATTTGGAACAACAAAGCCTTTGTTTGCCCAAGGAAAACAAGATTCTGCTTCATTCTTTGGAACAACTAAACCCAATCAAGAGTCTACATCGCTATTTGGAACCATTAAGCCCAGTGAATCTTTGTTTGGTGAAAAAAAGCCAGAAGAGACTTTATTGTTTGGAAGAACTAAGTCAAGTGAGCCTCAACAACCAACTAAGCCGAGCGAGCCTCAATCTTTGTTTGGCCAAAGCAAACTAGAATCCACCCCACAAACTGAGTCCCAATCTTTGTTTACCATGAGCAAACCAGAATCCACCTTATCAACCAAGCCTCAGTCTTTATTTGGCGGAAAAGAAGCAGAATCAGCCCCGCAGGCTGACCCTCAGTCTTTTTCTGACGAAAGCAAGCCAGAACCTGCTCCCCAGGCTGACCCTCAGTCTTTGTCTGACGAAAAAGAACCAGAATCAGCCCCACAGACTAACTCTCAGTCTTTGTCTGACGAAAAAGAACCAGAA
>PR_CR_10_Liq_1_inCRDRAFT_1000465_pt1 | contig 25439 bp, 26 predicted proteins | sample PRCRCaboRojoPR_3_FD_10241 | JGI IMG/M metagenome (IMG submission 10241)
GCGTTGCTCGGCAACGCCTCGAACCACATAAGACGATTGGGTGATGTCCCGAATGTGTTCAAAGCGGTGACGCTCGGGCACATAGCGAGCAACGCCACCCAATTTGGCGCCCACCCAAAGCACACCAAATCGATCAGCGAACAGTTCATAGCCGCCCCATCCTGCCGTCGGCGGCAGCGACTGGGGATTCGTGGGGCTGTGTGACAATCGCTGGAAGGTGCCTTCATTGGGATCATACGCGCCGAATAGATTGCCCACCGACACCCAAATCACCCCATCGCCGCTTCGGGCGGTCTGGATCAACGGCTTATTGGGGAAGTTCTCTACGGGCAGCTGATGTTCAATAAACTGTGTCCATGAGCGGATTGCATCACCGGCGTCGGTGAGTTGGCCATGCATCAGTGCTGTTTCTGTGAACGCCCACAGCCCACCCAGCTCATCGGTGGAGATGGCCAGGACATTTTGTTCGGTTCGGATGATATTCCGCCATTGGCCAGTGGCTGGATCGACGATGCCAATGCCATCAGGTCCTGCCCAAGCAAGATCACCCCGCCCAGTCAGGGTCAATAATGAAACACCGAACTGCGGTGCCCCACTGGACGTTGGCCAGCTCAAGACGTGTTTAAAAGAAGGGGATTGGCAATCGGAGCGCCACAGGTCATGACCATCGCTTAACCACAGGTGGCCAAGAGGATCGACAACGGGTTGTGTCAGTCGAGCTTGTGGTTGATGCCCAACAAACCGAAGCCGCCGGTGGCTGGATGTCACCGGATCAGCCTGCCAGACCTGGTCACCGAAAATACCAATGACTTGATGGTCACAAAATGCCGACAGGCCTCCGATTGCGCCAAACACCGGATCATCGGCTTCGATTTCTAATACTCGAGCGACGGTGAGACTGTCCAGATCAAGATACGACATTCCCTGCTCTGTCAAAATCCATAAATTGCCCGCTTGGTCCGAGTGGAAATCCACAACAGCCCCAGAAGTGATGGTGTTGGCGTTGGCCGGGTCATGGCGAAAAGCATCAATTTGGTGCCCGTCAAAGCGGTCTGCGGCACTCTCTGTGCCCATCCAAATATAGCCTTGGCTGTCTTGTGTGAGCGCGAAGATGTTTGATTGGGACAGGCCCTGCTGTAGCGACAGTCGATCAAAGTTGACGGTGTCTGCCGAGCCCTGGGAGCTGAATCCAAGCACAATAACGGCGGCCGCCATGACACTGAGCAATCGATTAAGATAAGGGTTAGCCATGCAACACCCATTCCCCTTTGATGACTTGACCGCCAGCAACGCTGTGTTTTCTGATTGCGGGCGATATCGCTACAGCTTACAGCGAGAGTGGGCACCAGCGCAAAAAAAAGTGGTGATGATTGGTCTCAATCCCTCTACAGCGGATGACAAGAGCAATGATCCAACAATACGGCGATGCATGGATTTCGCTCGGCGGTGGGGATACGGTGGGCTGGTGATGCTGAACCTTTTTGCGTATCGTGCGACAGACCCGAGCCGACTCAAAGTGGCGTCTTCGCCCATCGGTCCAGACAACGATGACTGGATTCGCCATTGGGTCAGAAAAGTCGATGATGTGGTCGCCGTTTGGGGCAACCATGGCAGCCACCAAGATCGAGATCAGGATGTCAAGCAACTGTGTCGCCGCTTGCTTGTATTGAAGCTGAACCGTTCCGGCCAACCGGCTCATCCACTTTACTTGCCTGCTAAGCTTAAGCCTCAGGTGTGGGATTAGGCCTTTGGTTTAAGTGCTTACACACCCCGCCTCAAGGCGATCAATCAAAGCATTGAGCTCACGCAGTTCCGCATCATCTGGTGCGGGCGAGAATGCCCTAAGCGCTTGCTGGCGACATTCGGACAGCGTTAACGGCGCTTCATCTGTCCAGTGGCCAGTCGTGTGTAAAAAGTTGAGCAACGCTTGGCGTTTCTTGACTGCGATTTTTCGTCTTTTGTTGCCCATTGTGATGGGCTGAGTCTCCAGGTGCTGCAGCAATGCCTTTGCATTAAACGCCACTTCCTGAGCTGCCTCGATCACGCCAGGCAATGTGGCTGGGGTCAACACGCCGTCATCGAGTGCGGCATGCAACACGGCAGCATCCATGACTTTGCCGTGGCCTTGAAGCCAGGCCTCCCACCATCGGTGCATGACACGCACGCGCCGCTGTAGTCGTGCTCGTTGTTTGACGTCGAGCTGTTGATCAGCTTGAGCATTGCTCAGCCAGTGCTCATACGTCCCCAGTTGCTTAATCCGCCAGACCTCCATCATTCGATGAAGCAGAGAGGGTTGGTCGCCAAGAAGATAAAACAGATGAACTTCTTCAATGCGCCGGTTGCGATCCAAAGATGGGACACCAATGCGCTGGGCATATTCGGCTGGAGCGAGGTCACCAGGGGCCGGGATGGGCGTGTGGTGTGCGATTTCAAAATCAGGTTGTCTCTTAGGCAAGCTGGGCGAGGGTGCCAATTCAATGGTGTGGGGCTCAGTGCGGCTCACGCTTTCCCACAGTCGGCACTCGTAATCACTGGCGGCCAGATAGATGATTTGGCGCTCATGCTCAAATGCGAGTGTGTTGAGGTTGTCAATGATGCTCAGTGCGCGTTGAGCATCACTGGTTGCCAGTGCCTCGTCAATGACCAACGGCAAAGCGCAGCGGCCCTGCTCGTTTTGAATGACATTGGCAATGCGCACCGCTAAGAGAAGCTGCATCCGGGTTGCAGTCGACAGCTGACTGAGGGGATATTGTTTTTTGTCGGTGCTTTGAATCCCATAAAACTGCTCCTCAGCGCCCAATGTCCATTGGTGATGAGTGAATTGCGCAAACAACCGTTGAGCTCGATCCATCGTGGTTTCCCCGACTTTTGATCGATGGTGGGTCTCAATATGAGAGAGCCAAAATACACCGGCCTCAGCCATCAAGACAGACTCCCGCTTGTCTTTAAGGGCGTGCGATGCCTCGTCTAAAGCCGCGCTCGCTTCAGCGAGTGCATGCCCTTTTGAGGTTCGGTCAATGGCCTCTAGGATTCTGCTTTTTTTGTCTTGAAGAGACTCAAGGGTTTGGGCCTGGCTTTCATGATATTCAAGCTGTTCGTCCAAAGATCGCCGATCATTGCTCTGGACCGCTTCGATCAGCTTCGGAGAGTCTGCCAAGTGGCTCAGGCGATCATCAAGGATGGCTTGAGCGCGGGCAAGTTCAGTTTGGTGCGCCTGCCAAGTCGGCCGCAGGCTCATGAGCCTCTCCAGGTCGTGACGTGCCCCGATGTGTAAATCCACAGAACCGTAGATTGAGTCGATGGCTTGGCGGGTATTTTCTAAATCCTCTTTAAGTAAAGCGCTCTCTTGCCGAGCACGGTCCAATGCTGGCGCGCATGCTCTGCGGTTTGGTGTTGATTTCTCAGCTGGCTGAGCTTGGCCCGGTATACCGCCGGCTGTGGTGAGACTTGGGTCTTGGGGATGTCCATTGGAGTCCAAGCGGACAGAAAATCACGCAGCTGTTGCTCGAGCTTTTCTGTTTGATGTTTCTCTTTGGCCAGTGAGCGTTTTAATTCAGCATGTTCTGTTTCGGCTTGACGATATTGGCGATATGCATCGGTGAAAATGGCGGCGGATGCCTCACCGAACAAACGGATGGACAACCCTGTTTTTTGGGTAAAAGCACTCACATCAGCTTGGATCTGCTCGAGGGTTTGTGATTGACTTTTGGCGTCAGAAGCCACGGTGTTTTGGCGCGACCAAGACCAACTCAGCCATGCCAGACCCGCCGCACCGGCCATACCGAGACCAACCGACACAGTGGGCGAGCCCAACCAAAGCCCCACGCCAACGCCAAGGCCCGTTAAGGCAGCAATGGCGGGATACGCCCACAGGGCAGGATGGCGTGCCGATGCGCCTTGGGCCTGAAGTGTGTTGGCGTGAGCCTGATCGAGCCGACGGCCCAATTCAATCGCTTCATTAATGGTCTCAACGGTCAGGTCAGGGAGAGCGGACGCCACTTCAGCTTCATCCAGATTAAGCCTCTCGAGCGCGTCATTAAGACGGGCCTTTGCATCGGTCAAGTGCGAGTCAATGCGGTCAATTTCTCTGGATTTTTGCGTGAATTCCTCGGCAAGGGCTTCCATCGCTTCCAAATCAGATTGCGAAGGACCACCTTCAGCAAAACCGGTGGCGCCCAGGGTTTGCGTATGCTGAGCAATGCGTTGTTCTGTTTCAGCCAGGCGCGATTTAAAGTTTTGGTGTTTGTCCTCAAGATCGGCCACTTGCTCGAGTTCTTGGCCCGTTAAATGGGCGACGCCGGCAGGCAGTGCGGCAAGCGACAATTGCTCCTCTCGGATTTTTTCTTGCTGATCGATGCCCTCCAGTGCAAGCCTGATGCTTTGACAGGTTGCAGCACTGCTCTTGGCGGACTGGATTTTGGCTTCGAGATCAGGCAGCGCCTGGCGCTGGCTGTGCAGTGCACGGTGCTCGGATCGAACTTGATTGAGCTGCTCGTTGGCATCACGCCATTGCCGTTTCTCAGTGCGTGCAGTGGCTTTGGCCGCCTCAAGCAGCTGGGTCTTGAGTTGTCTCAGATTCAGGCCACCATCCAGCTCGATCCGGATATTTTCGGCCAGCTGCTCATCGGAGCCGTGATTGAGGCTGACCAAGTCCTCAATGCGAATCAGATGGCAGCTCAGTGTCTCACCGGCGGGTAGATTGGGCCGAGACGCGGGTTGACCGTCACAGCGCCAACTTTGCTCGGCACCGATTCGGGTAACACTCCAAGTTTGATTGCCTTGTGTCAGCTCGGCTGAGAGGATCAAGTCGATGGGATCTTCTTTGGCCGGTGGTGTCAACAGGTAGTGCAGTGCACGAATCAATGAGCTTTTGCCGCTGGCGTTCGGCCCGGTAATAAAATTGATATCTCCGCTCAGCGAGTCAACATGAATTGGCGTGGCAATCCCTGGCAGTTTGGTGATGTGTAATTGAGTGAGTTTCATGGCTGTTGCTCTTCGAGCTGCGCAATCAGCTCACGCAATAATCGATGGCCACTTCGATGCAGATAATCGCAAACGAGCGCATCGCTCCACTCAATTTCTTTGATTGAGTGCCACCGAGCGTCTGTTTCTGCAAGCATCAGTTTTTCTCGAGCCGCAGCAATCAGTTGGGCCAACTCGGGGTGGTCGTTGGGCTGCTCCAGAGCGAGGAGGCTGCGTGCCAGTTCACCGGCGTGGTTGGGCTGGGCGGCCCAGTACTCCAAATCGATATCAACGGTGGTGTTATCAATGATCGATTCGATAAACACCGATGGAATCGAATGGGTGCTCAAGTTTTCACCCAGGCCAGCCTCCAATGAATTGATGACCGCGGATGACAGTTGGCTTGCACCGGTCAAACGAAGCCGAATGCCCACGGCATTGGGTGGCAGGTCGTGTCGGGCCCAAGACTGATCAAGCTGTGACAATGTCGCCATCAATTGACCTTGGGCTTGTTGGGGGTCGTCAATCTTTTCAATATTTAAATCAACCTCGCTCCAATGCAGTGGTGCGATGGTCCATTGCTCAAATGACGCGATCTGACCATGATGGATTTCGATCAACCATGGCCCACGGGGGCCTGACTCGCCGACATGGAGGCCGCTGAGGGAGCCAAGATACCCTCGGGTTTGGCTCGTGCTGAGCGCGCTGGGTTTGTGGATATGACCCAACAGCCAGGCATCTAGAGGTGTGTCTCGCAACGCTTGTGATGAGACCGGCGCGTGAGTTGATTCGGTCTGATCCAGATCGCAGTGCAACAGACCGATATTGACACCCGGGCCTCGTTCAAACACGTGTCCTGCCAACGGGCTGTCTGCGACCATGGGTTTGGGGAAAGACCACCCATGGATCGTGAGGGATTCATTGTCTTTGCTTAAGATATGCGATTGCCATTGACCACCGCTGCCCAACAACTGAAATTGATTCAGGTGCTCAGCGAGCCTGGGCAGGACTTTGACATCATGATTGCCGCTGACGCCGAGCACCTGGATGCCCGATTGGGTCAGGCGGCTGATGCCGTGCTCAAGTGGCCCATAGGCTTCAAAGAAATTGTCTTCCTGATCCACCAAGTCGCCAGCCAGCACCATGACATCAACGCGCTGTGCAATGGCCTGCTCAACACAACGCTCCCATGCCCCGAACGGGTCGAGTGAATCATTCTGGCGGGCAAGCCAAGCCGGTATTCGACTGGGGCGTCGGCCCAGGTGCATGTCCCCCACCGCCAACAATCTAATGGGCATGGGACGTCTGGATTGGCGCTTGATGGTGCATCTTTAATTCAGTCTGGCTCGTGAAGCGGCGCTGTCGTCCACGAGTGTAACCCAGCCCAATGGCAAGAGGTGGCCCCCACCAGCCCAGCCCCAGCACCTGCGTTTGCCGCTGCCGCTGCTCCCTTCCGGGCCTGACGGGGTTCACCGCAAAAACAGTGTGGGAAGACCAGTGAAGACCACCAACCCCGCATTATCTCAGAGTCACAGGAAAATTGCCAACTGGCACGCTCGAATTTTGGCTGATCGTGTACACTTGAGTGTCCCAAAGATAACAGGCTGCATCGCAGCCCAAATGGATTGAAGCATCAGTGAGCTATCAAGTCCTCGCGCGCAAGTGGCGACCCAAGACATTCAGTGAGTTGGTTGGGCAAGACCACGTGGTGAAAGTGCTCACCCATGGCCTGGCCGAAGGCCGAATTCATCATGCCTTTTTGTTTACTGGGACTCGCGGCGTCGGTAAGACCACAATTGCTCGCATTCTGGCCAAATCGCTCAATTGCCTCGAGGGAGTGAGTGCCGAGCCTTGTGGGGTTTGCGAGCACTGCGCGGCCATTGATGAAGGTCGTTTTGTGGACTTGATGGAAATTGATGCGGCCTCCCGAACAAAAGTGGATGACACCCGCGAGATCCTAGATAATGTGCCGTATGCCCCGCTCAGGGCCGCTACAAGGTCTACCTCATCGATGAGGTCCACATGCTGTCTATGCACAGCTTCAATGCCTTGTTAAAAACGCTAGAAGAGCCCCCTGAGCATGTCAAGTTTGTCTTGGCCACCACGCACCCTCAAAAGATTCCGGTCACCATCCTATCTCGGTGTTTGCAATTTAACCTGCGTCGTTTATCCGTTGATCAAATCACTCGGCAACTTCAACAAATCACCCACTCAGAGGGCTTTGATGCGGCTGACGATGCGCTCAATCAAATCGCCGTGGCGGCCGATGGCAGCATGCGTGATGGCTTAAGCTTACTGGATCAAGCCATTGCCACCGAAGAGGGCCTCACTGCTGAGAACATTCGCCAGATGCTGGGCAGTGTGGAGCAAGGACACATCCATGCATTGCTCAAAGCATTGGTGAAGCAAAAGCCTGACGAGGCGATCGCAGTGATCGATGACGTATTTGCTCAAGCTCGAGATTTGGGTCAACTGATGGTGGATTTGGCCGAGGCTTTGCACCGCATTGGGCTGATCTTGGCTTTGCCCGATTACCGAGATGATTCCCGAAACGATTGGGACAGTTTGGTGGGATTGGCTGCTCAGTTTGACCCAGAGGACATCCAGCTGTTTTATGAGATCGTTGTGCGTGGCCGAAAAGACCTTGATTTGGCCCCCAGTCCAAAAACGGGTTGCCAGATGACCATCTTGCGCCTGTTTGCTTTTTCACCCAATCAAACACCCACCGACGGTGCGGCTTCGCCGGGTGGTGCGGCCCCGCAGCTCGACGACCTTGAGCCCGCTCAGGGGGTGTCAGAAGCGGCAGATGATGCAACCAGCAGCCGATCGGGTGAACTTGACCTTAAGCCTGATCAGTGGGCCAGTGTGCTGGAAGCGATGCCGCTCAATGGCTCAGTGAAAGCTGTGGCTGGCTTGCTGGTGGTGGAGTCTATCCAGGCTCAGCAAGTGGTATTTGGTGTGACCGACGATTACAAAGAACTCATGACTGAGCGGTTTCAATCCACGTTGACCTCGGCGTTGTCAGAATTTTACAAAGCCAATGTCACAATCAAGATTGTATTTTTAGACGAGCCAAAGCAACCCACTCCGGCGGACTTGGCTCATCAGGAGCAAGCTGAGGCGCAGGCCGAGGCACAGCAGGCCATTGAGTCTGACCCGCTGGTCAACAAGCTCAAAGACCGATTTGACGCTCAGGTGCTCACCGAATCAATTCGCCCCGTCGGGACTAGGAGTCATTAAGTCATGAAAGGCAACATTGCGCAGCTCATGCAACAAGCACAAAAAATGCAGGATCAGTTCAAGCAGGCCCAGGAAGAGTTGGGTGACATCGAAGTGACCGGGCAAGCCGGTGGGGGCATGATCGAGGTGGTCATGAAAGGTCAGTATGATGTTCGTCGTGTCGTCATTGACCCTCAGATTGCCGATGACCGAGAGATGATCGAGGACCTGATGGCCGCCGCCATTAACGATGCCATCAACAAGATTCAAGAGAAAACCCAAGAAAAAATGTCTGGGTTGACCGGAGGGCTGAATCTCCCACCCGGGTTTCAGCTGCCCTGATACCGATACCTGATTGTGATCCACGATCCTTTTGATGAGTTGCTCGAGACATTGCGGTGTTTGCCGGGTGTGGGGAAGCGGTCGGCACAGCGAATGGCATTGCACCTGTTGGAAAGAGACCGAGAGGGCGGTCGGCGGTTGGCTGACAGCCTGAAGTTGGCGATGGACAAAATGCGCCGGTGTGAGCGCTGCCGCAATTTCACAGTTGATGCCGTGTGCAAAGTCTGTTTGGACCAAGACCGTGATCAGAGTGTGCTGTGCGTGGTGGAAAGTCCGGCTGATGTGCTGGCGATTGAGAGCGCAACGGCATACAAAGGCCGTTATTTTGTTTTGTTGGGGCGCTTGTCCCCCCTCGATGGCATTGGGCCTGAGCAATTGGGTTTGAACGAGCTGGCCTCGAGGCTCGACGACGAGCCCATTGATGAAATGATCATTGCCACCAACACCACGGTTGAAGGAGAGGCCACCGCACACTATCTCTCGCAGATGGCGTCGCGGAACGGGATTCGAGTCAGTCGTTTGGCCCAGGGAGTGCCCTTAGGGGGTGAGCTCGAGCACACCGATCAGTCCACCTTGGCCCACGCTTTTGGCTCTCGCCAACCGATGAGCTAAAGCCCGCCTCGGCAGACAGCCAGGCCATCTGCCGAAGCGCTTTAACTTGGTTAAAGTTGATCCTCCAGACTGAGCCTGTCTCGGTTTTGGTCGACTGTGCGAAGGCCGATGCCTCGCACGTTAATCAATTCCTCGACATCCTCAAACGCCCCAAATTCCTGGCGATACTCGACAATGGCTTTGGCCTTTGAAGGCCCAATGCCCACCATCACTTCGGCCATTTGTTCTGCATTGGCGGTGTTGATATTGATGCGGTTTGACTGCGCAAAGGCCATCGAGTGGATGGCCAAGGCAATGGCCAAAACCATGGTGTACATAAACCCCTTGGTGCTCATAAACCTCTCCTTTGTGGATGTGTGGACTGGCGCTTGGAGGCCAGTGAGTCTGTCAGACACTGCAACGATGGCAGTGTCCGGACCAGATTAAATCGCAATGGGCTGAGCGCCCATCGGAAGTTGGCTTATGGGGACGTCAGAGATGGGCGCACTGGGTGCCGATCACAACAATTGTGGCTTCTCATGTTTTGAGAAAGGCATGCGTTGTAATGGCCTTAAATCCCAGATGCACCCATCCACAATACGGAGAGCTGACAATGAAAAACTCAAATGTGACACCGATCCGAGCCGACCGGCGCCCCGCGGCCGCGCCCACCCCCAGCGAGTTTCGCGAGCAAATTGTTGGCAAGCGCATCAGTGCTGTGATTGCCAAGCCTGGTCGCAATGGCCAACCGCCCGAGGTGCTGATGATGCAATTTGACGACGGGAGTGTGGTCGAGTGGGTGTCGCCGCGGTCCGATGCGGTGCTGCGTCGGGCGCTGTCTCAGCGACCGAAACGTGCTCCCCAAAGGTCACATTTGGCGGGGCCAGAGGGCCTTCAGCTGCCACTTATGGAGGCGTGAAACGGGCGGTTTGATTGGGTGGCCTGTGGCCTGGCGATGTTATCCACACAACTTGTGGATAACGCTGTGGGCAACGAATCGCCAGTGGGCGTCGTGTCGGCGTCGGAGCGATTTGGGCAAAATTTATACAATAAAAAAAGAGCCGTAATTACAGAGACTTATAGAACAAAAGGCCGGTCGATGAGGCGTTGGCTGACCGTCACAAAATTGTTAAATGATGAATCAGTGAGTTGTGTATAAACATTGCAGGTGCTACTGCATAAACGCCAGCTAAGTGCTTGAATTGTGGTTGCCGTCAATCAGGCATTTCAGCTGGTCGGGCCACGCGCGTAAAGCCGTGAGCAAGTCATCGGCGTCTGGATGCGCTTGGGCCAACTGTTCGAGCTCAAGGTGGTATTCCTCGAGGGTGGGGCCCAAGCCCTCACGGCCGATGACCAAACGTTCGCGGCAGTCTCTATGCCAATCGGCCTGCTCGGCGTCGCTCAATGTGTGCGGCCAATGTCGAGCGCGATATCTAAACAGCAGCGTATTGAGCCTGGAGTCTGAAAAAGGGCTGTCCAGCGCCGCCAGCTCGTCGGCTGTCATGCCCGCAATGCGTCGCGTCAGCGCTTGGTCTTGGCGTGGAACAAAACCGCCATAGAGATCGACTTCGGGGTCAGGTGCGGGATCGAATAAGGGCGTGCGGCTTCCCAGATGAGCAAGCAAATCGCGGGCCTGGTCGGGATGCTCCAGCCACCATTGGTGATGCTGTCGCATTTGCTCGATGTCAACGCCAAGGCGGTTTTCCGTTTCGGCATCCACGACCCCCAGGGGCGCAACCATCGGGCAGGCATTGATTTTGATTGTGCTGACGGGCAGAGGCATGTCAGCCAAGTCGTCATCACCGAGCCGGCGTCCTTTCGATTCTAGGATGTCTTGAGGGTGGAAGCTCAAGTCCCAGACCCACCACTGATTTTTGATGGTGGGGTGGCGACCCAGCGGTGAGATCAGTGCGACTGAGCCAGGGCGTTGAGCAAAGTAGGCGCTGGCATAGACCAGTGGTTGGCCTTGACTGAGCAAGGCATCCACGGTGGATTTTTGACGAAGATCGAGCGCCCAGGCCCAGAGTTTTGGCTGTGCCTGCCTGAGCCTTTGCGCCAGCGCGAGCGTGTTTTCAACGTCGACTAGGGCGTCGTGTGCTTGGGTGGCGTCCAGGCCGTTGGCGGTGGCGAGGTCTTCTAACTTGAAACTGGGTTGACCATCATCGTATTCGGCCCAGGCCAGACCTTCGGGACGAAGTGCGCGCGTCAAACGAAGCACATTGATCAGATCAAATCGACTGTTGCCATTGGCATATTCGCGCTGGTACGGATCAATGAAGTTGCGCCAGAACAGATGGCGAGAGACTTCGTCATCAAACCGAAGGTTGTTATAGCCCACGGTGCAGGTGCCCGCCTGGCTCATCTCATCAAAGACAGCGTGTGCAAACTTGGGCTCCGGCATGCCATGGGCAATGGCGTGCTGTGGCGTGATGCCCGTAATCCAGCAGGCCTTTGGGTGGGGCAGGGTGTCAGCGCTGGGTTGGCAAAACCACACAATGGGATCGTCGATGGGGTTGAGCTGTGAATCGGTTCGAATGGCCGCAAATTGGCACGGTCGGTCGAGTCTGGCGTTGGCCCCAAACGTTTCGTAGTCATGCCAAAGAAAAGAAGAAATATCCATGCCGGACTCATTGTACCCTGGGGCGCTTTCGATAGAATATGGGCTGGCCTGTCAACAATCACCAAAGGTGAGCGATGCAGAACATGATTCAAGAAACGAATGACACCCCATGGCCCAAGGCGACTTTCGGCGCGGGTTGTTTTTGGGGTGTTGAGGCGCGTTTTCGCAAGCTTCACGGCGTGGTCAATGCCACGGTGGGATATATGGGTGGTGATGTCGATCAGCCCACATATGAGCAGGTCTGCACTGGAGTGACGGGCCATGCCGAGGTTGTCGAGGTTGAGTTCGATCCAAGTCAAGTCACCTACGAGTCATTGGTGCATGCGTTTTTTGATTTGCACGATCCGACTCAGATTGACCGCCAGGGCCCCGATGTCGGGCGTCAGTACCGCTCGGTCATTTTTACCCACAACGAACAGCAGCACGATGAGGCCACAGAGATCCGTGCCCAGCTGGACGCATCCGGGCGCTATTCGGCCCCCATCGCCACGGCAATTGAGCCGGCTGCGCCCTTTTGGCGAGCTGAGGAATACCATCAGCAATACCTCGCCCGACGCGGCGGTCAGTGTGCTGTGTGAGTGATCAGGCCCGACTGGTTCTGATCCGTCATGGCCAGGGCAGTCTGGGCACCGACAATTATGATCAGCTCTCAGCGCTTGGGTACGCGCAAAGCGAACAGCTGGGTGCGTACTTGTCCACTTGGCTTGACCCATCCTCTCATGTGGTGTGTGGTCACTTGAACCGTCATCAGCAGACCTTAGATCGCCTCGGCCTAAGCAGCACACCCCATTTTGATCCCTCACTCAACGAATACGCCGTTGACCGGCTCATTCGCTCAGCCATTGAACAGGCCGACACGCTCGGGCTTGAGGTGCCTGAGGATGGGGCGTTCGATAACCCAAAAGCCTATCTGGGGACTTTTTTGCGTTGGTTCCCAGGCGTGTTGGGGCATTGGCAAGCCGAACGGCTGGTGTGTGAACACAACGGACGCTGGCGAGATTTCCATCAGCGGGTCTGCAGCCCGCTCAACGAGTGGCATCAAAGCGTGGCCGGAGGACAATCTGTGGTCGCAATCACCTCAGCCGGGGTCATTTCAACAATCTGCGCGGATGCCATCGGCGCGCCTTTGACCTGGCAACGCGAGTGCAATGTCAGTCTGTACAATGCCTCCATCTCGACCCTGTCGGTCAGTGCAAGTGGGCAGTGGCAATTGGAAGAGCTCAATGCCATTTCTCATTTTGAGGCGGCCTCTTTTCACACGTTGGCTTAAGTTTTTTAGGAGTCCATCATGAGCAACCAACCTGTCGTTATCATCACCGGATCAAGCCGTGGCATTGGCAAAAGCACTGCGCTCTTGTTGGCCAGCCGAGGTTATCGGGTCATTGTGTCCAGTCGCAATCAAGACAGTTGCCAAGCGGTTGTTGATGAGATCAGCGCCGCTGGCGGTCAGGCCACAGCGATTGCCTGTCACATTGGCCACGAGGATCAGTTGAGTGCACTGATTGAACAGACGCTGGCCAAGCATCAGCGCATCGATGGCTTGGTGGTGAATGCCGCATCTAACCCAGTGTANGGCCCGTCGGATCAAGTCGACCAAGCGGCNTTCGATGTGATCATGCGCAACAACGTGTATGCCTCCATGCGCCTGGCGCACTTGGCTCGACCCGCGCTCAAAGCCAGCGGATCGGGCGCGGTGTGCTTCGTTTCATCGATCGCAGGCCAGTTTGGCAATCAAGCCATTGGTGTCTATGGCATGTCCAAGGCGGCGGAAAACCAGCTGGTTCGTAACTTATCGCTGGAGCTGGGGCCTGATGGGATTCGTGTGAACGCGGTGGCCCCGGGGCTGGTCAAGACGGATTTTGCGCAAGCACTCCTCGATAATGAAAAGATGGTGCGGTATTTCGAGTCCACCACCCCGCTGAGGCGGCTCGCTGAGCCTGCCGACATTGCCGGGGTGATTGCGTTTCTGATCGGCGAGGATTCGGGGTGGCTGTCGGGCCAGGTCATCACCGCCGATGGCGGCTTGTCGGTCACGGGCGGCTTTTGACGCTCACCGGTGCTGATCAAGAGGACACTCGGCTCGGGACCGATGGCCGTCTGTGGTTTTGGGTTTGATTCTAGATGGGCCGTCACCCCCCTGGGGGTGGCCATCGTCGCTTTACATGCCTCGGATATGCTGGTTGAGACGCGCCTTGTGGCGAGCCGCTTTGTTGGCATGCATGATGCCTTTTGAGACGGACCGATCAATGGCAGGCACCGCCAGCTGGTAAGCTTGGCGGGCAGCGCCTTGATCACCCGATTCAATGGCTTTGAGCACCTTTTTGATCTGGGTGCGCACATGCGAGCGGAGGGCTGCATTGTGCTGACGATGTCGTTCTGATTGACGCGCTCGCTTACGAGCAGAAACACTATTGGCCACAATTGACTCCTGGGTCCAGAGGTTTTGATCAAGATAGCCGAATATTGTCAGATGATTTGGGCCGACAGTCAAGGGCAATTGAGCCAGATATGAGTTTATTGCGCCACACTCTGAACTTTGGGTCNATGACCTTGATCTCGCGCATTCTTGGATTCGTGCGCGACGTTGTGCTCGCACGGTGGTTTGGGGCTGGTTGGGCGATGGATGCCTTTGTGGTGGCCTTCAAGATCCCCAACTTTTTGCGTCGTCTGTTTGCCGAGGGCTCATTCTCGCTGGCTTTTGTGCCCGTGCTCAATGAGTACAAAGAAAAAGGGGACCAGCGCGCGCTTAAGCAATTAATCGATGCCACCACCGGTGCACTGTTGGCTGTGCTTTTGGTCATCACCGCGGTGGGCTTATTGGGTGCGGGTTGGATCATCGGACTGTTCGCACCTGGGTTCGTCGATGACCCGGAGCAATGGGCGTTGGCCACCGATATGCTGCGGGTGACCTTTCCGTATTTGATGTTGATTGCGTTGACTGCGCTTGCAGGTGGGATTCTCAACACGTTGGGTCGATTTGCGCTGCCAGCATTGACGCCGGCGCTGCTGAATCTCTCAATGATCACGGCGGCTGTGGCTTTCAGCGCTTATTTTGATCCACCCATCAAAGCGCTGGCTTGGGGTGTGCTGGTGGCAGGTGTTCTCCAGCTCGGGATTCAGCTGCCGGTGCTGATTCGCCATCAAGTCTTGCCCAAACCATGGCCCAATTTCAAACATCCAGGGGTTCAGCGCATCTTGAAGCTGATGGTGCCCACATTATTTGGCTCATCAGTGGCTCAAATCAATCTATTGTTCGATACCTTGATCGCCTCGCTGCTGGTTGCCGGATCAATTTCTTGGCTGTATTACGCCGACCGATTGATGGAGTTCCCGCTGGGTCTGTTTGGCGTGGCCCTGTCCACGGTGATTTTGCCCACATTGTCGCGACTGCACGCGCGGCGTGAGGCGGGTGAATTTAGGGCCACTTTAAACTGGGCCCTCTGGCTGGGGTGGGCGATTGGTCTGCCCGCCGCGGTCGGTTTGGCGGTGTTGGCTGGCCCGGTACTGACCACTTTGTTCAATTATGGCGCTTTCACCAGCACCGATGTGACCATGGCCACCTGGGCCCTGACAACCTACTGTTTGGGGCTCCCGGCTTTCATCGGCGTGAAGGTATTTTCGCCGGCTTTTTTCTCGCGCCAAGATGCGCACACGCCGGTGCGCATTGCGGTGATCGCGCTGCTGGTCAATATGATTTTAAATGTGGTTTTTGTTTTGCTTTTGGCGCATCTCCAGTCAGAGGGCAATTGGTCAAGGGGGCTTTGGGGGACTTTGGCCGCGCTGCCAGGCCTGCATGCGGGCCTGGCATTGGCATCCAGTGTGACCGCCTGGCTGAATGCGGGCTTACTTTGGCGAGCGTTGCGACAGGCCGATTTGGCGCCCACGCTGTCAATCAACCGCGGCTTGCAAGTGATGGTGGCCTGCGCTGTCATGGCAGCGGTGTTGTGGTGGGGTTTGCCCCAGACCAGTGAGTGGCTGGCTATGCCTTTGGGGTCCCGAGCGATGCTGCTGGGTGTGGCCGTGATTGTCGGGGCGGGTACGTACGCCGCCGTCATGTGGCTTCTTGGCGTTCGTCCATCGCACTTCTCACGCCCCGACGAAGGTCAAACCCGCTAAACTGGCCCACTTGCCATGGATGTTATTCGCTCACCCCACGTATTGACCGACGCTCGGCCCGACACGGCCTTGGCCATCGGCAATTTTGATGGTCTGCACTTGGGCCATCAGGCCTTGCTCGAGCAAACTGCTCACCTCGCTGAGCGCTTCGATCTGGCCTTCGCCCTGATGTGCTTTGAGCCCCTGCCGGCGACTTTCTTTAATCCCAATGATCCTGTGAAGCGGTTGATGTCAGTGCGGGATAAGGTCATCGGCTGCCAGCGCGCTGGGCTTGAGCGCTTGTTGATGCTGCGGTTCAATCGTGCGTTCAGTCAGCTGAGCCCTGAGGCGTTCGTTCAGCACCAGGTGGTCCAGCTCGCCCGCGCCCGACATGTCATTGTGGGCGAGGATTTCCGTTTCGGCGCGCGTGCCGCGGGTGATGTCGCCATGCTGACCGAATTTGGCCGGCAATTGGGTTTCGAGGTGCATCCGGTGGCGGCCGTGATGACCGGCGGACAGCGAATTGCATCCACCCGCATCCGCAAAGCTCTGTCCGAGGGTGATTTGGCGGCGGCTGAGGCGATGTTGGGCCGGCGGTATGCGATCGGCGGGCGCGTGCTGCGCGGTCAGCAATTGGGCCGAGACTTGGGGTATGCGGGCGCGTGCTGCGCGGTCAGCAATTGGGCCGAGACTTGGGGTATGCCACCATCAATCTGCGCCCACCGCTGCCACCCGCGGTGCATGGCGTTTATTCGGTTCGAGTGAATGGCCCTGCCTCAACCAAGCTTTCCAATCATCCGGGCGTGGCCAGCATTGGCCAACGCCCCACCGTGGGCGGTGTCGATTGGCTTTTAGAAGTTCACCTTTTTGACTATGATGGTCTGTTGTACGGTCAGCATGTTGAAGTTGAATTCGTGTCACACATTCGTGCCGAGGCTTACTTTGATTCTTTAGATGCCATGGTCGAGAGGATGCACGAAGATGCCAAGATGGCCCGAACGCAACTGCAAGCCTGAAATCCCATATTCGATGCAATGAGTCAATGAGTTAGACCATGGATTACAAAGACACCATCAACCTGCCGGAGACCGACTTCCCCATGAAGGCTCAGCTGGCCCAACGCGAGCCGAATATGTTGGCCCAATGGGAGGCCGATGGGCTGTACGAAGCAATACAGGCGGCCACGAAAGATCGGCCGTTATTCGTCCTGCATGATGGGCCGCCATATGCCAATGGCGACATACACATTGGGCACGCGGTGAATAAGATTCTCAAAGACATGGTCACCCGGTCTGCTTTACTGGCCGGTTACCGCGCCCCGTTTGTGCCCGGTTGGGACTGCCATGGCTTGCCCATCGAACTTCAGGTTGAGAAAAAAAGCGGCAAGGTGGGGCAGAAGCTGGATGCCTCTGCGTTTCGCCAGAAGTGCCGCGAGTATGCAGACCGCCAGATCGACAATCAATGTGAGGACTTTGTTCGCCTGGGCGTGCTGGCGGACTGGCCTCACCGCTATGCCTCACGAGATTTTCGGTATGAGGCAGACATGGTTCGAGCTTTGGCACAGATTGCCCGGCGAGGGCACATCAAGCGTGGCACCAAGCCTGTGCACTGGTGTTTTGATTGCGGCTCGGCGCTGGCTGAGGCCGAAATCGAATACAACGACAAGCAATCGACCGCGATTGATGTGTTGTTTCCCAGCACAGACCCCAAGGCGCTGGCCGCTGCATTTGGCTGTGATCAGCCTCTGCAAAACGCCGGTGTGGTGATTTGGACAACCACACCCTGGACGATTCCCGCCAACCAAGCGGTGTGTCTGAACGCGACGCTTAAGTATGTCTTGGTGCGCGGGCAGCACACCGCGACCGACGGCACCAAACGCACCCTAGAGTGTGTGGTGGCTCAAGCACTGCTGGATGAGTTTGTTGAACGGGTGGGGTTGGCTCACCCCGAGGTGTTGGGCGAGGCCACCGGTCAAGCACTGGAGCATCATGTGCTCAATCACCCGTATAACGGACAGCAGGTGCCGGTCATTCTTGGCGATCATGTGACCACCGAAACGGGCACCGGGGCGGTGCACACGGCGCCAGGTCATGGTCAGGAAGATTTTGAAGTGGGGCAGCTCTACGGGTTGGCCGTGGTCAATCCCATCGATGCCAAGGGCGTGTTTTTAAACGACACGCCTGTGGTGGGGGGGCAGTTTGTCTGGAAAGCCAACGCGGTCTTGGTTGACCACATGGCGGCCAATCACACCTTGTTGGCGGCCCATGCATTCGATCATGCGTATCCGCACTGCTGGCGTCACAAAACGCCGACTGCGTTTCGGACCACGCCTCAATGGTTTATTTCAATGGACCAAAACCACTTGCGCCAGCAAGCGCTGGCGGCCATTGACTCGGTGACCTGGGTGCCTGAATGGGGTCAAGACCGGATTCGCTCGATGATTGAGTCACGCCCTGATTGGTGTATTTCAAGGCAGCGGACCTGGGGCGTTCCGCTGGGATTTTTCATCGATCGCCAGGACCAGTCGCTGCATCCAGACACACCCGAACTTTTAGAGTCACTGGCTGAGCTGATTGAGGCGCATGGTGTGGATGTCTGGTTTGAACCTGACATTGCCAACCGTTTGGGCGTGGATGCTGAGTGCTATGAGCCCGTCAATGACATTTTGGATGTGTGGTTTGACTCAGGGGTCAGTCATTTCTGTGTGCTGGACCAAAACCCCGCGCTTCATCGACCCGCTGATTTGTATCTTGAAGGCAGTGACCAGCATCGGGGCTGGTTCCAGTCCTCTTTGCTGAGCGCAGTGGCCATGCATGGTCATGCACCTTACAAACAGGTGCTGACCCACGGGTTCACTGTCGATGCCAACGGATTGAAGATGTCAAAGTCTCAAGGCAATGTGGTGGCGCCTCAAACGGTGGTCAATTCTTTGGGGGCAGACGTGCTTCGGCTGTGGGTGGCCGGTGCAGACTATCGCCAGGAGATGCATGTCTCTGATGAGATTTTAAAGCGGGTCTCAGACACCTATCGCCGAATCCGAAACACGGCGCGATTTTTGCTGGGCAACTTGGCCGATTTTGACCACGCACGCGATGCTGTGGACCCTCAAGCGATGTTGCCGCTGGACCGGTATGCCGTATCGTTGGCCAGTCAGTTGCAACACACGGTGACAGAGGCTTATCGGGCGTATCGATTCCCATTGGTTTACCAAACGCTGCATCACTTTTGCAGCCAAGACATGGGTGCGTTTTATCTCGACATCATTAAAGACAGACTCTACACCCTGCCATCCGCCCATCCGGCGCGGCGCTCGGCGCAGACGGCCATGTGGCATGTCTTGGAGGGCTTGGTGCGGTGGCTTGCGCCGGTGTGTCCGTTTACCGCAGAGGAAATATGGCAAAGCCGGCCGGATCATGAGGTTGGCCCGATCATGCTCGAGACTTGGCATGCCCCTTTAAATCAAGATCCCTTGGCCGATCGGCCCGAGCAGGCGCAGCTGTGGCGGCGCTTGAGGACGCTCCGCGAACTGATTGGTCCAGAGATTGAAAAGCTGCGCCGGGACGGGGCGCTTGGCTCGTCGCTGGCGGCGGTGGTCACCCTTGAAGCCCAAGGGCAACTTGCCAATGATTTGGCGCTTGTGGGTGACGAACTTCGGTTTGTGCTGTTGGTGGCAGACGTTCATTTGGCGGACGTGAGCAGTCCTGAGATCACGGCCGATGTGGAAGGCGATTCAGTCAAAGTGGGGTTGGCGGTGACCCAAGCGCCCAAGTGTGTGCGGTGTTGGCATCACAGTGAGACCGTGGGCGATCACCCCCAGCATCCCGAGCTGTGCGCTCGCTGCGTGTCCAATATCGAAAGCGCTGGTGAGGTGCGCCAGTGGGGTTAGCGGCGGCGCCCATGCGGTGGTCGCGCTATGCCTTTTGGTTGGGCTTGGCGTTGGTCTTGGTGGTTTTGGACGTTTGGACCAAGCATTTGGCATCGACCCAACTTGAGCTTTATCGTGCCGAGCCTGTTTGGCCATGGCTGAACCTGACTTTGGCGCACAATTCAGGGGCAGCGTTTAGTTTTTTAGCCGATCAAGGCGGTTGGCAGCGCTGGTTTCTAAGCGCTGCTGCGCTGATTATCGTCGGGATTTTCTTGGTGTGGTTGAAACGCCTGCCTGACCCGGCGCGATTATTGCCATCGGCCATCGCACTGATTTTGGCTGGTGCCGTCGGCAACCTGATTGACCGAGTTCGATTTGGCTATGTCATCGACTTCATTGATGTGCACGCTTATGGCTACCATTGGCCCGCCTTCAATCTGGCCGACAGCGCGATCGTGATGGGTGTGGCGCTGATATTGGTGGAGGGGTTTATTCCCAACCGGTCAGCCAGCCGAGATGTCACGCCCAGCGACCCCTCATGAAAGTGGCTGACGCGTCGGTATTGGTGATCGGCGCGGGCGTGGTGGGCTTAATGAGTGCATTTGCCCTTTTGAAAAGGGGCGTTTCGGTCAGCGTGTTGGATGCGGGTGCCCCTGGCGCAGGCTCCAGCTGGGCGGGCGGAGGCATTGTTTGCCCGGTGCCCCCTTGGAACTACGGCCCGGTCGTTGAGCAAACGGTTCGAACCTCGCGCGAGCAATTTGATGCGTGGCTGCCAGAGATCGAGGCATTGTCTGGCATCGACTGTGAGTATCACCCAAGCGGTTTGTTGCTCAGCGGGAACCCGAATCAACATGATTTTGTTGCCATGAGCGCGACTTGGCGGGCACAAACCTCAGAGCGCGCTGTGGTGGGTCAACGCCAAGACTTTGATGCCGGTTTGCCGCATGGCGATTGGCCCGCTGTGCTCTTGCCCGATGTCCCCCAGATACGTAATCCGAGGCTGATTCAGGCGTTGGTGGCCAGCCACCGCGCACTGGGCGGAGACCTTTGTGCCCACTGTCCTGTCGAGCGTTTGGTCCAGCAAGCCGATGGCCGCATCAGCGCCTGGCAGAAGACAACCTGTCTCGGTGTGGGTGAGCGGGTGGTGCTTGCCGCCGGCGCTTGGAGTGATCAGATCCTTCAGGCGTCTGGGCTATCGCCATTGGGTGTGTCGCCGATGCGCGGTCAAATGCTGCTGTTTCATCTCCCACCGGATCAGGCACCCAAACACATCACCAACACCGGGGAGGGGTATTTAATCCCTCGGTTGGATGGTCACATTCTCGCAGGCTCAACGATTGAGGACGTGGGCTTTGACACCGCACCCACCCCGTCGGCCGCGGATAAAATTCATCAGATGGCTGTGAGCACTTGGCCGAGGCTTCAAAGCGCCCCGATCATCCAGCACTGGGCTGGCCTGCGGCCGGGGCATGGATCGGATGAGCCCGCTGTGGGCCACCGGCATGCCGACTGGCCGGGTCTGTGGGTCAACACCGGCCATTTTCGAAACGGCTTGGGAATGGCCCCGGCGTGCGCCGAGCACACTGCCGAGGCCTTAAGCTGACCTACTCTTCGCCAAACATGAACCCAAACAGGTGCAGCAGGCTGGAAAAGAGGTTGTAAATCGACACAAACAAAGTGACGGTGGCCATGATGTAGTTGCGCTCACCGCCTTGGACAATTTGTTGGGTCTGAAAAAGAATCAAGCCACACATCAACAGGGAGAACATGCCGCTGACGGCCAAAGACAGGGCGCTGAGCTGGAAAAACAGTGCGATTAAACCGCACACAAACGCCACCAAGATTCCGACAAAGAGCATGGGTGCGAGGAAGCTGAAGTCTTTTTTCGTGGTCAGCGCGAACGCCGACAGACCGACAAAGGCAATCGCGGTGGTTGCGAAGGCGGCAGCCACCAACTCAGAGCCATTGCTAAACCCGGTCATGTAGGCGTTCAAAATGGGGCCAAAGGTCGCGCCCATGAAGCCTGTCAGCGCAAACACGCTCAAAATGCCCCAGGCTGAGTGCCTCAGTTTGGTGGTCAGAAACAGCAGTCCAAAATAGCCCGCCAAAACCACCAGAGGGCCCGGATAGCCCCAGCCGGCGCGCATGGCCAACAGCGCCATGCCGGCGCTAAAGAGCAGTGTCATGGCCAAAAGGTTCCAGGTGTTTCTCAAAACGCGCCGAGCCGCGTCATTGGTCTCAATGGCGCGATCGACGGTCGCAGTGGTGCGAAAGGGCTGGTTCATGGCAGTTGTTTGTCCTCTTCGATTTAAATTTCAGCAGTCAGTACATAGACCAGACCAAAAGTCTACCAGTTCCCCAAGCAGGGCGCATTGACGCGCTTGGAATGTGGCCTGTGGGGCTTCTATTGCATCCCTCATCCGCGGTATACTACCGGGCTGACTTCGTCGATTTGGTCGCGGATCGATCTCGGTCAGTTAAAACAGACAAATTACCCAATAGAGAGCTTCAGTCATGTCGAAAACTTTTAAGATACAGGCCGAACTGCGCGAGGATGTGGGGAAGGGTGCGAGCCGCCGCCTGCGTCGTGCGGGTCGAGTCCCAGCCATTGTCTACGGCGCCGGCCGTGAACCCGCCATGCTCACGCTGGATCACAACTACATGATTCACGCCGTAGAAAATGAGTCGTTCCAATCATCGGTCTTAGAGCTGAATGTCGGCGACAAGATCCAGAAAGTCGTTATGCGTGATTTGCAACGCCACCCATTCAAGCCGTTCATCAACCACGTTGACTTCCAACGAATCCGTGACGACGAAGAGATTCGAGTCTCGGTGGCGATTCATTTCATCAATGAGGAAACGTCGCCGGCCACGAAGGCCGCAGGTGTTGTGATTTCCTATCAGATGACCGAGGTTGAGATCTCGGCATTGCCAAAAGACCTGCCTGAGTATTTGACCATTGACTTGGCAGAGCTCGAGCCGGGTGACAGCAGCGTGATGCTCAGCGACATCAAGCTGCCCGAGGGCGTGACGATACCGGCCATTCAATATGATCCAGAGGCCGACATGGCGGTGGTGACAACAGCGTTCATCCGCGAAAGCCAAGGCACTGGCGCAGCGGCCGCTGAAGCCGATGCGGCCGCCGGCGCTGAGGCTGAGCCAGACCAGGCAGATGAGGCGGAGTCAGCGCCCAGCGACGATGGCGAGCAAGACGGCGACGAGTGAGCCTCTCGGCGGCCGTTTTAAATAAGCGCGCATGACCCATCGGCGATTAATTGCTGGTTTGGGCAACCCAGGGCGGCAGTATGACCAAACCCGGCACAATGCCGGGTTTTGGTTTTTAGATGCGCTGGCCAAGCGGCATCCTCTGAGTTTGCGGGCCCAAAAGAAATGCCTCGGTCAGGCCGAGAAGGTTCGCATCAAAGATCAAGACGTTGTGGTTCTCAAGCCAGACACCTTTATGAACGACTCAGGGCAAGCGCTTCGCGCGGCGGCCGACTTTTATGACATTGCGCTCGACCACGTGTTGGTGGCGTATGACGATTTGGATTTGCCCCCGGGTCAAGTGCGGTTAAAGCTCGGCGGTGGGCATGGTGGACACAACGGTCTCAAAAGCGCGTTGGCCCATTTGGGTGGACCAGGATTTTGGCGGCTCAGAATTGGAATTGGCCACCCCGGGCAGCGCGAACAAGTCACACCCTGGGTGCTGGGCCGAGCCAATCGCGCGGATGAGCAGGCCATTGAGCGCGCCATTGAGCGAAGTTTGCCCGCGGTGGAGCAGTGGCTCGGTGGGCATGCGGATCGGGCCATGCTGGAATTGCATAGCGATGCGGGTGCCTGATGGCGCCATTTCAAAATCTGGGTAGAGGGTTGTAATGGGTTTTAAGTGCGGAATTGTGGGGCTGCCCAACGTGGGCAAATCGACGTTGTTTAATTGTTTAACGCGGGCAGAAATCGCCGCTGAAAACTACCCGTTTTGCACAATTGAGCCCAATACCGGCATGGTCGCGGTGCCTGATCCTCGGTTGGATCAGCTCGCCGAAATTGTTCGACCTGAAAAAACCGTCGCCACCATGATGCAATTTGTCGACATTGCCGGCTTGGTCGCCGGCGCGTCGCGAGGTGAGGGGTTGGGCAATCAATTCTTAGCTCACATTCGTGAAACCGACGCCATCGCACACATCGTCCGATGCTTTGAGGATGACGACATCGCACACGTGGCAGGTCGTGTGGATCCAGTCTCGGACATTGAGACCATCGAAACCGAGCTGTGCTTGGCGGATTTGGACACCGCCGAAGCCGCGCTGGAGAAGGTCAAAAAGCAAACTCGCTCGGGTGATGCAGCGGCCATCGCGCTGGCGGGTCACCTAGAACAGGCCGTCGCCCACCTGGCCGAGGGCCAGCCAATGCGTTTGCTGATGTTGGATGATGCGGCCCGTGATGCCCTTAAAACGTGGCAATTCATTACCGCTAAGCCGGTGCTGTATGTGGCCAATGTGGCTGACCAAGCGGGCCAGGACAACGCCCAAGTCCGTGCGGTTCAAGCGCATGCTGAGGCCCGTCAGGCGCCGCTGGTGGTGTTAAGCGCCGCACTTGAGGCAGAGTTGGCCCAACTGGATCCCGATGATCAGCTGGAATTCTTAGCCGATTTGGGCCAGACAGAGCCGGGGCTGAATCGATTGATCCGAGCCGGATATAACCTCTTGGATTTATTGACATTTTTCACCGCGGGGCCGAAAGAAGTGCGGGCATGGACGGTCAAGCGCGGGGCGACCGCACCGAAGGCGGCCGGTCGAATTCACACCGATTTTGAAACAGGTTTCATCCGAGCCGAAGTCACTCAGTTTGACGATTTTTTGGCCGCCGGCGGTGAGGCTGGAGCCAAGGCGGCGGGGAAATGGCGTCTCGAAGGACGGGATTATGTGGTCCAAGAGGGCGATGTGATGCATTTTCGATTCAACGTCTGATCGGGCGAAAAATTGTGCCTCGGAGTTGACGCACAGGCAGGCATCAGCGATAATTGCTGGCTTCGTCCGAAAATCGCATGCCCGGTTGTTGGGGTCGCGATTGAGGGCTGGAAAGAGACATTTTGGAGTTGGAGTGCTGTTTTGGAGGGGTACTCAAGCGGTCAACGAGGGCAGACTGTAAATCTGCTGGCTATGCCTTCGCAGGTTCGAATCCTGCCCCCTCCACCATCAGCCGCGATGCGTCCGGCTTTTGTAAGTATTTGAATTAACGAAGATTGAGTTGTACGAGATTTAAGGCTTGGGTCAACAGCGTGACAGTGCCGCGGGTGTAGTTCAACGGTAGAACCTCAGCCTTCCAAGCTGATGATGTGGGTTCGATTCCCATCACCCGCTCCACAGCCCGATGATGGTGATGGGGGCTGCCGATGGCGCGTGTGGCGTGTGAACGATCGAGCCACTGACACCGATGCGCGTTGCGATCGCGCTGACGCTGAAGCTTGAGGTGTCGATGCAGACAATTTGGGTTGACCGGTGGTCGAGGTCACAGTGTAACGCCCGCGTAGCTCAGGCGGTAGAGCACTCCCTTGGTAAGGGAGAGGTCACTGGTTCAAGTCCAGTCGTGGGCACCAGAAGACAGTTGAACAATTTAATTAAAACAGGCAACGGAGTTGTAAGGCCATGTCCAAGGAAAAGTTTGATCGCAATAAGCCGCACGTGAACGTGGGAACGATTGGTCACGTTGACCATGGTAAGACGACGTTGACGGCGGCGTTGACGA
>PR_CR_10_Liq_1_inCRDRAFT_1000466_pt1 | contig 25415 bp, 29 predicted proteins | sample PRCRCaboRojoPR_3_FD_10241 | JGI IMG/M metagenome (IMG submission 10241)
TCAAGGTTTACGACCTCGACTGCGTTGGCCACCAGACCCCCGGCTGACTGACATCCATTCATCCGCTCAAGCAGTCTTTTGCCCATCGCGCCCCCGGCTGGGGCTGAACTTGGGATGGTTTCTGCAACCCGTTTTCGGGGTCGGGCTTCAGCGTCAAGCGTAGGAGCGGTGCATCCACCAGATGGCCGGTGACGAGCGCCACGATCGTCGACTGCGCAACCTCATTGAGGAGGTCTGCCTGGATGACGACGGCCGGCNGGGGTTTGCCGTAATCGNCCGGCGCCGCGACGGTGACAATATCTCCGCGGCGCATCAATCGCGCCAGTCGGCCGCGGCCTCGATGAAATCGAGGGTCTCGCGGTCATCGGCGTCTGCTTCGACCCGTGCAAGCTGTCGCCTGAGCTCATCGCAGAATCCCGGCTGCCGGGTGTCAGGCACCCAGAGAACGACGGGACGCAGGCCGCTCGCCGCGCGTTGCGCACGGTCGGCTGGATGCATCGGTGCTGGGTTCTGGGTCATTCGCGTCTCGTCGATCAGTGTAGCGTGACGCGTACAGTTTAATCTTAAAATCATCGGCTCGCGAACAGCGGGCGCCCCTTGCTAAGAAGACTCGCCGTCGCGGTCGTGGACTCGCACAGCCCCACATCTCGCGGCTGCGCCCGCCGCGGGGTTCCGAGCACTCTGGGCCACCGAAACCGCCTAGCCCATCTTTGACATTTTCCGGCGCGGATTTTCGGTAAGTCATGGGTCGAAGCCAGCGCACGGTGCTCAACCTCGGGCGCCATTTCGAGGTGCCGCAGGCGCAATGGCCGGCGTTGGCGCAGCGCATCGAGGCCTTGGTCGGCGGGCAGNCGGAACTGTTTGTGGCGGACCTGGAACTACGCGGGGTTGAGGNGAAGACCAGGTCACTGGCGCAAGTCGCCGAGCAGTTCACCGACTACCGTGGCCCGCAACTGCATCGGGCGCCGTGTCGGACGAGTGGTTTCACAGCGGGTTATTCGCCCAGCAGCAAATCCTTCGCCGCGTTGATCTGTGCCGCCAGATAGTCGCTGCCACCGCGATCCGGATGCAGGCGCTGCATGAGCCGGCGGTGGGCGGCGCGGACGGCGTCGGTGCTGGCCCCGGGCTCCAAGCCGAGAATGGACCAGGCGTCGTCTTTGGTCATGCCGCGGGCTGCGGCCTGGCCCGTCGTGCCGCCCCCCTGCCCCGCGGCGCCGGCGGCGGCGTCCTCGCGCCAGTCCGGGTGCTCCCGGTCCAGGTAGGCGGTCAGCACCGCCGCCGAGCGGGCATCGCGCTCCTGATAGAGCTCCAGCATGCGCAGCAGCTGCGCCAATGTGAGCGCCGAGAGCTGCTGGCCGGCGAAGGGGCCCTCCAGCACTTCGCCGTCCATGGCGCCGCTGGCGTGCGCCAGGGAGACGTCGAGATAGCGGGTGCGGATGGACGACTGCCCACCGCCACCGGACGGATCGCCACCGGCCTGGCCGCCGCCACCCAGGCCGCCGCCCACGGGCCCGGGCCCCACCAGGCCCAAAGACTGCAGCATGCGGTGGAGTGCCGGCAGCGCCTGCAACAGGTGCAGCGCCCGAAACACCACCGGCACCGCCGCCGCCAGGGCGGCGAACAGGGGATTCAGCCGCCCGCTCAGCACCGCCAGCAGCAGCAGGCCGACGGCCACCCAGATGAGTGACTTGCGCAGGACAGCGGCCACCTGCTGCGGCGGCGTGCGGCGAAACCAATGCAAGAACCACCATAGCGCCACGCCGATGGCCAACAGGACGATCAGGCGACCCATTCTCGCCCCCCGTGAGCGCGTGCGAGCGGCATGGCGGTCATCGCTTCTCCAATTGGTGGGTGAGTTGCAGCACGGCGCCGCCGCGGCGCCGGCCGAAGTCCGTGAGCGCCTTGCGCCCGCCGGCGGCGAACACGGCAACCGCACTCAGCAGGTCTTTCAGCGCCTGCGGGCTGCGGTGGTCGAAGGGGCACCAGGCGCCGCCCGAGAGCCGGGCGATGTCCTTGAGCACCCGCTCGGCCTGGGGCTCGCGCCCCTCCTGGAAGACGAACACCGGCACGCCGAGCAGCCCCAGCTCGCCGGCGGCACCGGCGAGGCGGTCATGATCTTCTTCCACACAGTCGCCGACGAACACCAACGCATTGACGGACTTGCGGCCGGCCTCGGCTTTGGCATGCGCCAGCACGCGGGCGATCTGCGTCAGTCCGGCATTGCAGCGCACGCGCGTCATGCGCGGCAACAGCGCATCGGCGCTGGCGCACCAGGGCGAGGCGTGGAATTCCCGGAAGCCGCCGTAGTGGCACAACTGGACTTCCAGGCCGCCCAGGTCGCGGGTCTCGTGGAACATGGCCACCTGGATGTCCGCCGCCCGGTCCCAGGTGGGCTCGCGGCTCGCGGTGGCATCCATGGCGAAGATGAGCCGCCCGCGCGGGCCCGCCCTAGCCCGCGGCGGAGTCCGGGCTACCTGTTGCAGAAAGGCGTCGATCTCGCCGTCGGAGGACGGACGTTCGAGGTCTTTACGGGATCTTGTCATGAGTGCTGCGGGTTGAGCGTTGCAATGGCGGCGGATCAGTCGGCGCCGGGGCCATCAAGCGTGGGCACGTCGACACGATTGGACCCCGTTGATGATCGCAGGTGCCGCGATGTCGGATCGCCGCCGGCGCATCAGCGCAGATCCCCGGGGCGGTCGATGTCGCGTAATATGCCCGCATCGGCGACTGGTATGGTGACGATGCGGTCTGCCTGCGCCCGTAGCAATCCGCGGGCGCCCTGATCACCGCGCAAGTCGAGGAGCGCCTCGCGAAAGCCCGCCGCGAAGCCCACGGGATGCCCGCGGCGGCCGCCGAAGCTGGGCGCCGCGATGGCACAGCCCGCCGCCAGTGCGTCGGCGACGGCGCTGATGCTCGCCGGCTGCACGAACGGCATGTCCGCCAGCGCGATAAGCCAGCCGTCGGCATCGGTGCTGGCGCGCACCCCGCAGGCCAGGCTATGGCCCATGCCGAGGTGGGCATCCGCACAGGGCACCAGCGCGATACCGAGCCGTGCCAGCGCCGGCGCAACACCGGTCTCGGCGGCGCGCACCACGGCGTTGACCTCACAGCCCGCCGCCAATAGATTGCGTGCGGTGGCGACGGCCACCGGCGTACCGTCGGCGAGCGGCGCAGACAGCTTATCGGTGCCGAAGCGCCGGCCAGCGCCGGCGGCGAGCAACAGCGCACAGAGATGCATACAGCCTCGTCAGCGATTCCAGCATGCCGCGTGCCAGCGTCGGCTCGACATGACGGATCTCGCGAGTCGACAATAGCGCGCCGTTGGACCGGGGCAGCCGGGCGTCGCGGCGTCCATGCGGCCGGCAATCCACGCAGGCGACACATGCCATAGTCGTCATCCCTCGCGAACGACCGCCCAAGCCTATGACCATCAGCGACGACCTCGAACGCCTGCAGCGGCTCAAAGAAACCGGCGTCCTCAGCGACGACGAGTTCCAGCAAGCCAAACAGCGGGCTCTGGCCGGCGAATCGCCGTCGGCATCCACCGGCTCACTGCTTGCGGGGAGCGTCGAGGCGCGAACCCGCGAATGGGCCCTGCTGCTACACCTCTCGCAGCTGCTGGGCCTCGTGCTGCCGCTGGCGGGCTTCCTCGCGCCGCTGCTGATCTGGCAACTCAAAAAAGCGGAGCTACCGGCGATCGATGCCCACGGCAAGGTCGTCATGAACTGGATCCTGTCAGCGTTGATCTACCTCTTGGGAGCGTCCCTGCTGGTGCTGGTCTTCGTTGGCATTCCGCTGCTGCTGGCCCTCGTGGTGGTGGCGGTGGTGTTTCCGATCATCGGCGCCATCAAGGCCAACGCCGGCGAGCTTTGGCGCTATCCGCTCAGCATCGCATTCCTGAAATGACAGCGCGAGGAAGCGACGCCCGGCCCCGCCACTTGCGCCGTCTCGAGGCCCGCGGACGCGCGCCACGGGGAACGGCGGTGGCGGCGTATGTGCGCGCTTGCGCCCCGGCATCAAGGGGCGGTGCGGGGGGCCGCGAAGCTTTCCGCTCCAACTGCGCGGTCGGGCCGATGGCCGGCGCGGTTACAATCGCCCAATGCCACGCATGTCTGCAGACAGATGAGCCGCGACCGGTCTGCACCCGCGGCGCGCCCGGGCGACTGCCGGCGCACCGACCGAACACCCTCCATCGTCACCCTGCGACCGCAATCATTGCACTGAGGACCCGTTATGCTACTCAAGCTCGTTCGCGAAGGGCTCGGACGCACCATCGCCTTTATCGACCACATCACCCGTCCCAAGCCCATGCAGCGCACGCCCGAGGCGCAGCAAGAGGTTGAGCAGGCCCTGCACGGCCTGGCGCTGTATCAATACTTCGCCTGCCCCTTCTGCATCAAGACCCGACGCGTCCTGCACCGGCTCAACCTGCCGGTGGAGTTGCGAGACGCCCAGCACGACCCGGTGCATCGCAGCACGCTCGAGCGCGAAGGCGGGCGCATCCAGGTGCCCTGCCTGCGCATCGATTCGGCCGAGGGCACCCAGTGGCTGTTCGAATCCGACGAGATCATCCGCTACCTGGAGGGCCGCTTCGGCGCAACGGCACCCGCGCAACAGGCCGGCTGACGCACGCCGCCATGGCGCAGCGCTCCGGGCGCTCAGGCCAGTGCCTCTGGCCGCTGCTCCTCGCCGGCCTGCTCGCAGCCGCCGGCGCCGCCGCAGCGCAGGCCCCGCCGTAGCCCGATGGCGCATCGCCGGTGCCCGCCATCCCCTGGGCTCAGGCTATCGACAGCCTGGATCGGGTGGCGTTGCGCCGCCAGATCTCGCGCGCCGGGGGACGGATCAACCAGCGTGGGGATTTCGGTCACGCCCGCCGGCGGCATTGGCATGGGCCCCGTCGCCTGCACCTTGCAGCAGGGCCCCGACCCGCGGATGCCCCTGACTGGCCGCGTGCCAGGCGGCGCCATGCCCTTGCAGGTCCGGTAATGTCGCATCGGCGCCATGCGCCAGCAGGACCTGCACCGTCTCGGCATGGCCGCGGTGGGCCGACCAGATGAGCGGCGTGTAGCCTTCGGTCTGCTCCTGGATGTCGATCATCGCGCCATGTGCCAGCAGCAGTTCCACCACCGCAACATGGTTGTTGGAGGCGGCCAGCAACAGGGCCGTATAGCCGCCCTGGTCGGTGGCATCGACCACGGCACCGGCATCCAGGAGCCGCTCGGCGACTTGCCGGTGACCGTTGACGGCGGCCTTCATCAGCGGCGTCCAGTCGCAGCTGTCGCGCACGTTGGCATCGGCGCGGCGCTCGAGCAGGGCGTCCAGCGCGGAGATGTCGCCCCGCTCGGCGATCTGCAACAGGCTCGACGCCGGCGGCCGCTCGGGCGCGTCGTCGTCACCGCCCACCAGCAGCAATGGCGGCAGCGCCAGCAGCAAGGGCAATAGCCAGACAATCTTCGACATGGGTCAAATGGCAATGGGATGCGTTTGCATGGGAATGCCTGCATGATGCGCGCTCGGCGCGCCCGTGCCAATGCGAATCCGCAAGCAATAACAGCTCGATCAATGACTTCAAGATGATGTCGTCGGCGCAGCGCCCGGGGCGCGTGGCCTGAACTCTACACTAATGACAGCATGCAACGGCGTGCCGCCGGCGGCGCGTGCCGCCGGTCGCTTGCATCCATCCAACAGAAGGAGCATCGCGTGAGTCTCGTCGGAAGTCTGATCGCCATCTCGTTACTGCTGCTCGCGGCCCTCGGCATCGCCGGTGCGCTGCTGATGGGCCGCTCCAGCCGCAACGCCAACGCCGATGACCCGCGCCGGCACGACGACTGAGCCCAGCGCCACCTTAGGGTGTGCGCATGGGGGTCGGTCCATCGCCGCCGGTAATGGTCTCCGCCGGGGCGCACTGGCCGCGGCATGCGCCGGCGAGTGTCAGCGCATGGGCTCGCAAACGCCTCCGCGGCATTTCACGAGCAGGTTGTTGCGACCGACACACTCCACCTCGTGCACCTCGAAGCCGTCGGTCTCCTGTAGCAGCACCGCACCGCGTCCACCGAGCGCGCAGCCCCGCAAGCGCGCGAAGTCTTCGGCGTAGTAGGCCCAGAGGCCTGTGCGTCCTTGTCGATTGAGCACCAGCATCTCGTTGGGTGCGCCGCTGTCGGCGGGGGCTGTGGGCGCAATGGGCGACGGTCCCGTCACAGCGCCGTCGACGCCGGTGACCGCGCGCTGCGCCATGGCGCCCCGCGCATCGCCGCCGCGCCAGTCGTCAATGGCCGGCGGCGTCGTCTGCCCCGTCTCCGGCGATGCGCGTCCCGTGCGCGCCCTGGCATCGGCGGCTTCAGGCGCTGACGTGGGCGCCGGGCGCGCAGCCACCGCGGCTTGCGCCGCCCCTGCACTCACGGTGGTCGCCGCATCACCGAGGTCACCGACCGCATCCGTATCGGTGGCGTCGGCTTCGGTGGTGGCCAGCACCGGGACCTGCGAGCGCAGCTTGTCCCGCGCGGCGATCCAGGACGAGGTGAGAGCACTCAGCGAGATCAGCAGCTGGCTCTCGTAGTCGGCGGTGTAGTCGATACGCCGTTCCTCGGGCGTCCCCGGATTGCTGAGCACGAAGGCACGCAGCGCCACGACGGTGCCGTCGCTGCGCTCGGCGATGTCTGTCACGACCTGAATGCGTGGCGGGGCGAGGACGCTGCCGAGGGCCTGCGCCTGCGGGGCGTCGGGCGGCAGCTGGCGCTCCAGCACCAAGCGATTGGCGTCGGCGGTGAGGATTGTCCAACCCTTGGTACGTGCCGCCGCCATGGCCACGGAGCGCGCTTCCTGCAGCCGGGCCCCGGGAAGACTCACCCGCGGCAGATCGGCCAGATCACCCGCGTCGACCTGCCCGTCACCCCGCCCGGAGCGCTCCAGGCCCGCGCAGCCGGCCAGGGCAAGCAACAACAACAACAAGGTCAGGGTGCGCATGACTGTCAAGACCGAATGCTCCGTCTGGATTGCACGGATGGGCGGATGCCGACGGCGATTGCCCATGGCGATGCATCAGCCCTATGCCACTTGCGGGATGTTAGCATAACGCCCGATCGTACAGGCGTTTACGCCACCGATGGGCGCGCGGCCCGGGGCTGGGTGGGGAGCTGGGCACCGGCTCAAGGTGCGGCAGGCGCCTCGATGAGCTCCACGGCATTGGCATCCGGATCGCGGCAGAACAATGCGCGCCGACCCGAGCGACTGACGGTGAAGGGAATGTCGGCGGCTCGTAGACGGGCGGCTATCGTGTCGAGGTCGTGGACGAGCAGCGCGACATGGCGATCGCGTCCGCCGTGGGCGGGGCGGTCGGTGACAGGATCGGGGTTGGGCAGCTCGAGCAGGTGGATTTGCTGCGGGCCAATGTCCAGCCAGGCGCCGGCGAAACCCAGGCTCGGGCGCTCGGCGGACACCGGCAAGTCCAACAGATCGCGGTAGAAGCCGAGGGCCCGCTCGGTGTCAGTCACCAGCAGGCTGACGTGGTGCAGAGCGTTGACCATTGCCATGGGTTTCGCGTCCTCGCGGTTTCGCGGCGACGAGCCCATCGCCTATACTGACAGATTACGCGTTCGATAGATCCCGCCTCGAGCCCCATGCCGGCGCTCGGTCGACACAGCCTCCGCCCCCAGCATGAATCCCCGACTGGACCGCCTGCAACCCTATCCGTTCGAGAAGCTCGCCGCGCTACTGGCGACGGCGACGCCACCATCCGGGCTCGCGCCCATCCGGCTGTCCATCGGCGAGCCCAGGCATCCGACACCAACCCTGATCACCGCGGCCCTGGCGGCCAACCTGAACGGCGTGGCCACGTATCCTGCCACACGCGGCATGCCAATGCTGCGGCAAGCCATCGCCGAGTGGCTGACCCGCCGGTTCCAGCTGCCGCCGGACGCCCTGGACGCGCAGCGCCATGTGCTGCCGGTGAACGGCACGCGCGAGGCGCTGTTCGCCTTTGCCCAGGCGGTGGTGGACGCGGAGGCAGATGCGCTGGTGCTGCTGCCGAACCCGTTCTACCAGATCTACGAAGGCGCGGCGCTGCTGGCGGGCGCGCAACCCCGGTTTCTCCCCTGCACCGCCGCCAGCGGCCATCAGCCGGACTTCGAGACCGTGGATGCGGCCAGCTGGGACCGCTGCCAGCTGCTCTACATCTGCTCGCCGGGGAACCCCAGCGGCGCCGTGCTGAGCCAAGCGACGCTGGTGCGGCTCATCGAGCTCGCCGAGCGCCACGACTTTATCATCGCCGCCGACGAGTGCTACAGCGAGCTCTACCCGCAGGAGACCGAGCCGCCGGTGGGACTGCTGCAGGCGGCGGCCGCCGCGGGCAATACGGGCTTTCAGCGCTGCGTCGTCTTCCATAGCCTGTCGAAGCGCTCCAACGCACCGGGGCTGCGCTCGGGCTTCGTCGCCGGCGACGCCGACATCATCCGGCGCTTCCTGGCCTATCGCACCTATCACGGCTGCGCCATGGCGCTGCCGCAGCAGCACGCCAGCGCCGCCGCCTGGCGGGACGAGCAGCATGTGGTGGACAATCGGCGCCTGTACCGCGAGAAGTTCGACGCCGTGCTGGCGGTGCTCCGGGGCGTGCTGGACGTCGACCGGCCGGCGGGCGGCTTTTACCTGTGGCCGCAGACGCCGCTGGACGATACCGAGTTCGCCCGGCGCCTGTATGCCGAGCAGCATGTCACCGTGCTGCCCGGGCGCTTTCTCTCGCGCCCCACGGACGACGGCGATCCCGGCCGGGGCCGCGTGCGCATGGCGCTGGTGGCCCCCCTCGCCGAATGCGTCGAGGCCGCCGAGCGCATCGCCCACTTCTGCCGCCAACTCTGAGATCAGCCCCCCAGGGCGGGGCCCGCGTCGGCGACGGCGGCGCGCCCCCGGCACCGCTCACACCGCAGCACCGAGGAACCCATCATGTCCGACAGCCAAGCCATCATCGACAAGGCCTTCGAGCGCCGCGCCGACATCACTCCCCGACATGTCGAGACACACGTGCGCGATGCCGTGCTCGAAACCATCGACCGCCTCGACCGCGGCGAGCTGCGGGTCGCCGAGAAGACCAGCGGCAGCTGGGTGGTGAACGACTGGGTGAAAAAGGCCGTGCTGCTGTCTTTCCGCATCGAGGACAACCAGTTCATCAAGGGCGGCTTCACCAACTACTACGACAAAGTCCCGTCCAAGTACGCGGACACCAACTCGCGGGAGTTCCGCGACGGCGGTGTGCGCGTGGTACCGCCGGCGACGGCCCGCCGTGGCGCGTACATCGCCCCCAGCTGCGTGCTCATGCCAAGCTATGTCAACATCGGCGCCTACGTGGACTCCGGCACCATGGTCGACACCTGGGCCACCGTCGGCTCCTGCGCGCAGATCGGCAAGAACGTGCACCTCTCCGGCGGTGTGGGCATCGGCGGCGTGCTGGAGCCGGTGCAGGCCGCACCCACCATCATCGAAGACGACTGTTTCATCGGCGCCCGCTCCGAGATCGTCGAGGGCGTGATCGTCGGCCAGGGTGCCGTCATCTCCATGGGTGTCTACATCGGCCAGAGCACCAAGATCTACAACCGCGAGACCGGCGAAGTCATCTACGGCCATGTGCCGCCGGGCGCGGTGGTGGTCCCCGGCAATCTGCCCGCCAAAGACGGCAGCCACAGCCTCTACTGCGCCGTCATCATCAAGCAGGTGGACGAAAAAACCCGCGGCAAAGTGGGGCTCAACGAGCTGCTGCGCGATATTTGATGGTCCCATGACACTCTATGGCATCGCCAACTGCGGCACGGTCAAGAAGGCACGCGCCTGGCTCGACGAGCGCGGCATCGACTACGTCTTCCACGACTACAAGCGCGCCGGCCTGGATGAAGCCACGCTGCGCAGCTGGGTGGCCGAGCTGGGCTGGGAGCACCTACTCAACAAGCGCGGTCAGATGTGGCGCAAACTGCCGCCGGCGGTGCGAGACCATCTGGATGAGGCAAGCGCCTTTCAGGTGATGCTGCAGACACCCACCATCATCCGTCGTCCCGTGCTCGACATCGGTGGCAGCCGCCACGTCGGCTTCACCGAGGACCAATACCAAGCGCTCTTCGCATCATGACCAAACAGCCCTCCGCCACCGTGCGGCTCGCCTGCGAGCTGATCAGCCGCCCGTCCGTCACCCCCGAGGACGCCGGCTGCCAGGCGTTGATGATGGCGCGCCTGGAGCGACTCGGGTTCCAGCTCGAGCCCATGCGCTTCGGTGAGGTGGACAACTTCTGGGCCAGACGCGGCGACGAGGCCCCGGTGTTTTGCTTCGCCGGCCATACCGACGTGGTACCGCCCGGTCCGCTGGAGCGCTGGGACACCAACCCCTTCGAGCCCACCATCCGCGACGGCATGCTCCATGGCCGCGGCGCCTGCGACATGAAAGGGGCGCTGGCGGCCATGATCACGGCCACCGAGGGCTTCCTCGCCGTCCATCCGGACCACGCGGGCTCCATCGCCTTCCTGATCACCAGCGATGAGGAAGGCCCGTCCATCGATGGCACGCGCAAGGTGGTGGAGGCGCTGGAGGCGAGGGGCGAAAAGATCGACTACGCCCTCGTCGGCGAGCCTTCCAGCAAGGCGCGCCTGGGCGATATCGTCAAGCACGGCCGCCGTGGCAGCCTCACCGGCAAGCTGTACATCCAGGGCAGGCAGGGCCACGTGGCCTACCCCCAGTTCGCGGACAACCCCATCCACCGCGCGGCTCCGGCGCTCGCGGCCCTGGCGGCCGAGCAGTGGGACCAGGGCAACGCGCATTTCCCGCCCACCAGCTTTCAAATCTCCAACGTCCATGCGGGCACCGGCGCCGACAATGTCATCCCCGATGCCCTCGCCGCCGTGTTCAACCTGCGCTTCTCCACCGAACAGACCCCGGAAGCCATCCAGGAGCGCGTCCACGCCATCCTCGACGCCCACGGCCTCGACTACCAGCTCGACTGGCGCCTCTCCGGCCTTCCGTTCCTGACCCCCGCCGGTGCCCTGCTCAACGCCGGCCTCGACGCCATCGCGGCGGTCACCGGTGTGATCGCGGAGCCCAGCACCAGCGGCGGCACCTCCGACGGGCGCTTCATCGCACCCACCGGCGCCGAGGTGCTGGAAGTCGGCCCGGTGAACGCCACCATCCACAAGGTCAACGAGTGCGTGGCGGTGAAGGAGCTGGATCAGCTCGCGGCGATCTACGCGGAAATGCTGCGGCGGCTGCTGACTTGAGGTGCCCGTCGCGGGCAGCCGCCCGCCCCCCCCTCAGCGCACGCGCTCGATCCGGTACTCCTCGATGCGGGCACCGCAGGCGCGCATCTGATCGGCGTCCAGCTCCCGACCGCGCAAAGCGGCGGGCAGCGTGAGTGAAAGATGCAGATAGCGCGCGCCACGCGCGCAGACGTCCGCGGCGAGATTCACCGGTAGCGAGCCGATGACCCGGTCGCCGGACGTGACGGTCTCGGGGTCCAGATGCGCCACCACCGCATCGACCACCAGGCCTTCCTCGGCCGCCCAGTCGTGGGCGCCGGGATGGCGCGATACGAAATACGTCGTCATCGATGCAACTTCTCCTGCAATCGCTGTAGGGCTCGATGGGGGATGAGCTTAAGCCCCCTGTGCCACCTGTCGGCGTCCGCAAGCTTGCCAAACCGGCGACCGGCGCATGCCCGGTCCATCCTGAACGCCGTGATCACAGGCTTCAGGAGGACAAGAGATGCGCATGGCCGCTTATTCGACAACCCTGGTGGTGCTGGCCAACTCGTGCAAGCACAACGGCCGCTGCGTCGCCGGCAAGGCAATCACGAACCGGCGCTTCGGTCGCTGGATTCGACCCACCAGCGCCCATCGCAGCGGCGCGCTCTATGCCGATGATCTGCCCGTGCTCGGCGGCCCGCTCGCGCCGCTGGATGTGGTCGAGGTACCGCTGTCACACCAGGCGCCGGCCGGCTTCCAGGCGGAAAATTATCGCATTGCGCCCGGGAAGCTCTGGGTCAAGCGCGGCCGGCTGAGCACGGCGGCGCTGAACCGCGCCGTGGACCCGGCGGGCGCACTCTGGCTCGACGGCTACTCCAGCGGCGGCGGCGACAACGACCGGGTGCCGGAACAGCGCCTGGGCGAGGCCGACGGCTCGCTGCGGCTGATCGGACCGCTGCCACTGCATCTGCAGGTGGTCGGTGGGCGCGTGCGAGCGCGTTTCGAACATGCCGGCCGGATCTACAACCTCAGCGTCACCGACCCCTGGGTCAAGGCCGCCTATACCGGGCGCCTGGATGGCTGGTACGGTTTTGGTGAAGCCTTCCTGTGCCTGAGCCTGGCCCCGGTCTTTAACGGCTTCGCCTACAAGCTGGCTGCGGCCATCATTCCTGTCAACGCGGGCTAAACGCCATGTCTTCGATGCTCTACACCATCGGCCATTCCGCTCACACGCTCGAGGCCTTCCTGGAATTGCTGCAACGGCATGCGATCGGCGCGATCGCCGATGTGCGCTCGCAGCCGGTCAGTCCTCGCCATCCGCAATTCAATCGCGAACCCCTGCAGGCGGCGCTGCGCAAGGCGGGCTTGCAGTACGTGTTCCTGGGGCGGGAGTGCGGCGCGCGCAGCGAGGACCCCGCCTGCTATGAGCAGGGCAAGGTTCAGTACGAGCGCCTGGCGTGCACCGAGCGATTCCGTTCCGGCGTGGAGCGGATCTGCGCCGGCGCGGAGCGTTACCGCCTGGCGCTGCTGTGCGCCGAGCGCGATCCACTCAGCTGCCATCGCACGATCCTCGTCGCCCGCGCGCTCGTCGCGCAAGGGCTGGAGGTCCAGCACATCCTGGCCGATGGCAACCTGGAAACGCAGGCGCAGGCAATCGAGCGCCTGCGCGCGCAGCTGGGTCTGCAGCAGCCGGACTTGTTCTGCGACGAGGCCGACTTGGAGGCGCTCGCCTACCGCCAGCAGGGCGCGCGCATCGCCTACACCCTACCGTCTGCCACCGACGGCCAGACAACGATTGCGGAGCCCCGCCGATGATGCTCTCTACCATCGGATTCACGCAGAAGGGCGCCGAGCGGTTCTTCTCGAGCCTGAGCGAGGCCGGCGTGCGGCGCGTGCTCGACATACGGCTGAATAATCGCTCGCAGCTCGCCGGTTTCGCCAAGCGCGACGATCTGCGCTACTTCCTGCGGGCCCTGTGTGGGATCGACTACCAGGAGATCCCGAGTCTCGCGCCGACACCGGCGATCCTCGACGCTTACAAGAAAAACGGCGGCGACTGGGCGGCCTATGAGCAGCAGTTCCTGGCGCTGCTCGCACAGCGACAGGTGGCGCAGACGCTTGATCCAGGGCTGTTCAAGGACGCTTGCCTGTTGTGCAGCGAGCACACGCCCGAGCGCTGCCACCGCCGGCTGGTCGCCGAGTACCTGGCGGCGCAGTGGGGCGGGATCACGATCCGGCATCTGACCTGAGCTACCGCTCGCCCAGTCTACGGATCATCCAGCGCTTGAGTCGGGCGCCACATTCGGTGGCCAAGAAAAATAGGATGCTGGCATAATGAGGATGCTCGCCTGGATCCGGCGGCATTTTGTGGTGGGTCGCAAGCTTGCGAACCTCAGTGATCGTCGGGCACCGGCATAGACTCTGGGCAGTGTTCGCTGGTGGGCAGGCTGGAGTAGCACCGGCACCGCCGACGGCACGGTCATGGCCAGCTTGAGGTAACAAAGAGGATAGTTCGATGACGACCAACGCCGTCGATGCCGCCGATGCCGCAGCCCCTCAGCGGCAGATTCTGTTGGTCGTCACCGGCCTGACACCGCAGGTGGTCACCGAGACCATCTACGCGCTCTGGAAGCATGATCCGACACTGGTCCCAACCGAAGTCCACCTGATCACCACAGCACTGGGCGCCGAGCACGCCCGGCTCAATCTGCTCTCGCCGCGGATCGACTGGATGGGCCGGCTGCAACGCGACTACCGGCTGCCGGCGATCGACTTCAGCCCCGCGCGTATCCATGTCATCCCCGGCGCCGACGGCGGTGGTCTGGACGATATCCGCAGCCCCGATGACAACGTTCGGGCGGCCGACTTCATTACCGGGCTGGTCCGACAGCTCACCGCCGATGAGCACAGCACGCTACACGTCTCGATCGCTGGCGGGCGCAAGAGCATGGGCTACTTCGTCGGTTATGCCCTGTCGTTGTTCGGGCGTGCGCAAGATCGCTTGTCGCATGTGCTGGTCTCGGCACCATTCGAGAGCCACCGCGAGTTCTACTACCCGACGCCCAACGAGTGTCCGATCCATGTCCGACAGGGAGACAAGGAGGTCACCTACGACTGTCGTCATGCCAAGGTCGACCTCGCCTGGATTCCCTTCGTGCGCCTGCGCTCGGCCCAGCATGAGCCGATGCTGACGGGGAACACGCCCTTCTCGGCCTGCGTCAGCACAGTCCAGGAAGCCCTTGCCGAACACGAGCTGGTCATGGATCTGCGCGGCAAGCGGATTCGTGCTGGCGGCCAGATCATCCGGCTGCCACAGACCGAGCTGGCCTTCCTGTCCTGGTTTGCCCGCCGCGCCAAGGCCGACCAGCCGCCCTTGCCCGGCATCACCTTCAAAGACATCGAGCAGCGCGCCGAGCCCTACCGTGACGCCTACGTCGCCGAGCTGCGCCGCATCGATCCGCTGCTCGATGAGGACGGTAAGACGCTGCGCGCCAACGGCCTGCGTCATGGCATGACGCCTGAGTACTTCAACGCCAAGAACGCCAAGCTCAACAAGACACTGACTCAACGCCTCGGCGCCCTGGCGGCACGCCCCTACCAAGTGCTGCAGGAGGACGCAGGAGCGGGGTACTCGCTGGCGTTACCGCCGACTGCGATCCACTACGCGGCGCTGCCAGCGGACGGTTCGCAAGCTTGCGAGCGCGGTGCGGCGTCGACGACCTGAGCGAGCATTGCGTTCTGCAATCGGTCGCCGCGCGGCTGCGCGACGCCCCTGTTACCCAACGCGATCGCCATTTGCCCAAGGAGTCATCGACCCATGTCCCAAGCCTCCCCGACCACCCTGGTCAGCTTTCTCGGCCGGGCGCGCCTCGATCCCAAGACCGGTTATCAGGTCGCGCATTATCGCTTCGCCGACGGCACGACCAAGGAAACCCCGTTCTTTGGCCTGGACTTGCTCGAAGTGGCCCAGCCCGATCGACTGGTCGTGCTGGGCACCTCCGGCAGCACGTGGGACGTGCTGATCGAGCAGTGCGCGGTCGACGGGGAGGAAGAGGAACTGCGTCTGCGGCTGATCGAGGCCGCCAGCGAGCAGCGGGTCGACGCATCTTTGCTCGCGGCCGTCGAGCCGCTGGTGGAGCGGGCGCTCGGCGTGCGCTGCCTGCTGCGCCTGATCGACTATGGGCGCGACGAGCAGGGGCAGGCGCGCATCCTCGAGACCATCGCCGAAGCCGTACCCCGGGGGCGGGTTGTCATCGACCTCACGCATGGCTTCCGCCACCTCGCGGCCATCGGCGCCTTGTCGGCCTTCTTCCTCGAGCGCGTGCGCGGCCTGCGGGTCGAGGGGCTCTATTACGGCGCCCTCGACATGCGCGAGCAGGGGGTGACCCCCGTGGTACGCCTCGATGGCCTGATGACCATCGAGCACTGGCTGGATGCCCTGAGCCGATTCGACCAGAACGGCGATTATGGCCTGTTCGCGCCCTTGCTGGAACGCGACGGCGTCCCCGCCGACAAAGTGCGCTGTCTGGTGGAGGCCGCCTTCTTCGAGCGGACGCTGAACCTCGCCGACGCCCGGCGCCGTATCCTGACCTTTCTGCCCGTGCTCGACACCCCGCTGAACGGCGTCTCGGCGCTGTTCCGCCCGGCGCTGGCCGAGCAGCTGGATTGGGTCCGCGCAGCGGGCTTGATGGCCTATCAGCACCGCCTGGCCCGGTTCTATCTGCGCCAGGGCGACTATGTGCGCGCCGCCATCCTCGGTTTCGAGGCGGTGATCACGCGCGAGTGCGACCGCCGCAAATTTGGTCAGCACGACCATCAGCAAGACCGTAAGCCCGCCGAGGACGCCTTCGAAGCAGAAATCCGCGCGGGCGAGCATCCGCGCGCCGTCGCCGAGGGCTATTGGATGCTGAAAAACCTGCGCAATGCCCTCGCCCATGGCAATCCGGCGTCATTGATTCATGTGCGACAAATCGTCGTCAATCCGCAGCGCCTGCCCGGAGCGCTGAACGATGCACTGCAGCGCGTCCTGGGCTGAGAGCACTTTCCAGCCCGCTTGGGCGAACCCTGTGCAAGGAGTCTTCCCCGTGCCCGACCACCTTGAAGCCACCTACCAGATCGTCACGCCGATGTTCATCGGCGGTGCGGACCAAACACCCGACGACGGCATCCGTCCACCCACGCTGAAAGGCGCGCTGCGGTTCTGGTGGCGGGCGTTGCATTGGGGGGAGTGTTTACGCGAGGCGCAGACCGAGGCCGCCGCATTGCAGGGCTTGCATCAGCGCGAGGCGCGGCTGTTCGGTCTCGCCGCCGACGGCGCGGGCAGCGGGCAAGGATGCTTTCTGCTCCAGATCAAAACCGAGACACACCAGTGCGTCAAAGCGAACCTGCCGACGGCGATCGCAGGGCATCAATACCTGTTGGGCCAGGGCTTGTATCACTTCAAGGAGCAGTATCTCCGCGAAGCCATGGGTACTGGCGAAATGCGGGTGACGCTGCGTTTCCGTCCCGGCACGGCGACGGACGATCGCACTTCGATCGCCAAGGCGATGCTGGCCCTCGGATTGTTGGGCGGCCTGGGCAGCCGCGCCCGCAAGGGATTTGGCGCGCTCGCGATTCAATCACTCGAAGGTTGTCCCCTCACAGTACCCACAAACGCCGACCAAACACGTGCCTGCTTCGAGACGCTGATCACCGAGCGACTCGACGCCTTGCCCCCCTTGACCGCTTTCAGTGCCCAAACACGTATCGACCTGATTACAGCCCACACGTCCGATCCCTGGACGTTGCTCGGCGAGCTCGGCGCCGAGATGCAGCGCTATCGCAGTTGGGGCCAGAACGGCCAGGTTGCGGGCGCGCCGGCAGAGCGCAACTTCCCTGACGACCACGACCTGGCCCAGCGGGCCGCGGCTGGTGAAACCGTCGCAACGCACCCTCGGCGCGCCCTCTTCGGCTTGCCCCACAACTACTATTTCAGCTCGACCAAAGACAAGCTGGAAATCAACGCCGTGGCGCCGAAGCGCGAGGGTGGCTGGAGCGACCTTGGTACCTATCGGCGCGCGTCGCCGTTATTCCTGCATCCGCATCAGTTTCCGGATGGCTCGATGGCAGCGGTCATCGCGCTGTTGCCCGCGCAGTTCCTACCCGACGACTGGCGGATCGGCTTGAAAGACAAACGCGCTCCGATGCGCCGGGTCGATGTCAAGCCCGACTGGCGCGTCATCCATCGCTTCATGGACCGTTTCGCCGGGCGCAACACGCTGCTGGAGGCGCGCTCATGAGTGAGCAAACCTTCCACTTCACCCTCGGCCCGGTGCAGGGCTTCGTCGCCCAGGCGCGGCGCACGCGCGATTTCTGGGCCGGCTCCTTCCTGCTCTCCTGGCTGGCCGGTGCCGCGATGCAGGCGGTCAAGCAGCAAGGTGGCACCATCGCGTTCCCGAAGCCCGACGACGAAGCCATCGCCTGGCTGACGGGCGCCGGCCGGGGCAAGCCACCCCGCCAGGGCAGCATTCCCAACCGCTTCAAGGCGATCCAATGCAGGGTGCCGGACACCTTCGAGCCCGGGCGCGTCACCGAGACCGTGCACCAGGCCTGGCAGGCACTGGCCGAGGCGGTCTGGCGGCACGACCTGAGCCACCTGCCCGCGAACAGCACCACCCGCGCGATCTGGGACCGGCAGATCAACGGCTTCTGGGAGATCAGCTGGGTGCTGGGCGAGGCCAGCAACCTGCTCGACCGACGCAAGAACTGGCGCAGCCATCGACCGCCCGAAGAAGGTGGCGTGAAGTGTTCGGTCATGGCCGGCTGGCAGGAGCTCTCGGGCGCCGTGCGGCCTGGTGACGACACGCTGGAGGCATTTTGGGGGCCGCTGCGGCGGCGGTCGCCGCGCGACTTCGACGAGGCGGAGCGCCTCTGCGCCATCGCCTTCGTCAAGCGGCGCTTCGTCGCCGTATTCGCCGACGTGCGGGCGCCGATGCCGAGGCCGCAGTCGGATGACTGGACCCTGCACGGCTGGCGGCTCGATGGCCAGATGCCCTCGACCCTTGATCTGGCCGCCGCGCACTGGGTGGCGCGGCTGGCCGGGGCCGACGGCGCGGCACTGCAACGGCTGCACACGGCGACCAATGCCCTGCTCGATGAGCCCTCCGACCGGGGACTCGCTCTGCCGCGCTGCGTCCGTGAGACCGACAACCCACAGCTGGCCGGGCTGCATACGAGCGCCCTGTTCCCCCACGTGCTGGACAACCCCAAGCTTTGCCCGGATCGCAGGCGGGTGCAGGCGGTACGGCGCGCGCTGAAAGACCTCGCGTGCCAGCGTGCGCCAGCACCCTTCTACGCCATCCTGCTCATGGACGGCGACAGCCTGGGGCAATTGCTACAGGAGGGCAATGCGAAGACGCCGGAGATGATTTCCGCAGCGCTCAACCGCTTCACCGGCGAGGTGCCGAACTTGGTCGACGCGCACAGTGGATTTCTGATCTACGCCGGCGGCGACGATGTGCTCGCGCTCCTGCCGCTGGAGAGCGCCCTCGGCTGCGCCGCCGCCATTCGCACGGCCTATCTGGATGCCTTCAACTGGGCTTTCGCGACCAACGAGCCTCCCTCGACCCTCTCGGGAGCCGTCACTTTTGCCCATGTCAAGATCCCGCTGACCCGCCTGCTGCACGACAGCCATCACCTGCTCGACGACATCGCCAAAGATGCAACCGGGCGCGATGCCCTGGCGGTGCGGGTGGTGAAGCAGAGCGGCGAGACGCTGCAATGGGCGCGGCCCTGGGCCTGCGCCTGGAGCGAGCGGGCACCGCAGCAGCGACTGGCGATCGAGCAGATTGCCGAGGAGTTCGCGGCCCAAACCACCGATGCCCTGGGGAGCGAGGCCGGCGCGTTCAGCAATCAGTTCTTCTATCGCGTGCGCGAGCGCTTTCAGTTCCTCAATCCGCCGAAGCAGTCGCCGCACGACACGGCGGTCTTCAGTCAGAAAGAGGCGACCGCGCTGCTGGCGGTGGATTACCTCGCCTCGGGGGCCAATCGCACGCGCAAGCTGACCTTACCCCAAGCCCAGCACCTGATCCGCCCGCTGCTGGAACAGTGCTATCCGGTGCGCCGCGTGCCGGCCGATCAGGCGCCGCCAACCGGTAGCACGCCCCTGTCCTGTGGCGACCCCCAAGCCGGCGTCACCTATCACCAGCAGCCGTGCCTGGAAGCCGACGGTGCGCTGCTGGTGCGTTTCCTCGCGCAGAAAGGAGCCGACGACGCATGAACGAAACCCTGCAATGGCGCTTCGATCCGCTCGATACCTGGTTCTTCCGCGAGGCGCGCGGCTTCGAGACCAGCGGCCACAACGAGCTGAGCAGCCTGTTTCCGCCGCCGGCGCGCACCGTCGCCGGCGCCCTGCGCACCCTGATCGGCGAGCAGCGGGGCGTGGACTGGACACGCTTCCCCACGGCGGAGGAGTACGCCGAGCTGCGCAGCCTGATCGGCGCGGGCGATCAACTTGGTCAACTGTGGCTGCGCGGTCCCTACCCGCTGCTGGACGGCGAGCGCCTCTATCCCATGCCACTGCATGTGCTCAGCAAAGACGGCGCCTACCGCTTTCTGCGACCGGGCGCCGAAGACAAGCCGGTGCAGTGCGACCTGGGCCGGGTACGCCTGCCGGAGATCGCCGACGGCGACGCCGGACCACTGCCCGGCGCCAAGCCGCTGGAAGGGCACTGGCTCAAGTGCGATCAGCTGCGACGGGTGCTCGCCGGCGAGCCACCCACGCAAGTCATCCAGGCCAGTGCGCTCTACGACGAGGAGCCACGGCTCGGCATCGCCCGCGACAACCGGCGCCGCACCGCTCACGACGGACTGCTGTACCAGACCCGTCACTTGCGCCCGCGCGCTGGCCTGGCCATCGGTGCCGAGACGCGCGGCCTGCCCGCCGAGCTGGTCCCCGCGTCCGGCACCATCCGCTTCGGCGGCGAGGGCCGCCCGAGCGCCGTCAGCCTGATGCCCGTCGCCCCCAAGGGCTCCGCGCTGCCATTACCGCCCGCGCCACCGGACCGGCACCTGCTGCTGATGCTCGTGACCCACGCCGACTTCGGCGACCGCACCGACGGCGAGGGGTGGCTGCCCCCCGGCTTCGTGCCCAGCGAGCGGGACGGCATTCGGGTCTGGCAGGGCGCCATCGAGGGCATCCGCCTGACCCTGGAATGCGCCGTCATCGGCAAGGCCGTGCGCGAGGGCGGCTGGGATCTCGCGCAGCGGCGCCCGCGGCCGGTGCGCAGCCTCATCCCCGCGGGCAGCCTCTATTTCTGCACCCTGGACGACGCCACCGATGCCGGCGCCGCCATCGACACCCTGCACGGCCGCCAGATCGGCCGCGACACCGCCCTCGGCCGCGGCGAGCTGGCGGTGGGACTTTGGCCGCACGCAATGAAGGAAGACCGATGAGCAAAACAGCCCTGCTCGGCCTGCTGGCCGAGACCTCAATCCATGCCGGCACCGGACAGAGTGGCGGCGTCATCGACCTGCCCATCCAGCGCGAGGCGCACACCGCCTGGCCGGTGATCTATGGCTCGGCGGTCAAGGGGGCGCTGCGCGCCGGTGCCGAAGAGGCCGGCGTGCCCTGGCTGACCCAAGTCTTCGGTCCCGAGACCGCCAACGCCTCCGAGCACGCCGGCGCCCTGTTGGTGGGCGATGCGCGCCTGCTGCTGTTGCCGGTGCGCTCGCTCACCAGCCACTTCAAGTGGGTCACCTGCCCGGCGCTGCTCAAGCGCTTCGCCGCCGACTGCGCCCGGCTGAGTCTGGAGGACCTGGCGCCGACGGCGATTCCCACGATCGAGGAGCGGGACCGGGCACTGCTGCCCGAGCAGACCAGAGAAGCGCTGTATCTGGAGGAGTTCCGGCTGCGCAGCGAGGCCGCCGATTTCACCGCCATTATCCCGGTGCTGGCGCAACTGATGGGCCGCCCGGATGCCGAAGATGCGCTGCGCAGGCAGCTCGTATTGGTGGCCGACGACCGCTTCAGCCATCTGGCCCAGTTCGCCACCCCGGTCAATGCCCATGTCCGCATCGACAATCGCACCAAAACAGTGGAGCCCGGCGCGCTTTGGTACGAGGAAACCCTGCCGCCCGAGACCCTGCTGACGGTGACATTACATGCCCAGGCGGTGCGACAGCAGGAGCAGACCAAAACCGCTGCCGAGGTGCTCGCCCATGTCACCGATGAGCTGTTCGGTCAGCGTCCCTACCTGCAGCTCGGCGGTAACGAGACCGTCGGCATGGGCTGGTGCAAGGTCAGTGTGCAGCGCGTAGGAGAGTCAGCATGAGCAAGCACCCCAAGAGTCCCAGCGCGAAGTCATCCGCCTCGGTGCCGACCACCGCTGCGGCGACCAGTGTGCGGCGTAGACCGGCTGCGTCCGCTGACGCCCCCGCAGCACCTGCCGCATCCAGCCCTCGCCAAGCCACGCCGCCATCCCCGGCCGGCTTGCCGACCGACGCGCCAGAGGGCGAGTCTCTTGAGGCAACGCCCGAGCAGCAGCGCGCCCGCTTTGCCCTGGAGCGCATCCAGGCGCTCGCCGTGGAGTGGCGCGAAGAGACCAAAGCACAAAAGGAATTCAACAGCTATGCCAGCGCCATGCCGTTCATGATCCGCGCCAATGGGCTGGGACAGACCGCCGCCTTCTATCGGCGTAAGGGCACCAAGCACGTCTACTACCGGCTCTATGCGCTGCTCGGCGACTGGCTGTCCCAGCCGGGGCGTCCCTTCGCCGATCATCCGGATGATCTGCTCGAGGCCATCACCCACAGCAATCAGGACATCTACCTGGCCGCCCAGATCGAGGCCCTGCTGTTCCTCCACTGGGTGAAGACCCTGGCCAGCGCCTTCCTGGCGCGCGAAGAGGCGCCGCCACCAGCCGACACCACGGAGGTGGCAGGATGACGTTACCGCTCTATCTCGATCATCAGGCACCCCGCACGCTGCCCGAGCACGGCCATCGCGGCCTCTGGTACGAGCGGTTCTTCGATCGCTACGCGCCGGCGCAGGACTGGACCGTGCCGGACGAAGGCAAGCTCCAATGGATTCAACAGACGGCCGCGAGGCCTGCGGGTGATGCCAACGCCCTCGATCAGGCCGCGCAACGTCAGCTCGCGCTGGTCACGGCCCTGGGTGGCCGCGGCGCCGTGTTCAAGGCCGACTGGCACCTCGCCACCGGGCTCGGGCTACCGCATCCGGTCGAGAACGGCTTCGCCTGGCACCCCACGCTGGGTGTGCCCTACCTGGCCGGCAGCGCGGTCAAGGGGCTGGTGCGCGCCTGGGTCGAGATCTGGGACGAGACGCTGGACGCGCATCAGCGCAAGCGCCGGCTGGACACCTGGTTCGGCTTCGCCGATCAACCGGTCGACGCGCACGACGGGTCGCCGCCCCGCAACGCGAGCCAGGCCGGCGCCTTCCACTTCTTCGATGCCCTGCCGATCAAGCCGGTCGGCCTGCGCGCCGATGTGATGACCCCACACCAGGGCAAATGGTACGAGCAAGGCGACGCGATCGAGGACTGGCGGCGCGAGCCGGAGAAAGTGCCCGCCGACTGGCATGCCCCGGTGCCGGTGCCCTTCCTGGTCGCCAACAAGCCGCAACTGCTGTTCGCCATCGCCCCGCGCCAGGCCGCAGCCGCTGATGAGCTCGCGGCGGTCTTCAACGCGCTGAAGGATGCCCTGGCATGGCTCGGCGCCGGCGCCAAGACCGCGGTTGGTTACGGGCTGATGCAGGCGTCTGCCGAGCAGACTGAAGCCCTTCACATAGAACTGGTGAAAGCGCAGCAACAGGCCGCGCTGGAAAGGCTTTCGCCACAACAACAAGTCCTGCTGACCGTGCGCACCGAGTTCGAGAACACCTATCAGCGCAAGGGCGTCAAGCCCGATGCCGGCGGCGCCTTCATGGCCAAGGTCCGCGATCTACTCGATCAGGGCCTGGATTGGCCCGCACAAGAGCGGGCTGAGCTCGCGACACTAATCGAGGCCATCTTTGCCCATGCGGGCTGGGGCAGCGGCGCCAGGAAGCGCGATCGCAAAGCACGGCTCGCCAAGCTGCGCGCCTGAGCCGCCGTCTCTCAAGCCGCCTCACGCTTGCCCAGCTGCTCCGCGAGCGTCGCCATGGCTTGCAATTACCCGATGCGCCAATCCCGCGGATTCGCGCGCATCCGGGCGAGCGTCTTATCCGTTTTGGTCATGCCGGCATGATACTGCGAGCGATACTGGCTTGCAGATCGAAGGGTCGCCGCAGCGGCGCCTGGCGTGCTCGCAAGCTTGCGAAAGCAGACGGCGGCGCGCGTTGTGGAGACCATGGCAGCACGCTTCACCGCCGGCCACGGCCATAACCGCCAGGGAGTCGACTACACATGTTCCAACGCCTCTATGAGCTCAGCCAATGCCTGCCGGCGCGTGCCGCCTGGGAGCGGCTCAATGAAGGGCTGCCCGCACATTACGATCGGGGGCTGGCTTTGTGCTTCGATGCCGATGGCGGCTGGTGCGGCGTGCGCACTTACCAGGGCAACCAGGGCGTGCTCTACCGCTCGGGGCCGCCCAATGGCACCGATTTCACCCCGTGCTGCAAGTTCTCGGGTCCGGATTCGGCCAAGACCCTGGCGCGCCTGTCGCGGGCCGTCGCCCAGCTCGCCGCGGCCGCAGAACTCGACGTGTCGGAGCGTGACTGGCTCACCGCGACCCTCACCACCTTCGAGCGCGAGCGTGAGGCAATCCTGGAGGCTGTGCGTCAGGCGCGCGCCGCCGCTGGCATCGACGACAAGACGCACTGCGGCTATGTCTACTGGGCCGACGCCCAGATGCAGCCGGTGTATGGCTGGACGGCGCTGCGCGAGCGCGTGGTGCGCCAGGTGCGCGAGGGCTTCGCCGACAAGGGCGGCGCACGTGACGGTGCCGTATGCGGAGTCTGCGGCGGCGATGACCGGCGCGTCTACGGCAATTTTTCGGTGCTCGCCTGCTACAACCTCAACAACCCCGGCAGCATCGCCGGCGGCTTCCGTGCCGATCAAGCGCACCGCAATTTCCCGGTGTGCGGGGACTGCGCGCTGACCCTTGCCGACACCTTCACCTTCGCCGAGAACCACCTCAGCAGCACCATGGCCGGGCAGACCTACCTGGTGCTGCCCTACAGCAACGCCCCCGAGGTGCGCGAGCAACTGCGATGGCGGCTGGGCCAACGGCCTCAGCGGTACGCCCTGGGCAAGGCGCGCGATTTGGTCGCCGACGAATGGGCGCTGGTGGACGAGTTCGCCCAGGCCGGCGATCAGCTCGCCCTGGCGCTGATCTTCTTCAGGCAGCAGAACGCCGCCTGGCGGGTCCAGGCCGAGGTCCAGCAGCTGCTGCCGAGTCGCCTGCAGACCCTGCATGCCGCGGCGCAGGCCATCGCACGGGCCGACGACCTCATCGCCGAGAACAGCAAGGGAGAAACGCAGCCGGTGCGCATCGGCGCCCGCACCTTCCAGACCTTCTCGGGTGCCGGCGACAAGCCCAGCGCCGAGACCCTGCGCGACTGGCTGACCGCCCTATTCGCCGGCAAGCCGATCGTCCGCCGGCATTTCCTGCATGCGCTGGTGGCCAAGCTGGTCGCCACCGGTCGCGCCAATCCGAGCCTGCTGCATTGGACCACGCGCCAAGCCTGGGGCTTGTATCGCTATTGTGTCCGTGTCCAGCTCATCGTTATCAACCCCACGGAGGAGCCCCCGCCGATGTCCGATGTCATCCCGGAGAGTCCGTATGGACGTTATGTGCGTGCGCACGCCGAGTTCTTCCGCCGCCCCGAGCTGGTGGTGGCGTTCCTGACCGGCTGCTATGCCGCGACCGTCGCCTCGGTGCAGCGCCGGGAGCGCGATGCCGCCCCCTTTACCAAGAAGTTCATCGGCCGCCTGCTCAACCGCCAGCACCTGCGGCGACTCTACCGCGAAGGCCATGCCAAGTTGGCCCAATACGACAAGCTCGGCTACGTGATCACCGGGCTCGATCCGGACCTGGCCCAAGCCTGGGTCGCCTGTGCCGATACCTGGGCGGTCAGCGACGAGGAGGCCACCTTCGCGTTTACCCTCGGCTACAGCCTGGCCTACCGCATCGGCGAGCTGGAGCGGCTTGCGAGCGCCAGCGATGACGCCGCAGCCGCCGACGCGCCGGCGGCAACGCCCAATGCTGAACCCCAACCAGCGCCCTGAACC
>PR_CR_10_Liq_1_inCRDRAFT_1000468_pt1 | contig 25375 bp, 27 predicted proteins | sample PRCRCaboRojoPR_3_FD_10241 | JGI IMG/M metagenome (IMG submission 10241)
CGGGTTTCTCTCGTTTCCCAGCCATCGCTGATCCTCCAATTCGCGGGACAAAACTATCCCAGTTGGTGGACCACTTTCAGGGGGCNACTCCAGCGATGCGCTTCGAGCGCCCGCCACGGCGGGCGGTTCGGTGCGAGGGGCGCGGTGCCGGCAGTCGGCGCGACGGACCCGACGGACGTGCGGGGCACCCTGGCTTGGCCGATGCGCCGTTAGCCCCTTGCCTGTTGACCCTACCGGGCCCTTGCGCGAACACGGGCCGTGCCCGGTGCCGCCGCTGACGCCGAGGCAAAGACCCCGCCCGAGGAGCCCGCAGGATGACCAACCCGCTTTACGACGCGCTTTTCGCCCCGCACGAAGGCAAGCCCACCCCGTTTCTCCAGCTGCCCGATGGCGGCACCCTGACTCACGCGGCCTTCCTGCAGGACGTCGACCGCATCGCCGGCGCGCTGGTTTCGCTGGGGGTGGCACCCGGGGACCGTGTGGCCGCCCAGGTGGCCAAGACACCCCAGGCGCTGGCCCTCTACGCGGCCTGCGTCAAGGCGGGCGCGGTGTTTCTGCCGCTCAACACCGCCTATACCCCGGCCGAACTCACGTATTTTCTGACCGACAGCGGCGGCGCGCTTTTCGTATGCGATCCGGCGCAGGCGGCGGCGCTTGGCCCGATCGCCGACCGGGCAGGGGCGGCGCTGATGACGCTGGGCGCCGATGGGACGGGCAGCCTGATGAACCTGGCCCGGCAGCAGGTGCCACGATTCGACCCCGTTCCGCGCGACGCCCATGACCTGGCGGCCCTTCTTTACACCTCGGGCACGACCGGACGGTCCAAGGGCGCGATGCTGACCCACGACAACCTTCTGTCCAACGCCCGCGCCCTGACCGAGGCCTGGCGTTTTACCGACCAGGACGTGCTGCTGCATGCCTTGCCGATCTTCCACACCCATGGGCTTTTCGTCGCCACGAACGTAATGCTGCTGTCGGGCGGCGCGATGATCTTCCTGCCCCGGTTCGAGACCGAGACGGTTTTGGCCCGCCTGCCCGAGGCCACGGCCATGATGGGGGTGCCCACCTTCTACACCCGGCTGCTCGAGGCGCCGGGCTTTACCCGCGACCTGGCCGCCCACATGCGGCTCTTCATATCGGGCTCGGCACCGCTTCTGGCAGAAACCCACAAACAGTTCGAGGCGCGCACCGGCCACCGGATCCTGGAACGCTACGGCATGACCGAGACCTCGATGACCGCGTCCAACCCCTATGACGGCGCGCGGCGCGCGGGCACCGTGGGCCTGCCCCTGCCCGGCATCGAGATCAGGATCTGCGACCCCGACACCGGCCAGGAATTGCCGCAGGGCGAGATCGGCATGCTCTGGGTGCGGGGCCCCAACGTCTTCAGGGGCTATTGGCAGATGCCCGAAAAGACCCGTGAGGAGCTGCGCCAAGACGGGTTCTTCATCACCGGCGACCTGTCGCGTATCGACGAAGAGGGCTATCTGCAGATCGTCGGACGCGGCAAGGATCTCATCATTTCGGGCGGGCTCAACATCTATCCGAAAGAGATCGAGCTGTTTCTCGATGCCCAGCCCGGCGTCAAGGAAAGCGCCGTGATCGGCGCCCCGCATCCGGATTTCGGCGAAAGCGCGGTGGCCGTGCTGGTGGCCGAGGACGGTGCGACACTGGATGCCCGGGCCATCGCGGCCATAGAGACCGCGGCACGCCGGGAGTTGGCAGGGTTCAAACGCCCCAGGCACATCGAGATCGTGCCGGAGCTGCCGCGCAACACGATGGGCAAGGTGCAGAGGAACCAGCTGCGCGACACCTTCCGGACCGTCTTTGCGCCCGTCCCCGGGGACTGACGGGCCGGTGCGCGGACAGGTGGGCGAACCGGGGCCGCGCCCCTTGCCCGGCGCACGCAACGGGCCTATGCAGATCCGTCAACGACCCGGGGCCGGCCCGTGCTGATCTATCGCTTGCTGATAACACTCCTTGCGCCGGTGCTGCTGGCGGTCGGGCTGGTGCGCTGGCTGCGCGGCCGCGAGGATGCCAAGGGCCTTTTGGGGCGCATCGGACTTCTGCGGGCGCCGGACCGGCGCAGGCCAACGATCTGGCTGCATGCGGCGTCGAATGGCGAACTGGCCTCGGCGCGGCCGGTGCTCGCGGCGATACGCCGCCTGCGGCCCGGCCACCGGGTCCTGATCACGACCAACAGCCTGACGGGGCGCCGCATGGCACGGGGGCTGGGCGATCACGCCCGGACGGCACCGTTCGACCTGCGCTGGATCGTCGCCCGGGTCCTGCGGGGCTGGCAGGTGGACGCCCATGTGCTCGTCGAATCCGAGTTCTGGCCCAACCGACTGACGCTTTGCGCCCGGGCGGGCATCCCGGTCGTGGCCATCGGCGCACGGATGAGCGCACGCACCGCACGGGGGTGGGAAAAACGGCCCGGCCTCGCCCGGCCGGTCCTTGGCAGTCTCGCGCTGGTGTCCTGCCAGGACGCCGAAAGCGACCGGCGCCTGGCGGCGCTGGGCCTTCCGGAAGCCGCGCGCGCGCCGCGCGTCGATCTCAAGGCGTTGTATGATGGGCCGTCCACCGCGCCCCCGCCCGACCCGGCGCTGGCACGCGCCCTGCCCCGGGCACAGAGCTGGCTTGCGGCGTCGACCCACCCGGGCGAGGACGAAATCGTGCTCGTCGCGCACTGCCAGGCCCTCGCAACCCGTCCGGACCTGCGCCTCGTGATCGCGCCCAGGCACCCCGACCGGGCCGACGAGATCGCCCGCGCGGTGCGCGCCCGCGACCTGCCCCTGGCCCGCCGCAGCGCGGGGGCCGGGCCCCTTGACTGCGGTGGCGCGGTCTACCTGGCCGATACGCTGGGCGAGATGCCGCTTTGGTACCAGGCATGCGGGATCGTGTTCATCGGCGGCACCCTGTCGGACCGGGGCGGGCACACGCCCTACGAACCTGCGGCCTTCGGCTGTGCCCTGATCCACGGGCCCGACACGCGCAATTTCGAAGCGCCCTTTGCCCGGCTTGCCGAGGCCGAGGCGGCGGAGCGGATCGGCGACGCCAACAGCCTGGCCCGCGCCCTTCTGCTCCATGCCGGGGCCCCGGATGCCGCCGGACGACGCGCCCGGGCTGTGCTGGCGCCCCCCGGGGCCGCCTTCGACGACCTGACTGCCCGGCTCGACGCGGTGCTGCCGCAGGATCCGACAAATACACCGGTTGTCTAGGCTTTGTTTTATTGGGCTTTCGGCCATATCGCCGCTGGCCAGAAGCGCCTGCAAAATGTAATGTCGCGCCAGCAGGCATATATAAGGCTGACCAGAACCAACCGGACACGAGGCCCCCATGTTGCAGGCCCCCAGGGATATGGCACTTTCGCTCGCCGCGGTCGCGGCCGCAGGGATGCGCACCCAACTTGGGGCGCTGTGCTACCGCGTGATCCGAGACAAGCCGCAGATCCTGATGATCACCAGCCGCGGCACCGGGCGCTGGATCATTCCCAAGGGCTGGCCGATCGACGGGCTGTCCGCCCCCAAGGGCGCCCTGCAGGAAGCCTATGAAGAGGCCGGCGTGAAAGGCCGCGCCTTCGACGCACCCATCGGTTTCTTCACCTACCGCAAGGATCCCGAAGCAAGGGGCGGCACCCCATGCGCCGTTCTGGTCTATCCCGTCAAGGTCAAGACGCTGCTGGACAGCTATCCCGAAGCGGGCCAGCGCAAGCGCAAATGGCTGTCACGCAAGAAGGCGGCGGCCCGCGCGTCAGATCCGGAGCTGGCGCAGATTTTGCGCGACTTCGACCCCATGCACCTGCGGCGTCGAGCCAAGTCGTGATTTCTTGAATTCGGTCAGGGTTCGGATATTTTCCGTCCATCCCAGACGTGATGCAGCCATGATCCAGTATGCCCTGAAATGCGCCGCGGGCCACCGCTTCGACAGCTGGTTCCAGTCGGCCTCGGCCTTCGACAAGCTTTTCGCCTCGGGCCTCGTGACCTGCGCGGTCTGCGGTGACGACCGGGTGGAAAAGACGGTGATGGCGCCGCGCGTGAACAACGCGTCGGGCGCGGAGCGGGCCCCGACACCCGAGACGGACACGCCCCCGCCCGGCACCGGCCCGCTCAGCGCCCCGCAAAGCCCGGCGGAACAGGCCCTTGCCGCCCTGCGCAAGCATGTCGAGACGAACAGCGAATATGTCGGCCGCGATTTCGTGAAAGAGGCCCTTGCGATCCACGAAGGTGCTGCGCCCGACCGCGCCATCTATGGCGAGGCCAAGCTGGAAGAGGCCCGCAAACTGGCCCAGGACGGCGTGCCTGTCGCGCCCCTGCCCTTCATGCCGGGCCGCAAGGCCAACTGAGGACCGGGATCACCATGCATATCGTTATCACGGGCGCCAATCGCGGCATCGGACAGGCGCTGGCCCAGCGCTACGCGGCGCGCGGCGACAGCGTGATCGGCACCGCCCGGCAGGGCCGCGCGCATCTGCCGCTCGATGTCACCGACCCCGATCAGCAGCGCGCGATGGCCGATGGGTTGGCGGGCCAGCCGGTCGATCTGCTGATCTGCAACGCGGGCGTCTATCTCGACAAGGGCCAGCCGCTCGACACCGGCTATCCTGCGCAGATGTGGGCCAACAGTTTCGCCGTGAACGTCACAGGCGTGTTCCTGACAGTGCAGGCGCTCTTGCCCAATCTGCGCCTGGCCGACGGCGCAAAGATCGCAGTGATCTCGTCGCAGATGGCCTCCCATGAACGCGCGCCGGGCGGCAGTTACATCTACCGCGCCTCCAAGGCCGCGGCGCTGAACCTCGGCCGCAACCTGGCCTCGGATCTGCGGGCCGAAGGGATTGCCGTGGGCATCTACCACCCCGGCTGGGTCCGGACCGACATGGGCGGGAGCGCCGCAGACATCACCGTGGACGAGGCCGCGGACGGGCTGATCGCGCGGTTCGACGCGCTGAGCCTCGACACCACCGGCTGTTTTGAGACATGGGACGGCCGCCCGCACGCCTATTGACCCCGTGACCGGTGTCGCCGAGCCACGCGCCTTTCCCAGGGCCTTCGCGGATCGCTGGCACAGCCGCGACGGTCGGCACCTGGCGGAGCTCTTTGCCGAGGATGCGGAGTTCGTGAATGTCGTGGGCCGCTGGTGGCGGACCCGCGCCGACATTGCCCGTGCACATGACTATGCCCTGAAAAGCTTCTTTGCCGGGACCCGGCTCAGCCCCGGCGTAACCACCGTCCGACAGCTGGGAGACGGCCACGCGGTGGTGCGCTGCCGGTTCCGCCTGACCGGCCAGCGCGCGCCGGACGGGTCCGTAGCGGGCGACAGGCGCACGGTCTTCACATTTGTGCTCGAGGCACGGGACGCGGGCTGGATCTGCGTGTCGGCCCAGAACACCGATATCGTCGACGGGGCAGAGACCCATCTGAACACCGGCACCCTGACCCCTGCCGATTACCGCGCGTGACCGGGCGGGGCGCGGTGCCGGCGCGGTCGACCGCGCCGGGAAAACGCGGTTTCGAAACCGCGTCAAAAGGGCTTTCGAAAGCCCTTGTCCAAGGCCCGTCGACGGGCCTTCCCCCGCCCGGCTCCGCGCGCACCCCTCACCCGGGCTTAACGGAACCCGGGGTACCCCTCGCACACGGTACCGGGCCGGTCTGTCCCAGATCGGCCATCCTATCATCGGTTTCCCTGCGGGCCTGACACCCCCGCCGCCGGAACCGCGCGCAATGACGGGGCCCATGGCCCCCGACGGACCGGGGTTCGGCAGCCCCGGGCGGAAACCTTGAGCCTTCGGGCGGACCCGCCTTTTCCCTTTGACACAGCATGTCCCGGCAGCGCAGCGCTGTCCGGGCCAAAGCCGCTTGCCCTTCGCCCCGTCCCGCCCTAAACCGCCCTGAAAAATTTGGTTCCGGGGACATCCCATGCCCGTTCTGGTGATGAAATTCGGCGGCACATCGGTCGCCACGCTCGACCGTATCCGCCGCGCGGCCAAACGCGTGGGCGTCGAGGTGTCCAAGGGCTATGACGTGATCGTCATCGTCTCTGCCATGGCGGGCGAAACCAACAAGCTCGTGGGCTATGTCGAGGAAACCTCGCCGCTGTTCGACGCGCGCGAATACGATGCCGTTGTCAGCTCGGGCGAGAACGTGACCGCGGGCCTGATGGCGATGACGCTGCAGGAAATGGATATCCCCGCGCGCAGCTGGCAGGGCTGGCAGGTGCCGCTCAGGACGACCTCGGCCCATTCGCAGGCGCGCATCGTCGATATCCCGCCCGAGAACATCACCCAGAAATTCGCCGAAGGCATGAAGGTCGCCGTGATCGCGGGCTTCCAGGGCGTCAGCCCCGAGGGGCGGATCACCACGCTGGGCCGCGGCGGATCGGACACCACTGCGGTGGCCTTTGCCGCGGCCTTCAAGGCAGTGCGCTGCGACATCTACACGGATGTGGACGGGGTCTACACCACCGACCCGCGCGTCTGCGACAAGGCCCGCAAGCTCGACAAGATCGCCTTCGAGGAGATGCTTGAGCTCGCCAGCCTTGGCGCCAAGGTGCTGCAGACCCGGTCGGTCGAGCTGGCCATGCGCTACAAGGTGCCCCTGCGGGTGCTGTCGAGCTTCGAGGAACAAAGCGACGACGCCGGTACGCTCGTCTGCGATGAGGAGGAAATCATGGAACTGAACGTGGTCTCGGGCGTCGCCTATTCCCGCGACGAGGCAAAGATGACCCTCATCTCGGTCGCCGACCGCCCCGGCATCGCCGCCTCGATCTTCTCGCCGCTGTCGGATGCGGGCGTGAACGTGGACATGATCGTGCAGAACATCGCCGAAGAGGGCCGCACCGACATGACCTTTTCCTGCCCCACCAACCAGGTGGCGCGCGCCGAAAAGGCCATGCAGGAGGCCAAGGACCGCGGCGAGATCAACTTCCACGACCTCGTGGCCGATACCGATGTGGCCAAGATCTCGGTCGTGGGAATCGGCATGCGCAGCCACACCGGCGTCGCCGCCAAGATGTTCCGCGTCCTTCAGGACGAGGGCATCAACATCAAGGTCATCACCACCTCCGAGATCAAGATCTCGGTTCTGATCGACCGAAAATACATGGAACTGGCCGTCCAGGCGCTCCATGACGCGTTCGAGCTGGAAAAAGCGGCGACCTGATCCTGACCGTGCCGATTTCAGGCTGACGGCAACTGCGCCGTTTCGTCGGCGCGCCAAACTGCCTATACAGAATGCCGGGCCCGATTTGCGGCCTGGCGAGGGATGAAGATGGACCAGTCACGGGAGTCCGAAAGCCGCAAACTGTTGCGGCGGCTGCGCGATGCCATGGCCGAGGATGTGGCGGGCCAGACCCGGCTTGACCACATCACCGGGCTGATCGCGGACTCCATGGGCACCGAGGTGTGCTCGATCTACCTGTTCCGCGACACCGAAACGCTTGAGCTCTGCGCAACCGAAGGCCTCAACAAGGAGGCCGTGCACCAGACCCGCATGCGCCTGGGCGAGGGGCTCGTCGGCCGCGTGGCACGCTCGGGCCGGATCGTGAACTCTGCCGACGCCCCGAAAGAGGCGGGCTTTCGCTACATGCCCGAGACGGGCGAAGAGATCTATTCCAGCTTTCTCGGCGTGCCGATCCAGCGCCTGGGTGAAAAGCTGGGCGTGCTGGTCGTGCAGTCCAAGGACGCGCGCCAGTACACCTCCGACGAGGTCTACGCGCTCGAGGTGGTCGCGATGGTCCTGGCCGAGATGGCCGAGCTGGGCGCCTTTCTCGGAGAGGGCGAGGCACTGTCGGCCCGTCACCAGCAGCCGGTCCTGTTTCGTGGCACCACGGGCCAGGAAGGCGCGGCCGAAGGCCATGTCTGGCTACACGAACCCCGTGTCGTGGTCACCAACCCCTTTGCCGACGATCCCCAGCGCGAACTCGATCGCCTTCACACCGCGGTCGACCAGCTGCGCGTCAGCGTCGACCAGATGCTGGCCACGGCGGCCTCGGGGGACAGCGACCAGCTCGAGGTGCTCGAAGCCTACCGCATGTTCGCCAATTCCCGCGGCTGGATGCGTCGCATGGAAGAGGATATCGCCCGGGGCCTCTCTGCCGAGGCGGCCGTGGAAAAGGAACAATCGACCGCCCGCGCCCGGCTGGAGCAGGTGCCCGATGCCTATCTGCGCGACCGGCTCCATGATCTGGACGACCTGTCGAACCGGCTTTTGCGCATCCTGACCGGCCAGGGCACCGAGACAGGTGCGGACATGCCCGCCGATCCGATCCTGATCGCGCGCAATATCGGCCCTGCCGAGCTTCTGGATTATGGCCGCGCCCTCAAAGGCATTGTTCTGGAAGAGGGCGCCGTGGGCTCTCACGCCGCCATCGTCGCCCGCGCGCTGGCCATCCCGCTGGTCATCCATGCCGAGCGGATCACGACCGAAGCGCTCAACGGCGATCACATCATGGTCGACGGCGACCAGGGCATCGTGCATCTGCGCCCCGACGACACGGTCGTGGCGGCCTTCCGCGACAAGATGGCGATGCAGGCCGAGGCGCAGCAGCGCTATGCCTCGATCCGGGACAAGCCCGCCGACACGCTGTGCGGCCGCCGGATCGCACTGCATATGAACGCAGGCCTCATGGCCGATCTGCCCAGCCTCGAAAGCTCGGGCGCCGAGGGCGTGGGCCTCTTCCGCACCGAGCTTCAGTTCCTCGTGCGCAACCAGATGCCCAAACGCTCCGAGCTTTCGGCGCTGTACGCGCGGGTGATGGATGCCGCCGGCGACAAGCGCGTGGTCTTCCGCACGCTCGACATCGGGTCGGACAAGGTGCTGCCCTACATGAAGCCCAATGACGAGCCGAACCCGGCGCTTGGCTGGCGCGCGATCCGGGTGGGCCTCGATAAGCCCGGCGTCATGCGCATGCAGTTGCAGGCCCTGATCCGCGCCGCCAACGGCCGGCCGCTATCGGTGATGTTTCCCTTCATCGCGCAATACGATGAATACGTGGCCGCACGCGCCGAGATGGACAAGGCGCTTGAACGCGAGCGGATCCTGGGCCACCCGGTGCCCGCGGAGCTGGAGGTGGGCGCGATGCTGGAAACCCCCAGCCTTGCCTTTGCCTGCAACCGCTTCTTCGAAGAGGTCGGGTTCCTGTCGATCGGCGGCAACGATCTCAAGCAGTTCTTCTTTGCCGCCGACCGCGAGAACGAGCGCGTGCGCCGCCGCTACGACACGCTGAACGTGAGCTTCCTGAGCTTTCTGGAGAACATCGTGGAACGCTGCGAGGCGACGGGCACGCGGCTGTCGTTCTGTGGCGAGGATGCGGGCCGCCCGGTCGAGGCGCTGTGCCTTGCCGCGATCGGCATTCCCACCCTGTCCATGCGCCCGGCCTCGATCGGGCCGGTCAAGCACATGCTGCGGCGGGTCAATCTTGACGAACTGCGCGACGTGATCCACGGCTCACGCGACCGGGGCGAGCAATCGGTGCGGCCGTCGGTCAAGGCCTATTTGCGCGACCAGGGCTGGGCCGCGTAGGGTGGGTTTCCAACCCATCACCCAGACCTTGGACGCAGCGGCGAACGGTGGGTTGCAAACCCACCCTACACCAGCGGCAAACCTACCCCATCCGCGCCCGGAACGCCTCCAACGCCTCATCCGCGCTCAGACCGGAATCGAGCGCGATCCGCCGCAGGCCAAACTGCACATGGGCCATTTCCTGGTAATAGCGGGTGTAGGTGTAATTCGCCCCCGCCCCGGCGGCCGCGCCCAGGATCGGCACGGTCTGTGCGGCAAGCTTCTGGCCCAGCACCGTCGCCAGCCGCGGCGCGATGCGCGCGATGATGCCGTGCACCGCAGGCCCGGTCAGCGTCACCCGCACCGCCAGAAAGCCCGTATTGGCCCCGTCATCGGCCTCGAGCGGGCCCGCGGCGGCAAAGACCTGCAGGCAAGCGGCCTCGATCTCGGGGTCGTCGGGGTCAAAGCCATACTCGGCCGCGATCCCCTGGATCGTGCGCAACAGCACCGTCACCGTCACCGGCAGCTCGGCCAGGGCCGAGGGCAGACCGCCGAAACCGCCCGCCGCCCCCATGGCCGTCGCCACCGCCGTGTTCACCGATCCCGGCTGGTCGCGCACCATGCCCCGGCTGGACCGCGCCGCCCGCATCGCGACGCGCAGCGCCTGTTCCGTCGTATCTTCGAGCTGCTCCTTGGCCCCGTCGGGCAACCGTTCGAGCAGGTTCTCCGCCTGCCCGCCCAGAAGGTTCAGAAGCTGCAGCCCAAGCCCGCCCGCGCGGCGATAACGGCTGGCCAGCGCGGCCAGCTGCCTGTCGGTCTCAGGCGCGATCAGATCGGTTCCGGTCATGGGCCACCCTTATGTTAGCATCTTTAACATCGGGTCTGCGGCGCGGGCTTTCAAGCGGGTTTTTCGACACGCCCCGCCACCCCGTCCCAGGCCCCCGGCACAAGCGCGAGGCCCAGCACCCGGTCTGGATTGGTCGGCGGCGGCATCTCCACGCCCTCCAGCCTGAGGAACCCGAAGCGACCGTAATAGGGCGCGTCGCCCACGAGCAAAACGCGGCTCCAGCCCTTGCCCCGCGCGAGGCCAAGACTGTTCTGCATCAAGAGCGCGCCCAACCCCTCGCCCTGCCGGGTCGGGTGCACCGCCACGGGGCCAAGCAGCAGCGCCGCTGCCCCGCCGACCTGCACCGGCCAATAGCGGATCGCACCGGCCAGAATGCCCTGCCCATCGCGCGCCACAACGCAAAGGCCACCGACAGGGTCCACCCCGTCGCGCAGACGGTAAGACGACAGCGCCTCGCGACCGGGGGCAAAACACAGGTCATAGAGCGCCTCGACCTCCCACCAGTCGTCGGGGCTTTCGGGGGTAAGCTGGTACACGCAAACGGCCCTTGTGCGGAAATCGGGGTGGAAACGCCCCTAGCACGGGCCTAACCCTTCATCAAACCATTGAAGGAGACACCGATGTTCTACCGCCCGGAAGACGGCCACGGCCTGCCCCACAACCCGTTCAACGCCGTCGTGACCCCGCGCCCCATCGGCTGGATCTCGACCCGCGACGCCGAGGGCAACCGCAACCTCGCGCCCTATTCCTTCTTCAACGCAGTGGCTTACGTGCCGCCGCAGGTCATGTTCGCGTCGACCTCGGCCAAGCCCGACCAGGACGGCACCAAGGACAGCGTGGCCAATATCCGCGAAACCGGCGTCTTTTCGGTGAACATCGTCGAATACGCCATGCGCGACGCGATGAACGCCACTTCGGCCCCGCTGCCGAAAGAGGCAGACGAATACGCCAAGGCCGGCCTGATGCCGCTGCCCTGCGAAACCATCGCCTGCGACCGGGTCGAGGGCGTGCCTGCGGTGCTGGAATGCCGCATGACCCAGATCGTGCCGCTCGAGGGCGAAGCGAACGTTGCCGTCTTTGGCGAGGTCACGGGCGTGCACCTGCGCGACGATTGCCTTGTCGACGGCATCTTCGACGTTCTGCGCTACGAACCGCTCACGCGACTGGGTTACCGCGACTACGGCGTGATCCGCGAAAAGTTCGCGCTGAAGCGCCCGGGCGAGTGACGGCACCGGTCCTGCGCACCGCGTCCCGGGCGTGACCCGGGACCTCACGCGCGGGCCCCTTACCCCGGCTGACGTTCCGCCCAGCCGGCAAAGATCTTCTCGAGCGCGACGACCACGTAATAGAGGACGATCCCCAGGAACGCCAAGGCGATCAACACCGCGAACATCAGGGGATAGTCGCTGTTGGTCTTGCCGGAATCGAACAGCGCCCCCAACCCGCGGCCATGGGGCGACACGATCTCCATCAGGTTGGTGCCGATGAACGCCAGCGTCACCGCCACCTTCAGCGCGCCGAAGAACTCGGGCAGCGTCTTGGGCAGCGCGATCTTCCAGAAGATCGTGGTTTGCGACGCGCCGAGCGAACGTAGAATGTCGCGATACTCGGGCTCCAGCGTCGACAGCCCGATCGAGACCGACACGGCAATCGGGAAGAACGAGATCATGAAGGCGATGAGCACCGTGTTGAAATCATGGGCGCCGACGAACATCAGCGCCACGATGGGCACCACCGTGGCCTTGGGAATGGCGTTGAAGCCCACCAAGAGCGGGTAGAGCGCATCGCGCATCGTGCGCGAAAAGCCCATGATCATCCCGATCAGCACGCCCACGATGATGGCAAGGATCAGGCCCACCACCGTACGCCACAGCGTCTGCCAGCCCATGACCAGGAACAGCTCCCAATAGCGCTCGTAGGCGGGCAAAAGGTCCGAGGGCGAGGCCATCTTGTAATTGGGCCAGCCGTTGACCCAAACGAGCGCCTCCCACAGCGCAAGAAAGACCAGGATGGCGATCAACGGGGTGGCGATCTTGTTCAGCGTCATGGGCGGCGGGCCTGTTCGGTTCTTGCATCAAGGGGGTGGCCGGCGGTGAGGTCCCGGCGCGGGGGCCGGGACGGGTGAGTTTCTTGTGTCGGGCGGCGTGCACCGTGGATCTGTCCACCGCTCATTCCGCCGCCTCCTCGGCCGGGGCTCGGCCCTGGGCCACTTCGATCTGGTGGCGCAGGATCGCCAGCATCTCGGCCGCCTCAGGGGTGTAGAGGTGGTCAAGGTCGCGCGGACCGGTGTCGGGCACATCGAGCACGTATTGCGTCCGTGCGGGTCGGCCGGACAGCACCACCACCTGGTCGGCAAGGAAAATCGATTCGCGCAGGTCATGGGTGATGAGCACACCGGTAAACGGCTCTTTCTCCTTCACCTGGTGCATGGTCTGCCACAGGTCCTCACGCGTAAAGGCGTCGAGCGCGCCGAAGGGCTCGTCGAGGATCAGAACCTCGGGCTGGTGCACCAGCGCCCGGCAGAGCGACGCGCGTTGGCGCATGCCGCCGGACAATTCCGACGGACGCTTGTCCTCGAACCCTTCGAGCCCGACGAGCGACAGAAGATACCGCGCGCGGTCTTCCTGTTCGCGCTTCGACAGCTTTGTCGGCACGATCTCGAGCGGCAGGACCACGTTCTGCAGAATCGTGCGCCACTCCAGAAGCACCGGGTTCTGGAACGCCATGCCCACGGTCGAACGCGGCCCCTTGACCCGTTCGCCATGCAGCCAGACCTCGCCCGCGTCGGGGATCATCAACCCCGCGATAAGCCGCGTCAGCGTGGACTTGCCGCAGCCCGACGGACCCACAACCGCGACAAAGCCGCCCTCGGGGACCGAAACGTTCAGCCCGTCCAGCACCTGCAGCGGACCGTCCTGGGTGCTGTAGGCGTGGCGGACATTCTTGATGTCGATGAGATGGGTCATGGGGCTCCGGCGCGGGAAAAAGGCGTAGGGTGGGTTTGTAACCCACCCCTTTCTCTTGTGGCGAAGAGGGTGGGTTCGAAACCCACCCTACGCGGTTCACTCCAGCGCGAACCCGCCCTCGGGCAGGTAGGCGTCGGTGAAGTAGAGCGCCGCGTCCGCGTCGTTCTGGAACTCGTAGGTCAGCGCGATCTGTTCGATGGCGGTGGCCATGCGGTCGGGGTCGATCCCGCCCATGCCGTTGGCCATGGTGTAATCGGTCACCACATTGGCGTCGATCGACAACTGCAACCGGCGCTCTTCCAGCGCCGCGTCCGCGGCCGGGTTCCGCTCCACCAGGCTTTCGATGGCCGCGGCCGGATCGGCGATCGCGTCCTTCCAGCCCATGGCGACCGCGCCCAGGAAGCCCTCGATCACCTCCGGGTTCGCCTCGGCATACTCGGTGTTGACGATGATCGCGTTGCCATAAAGATCCACGCCATGGTCCGCCATCAGGATGGTCGAGATGTCATCCTCGGGGATGCCCAGGCGCACGAGGTTCAGGTACGAGCTGAAGGAAAAGCCGGTGATCGCGGCCACGTTGCCCTCGGCCAGCATCGGCTCGCGCGTGGGAAAGCCCACGGGCTCGACCGTGATGCTGTCCACATCCAGGTCGTTCTCGGCGGCGAAGATCGGGAACTGGGCCCAGGCCCCATCGGGCGGGGGTGCGCCCAGCACCTTGCCTTCCAGATCCTTCGGCGCCTCGACCCCCAGCGACTTGCGGCCGATCACGGCAAAGGGCGGCTTGTCATAGACCATCATCACCGCTGTGACGGGGGCACCGGGGTTCTGGTCGAGGAACTTGATGAGCGAGTTGATATCGGCAAATCCCACCGGGAAGGCCCCCGTGGCCACCTTGGGGATCGCGTCGAGCGAGCCCGAGCCCGCGGTGATCTCGACCGACAGATCGGCGGCGGCGAAATGGCCGTTGTCGATCGCGACGAAATAGGGCGCGGCTGGGCCTTCGAATTTCCAGTCGAGCGCAAAGGGCACCTCGGTCTGGGCGGCAGCGGACGTGGCCAGCGCAGCGCAGGCCAGCCCGAAAAGGGCACGTTGGAACAAGGGACATACCTCCTGTTGAGTTTTATGCGTTTTTGTCTTGGTCCAGTTTTCTGAACAGGTGCAGAAAAATCCAGCGGCAAATTCCAGTTTTAAGGCATTTTCGCAAAATCGCCCATTTTTTCAGCGCCGCAGCGCAGCAATCACGATCCGCCCTTGCCCAAGGCACGGCTCTGTGGCCCCTTGGCCGGGCAAGCCAGCATGAGGGGACCGAGGTAAGATGCAGACGACACTGGCGATCATCGGGGGATCGGGGCTCTATGACATGGACGCGCTGACCGAAACCGACTGGGTCACGGTCGACACGCCCTGGGGCGCGCCCTCGGACGCGATCCTGACCGGCCGGATCGACGGCATGCCGGTGGCCTTTCTGCCCCGGCACGGGCGCGGCCATGTGCACAGCCCCACATCGGTGCCCTATCGCGCCAATATCGCCGCGCTGAAGACGCTGGGCGTGACGGATATCCTGTCGGTCTCGGCCGTGGGGTCGTTCCGCGAGGAGATGGCGCCGGGCGATTTCGTGATCGTGGACCAGTTCATCGACCGCACCTTCGCCCGCGAGAAAAGCTTTTTCGGCCCCGGCTGCGTCGCCCATGTGAGCGTGGCCCACCCCACCTGCCCGCGCCTGTCGGACGCCGCCGCGGCGGCACTGACCGACCGGGGCATTCGGTTCCACCGGGGCGGCACCTACCTGGCGATGGAGGGCCCGCAGTTTTCGACACTGGCTGAATCCAAGATGTACCGCGAAAGCTGGGGCGCGGACGTGATCGGCATGACCAACATGCCCGAGGCCAAGCTCGCCCGCGAGGCCGAGATCTGCTACGCGTCCGTGGCCATGGTCACCGATTACGACAGCTGGCACCCCGAGCATGGCAGCGTCGATATTGCCGATATCCTGGCCACTCTGCACGGCAACGCCGACCGCGCCCGCGCCCTGGTGGCGGCGATGCCGGCCCAGCTCGAGGCCGAACGTGCCCCCTGCCCCCATGGCTGTGACCGCGCGCTCGACCACGCGATCCTGACCGCCCCCGACAAGCGCGACCCGGAACTTGTGGCGCAGCTTCAGACCATCGCCGCCCGCGTGCTGGAGGGCTGAGATGGCGTTCGACCTTTGGCTCACATTCGTTGCGGCCTCGACCGCGCTGCTGCTGATCCCCGGGCCAACGGTCCTGCTCATTCTGTCCTACGCGGTGGCGCAGGGGCGCACCGTGGCCGTGGCCTGCGCGACCGGCGTGGCGTTGGGCGATTTCATCGCGATGACCGCATCGCTTATGGGCTTGGGCGCGCTGGTGCTGGCCTCGGCCACGCTGTTTACGGTGCTGAAATGGCTGGGCGCGGCCTACCTCGTGTGGATGGGCATCTCGCTTTTGCGTAGCGCGGGGCGGCCCGGTGCGGCGCGGATCACAACGCCGCCGCCCGCGACCTCGGCCCAGGTGTTCCGGCGCGCGGCGACGGTCACGGCACTGAACCCGAAATCCATCGCCTTTTTCATCGCCTTCGTGCCCCAGTTCCTGCGGCCAGAGGCCCCGCTGGCCCCGCAATTCGCGATCCTGATCGCCACCTTCGTGGGGCTCGCGGCGGTGAATGCACTGGCCTATGCGCTTTTGGCGGGCACGCTGCGCGACACGATCAAGCGGCCCGGCGTGACCGCTTGGCTTACGCGCACGGGCGGCGCGGCGCTGATCGGGATGGGCGTGATGACGGCGGCGCTGCGGCGGACGGGTTGAGGGGTTTGTGACCGCTTCCGGGGCTTGACCCGGGGCCTGTCCCGGACCTGATCCGGGACCTCCCGGCCTCAGCCCCCGTTGCTCTCCATGAACTCGCGGATGAAGCGGCGGATCTCGCGCGCGGCGCTTGTGTCGAGCTCCTTGCACTTGTCGATGAAGGCGTCGCGTTCATCTTTGTCGAGACGCAGCACAAGCTGGCTGTCCTTCTTCTTGTGCTTCTTCTTGTCCTTGTCGGTCACGATCTTTTCCCGGTGCCCTTGACTTTTTCGGGATGCATTGTATATACATTGCATACACGACGTTCATACGGACATTAAGGGCAAAAAACCGGAAAGGAAACATGAAATGAACCTGTTGACCGCAAAACCGATGCTTGTACGCGACCGGCTGGACTGGAAGACCCCGCGCCTGACGTGGATTTCCAAGCGGCTCTACCGCATCCGCCGCAAGAACACGGCCTGATACCGGCGCAAGGGCGACACGCCCTTGCGTGGCCCCTGGGGCTGGGCCAGAACAGACCCGCAGCAACAGCCAGCGGGACCCCCATGCAACACTCAACCTCCGTCCGCGACTATATCCGCACTATCGTCGATTTCCCCCATGAGGGGATCATGTTCCGCGATGTGACCACGCTGTTCGCCGATCCGCGCGGGTTCCGGATGGCGATCGACCAGCTTCTGCACCCCTATATCGGCACCCGGATCGACAAGGTCGTGGGGCTCGAGGCGCGGGGCTTTATCCTGGGCGGTGCCATCGCGCACCAGCTGGGCCAGGGCTTTGTGCCGATCCGCAAGAAGGGCAAGCTGCCCGCCGCCACCATCAGCCAAGCCTATACGCTGGAATATGGCGAGGCGATCGTGGAGGTCCATGACGACGCCATCGCGCCCGGTGAAAAGGTGCTTTTGGTCGATGACCTTCTGGCCACGGGCGGCACGCCGAGGCCGGCATCAAGCTGGTCGACCGGCTGGGCGGCGAGATCGTCGGCTGTGCCTTCGTGATCGACCTGCCCGATCTGGGCGGCCGCGCCCGGCTGGAGGGCATGGGCATGAACCTGCACACGCTGTGCGCCTTCGAAGGCGCGTGATCCGACGGCGCGCTGCCGCGCGCTTTCATTCTGAAATCTGTCCCGCGACACGCCGACCCGAAGACGGTCCCGGTTGATGGCCGGGAGCGAGGGGCGCTGCCCCTCGCTCTCCCCGGAGTTTCAGGGAAAGATGAAGCGGGGACCGGGGCGTGACAGGGACGAGAAGGGCGCTATCCTTCTTCGGGTAAAACCGGAGATGCGCGATGATCCGAATGCTCTTTGCCCTGACCCTTCTGGCCGGCCCCGCCCTGGCCCAGGACGACCGACGCCCCAGTCATTGCATCGCCATCGCCGATGCCGCACCGGGCCTGGACTACCTGCACAAGGCCAGTTTCGGCACGCCCGTGCCCGAATACTCCGTGCGCATCCAGTTCCTGGCCCATGCCTCGTTCCTGATCACCACCCATGGCGGGCTGAACGCGGTGACCGATTACACCGGGTTCATCGGCAATACCGACCTGGTGCCAGACGTGGTGACCATGAACCACGCACACGAGACCCATTGGACTGCCAACCCGGACCCGCGCATCCCCCATGTGCTGCCCGGCTGGGGGGTGGAGTTCGGCGCAGGCATCGAGCATCACCTGGACCTGGGCGAGATGCTGGTGCGCAATGTCACGACCGATATCCGCTCGGGCTTTTCCGGGGTCGAGGAGAACGGCAACTCGATCTTCGTCTTCGAGGTCGCGGGACTGTGTATCGGCCATCTGGGCCATCTGCACCAAGTGCCGAGCAACGAACAGTTCGCGGCGCTCGGTCGGCTCGACGTGGTGATGGCACCGGTCGATGGCGGCTATACCCTGTCGCTCGACGACATGATCGGTGTGCTCAAGCGGCTGCGGTCCTCGGTCGTGCTGCCGATGCACTGGTTCTCGGGCTATTCGTTGGGGGCCTTCCGCGAAGGCATGGCCGACCAGTTCGACATCGTCGATACGGGGTCGAGTCATATCGAGGTGTCGCTGCGCAGCCTGCCCGACCGGCCCACGGTCTATTTCCTGACGCCTCGATGGTTGCGCGACCCGGAATGATTGCGGCGCGCCCCGCCCCGTGGCAGGGACGGGGACGAGGAGAGAGCCGATGCTGACCGCCGCCAGCCTGGATGCCTTTGCCGCGCGCCTGAAGGGCACCCTGCCCGATCGCGTGTTGCAACCGGTCGAACCGCGATACGTGGAAGAGCCCCGCGGCCGCTGGGACGGGCGCGCGGGGCTCGTGGCGCGGCCCGAGACCACCGACGAGGTGGCGCTGCTGGTGCGCACAGCGCATGACTTGCGCGTGCCGGTTATTCCCTATGGCGGCGGCACGGGGCTTGTTGGCGGCCAGATCACCGAGACCGGGCCAGACCCGCTGTTGCTTTCGCTGGAGCGGATGACACGCATCCGCGCGGTCTATCCTGACGAAAACGTCCTGGTGGCCGAGGCAGGCACGATCCTGGCCGATGTCCAGGGCGCGGCGGCGGAGGCAGAGCGGCTGTTTCCGCTGTCGCTGGCGTCAGAGGGCTCGGCCCGGATCGGCGGGCTCTTGGCGACGAATGCGGGCGGCGTGAACGTGCTGCGCTACGGCAATGCGCGCGACCTGTGCCTGGGGCTCGAGGCGGTGCTGCCCGATGGCAGCGTCTGGAACGGGCTCACGCGGCTGCGGAAGGACAACACCGGCTATGACCTGCGCAACCTGCTGATCGGGGCCGAGGGCACGCTGGGCGTGATTACCGCGGCGGCGCTGAAACTGTCACCCCGGCCCGCGGGCGAAGGCACGGCGGTGATGGTGGTGCCGGACCCCGCCGCGGCGCTGAAACTGCTGGCGCTGGCGCGCACCCATATGGGCGAGGGCGTCAGCGCCTTTGAACTCATGGGCAAACAGGGCATGGATTTCCTGTCCGAGACCCTGCCCGAGGTGCGCCAGCCCTTTGATCCGGCGCCGGACTGGACCGTGCTGGTCGAGGTGGGTCTGGCCCGCGGCCTTGACCCGGCCGCGGCGCTGGAACGGCTGTTCGAGGACGCGCTGGAGGCGGGGCTCGTCAGCGACGGGCTGATCGCACAATCCGAGGCGCAGCGCGATGCCTTCTGGGCGGTGCGCGAACGCATCCCCGAGGCGAACCGGCTGATCGGGTCGGTATCGTCGCACGACATCTCGGTGCCCCTGGGCGCGATCCCCGAGTTCATCGCGCGCGGCCACGAAGTGATCGGGGCGATCGGCGACTTCCGCATCAATTGCTTCGGTCATGTGGGCGACGGCAACCTGCATTACAACGTCTTTCCCATGCCCGGACGCAGCCGCGCGGATCACATGAACGAACGCGACGCGGTCAAGCGGGCGGTCCATGACCTGGTCCACGAGATGGGCGGGTCGGTGAGTGCCGAGCACGGGATCGGGCGGCTCAAGGTCGACGACCTGGAACGCTATGGCGACCCGGCGAAGCTTGCGGCGATGCGGGCGATCAAGGCCGCGCTCGACCCCCATGGCATCATGAACCCGGGCGCGGTGCTGCGTGCCTAGCCGATTTCCGTGCGCCCGCGCCGGTCGCTGCGCAGCGCGGCATAGAGCACATGGGTGCGCCAGCGCCCGTTGATCTGCAGATAGCTTTGCGCGACGCCCTCGTATTTGAACCCGCAGGATTCCAGCAGTTTCCGCGAGGGTGCGTTTTCCGGCAGCGTCGCCGCCTCGAGCCGGGACAGATCGAGCAGATCGAAGGCGTGGTGGGTGACGGCGCGGATCGCCTCGCGCATGTAGCCGTGGCGGGCATAGGGCGCCCCGATCCAGTAGCCCAGCGTGCCCGCCTGGGCGGGCCCCCGGCGGATATTGTCGAGCGTGATCGCGCCCACCAGCTCCAGGTCCGCCCGGCGGATCAGGAAAAGCGGCACCGCCGTGCCGTTGCCGATGGCCCGCTGGGCCCAGTAGACGCGGTTGGTGAAGGCCTTGCGGGTCAGGTGATCCTCGGCCCAGGTCGGTTCCCACTTGGTGAGAAACTCGCGGCTTGCGTCCCGCAAGGTCGTCCAGGCGCGGAAATCGGCATGGGTCGGCGGGCGCAGCGTCAGCCGTTCGGTTTCAAGCCGCAGCTTTCGCTTGCCCAGCAACATCAGGCCGCCCGCCGCCTCGCGATCTGGTCGAGGCTGGGTGCCCCGTCGACCGGCCCGTAAAGCGACAGCGCGGCGGGCGCCGTGGCCACGATATGCTCGGCAAAGGCGCGCAGGCGCGGCAGGTCCACCGCCTCGATCAGGGCCACGGTTTCCTCGAGCGGGGGAACGCGGTCCCAGATCTGGATCATGCGCGCCAGCCGTTCGGCCCGAGCCGAGGGGCTTTCGAGCCCCATCAGCATCCCCGCCTTCATCTGGGCGCGGGCGCGGTCCAGCTCTTCCTGGCTCAGATCCTCGGCGGCGCGCTTCATCTCGTCGATGGTCACATCGCTGAGATCCCCCAGAGACTCGCCCCCGGTGCCCGCATAAACCGTCAGCATGCCGGTATCGGCATAGGCCCCGGCCTGGGCGAAGATAGTGTAGCACAGGCCGCGATTTTCGCGGATTTCCTGGAACAGGCGCGAGGACATGCCGCCGCCCAGCGCGATGGAATAGATCTGCGCGACGTAGATATCGTGATCGCGGTAGTCGGGCGTCTCGAAGGCGAGTGCCCAATGGGCCTGTTCCAGCGTCTTGGCATGGCGCACCTCGCCCCCGGCGAAGCGCGCGGGCGTGGGCTCGGTGCTGCCGCGTGCGGTCATGCCGCCAAAGAGTCGCTCTGCCATGGCGACCAGCTGGTCGTGGTCCACGGCCCCTGCGGCCGACAGGATCATGTTGCCGGACCCGTAATGCTCGGCCACGAAGCGTTCCAGATCGGCGCGGTCGAACCCCTTGACCCGTTCCGCCGGGCCCAGGATCGTGCGGCCCAGCGCCTGGTCCGGATAGGCTACCTCTTGCAGCCAGTCGAAGACCACGTCGTCGGGCGTATCGAGCACCTGGCCGATTTCCTGCAGGATCACGCCACGCTCGGTCTCGATCTCGTGCGGGGCGAATTGCGGATTGAGCAGGATATCGGCGATCACGTCCAGCGCCAGCGGCACGTCCTCGCCCAACACGCGGGCGTAATAGGCGGTTGTCTCGCGGCTGGTATAGGCGTTGATGTAGCCGCCCACATCCTCGATCGCCTCGGCGATCTGCAGCGCGCTGCGGGTCTCGGTGCCCTTGAAGGCCATGTGTTCAAGGAAATGGGCGATGCCGTTCTGTTCGGCCCGTTCGTGCCTCCCGCCGGCGGTGATCCAGATGCCGATGGCGGCCGATTGCAGGCCCGGCATGGCCTCGGTGACGATGCGAAATCCGTTGGCGAGCGTGTGCGTCTGGACGGTCAATGGGCAATCCGTTGTTTGATCAGGTGTTCGAGCGCCCCCAGGTCGTTGGCAACCGGCGTCACGCGTTCCGGACGCTCATACAGGTCGGCCATGCGCGGGGGAAGCCCCGGGCGTTCACCGGTCGCGGCCTCGACCGCGTCGGGGAACTTGGCGGGATGCGCGGTGGCGAGCGTGATCATCGGCGTGGCCGAGGCGGGCTGGGCTTCGGCCACATGGACGCCGACGGCGGAATGGGGGCAAAGCAGCTCGCCCGTGGTCTTGCGCAAGCGCTGGATCGTGGCGCTGGTTTCGTCCTCAGACGCGCGGCCCGAAGCGAAGACCTCGCGCAGGCGTTCGAGCGCTCCCTGGCTCACGTGGAAGCCTCCGACCTGTTTCAGCTCGTCCATCAGCTGGGCCACCGCCGCGCCATCGCGGTCGTAGACATCAAACAGCGCGCGTTCGAAATTGGAGCTGACCTGGATATCCATCGACGGGCTGATCGTGGGTGTGACGCCATCGGTCACATAGGCGCCCGAGGTCAGGCAGCGGTGCAGGATGTCGTTCTGGTTGGTGGCGACCACCAGCCGCTCGATCGGCAGGCCCATCCGCCGCGCGATATAACCTGCGAAGATGTCGCCGAAATTGCCCGTGGGCACGGTGAAGCTGACCGGGCGGTGGGGCGCGCCCAGGGACACGGCCGAGGAGAAATAATAGACGACCTGTGCCAGCACCCGCGCCCAGTTGATCGAGTTCACGCCCGCCAGCCGCACGCCATCGCGGAAGTCGAAATCGTTGAACATGTCCTTCACGCGGGCCTGGCAATCGTCGAAATGCCCCTCCAGAGCCAGGGCATGAACATTGGCCTCGACCGGAGTGGTCATCTGGCGGCGCTGGACCTCGGAAACGCGGCCATGGGGGAACAGGATGAACACATCGACCGCATCCAGACCCCGGAACGCCTCGATCGCGGCCGAGCCGGTGTCGCCCGACGTGGCGCCCACGATCGTCACCCGGTCGCCGCGCCGCTTGAGCGCCACCTCGAACAGCTGGCCGATCAGCTGCATCGCGAAATCCTTGAAGGCCAGCGTCGGCCCGTGGAACAGCTCGAGCAGGAAGTGGTTGCCATCCAGCTGCACCAGCGGCGCGCGGGCGGCATGGCCGAAGCCCGCATAGGCGCGCGCGATGATCTCGCGGAACTCATGCTCGGTGAAGGTGTCGCCGATAAAGGGCCACATCACGCGGAACGCGATCTCTTCGTAGCTTTGGCCCGCCAGCGCGGCAATGTCGCCTTCGGTCATCTGCGGGATCGTTTCGGGAACGTACAGCCCGCCGTCGCGCGCGAGGCCGGTCAGCATCGCCTCTTCGAAGGACAGCACGGGGGCCTGCCCGCGGGTGGAGATATAGCGCATGGGCCTCAGGCCTCCTTGTTGGGTCTTGCGCGCCAGATATACGCAACCGTCATGATGAGCCAGACCGCTGCCAGCGAAAACCAGGTGATCGCGTATTGCAGGTGGTCGTTGGGAATGCCGCTTGTGTCCACGGGCAGGGGCGTGACACCGGGATCGGGGGGCGTGACCTGCCGCGCGATCACCAGGATCGGCTCGGTGTTCAGGACCTGCGCCATCTGGTCGATATCGCGGGCGAACCAGATATTGCCGTCCACGTCGTTTTCGGGCGTCGAGGAATTGCGGTCATCGGGCCAATGCAGATTGCCCTGCACCTGAGCCGGGCCGGTCGGGCGCGTGGCGGCCTTGTCTTCATTCACCACAAAGCCGCGGTCAAGCAGGATGCGGCGGCCCTCCTCGGTGACGAAGGGCGAGATGACAAGATAGCCCGCGCCCACCCGCTTGCGCGAGACGAGCACATGCAACTCGCCCGGCGCGATCTCGCCGCTGAGTGCAACGGGTTCGTAGCGATGCGCCTCGGGTGTGGGTGCGGCGGGCAGCGGGATCGGGTCGCCGCCGATCGTGGCCTCGATCTCGGTCAGGATGCCGCGTTTCCACTCGAGCCGCTGGAGCTGCCAGGTGCCCAGACTGACCAGGATGGCGATTCCGGCGATGCCGAACAGGAGGGGGACGATCAGGCGTCTCACGTGTCAAACCTTGCCGAAAGGAAAAGCGCGCGACCGGGGCGCGCGCTTTGATACTCCAGGGTCGGGGCGGGTTTCAAACCCTTCCGGCCCCTGCGGGTGCGACCGCGCGTCCGGCCGGGCCGGGCGCGCGCCTTGGGTCGGGCTTAGCCGCCCCAGATATAGACCGCGGCGAAGAGGAACAGCCACACCACGTCGACGAAGTGCCAGTACCAGGCGGCCGCTTCGAACCCGATATGCTTTTCCTGTGTGAAATGCCCGCGCATCAGGCGAATGAGACAGACGAACAGGAACAGCGTGCCGATGATGACGTGCAGACCATGAAAGCCCGTCGCCATGTAGAAGTTGGCGCCATAGATGTTGCCGGCGAAGCCGAAGGCGGCGTGAGTGTACTCATACGCCTGGAAGCCGGTGAAGATCACGCCCAGGGCGATCCCGATGATCAGGCCCCATTTCATGTCTTCGCGGTTGTTCTCGTGCACCAGCGCATGGTGCGCCCAGGTGATCGCCATGCCCGAGCACAGCAGGATCAGCGTGTTGATCAGCGGCAGGTGCCAGGGGTCGAAGGTCTCGATCCCCGCGGGCGGCCAGACGCCGTCCACCGCCGGGCTGAGCCCCTCGGGGTGCATCGGGTAAAGCGCGTGCTTGAAGAAGCTCCAGAACCAGGCCGCGAAAAACATGACCTCGGACAGGATGAACAGGATGAAACCGTAGCGCAGGCCCAGCTGCACCACCGGCGTGTGGTCGCCCACATGGCTTTCGGCCACGGTATCGGACCACCAGCCGAACATGACGTAAAGCACGCCGACAAAGCCGATCAGGAACATCCACGGTCCGCTTTCGTGCATCCAGAGCACGGCACCGAACAGCATGACGAAGGCCGACACCGACGCCAGGAAGGGCCAGATCGACGGGCTTAGAATATGGTAATCGTGGTTCTTTGCATGGGCCATGGCATTTCCCTCGTTGGAGGCCTTTTAGTTGAAGCTCGTTTCGGACGCTGCCGCCGGGGCCGGGGTCACGGCCGCCTGGGTTTCCTCTTCGGGCAGGTCGATCTGGTGGAATGTGTAGCTGAGCGTGATGTGCTTGGCATGTTTCGCGTCGCGGTCATCGACGATCTCGGGGTCGACATAGAAAGTCACCGGCATCTGGACCCGTTCGCCCGGCTGCAGCACCTGTTCCTCGAAGCAGAAGCAGGCGATCTTGATGAAGAAGCTGCCCGCGTCATAGGGGTAGACATTGTAGCTGGCCGAACCCGCCACCGGCTTGTCGGTCGGGTTGTACGCCTCGTAGAAGGCCAAGCCCGTCTCGCCGATGCGGATCTCGACCTCGTGCTCCATGGGTTTGAATTCCCACGGGAAGTCACGCTCTTTCGAGGCGTCGAACTTGACCTTGATGGTCTGGTCCAGGATCGTGTCCGACCCGGCCTCGGCGGTGTTGGTGGTGCCACCGTAGCCGGTCACGCGGCAGAACAGGTCGTAAAGCGGCACGGACGCAAAGCCCATGGCCCCCATGAAAAGGACGACACCGACCGTTTGCGCCACGGTCTTGGTTTTCTTGTCCATCGCCATCAGTTCGTTGCCTCCGCTCTTGGCGGCTCGTAATCGCCGCGTGTGACTTTAACGACCGTCATGCCGAACACGATGCCGATCAGGCCGATCAGCACCACGGCCAGGCCGATATTGCGCCCCCAGCGGCGCTTGTGCAGCTCGTGGGGTTCGCGAAAGCTCATCCCCAGCCTCCCAGCCCGAAGGG
>PR_CR_10_Liq_1_inCRDRAFT_1000470_pt1 | contig 25351 bp, 29 predicted proteins | sample PRCRCaboRojoPR_3_FD_10241 | JGI IMG/M metagenome (IMG submission 10241)
GGCGGCAATTCATCGGCTTCCAGCGCTTGGATGGCTTCGGCCAACACCTCGGCCGCCAGCCACGACAGGCGATCGTGTAATTCACCGGCGGTCTCGGCCTCGCCAATGTCCAACGCCTTTTGCAGCAGCACAGGCCCCGTGTCCAAACCCTCATCCATCTGCATCAAAGAAATCCCAGTTTGCGGATCACCGGCCAAGATGGCTTGTTGAATGGGGCTGGCTCCGCGCCAGCGGGGCAACAAGGACGCATGGAGGTTCCAACACCCCAAGCGCGGGGCATCCAGCACGGCTTTGGGCAACAGCAGGCCATAGGCGGCCGTCACCAATAGGTCGGCCGATCGATCGGTGAGGTCAAACCCTTTGAGGGTAGACGGTTGCAAGACTTCGATGCCATGGTCTGTGGCCAGCTGCTTGATCGGGCTGACCTGCAGCCGGCGTCCGCGGCCGGCCGGGCGATCGGGCTGGGTCAACACCGCAGACGGTGTGTGTCCCAGATCAATCAAACGGGCCAGTGACGGCAGCCCAAACTCAGGCGTGCCAGCAAAGAGAATATTGAGCGTCATGCCCGTCGCTTAGGCCTGCTGACGGTGTTTTTGGTATTTCTTTTGGAGCATCCGTCGCTTCAAGGGCGATAAGCGATCAAGAAACACCTTGCCATCCAAGTGATCAATCTCATGCTGAATGCAGACCGCGCTCAACCCGTCGGCCTCAAGCTCAAAGGCTTGACCATCCAAGCCCAAGGCGCGAACCTTAATCGCGTCAGCACGTTCGACATCAGCCACCACACCGGGGATCGACAGACACCCCTCCTCACCGACCTGGGCGCCACTGCGCTCGATGATCTCGGGGTTAAAAAACACCTGTGGCTGATCCTGACCGGGGCTGGTGTCCATCACAAACACCCGGCGACGATCATTGACCTGAATCGCGGCCAGACCGATGCCTTTGGCCGCATACATGGTCTCAATCATCGCCTCGGCCAGCGCACGGGCATCAGCATCCACCGTGGTCACCGGCGCGGCGACTTGTCTGAGTCTGGGATCGGGAAACTCTAATATGTCTAACATGGCCATGAGATATTGGGGTCACTGATCACGCTTGGCTTGGACACGGCCCAAGGTCCGTCCAGCACATTGGCGTTGGCAATTGAATGTCTCCATTTTACAGATTTTTGTCGACCCTCCCATGCCAACCCACAACGCCGTCGGCCGCGAGGGGTTGACCTGGTCGCCATTCACCCGCATAGTGAAAATAAGCACCTCAACCCCGAAACGGCGGCCGATGGTCTCGAATCAGCGCCCAGCGAGCCACAATGGGTGGGATAATTCGGTATCCTGGCTTTGGTCACTGTGTTCGATGGCTCAGCGGGGTCAAGTGGGCGTGCTGTGGCGCCGATTCGCAAGCTTTTAAGGATCCATGAATGAAAGAAAACGTACTCGATTTGTTGATGTATCTGTTCGAGAACTACATCTACGAAGAGCCTGAATCCACCCCCGATCGCGCCACTTTATCGCGCAGCCTTGAAGAGGTCGGGTTTTCAGCCAGAGAAATCGAGCGCGCCTTTGCCTGGCTGGATGAGCTGGCAGAGCAACGCCAAGTGGCGATCATGAATCGCCCCAAAGAAGACACACCGGCCAGCATGCCGGCGTTCCCATCCACTCGAGTGCCCAAGAGCTGTCGGATATTCAATGCCGAGGAGTTGCAACGACTGGATGTCGACGCGCGCGGGTTGCTGCTTTATCTCGAAAACGTCGGAGTCCTTGACCCCATCAGCCGTGAACTGGTCATTGATCGCTTGATGGCGCTGGATGCCGACGAAGTCGCCATGGAAGAAGTCAAGTGGGTGGTGTTGATGGTGCTGTTCAACCAGCCAGGGCAGGAAGCCAACTACGCTTGGATGGAAGACTTGATGTTCGATGAAGAAGGCGATTACCGACACTGATGGCTAAAAATCTTCTTATCGTTGAGTCGCCAGCCAAAGCGACCACCATCAATAAATACCTGGGATCAGACTTTGAAGTGTTGGCCTCATACGGCCATGTTCGAGACCTCGTGCCCAAAGGTGGGGCCGTGGACCCTGAGCATGACTTTGAAATGCACTACAAAGTCATCGATCGAAACAAAAAGCACGTTGACAAGATTGTCTCCAGCGCAAAAAAGGCCAACACCGTCTATCTCGCCACCGACTTAGATCGCGAGGGTGAGGCCATTTCTTGGCACATCGCCGAGATTCTAAAAGAGCGCGGCATTGCGGCCGACAAGCCCATCCATCGGGTGGTGTTTTCAGAGATCACCAAAAGTGCCATCGATCAGGCCATGGCCCACCCCAGAGCGCTGGCCGACTCATTGGTGGATGCCCAACAGGCCAGACGAGCCCTGGACTATCTGGTCGGGTTCAACCTCTCGCCGCTGCTTTGGAAAAAAGTCAGCCGAGGCCTGTCCGCCGGGCGGGTGCAATCGCCTGCCCTTAGGATGATTGTCGAGCGCGAGGAAGAGATTGAGGCGTTCAATCCCCTGGAATACTGGACCATTGGCGCCACCTTAGGCAATGAGGACGAGCCCTTCTCAGCCAATCTGGTCAAACTCCGAGGCAAAAAGCTCGAACAGTTCGACATCACCTCCAAGAAGACGCGACCGATGTGGTCAAGCGCATTGAGGACAACGCCGATGCCGGGCCGAATGGCCCCACGCTGACCCTGGCTCGAATGAAAAAGAGCCAAAGACGTCGCCGTCCCCAACCGCCCTTTATCACCTCCACGTTGCAACAGGAGGCCGCGCGGCGCCTGCGGTTTACCACGCAGCGAACCATGCGCACGGCCCAGCAGCTGTATGAGGGCATTGATATCGGCGGTGGTGAAAACCAAGGGCTGATCACCTACATGCGAACCGATTCAGTGGCGCTTTCAAACGATGCGCTCGGCGAGATCCGGGGCGTGATCCAGTCTGACTACGGCGCGCACTTGGTGCCAGACAAACCGAATTTTTATCAGTCAAAGTCCAAAAATGCACAAGAGGCGCACGAGTCCATTCGGCCCACTTCGGCGAAGTTAACGCCGCTCAAAATCAAATCGCATCTGACTGAAGAGCAATTTCGACTTTATCAGTTGATCTGGAACCGAGCGGTGGCCAGTCAAATGATCCCTGCCGTCTATGACACCGTCTCCGCTGAATTTGATGTGGGCGAGGAGACGTTCAGAGCCAACGGGTCAATTTTGATTGAGCCGGGGTTTTTATCGGTATATCAGGACGCGCAGTCGGATACCGACAATCGCCTGCCCGATCTCAAGAAGGCGATCGGGTGGCGCTTCAAGCGGTCACACCTGAGCAACATTTCACCGAACCGCCACCGCGTTACTCAGAGGCCAGCTTGGTGAAAGCCTTGGAAGAATACGGCATCGGCAGACCGTCGACCTATGCATCCATCATTCAAACCCTGAAAGACCGCGAATACGTGGAGCTTGAGAACCGCCGGTTCACACCGACATCCACGGGGCGGGTCGTGGCGAAGTTCTTATCCAAACACTTTGAACAGTACGTCGACTACGATTTCACCGCGCGACTCGAAGATGAGCTCGATGCCATCTCCCGAGGAGAGCATGAATGGCGGCCGTTACTGAGAGAGTTTTGGACGCCGTTTATCGAGCGCGTCAATGAAAAAGAAGACACGGTGTCACGCCAAGAAGCGCAGTTGGCACGGGAGCTGGGCACCGACCCTAAAACCGGCAAGCCGGTCATCGTGAGGGTCGGGCGCTATGGTCCATTCGCTCAAATTGGACAGGCTGAAGATGATGAAAAGCCCGCATTTGCTGGTCTTCGGCCGGGCCAAAAAATGGACCACATCACCCTGGAAGAAGCCTTGGAACTGTTTAAGCTCCCACGAGACTTAGGCGAAACACCTGAGGGCGAGCCCATCCAAGCCAACATTGGGCGGTTTGGTCCCTATGTCCGCTATGGGCAAAGAAACTTTGTCTCGCTCAAAGAGGTGGATCCTCTGGATGTCACACGCGAGCAAGCGCTTGAGCTGATCGCCGAACACAAACAAATGCTCAAAGACCGCGTCATCAAAGCGTTCCCTGAAAAAGGCATTGAGATTCTAAAAGGTCGCTACGGCCCTTTTATCACCGACGGCAACGTCAACGCCAAGGTTCCCAAAGACGTCGAGCCCGAAACCTTGGACCTTGAGACCTGTCAAAAATTGATTGCTGAAGCCCCGCCGAAAGGGCGGCGCGGCAAATTTGGAAAAAAGAAAGCTGCCAAGAAAAAGGCCGCCACTAAGAAAGTCACGAAGAAAAAAACGACGAAGAAAAAAACGACCAAGAAAAAAGCCACCAAAAAGAAAGCAAGCAAGAAAAAGACAGCCAAAAAGACCTCGGCAAAAAAGAACACCGCGCAAAAGACAACGTCCTGACCGGCCTCTGATGGGGTCAGCCGCGGCGACGATAGTCTTGCCGACCCCAATACAAAATCAAACCCAAACCAAAGAGCATGCCGCCTAAGTGCGCAAAGTGTGCCACCCCCGACATGGTGCCGGTCACCCCAAAAAACAGTGTCAGCGCACCGTAGCCCAAAACAAACCACTTGGCCTTAATGGGGATCGGCGGAAACAGCAGCATCAAAGGGGTGTTGGGAAACATCATCCCAAACGCCAGCAGCACGCCAAACACGGCACCCGATGCGCCGATGGTGGGATAGACCTCACCGAGACGTGCGCCACGGCAAGCTGCACCAATCCGGCCCCCACCAAACACACCAGATAAAAGTAGATAAACCGCCGCGTGCCCCAGGCACGCTCAATGGGCAGCCCGAACATATACAGCGCAAACATGTTGAAAAACAAATGCGCCCAACCCCCATGCAAAAACCCATAGCTGATCAGTTGCCACCAGGCAAATCCGGTCTCCAAGACTGTTTGACCGAACCGCAGTCGCTCAGGGGTCTCCATCGGCCACAGCGCAAACACGCGTAAGGCATCAACGAACGCGCTGCTTTGAAGGAGATAGATCACCACCGTCAAACCGATGATGACCAGCGACGCCGGTGGCGATGTGGTGCGGTGCCAAGCCACTTACAGGGCGTCCAAAGCGTCCATCAAGCCCTCATATCCATCCAAAGGCGCCCGAGGCCCGTCGAATGCACCGCGCAGTCGGGTGATGTCCGCCGCACTCACCGCCTCACCCCCGTCTGCCCAGGCCTCATTCATGTATGTCAGCAGCGCGGCAATCTCCTCATCCGAGATGTGCTGCATGGGGGGCATGTAGCCCCTGTATGTCTGCCCAGCAACTTCAATTTCGCCCTTTAGGCCATACAACACAATCAACCCCAACGCATCGGACCCCAACGTCAGCCATTCAGACTGGGCCAATGGCGGGAACGTTGGTGGCTTGCCGCCGCCTTGATTCCCATGACAAGAGGCACAGTATCGAAGATAGGGCTCCTGGCCGAACGCCAACTCGGCCGGTGGCGGGCTGGAAGGACTGCAACCGACCAACATCCACACCGCCGATGCCAGCAATAAGGCCAAGGCTGTTCGCCCGCTCGTCGGGTTGTTGAGATTACAATAGCGTTTATGCATAACAACAAACAGTCTGCATTGACCCATGTCCATTGATCGTGTCACGGTGTATGCCGCATCCTCGCAGGCACTCCACGATGACTATATCAGCGCCGCGGGTTTATTGGGTGAGATTTTGGCCAAAGCCGGGCATGAGGTGATCTTTGGGGGAGGCGGTCATGGCTTGATGGGTGCCATGGCCAACGGTGCGCTCCAAGCCGGCGGCCGGGTACACGGTGTGATGCCCGCGTTTCTCACAAAGATTGAACAAGGTCACCCAGGATTGACATCGCTGGAGATCGTTGAGGACATGCGCACCCGCAAAGAAAAAATGCTCGAAGGCAGCGACGCGGTCATCGCGCTGCCCGGAGGGTGCGGGACATTCGAAGAGCTGTTTGAAGTGATGACCCTCAAACGTTTGGGTCAATACTTAGGCCCCATTGTCTTGATCAACACTCGGGGGTATTACGATGAGTTGCTGTCATTTTTAGAGCACAGCGTCAAAGAGCACTTTATGAGCCCAACTCACTTAAACATGTGGCAAAGCGTGGCCCACCCCGCCGATATTCTTCAAGCATTCGGGGAGGCACCAGCGTGGTCGACCAACGCACTCCATGAATCTGCAGCAGTGAAAGCACGATGAGGCCTGACGACCGAATTCAACGCGTCACGTTTGGGCAGGGCTTCTTTTGGCTGATGCGGTCGTTTATGCTCTTGCGACTGGGTGCGCGCTCCCTAACGGGCGTCGGCGCGATGTGGTTGCTGCTGTCCATGGTGGCCATTATTCCTTTCATCGGGCAATTGATTCTGGCCGCGATCACGCCTTTGCTCACAGCCGGGGTTTTGGTGGCGTTTGACCAAGTTGCTGCACGCCAACACCCGACCTCAGCCACCCTCTTGAGCGGATGGCACCGGCCCAAAGCGCGCCCAATTCTGATGCTCTTGGGTCTGTGGACCATCATCGGCGCAATGGTTGCACTGAGCTTTGTCGCCTCCTGGTTGGGCAGTCAAGTCAGCGAGGCTGAGCTGCAAGCCGCCCTGGCAGACCCCCAAAACTTTGTGGCCATGGCCGAAAACTTGAGCATGGGGGGCGGTTTGTATCTGGCCGCAGGCACCGTGGTGCTGTTGGTGATGGGCCTTTATTTTGCGGTGCCGCTGAGCGTGTTCGGTGAAGTCGGTCTGTGGCCTGCAGTGCGCGCGAGTTTCAAAGCGATCGTTATGAACCCGGCTGCCTTTATCGGCTTTATCATCACCCTAATGGTGCTGTTCACCGGCTTTGTGATGGTGCTGGTCTCGCTGGTTGGTGTTCTCGCACAGCTGCCTGGGGTGATGGGCGTGATGTTCGCTCAAATTTTAATCTTGGTGATGACCATGGGGCTGCAAATGACGCTGGCGGGTGCACAATATGTCGCCTTTTGCGATATTTTTGGTTGGATCCCCGAGTCGCCTCAGTCATCAGATGAATCGTCGGGCAACGACGATGAGTTCGTCCTTTGAGGCCGTCGGACCAATACCCTTGCAAACACAATGCCCAGCTCGTAGAGCAGCAGCACCGGCAGCGCCAACAAGGTTTGTGAAATGACATCAGGTGGCGTGATCAACATCGCCACCGTGAACGCCCCAACCACCACATAGCCGCGCGCTTTCGCCAATCCTGCAACGCTCACCACGCCGATGGCCACCAACACAATGGTCACCACGGGCACTTGGAAAGCCAGGCCGAAAGCGATGAACAACGCAATGACAAAGTCCAAGTAGCGGTTGATGTCGGTCATCACGGCCACCCCTTCGGGCGCCATGGCAGTGAAAAAAGAAAAAACAATCGGAAAAACCAAAAAGTACGCGAACGCACAACCGGCATAAAACAACACCACCGCAGCCACCAGCAACGGGCGCGCCAAACGTTTTTCTTCGCGATAAAGTCCGGGGGCCACAAAAGCCCAGGCTTGATATAACACCACAGGCATTGCCAGCAGCAACGCCAGCAGCAGCACGAGCTTAAACGGCGCAAAAAACGGAGAGGCCACATCAATGGCAATCATGTTTGCGCCCTCGGGCAAATGCTTCACCAAAGGCTCAGACAAGCGCGCATAAAGCTCGCGCGCGAAGGGCGTCAACCCAACAAGCAAGACCACCACCGCAATGAGCGCTTTGAAAATCCGCGTACGAAGCTCTAAGAGATGATCGATGAGGGTCAGCTCATCCCTCTCAACCTCGCCCTCTAAACCAGGCTCATTGTCACTTGGAGACATCATCGTCTTTCGGTGTTTTGGGTGAAGCCGACGATTTTGATTGCTTCATGACCTTGCGATTGTGGTCCAGATCCAACTCGGTCTGGAATTCTGACTTCAGGCTCTGCCACGCCCCGCGGGCAGTTTTCGAGAGCTGACCCGCGGTTCGGGCAATCTCAGGCAGGCGCTGCGGGCCGACCACCAGCAGGGCGATCACCGCCAAAAGAATGAGTTCAGTCAGACCGATGCCGCCCAAAGTCGACTGCTTCAGTGATGTTTGTTGTTGGAATGATCAGAGGCATCGTTGTCCTCTGAAGCCTGCGATGCCTCATCGGTTTTTGGGTCGGAGGCATTGTCATCGCCCATGCCTTTGCGAAACTCTTTGATGGCGCCTCCTAAGTCACTGCCCAATGAGCGAATTCTTTTGGTGCCAAAAATCAGCAGCACAATCGCCAAAATAATGAGCAATTGAACGGGTCCAATATTCCCTATCATTTCAGTTGTCCTTGTCTTGATTTTGATATGCCAACCCACAGTAACAGCAATGCGAGCAGCCAAATGGCACGTGTGTCCAATAAAGGAACGCCCTCAACATCAGCATAGCTCACTGGAGTGCACTCGTTTTGCGAATCGATGGCAAGGCTTTCCAACCCCACAATGGATGTCGCAACAAGTGTGGCCTCTCCTGTTGCTGGATCGATTTTCAGGATTTCACTGGCCAGGTCTTGCCCTCCCACCTGACGCCGATCGGTGATGGCCCACAGCTGGCCTTGTTCATCAAAACTCAACCCCGCGTTGTTGTAAGGGCTTGCGCCACTGCCTAAGGGGCCAATCAAGCTGGCAGAGCCTTGAATCAGGTTCACTCGATACAAATTAGGCGAGTCAGGATTGCCATCGCTATCCAAACCCACACCGATACCAAAAGCTTCCTTGCCGCGGATGGCGATATCGGTGATGGGTGCGCCAAGGCCCCCAGCGGTGCCAATGCGGGTCAATTCACCGGTGATGGTGTTTGCTCGAAACAAGGAAGCCTCAACATCTGAGACCACATAGGCTTCGTTATCACACGCAAAGGCCATACCAAAATCGAGACTGGTGTCCAATGGCACTCCGAGGTTACTCGTTGTCCCCCCCACGGCGGAAGCCACTCCCGTGACCATGCTGANCCGCACCAACGTTTTTNAATCATCGTCAACGCCAAACAGCTCGTTGCGGTTGTTGATCGCCAAGGCCTCCAGATCCAAGTATCCGGTCGGCAANCCTTGGTCACTGACNCGCGTCTGGCTGCCGGTGGCCAAGTTGATGCGCCACAGGGCGTTGACATCGTTGCTGTCGGCAAAATTGCCCCGTGAGTTGACGCTGTAGCCATACGGCTGGGCCCATGCCCCACCTGCAGCCAGGACCAAGGCCATGCCAAAGACCACGCGAGCGCACCACGCCGCGGGGCCCGGCTGCATGCTGGCCGTTATTTGGGGGGCAAGGCGCCTCATTGTCCTACATTGACCTACTTTTAATACACGCTGACTCCAACATCATATCAGATGCCAAGCGCCAGTGACCAGCCAAACAGTGGCCCCACAGACGACATAAACCGGTATGCTGTCGTCCCATGCCAGCCGATGTTGCCCACGCGGAACGCGCCCTCAATCTCCTGCAAACTGTCTTTGGTTATCCCAATTTCAGGGGGCAGCAGGCCCAAATCATTGATGCGGTGGCGCGCGGGTCATCCGCCCTGGCGCTGATGCCCACCGGCGGTGGGAAATCGCTGTGTTACCAGATCCCAGCGTTGATGCGAGACGGGACTGCAGTGGTTGTCTCGCCATTGATCGCCTTGATGCGCGATCAAGTCGAGACGCTCAACCAGTGCGGCGTTCGGGCAGGGATGCTCAGCGCCAGCCAATCGGTCGAGAATCAGCGCGCTGTTGAGGCCGCCCTGGCCGAGGGCAGCCTGGATCTATTGTACGTGGCGCCCGAACGTCTGGTGCAATCGAGAACCCGCCACTGGCTCGATCAATCGAAGATTGCTCTGTTTGCCATCGACGAAGCGCACTGCGTGTCTCAATGGGGGCATGACTTTCGGCCCGAATACCTGCGACTGGGGGACATTGTCGAGCGATTTCCGACGGTGCCCCGCGTGGCCCTAACCGCCACCGCCGATGAGACCACGCGCCACGAGATCATCGAGCGTCTTTTGGGTCCTCAAGCCCAAGTCTTCGTCGACAGTTTTGATCGAACCAACATTCGTTATCGAATCGGGCTCAAGCACAATCCCAAAGCGCAATTGCTCGCTTTCATTCAAACCGAACACCCCCATGATGCCGGCATTGTCTACTGCGCCTCCCGAAAGAAAACCGAACAGCTGGCACAGTGGTTACAAAATAAAGGACTGAAGGCCCTGCCCTATCATGCAGGCTTATCTGCCGAAGCCCGGCACGAGCATCAGGCGCGCTTTTTGAATGAGGACGGTCTGATCATGTGTGCCACGATCGCCTTTGGCATGGGCATCGACAAACCCAATGTCCGCTTTGTTGCCCACTTGGACGTTCCGCGAAGCATTGAAGCCTACTATCAAGAAACCGGGCGCGCGGGTCGAGACGGCGCGCCCAGCGACGCCTGGCTCATCTATGGCATCCAAGACATTATCCAAGTCCGCCGTCTGCTCGGGGAAAGCCTCACCAACAACGCCCAAGACCGTTCACGCCTGGAGGCCATGCTGGGATTTTTAGAGCACTGCAACTGTCGTCGGCCCGTCTTGTTGGGCTATTTCAATGAACACCACCCCGGCCACTGTGGTCAGTGTGACAACTGTCTTCATCCCCCCCAAACGTGGGACGCCACTGAACCCTGCACGAAAGGCTTTGTCGTGTGTCTTTCGGACGGGTCAACGCTTTGGGGCTGGACACATTGTTGATGTGCTTCGAGGCGTCTCCAACGAACGTGTGCTGCGCTTAGGCCATGACAAGTTGTCGACGTTTGGGATCGGCCTGGAGCTCGATCAGAGCCAGTGGCTGTCCATCATCCGCCAGCTGCTGGCCAAAGGCCACATAGAACCCGTGCCTGAAGGCTCGGGTGGATTGAGGTTGACTGAACAATCGCGCGCCCTGCTTAAAAACGAAACCACCCTGGCGTGTCGCATCGATACCGTCACCCGCGCAAAAAAGCCGCGCCAGCGCGTCACACATCACGAAGACCCTCTGTGGGCGCGGCTCAGACAGTGGCGCTACGAACTCGCGCGCGAGCAGGGCGTTCCCCCTTATGTGATTTTCCACGACAAGACCTTAGAGGCGATCATCGACGCCAGGCCCGACAGCTTAGAACAGCTTGGCCAAGTTCACGGGGTCGGCCGACACAAACTCAAAGCCCATGGCGAGTCGCTTTTGGAAGTCCTGTGGCGCGACTCGGTCAGCCACTAAGCCGCCTGAGATTATCGAACCGTTTGGGCGATCTGCAGCATCGGTGCAAAGAAGATCATTAAAATCACCACGCTCAAGATCACCATCCCGGTGACATGCCACGGCCGGCGACGCCATAACGTCCAGAAAGTCTCCTGCTCACCACGCGCTTTGGTCTCGTCGACCATTTGCCGCGCACGCCGGGCGCGGTCTTTTTGATAGTCATCAAACAGCGCTTGGGCCCGAGCGCAATCGTCGCGGTGCCGAAGCCAAATGCCGCCTGCGCTGATTCCAAAGGGCCCCGCCGGGGTGAGGTAGTGCTCAATCCCATGATCCTCCAACAGCGCAAGCACCTCTTCGATTTCATCGTCGGGGACGTGGCGAAGGTTTAACAGCAGGCGTTTTTGCATGGCCTGTCGAGTCACCCCTCAGGCTGAATGAGGTCAGGGCCTGATCCAAAGCGCACCGGCGACTGCGCCGCCAGCCACGCCAGCGCCGCGTAGGCGGCGGCGTTTTGTTTCATGTTCGCCGGGTCGATCTTATCGAGCGTGTCATTTTCGGTGTGGTGGTAGTCGAAGTAGTTGCGTCCATCCTGGCGCAAATCCACCGCCGCCATCCCGTACGCGGCCGCCGGTCGAAAGTCGGGACCGCCCCAGGCGTCCCAGCCACCCAACTCAATCCCCAACGGCGCCAATACATCGGCAATCGCACGGATGACGGGCTTGGCCTCATCGGAGACTTTGGCCGTGATTTCATAGATTGGACCCGCGCCAAAATCAGACTCTGCACCCACCTGAATGTTGTGGAAGTTGTCTTTATTTTTCTCGGCCCACGCGCGACCCCCCCAAAGCCCGATCTCCTCAGCGGCGAAGAAAATGATTTGGATGGAACGATCGGGTTTTTGGTCCAGTGCCTGAATCAAACGGCCCGCTTCAGTGACAATCCCGATGCCCGCGCCATCGTCTAAGGCGCCCGTGCCCACATCCCAAGAATCCAAGTGTGCGGCAATCGCCACCACCTGCTCTGGGGACTGACTGCCGGTGATCTCAGCGATGACATTTTGTGAGGTGTAGGCCTCAACAAACTCAGCGTCCACTTCGACATGCATGGACACCGGCTCGCCCAGTGCCATCACTCGCTCGAGCTGATCGGCATCTGGATTTGAAATCGCCACCGCCGGCAATGAGCGAACACCCACATCAAACCGCTGCGTGCCGGTGTGGGCAAACCGATTGGTGGAAGTGCCAATGGAGCGAATCACATAGGCCACCGCCCCTTTTTCGGCCGCGATTCGCGCGCCGAGTGAGCGGGCTCGAACGGCCGGTCCATAACCTGAGCCATCGCGCGCACGCTCCATCCGGTTGCGGATGAAGATAATTTTGCCCTCGACTTGCTCAGAACTGACCGCTTGCAGTGCCTCGTAGTCATCCAACATCACCACCTCGGCCTCAATCCCGCCTTGAGGCGTGGCCGGCGAAAAACCCAATGCCAAAGTCACCAGCTCGCGCTCGACGGGTGCAGTGATGGTGGCTTTCTCTGTATTGCGATGCCACGTGGGGAAAGTCACCGGCTCAGTGAAGACGCGATCAAACCCCGCCTCGTTGAGATACGCCACCGCCCACTCAACCGCTTTGGCATCGGCCGGGCTGCCCGCCAAGCGCGGCCCAATTAAAGTCGTCAGCTCTTCGACCACATCAAAACCGCCATTGCCTTGAAGCGCGCTGTCACGCAGTTGCGCCGCAATCGCCAGATCATCATCACTAAAAATGGGATCAGGCCGCTCGGCCGGCGCGTCAGTCATGGCCACGGCCAAGCTCAGTGTAGCTATCCAAAGGGGTGCTTTCATTGTCCTCATCCTTCATTCAAAGTGGTCTTTTGTTCAATGCTTGACCGGGGCTTGACCATCGGCTCAAAAAATTGCAAGGCTCGGCGATACACCGGGCGTTTGAAGTCAATCACATGCTTGGAGGGATACCAAAAATCCACCCAACGATAGGCATCAAATTCCGGCTCGGGAAGATGATCCAGCATCACGGCATCGTCGTCGGCCAAAAACTCCAGCAAAAACCACACCTGTTTTTGTCCAATGCAGACCGGTTTTTGTTGGGTGCGCTGATACCGCTTCGGTAGACGATAGCGAAGCCAGCCCGGCGTCGAGGCGATGACACGGACGTGGTCCTCGCGCAAGCCGGTCTCTTCGGTCAGCTCCCGATACATCGCTTCAATCGGCGTCTCATCGGTGTTCATGCCACCTTGCGGGAACTGCCATCCGCTTTGGCCCGAACGCCGCGCCCAAAACACACGACCATCGTGTCTGGTCAAAACGATGCCCACGTTCGGCCGGAATCCATCAGGATCAATCATGTTGTCCAGTTGATCGGCGCGCTATCATAGATGGCCCGATCTTAAAAATGAGCTTAACTTCCATGTTAATCAATTTTGTTCCACGCCGCCAGATGCCCCAATGAACAAGCGATTGGCGCTGGTGGGCGCAGCGTTGCTGGCCTTGCTGCCTGGCTCACTGCTGTTGGCCATGAGCGTGGGCTCAACCGGGTGGCTGTGGCCATGGGCTGCCGATGGGTCCACGCAGGCTCTGGTTTGGGAGCTGCGTTTGCCGCGGGCCACCGCCGCCTGGGTGACCGGCGCACTGTTGGCCGTGGCGGGGTGCTTGATGCAGGTCTTATTAAGAAACCCCCTGGCCGATCCCTACGTGTTGGGCTTATCGGGGGGCGCGTCGGTGTTTGCTTTGCTGGGCTTGAGCACCGCATCGTGGTTGGGCCTGCCCGCTGTGCCCGTGCCCGTGCTCGCCTTTATGGGGGCTTTGGTGAGCACCCTGATCGTTTTTGTGTTGGCACGCGGCAAGGGGCCGTGGTCAACCACGCGGGTGTTGTTAACAGGCGTGGTGGTGGCCGCAGGTTGGGGAGCGATCATCTCACTGCTGTTGGCCCTGGGCTCGGATGCCAGCCTTCGGAGCATGCTGTTTTGGATGATGGGGGATTTAAGTTATGCCCGCCTGCCCTTGGCGTGGTTGGTGGCGGTGTTTTTAGGCCTGGGGGTGTTGTGGTTTCGGGCCAGAACGCTCAACGTGATGAGCCAAGGCCAGCTGCAGGCCGCGCTGCTGGGTGAAGCCGTTCAGTTTCGGTTCTGGGAGGTGTATCTCTTGGCGTCTTTGCTGACTGGACTGGCGGTTTCATTGGCCGGCGCCATCGGCTTTGTGGGGCTGATCGTGCCCCACCTCATGCGCCTGGTGATCGGCGCCGATCACCGGGTGTTGTTGCCGGCTTCGGCTTGCTTTGGAGGCGCGTTTTTGGTCGTGGCCGACACCATCGCACGCACGGCCCTGGCCCCTCGTCAGTTGCCCGTGGGGGTGTTGACCGCGCTGATTGGAGTCCCGCTTTTTTTGCTGTTGCTGAACAAAGCCACCCGGGTGCGCGGATGACGCCCGCCCCCATAAACGCCACCGCTTTGTTGGAAGCGCGCGCACTGACTGTGGACATAGGGCCCGTGCGGGTGGTCCGCGATCTGAACATCACCATTCACCCAAGCCACTTTTGGGGCGTGTTGGGCCCCAATGGCATAGGAAAAACCACGCTTTTAAAAACGCTTGCGGGTGTCCATCCCGCCACCGAGGGCGAGATTGTCCTTGAGAATCAATCCATCCACGGACAATCCAGACGTGAGATCGCCACACGCTTAGGCATGCTGACCCAACAAACCCAATATGCGTTCGAGGCCACCTGTCACCAAACCGTCTTGGTCGGCCGCCATCCTCACCTTAAACCTTGGATGCGTGAGCGCAGACAAGACCACCAGCTTGCCGATGACGCGCTGGCCTCGCTGGGCTTGGCGCACTTGGCTCAGCGCTCATGTATGGACCTGTCGGGCGGCGAGTCTCGGCGCTTGGCCATGGCCGCGGTGCTGGCGCAAGACCCGGCGGTGTTTGTTCTGGATGAGCCGACCAATCACCTCGACCCCGCCAACCAAGTCAGCTTACTCAACGTGGTCGGTCAACACATTCACGCCCAGGGCAAAGCCGGAATCATGGCCTTGCATGAGGTGAATCTGGCCACCTGTTATTGCACGCATTGTTTGATGTTGTTCGGAGATGGGGCCTGGCTGGCCGGGCCAACCGAAACCCTGCTGACCACGGCCAATCTCTCTCGACTGTATGGCTGCCCCATGCGATTGGTCGATGACGGCGAGCAAAAAGTCTTTGCCGTGGCCGGTTGACGGCGCAATCACCCCTCTTGAATGGTCACCTCTTGACCCGGCCGCAGACGCTCGTTGCCACGGACCACCACGCGATCACCCGCCTGAATGGGTCCTTTGACTTCAATCCAGTCGCCTTGGCCGATGCCTGTGGTGACATTGATGCGACGCGCGGTGTTGTCTTCACCGATCACAAAAATGGACACGCCATCGCCTCGAAGCACCAGCGCATCGCGTGGCACCGCCAACACCTCACGAAAGTCTGCAGTGGGGAGTGTGACCCGAACGGTTTGACCCACCGCCAGTGCGCTGTCCATGTTCAGTCTCAGCTCAAACACGTGGCTGTCCTCGCCGCCGACACTGTACACGCGCCGCACCGGGGCATCGATGATGCGCTCACCGGCGGTGACGGCCAGCGTATCGCCCGGCTGAACATAGCGGTAGTAGTTTAGCGGCGCGCGCGCGACCACCTCTAGATCGCGAGGATTGTACAAACGAACCACGCGCTCACCCACCCCCACGCGCTCGCCGGCTTGAGCCACCCGCTCCACCACCAGGCCTGGGAACGGTGCTTTGATTGAGGTGCGTTCAAGCTCCGTGGCCACCTGTGCCAACCGCGCATTCGCCACATCCAGATTGCTTTTGGCCACGTCTCGGTCTGCGCGTGTTTGATCAATTTGGCTGGCCGCGGCCAAATTGGTCTCGGCCAAGCGCTCAAAGCGCGCCAGTTCCGCTTCCAAAAACTGAAGCTCTGCCTCGACGCGAGCAATCTCGGCACGCAGCTCTTGCGCTCTCAAACGCAAAGTCTGATCGTCCACGCGCGCGATCACATCACCTTGGTCCACCCGCTGACCCGGCTCGGCCACCGCCAGCAAGCGACCAGCGACCTCGGCCGACAAATACGCGTCGGCACGTGAGACGACGGTCCCTGCCACTTGCATGGTCGGGGCCATGGTGGCGGTCTTGGCGGTGTCCAACACCACCGGCGAGTTGCCTCCCCACTGGGCCCAACCTTCGCTGGACAGCCCAAACACCACAACCCCAATGGCGATGCCCATTGCTGTTCTCATTCCCATATCCTTTATTGTCATTCGTGTCTCGGCCACAGGCGCATGGGGCACTAAGCCGGCACCACATCGCTGGCCGTTTGGGTGAGTTTGTCCTCGTTCATCCGCAAAAGGCTCGGCAATAAAATCAGCGTAAACAGTGCGCTGACGGTCAGACCACCCACGATCACCGCTGCCAGCCCGCGGTAGAGCTCAGTGCCCGCCCCCGGAAGGAGCAACAGCGGCAGCATTCCAAACAAACTGGTGGTGGTGCTCATCAAGATCGGACGCAAGCGCAGGCGCACCGCCGAGGCCACCGCGGCTTTTCGATCCAAACCCTCACGCTCACCGTCGCGCGCTCGATACACCAGCAAAATGGCGTTGTTGACCACCAGCCCCAACAAAATCACAAACCCAATCATGGTCAGCATGTCCATGGCCTGACCACTTAAAAGGCCCACCAACCGGAGTGCCACCACCCCGCCAACGGTGGCCATCGGAATGGTGAGCAACACCAGCAACGAGTCTTTAAACGATCGAAACAGCGCTGAGATCAACAGATACAAAATCACAATCGCCAGCACAAAACTGCCCGCCAAGTTGGCCAACGTCTCACCCAGCGCCTCGGCCGTGCCTCGATAAGTCACCACGCCATCGGGTGGCAAGGCGGCCCGAATGGCGGGTTCGACTTCGGTTTGCAGCAGCTCCAGCGCGGTCTCCATGGGCATCCCCGATGGGGGAGTCACCTGCAATGAGAGGGTCCGACGCCGATCCACTCGGCGAATCTGGTTCGGGCCAGCGGTGCGCTCCAAACGGGCCACCTCGCCCAAAGTGGCGATCTCACCTGACGGCGTCGCCAAGGGGATGGACATCAATTCTTCAGGGGTGAGCCACGCCTCACCACGCAAAATCACATCCAAGCGGCGATCGCCATCAAAATAGTCCCCTAAAAATGCGCCATTGCCCAACGCCCGGATCAGGGTGGCCACATCCGACCGCGTCCATCCAAGCTCTGCGATGCGCCGATCGTCGGGCACCAAACGAAGCTCAGGCTCAGCCAACTCCAACCCTGGCTGCGGGCGAATGTTGGCATCAGGCATCAGCTCATTGATGCGAGCAAAGCCCAGCTGACCGGCCTGCAAAAGATCGGCGAAATTCCCGGCTTGCAAGTCCACCGAAATATTGCGACTGCCACGCCCACCAAAAATCGCCGAGCGGTTGGCACCGCCAAAGGTGTCGGGAAATCCGGTCAGGATCTCGGTGTTGATGATGGTCAGCAGCTCATCCACCTCGTCGGGGTTTTGGGCGCGCACCCCAAAAAACGCACCGCTGCCAAAAAAGCCCAAGAAATTGTTTCTAATCTGGGGCTGTTTCTCGCCACTCAGGTAGGGCCGAATGCGCTCGTTGATGACATCCACCAGCTCAGCCTCTGCGGTATCGGGCCCCATGCCTGAGGGGGTTTGGATGTACCCAAAAACAAAGTTGCGTTTGCCTTCTGGCAGATAATCCGCCGGCGGAATGAGCAGCGCGCCCATCACAATCGGCACCACGGTCAGTCCAATAATCCACCGCCACCGCTGTGTCGGCGTGTCGGTCAGGCGCATGATCCGATCGCTGATCGTTTGCCACCAGCCCTCGTGGCGATCGGCCAAATTGGCCTCACCCAGGAGACGATAGCTGGCGGTGGGGAGCACCACAATCGCCACCAGCAGCGAACAAATGATCGCCGCTGAAATCACCACCGCCAAATCGGCAAACAGCTGGCCGGCCTCATCTTGCAAAAAGATCACCGGCAAGAAAATCGCACGGTCGTGGCGGTGGACGCCAACAGCGCCCCCCAGACCTGTCCCGTTCCGCGATCAGAGGCCTCCATCGGCGCACGACCCATCTCGCGTTGCCTGACAATGTTCTCCAGCACGACAATCGCGGCATCGAGGACCATTCCGGTGGCAAACGCCAGGCCCGCCAGCGAGATCACATTCAGCGTTCGCCCCGCCCCGTCGAGGACCAGAAACGAAAAACACAGGCACAGCGGGATGGCCAAAGCGACCATCAAAGTCGCGCGCAAGCGCCTGAAAAACCACCACAGCACCAAAATTGCCAAGCCCATGCCCACAATCAAGTTGGTGGCGACCATGGCAATCGACTGGCGGATGTAAATGGTGTCGTCTGAGACTTGGGTGATGGACAGCCCCGCGGGCGTGAGATGACTGCGCTCCAACGATTGGATCGTTGCTTTCAGGTTGCCCATCACCTCCAAGACGTTGACGCCCGGCTCTGCGACCACGTTCATGGCGATCGATGGACCGCCGTTTTGAGTCATCACGCCAGACTTATCGCGCATGGTTCGCTCGACGGTGGCCACGTCTCCCAAAAAGACCGGGCGACCCTCTCGCCACTCCAAGACCAGGTTTTCGAGATCTTCGATGGCGTATTGCCCGGCAAAGCGAAGCGTGTATTGACGCCGCCCCACTTCCTGGAAGCCGCCCGACACGTCCGCGTTTTGGCCCAAAGCCTGACCCACTCGGGTCAGGTCCACGCCAATCGCCGCGGCTTGATACGGATCAAATGTGATTCTGACCTCAAACGGCCGGCCCCCTCGCGGATTGGCCGAAGACACCCCCTCGATGCGCTCCAAGCGCTCACGGATGACCTCGTCAACAAAATCTTGGTATTCGATGATCGGCCGATCATTGTTTGGCAAGGGGCGAATCGCAAACCAGGCCACGGTGTCGCCGAACTGATCTGACCCCACCCGCACCGTTGGCTCGTTGGCATCGGCTGGGTAGCGCGGGACCTGGTTCAAGCGGTTGATGACCTCGATCAACGAGCGGTTGAGGTCTGAGCCGACATCAAATTCTAAATTGATTGAGCCTTGCCCTTGGCTCGCGGTGGCGGTCATGCGAAGCAGCCCTGGGACATCTCGCAGCTGATTTTCTTGGGGCTCTAGAATCTCAGACTCGACCTCTGAAGGTGCCGCGGCCCGCCAGCCGGTGGAAATTGAAATGGTGGGGCGCTCAATGTCGGGGGTGAGTTGAATGGGCAACCGTGCCAGACTCAGCAAGCCAAAAATCACCAGCAATAGACAGCCCACCGCGACCGCCACAGGGTTGCTCAGTCCCAATCGAGTTAAAGGCATGCGTCCAGGTTCTCCCAAAAAGGTGATCTAGCCTACCACCATCGAAGTCGAGGATCAGACAATGAACAGTGGGACATGCGCACCCATGAATGGTTCAAGCATCCTCGCTCATTGAGACTTTGTTTGGCCTTGTTCGATGCAGGCCAGACGGGCTTTTCGGATCGCAGCGGCCATGTCCGGCCCGCTGAGCCCCTTCGCGGCCAATGCATGGGCATCAATGTGAGCCATGGCATCGACAACCCGCCGCAGAAAGGCCACATCCTCGTCCACGTCGCCCCCTGGATGGGCCAAACTCGCCCACGCTTGAGCGAGGGCATTCAACGGCGTGAGGCGATCAGGCTGGCGAAGCACATCCAGGGTCTGCAAAAACGCCAACACATCCTCGGCGGCCTGGGCACGAACCCCCCAAAGGGTCTCAAGGTGGCGTTGAGCCCACACCGCCCAGTGACGACAGCGGTTGGGCACTTTCAACCGCTCCAGGCTTTGCTGGACCGCATCATCGCCCATGGCCATGCACACCAATGCAAACCTCACCTCAAGCGGGGCGTGTTGCTGGGCGGCTTTGTCCAGCGCACCAAGTGCGTCACGATAAGCGTCACTGTCTACAGTGTGCGCCAGTTCAGGCCAGATCTTGGGCAAGGCGTGCATGTCCCAAAGCGCCAAAATGACACCGGAGGGCTGGTCGTACATCAGTGCTTGGCTGAGTTCAGCCCACACCCTCTCGGGCACAAGCGCATCGAGCTCACCTGAGCGGGCCATGGCGTGGCACAGCGCCAAGGTTGACTCAGCGATCTCAAAGGTGGGAAAGCGCGTGGCAAATCGCGCCAGCCGCAAGACCCGAACCGGGTCCTCAACAAAGGCCTCGCTGACATGACGAAGCCGCCCTTGTGCAAGATCCAGCCGACCATTGAATGGATCCACAAGCTGCCCGTCGGCATCGATGGCCATGGCATTGATGGTCAAGTCACGGCGCGCCAAATCCTCTTCCAGCGTCACCTCCGCACTGGCATTGAATCGAAACCCCCGATAGCCGGGTGCGGTCTTACGCTCGGTGCGCGCCAGCGCGTACTCCTCATGGGTGAACGGATGCAAAAACACCGGAAAGTCTTTGCCCACCGGCCGAAACCCGCGCGCAATCATGGTCTCTGGATCGGCCCCCACGACCACGTAATCGCGATCACTGACCGGCAGGTTAAGTAAGGCATCGCGCACCGAACCGCCCACCTGATAGACCGTTAAGCCGTCGGTGGGCGATGACCCTTCTGTGGTGCGCGCAGATGACATCACCTCACCATTGTAGCCGGCTTAGGGAACGGCGCAGGCAAACCCAGTGGGCGCGGGCGCAGGCGTTTGCACAATATGCTCAGCAAGCACCTGCGGTGACCGACCCAATTGCCACTCGTAGATGGTGGCAAAGGCCAAGACCCTCGGCACATAGTCGCGCGTCTCATAAAAAGGCAGTGTCTCAACCCAGACATCGGCTGGCATGTCATCGGGCACGTGCCCCCTTTGCAACCAACGCCGCACCGCATTTTCTCCAGCGTTATACGCCGCGGCCACGTGCGCCCAGTTGTGACCAAAATCTGATTGCAACTTCGCCAGGTGCGCCGCGCCCAAGGCGACGTTGGTCTTGGGATCGTACAGACTGTCCACGCCTGCCCATGGAAGGCCTTCACGACGCGCGACTGCGCGTGCCGTTTGTGGCATCAGTTGCAACAACCCGCGCGCGCCCACCGGCGAGCGGGCGTCGGGTTGTAATGCCGACTCGGCTCGCATTAACCCATACACCAGCGCCGGGTCGAGCTGGTGCTGTTCGCTGAACGCTTCGATGGCCTGGCGGTGGTCCAAAGGAAACCGCTGGGCGTAAGCGCGCATCATCCCCGCGTTGGCCAACGTGGTCACCGCCCGGTCATGCCAACCCAGCGCGCTGGCGATCAACGCGGCCTGATAGAGGGTGCGGTCTGAGTGTTTGGACAGCCAACGCTGCCAGGTCCAACGCGCATCGTTCAAGCGACCGACCTGGAAAAGTGCGGCGGCGCGCACCAGCTCAGGATCGTCCAACAACTCGGCTTGAACCTCAGGATCGGGGCGAAGGGTCTCGGGGCACAGCGACAGCGGTTGGTGGAGTTTTTTGGCGGACAAAAACCCGTAGTAGGTGGCCCGCGTTGACACCGACCCATAAGCCAACACCGCATCGGGCCGACCGAGTTCGGCCAAGGCCCTGCCCCGCCAATACCGCCAGCGGTCATCGATTTGGTCGCGGGCGGGCATTTGTTGAATGCTCTCAAGCACCGCCTCCCACCGCCCGTGCGCCATCGCCACCCGCGCCCGCCACGCCCAGATTTGGGGGTCTTTGTTGGCCTTGGGCAGTTGATCAATCTGCTCGATCGCACCCTCATCAAGGGCAACCGCCTGAAACAAAGCCACCTCCCGCTCAATCTTGCCGGCGGCAGACGCCGACCACTGAAACCGCCGTTTCAGATTTGCCCAATGCCCCGCCGCGCGCGACCAATCGCGACGCGCCAATTGAATCAACCCCCACTGAATCAATGTCCGGGCTTGAGACGAATCGGGCCACTGCCGGGCCTCCGCCAAGCCCCGGTGGGGCGAGCGCTGCATGATCAGCCAGCGATCGGCCCACACCCGCCACGGCGCACTCAGATAGCGCTTTAAATAGCCGGCCAAACTGCGCTCACCGCGTTGGGTCGCCATCAAAAATCGCGACCACGCCACCGACTCGGTGGGCATGCCCTGCCGGCGCCACCAAGCAAAAGCCGGATCGCACGCGTCATGTTGTGAGCGTGGCACCAGCCACAGTGACTCAATCTCATCGATCAAGGCCGCGTGCTCACCCTGCCCGCTCGGCGGCGGCGTTTGAACGCGGTGACTGGCCAACGCACAGCGAAGCGGGGTGTCTCGGTCGATTGACCGGTGTGTTCCAGGTGGCTTACAACCGTGGCGATGTCGCCACGCTCGGCCAGATCTCGCAGCCATGTGCGCTCCAAGCGGTCGGCAAAAGACCAATCGCGGTGAGTGGCCAAAAAACGAGTCATGGTCCCAGCATCAACCGTCTCCACCGACTGGCGCAGCTGTTCAAACCGCAAATAAGCAAGCAGCGGTGTGTCCGGCGCCTGAGCTTTGAGTCTGTCGATCGCCGCCGCCAGACCGGCGCGATCGCCCACCGACGCCGCGGCCCATCCCGCCTTAAAAATGCGTTCGGTTTGAGGGTCCAACGCCAAGGCCGATTGGACCGCTTCGTCTTGGGCTTGCACCCCACCCGCGGCCAGTGCACAGGCCAACATCAAGGCCAGCACGCCCCAGCTGAGGTGGCTCACGCTTGCCTTCACTGCGCTGAATGCGACACTATGCTCATATGTTCAGTCTAACCATGTTGCTGGTCGGGGTGGGGCTTTCGGCCGGTGTGCTGGCGGGCCTGTTTGGAATCGGTGGCGGGCTGATCATTGTCCCAGCAGTGACGTTTGTGTTGCTTGGACAAGGCGTGCCCGCACAGACCGCGCTGCCCACCGCAATCGCCACATCGCTTGGATCAATGTTGCTGACATCGGCGCGGGCGGTTTGGTCACATCATCAACGAATCGGTTTCGACAGCGCCAGCGTCAGCCGACTTGCGCCTGGGATGTTGGTGGGCGCGGCGGTTGGGGTGTGGCTCACCAACCACCTGCCCATCATTTGGGTCAGTGCGACGTTCGCCGGTTTGGTCACGGTGGTGGGCCTTCGCTTGGCGCTGGCGCATTCAGTGACCCCCACCGCGCGCTCGGCGCGCCCGCGCGGTGCCGTCTGGGCCACGCCTTTGATCGGCTCGGCCTCTGCCATGGTGGGCATCGGAGGCGGATCGCTGTTGGTGCCCTACCTGATGTGGAATGGTTATCAAAGCGTGCAAGCCGTTGCGCTGGCCTCGGCGATGGGCTGGCTGCTGGCCCTGATGGGGGTGGTGATGTTTGCCGTGATCGAGCCGGCCGCGTTGCAAGCCGGGCCGATTGTTGGGGTGGGCGTCGCCGGCGCCCTCAGCGCCCCCTTTGGCGTGGCCCTGGCCCACCGTTTGTCATCGACCCGACTTCGACGTCTTTTCGGCCTGGTGCTGCTTGTGGTGGCCTTCGGTATGCTCTGGCAAATCCACACGCCCCCCTAACCGCACCGTCATGGTCAGCGGTCGATGATCTGAGTAGGTCACCGGCAGCACATCCAAGTCGCAAATGTCCATGCCCGGCGAGATCAAGATGTGATCGATCGCGCGCTGCGGATCCCAAGCGGGATACGTCAACAGATGGTCATTGGGCATCACCAAGCCCGCGCTGTCACAAAACGTCTGGATCTCCCAAGCGCTCGGGCTGGCATTGAGATCGCCCATGACCACGACGTTGGGAAAGGCACGCACCAGCCCGGCGATGTAGTCAAGCTGTTGGATGCGGGCGCGGCGTCCCAGCGCCAAGTGCAACACCACCAAATAAAGCGCATGCTCGCCTTCACCAAACCGCACCACCAGCGCACCCCGCCCGGGGATGGCCCCCGGCAGCCGGTGCTCTTCAACTTCACTGGGCCGGATGCGGCTCAAAAACCCAATGCCGGCGTGCGCAATCACGCCCAGCTTTCGGTTGCCTTGGTAGTTCCAAAATGGAAAGTTGGCGTGGGTGGCCATGTACTTGGCCTGGTTAAGAAACCCCGATCGCAAGGAGCCACAGTCGACCTCTTGAAGCGCGACAATGTCATAGTCGGCCGCCAGCTCAGCGATGGCATCTAAGTTGGCGACGCGCTCGTTGTGGGGCAGCACCTGCCGCCAGCTGCGAGTGAGGTATTGATGATACTTGCCTGTTGTGGTGCCGGCTTGGATGTTGTAGCTCAGCAGCCGAAGCTGGCGCCTGGAGCCGGTCACGGCGCCGACGTGTCTCCTGACGCCGTCAAACCCATGGCCTCAGCCTCACGCGCCACCAGCTCATCCACCGCACGCATCATCGCCTGATAAGAATCAAACGCGCGCAGCTTCATCCGATACTTGCCTTGAATAATCACACTCGGCGTGCCGCGAATGCCAAAGCGACGCACTTCGGTCCGGTTGCGCCCCATCTGCGACTCGACCGCAAATGACTCAGACATCTCCACAAACTCATCCGCATCCACGCCAAACGGCTCATAGAGTTGGCCAATGTCTTCCATGCTGGTGATGCGCTGGCGCTCGTCGTGCAGGGCTTTAAATGTTTTTTCATGGGCCTCGGGGCCAAGATCCATGGCCTTGGCCGTGTAGTAGGCGCGTGCAAAAGGCGCCCAGCTGGGGCGCAGGGCCACGGGAAGTTTTCGAACCTCAACGTAGTCAGGCGCCTGGTCTGCCCATGCGGTGATCACCGGCAAGAAGTTCCGACACGCCGGACACGGGTAGGCAAATGCTTCGGTGACAACGACTTTGTCATCGGGCATATTCGCCGATGCTTCAATGACATCGTAGTGCTGGCCCTCTTGATAAGGCTGCGCCATCAACTTTGATGAGGCGATGGTTGTCATGCACGCCAACACAACCACGTGGATCAAAAACGTCTGAAGTCGGGTCATGGTTTGTCCTTTTTGTCCTGGGTCACATTTGTCCTGGGTCACAAAAAAAGCGATGAGCAGATGCTAGCAGATCGCCATCAATGCATTATTCAGCATTGGTGAACCTGGCCAAGTGAAGCCCTTCAATATAAGAGCTCACCGCTTCGATTTCTTCATCGGTCAGCTGCGCGGCGACGGCCACCATGATGTTGCTGTAGGGATCATCTGCGCCATTGTTTTCA